>Ga0193743_1003440_pt1 | contig 10592 bp, 10 predicted proteins | sample L2c2metaG_FD_143038 | JGI IMG/M metagenome (GOLD analysis project Ga0193743, IMG submission 143038) | Soil microbial communities from a riparian zone of the East river system, Colorado, United States - L2c2 | ecosystem: Environmental > Terrestrial > Soil > Riparian zone | place: USA: East River...
GAATCGCTGTGCGGGTAGTCCATCTCCCAGCAGATGTTGTCCACGCCGATCTCGTGACGCAGTTTCACCCCGACCGGATCGGAGATGAAACACGTCATGAAGTGCTCCCGGAACACCTCGCTTGGCAGCTTTCCGCCGAAGTCCTGATGGGTCCACGTCGAATGCATGTCGTAGGTGCGGTCCACCCGCTCCAGGAAGTACGGAATCCAGCCGGTCCCACCCTCGGACAGGGCGATCTTCAGATCCGGGTAGTCCTTGATCGGCTTGGACCACAACAGGTCCGCCGCCGCCTGCACGATGTTCATCGGCTGCAGGGTGATCATCACGTCCATCGGGCTGTCCGGCGCCGGAATCGACAGCTTCCCCGACGACCCGATGTGCACGTTCATCACGGTCTCGGTGTCCACCAGCGCCTTCCACAACGGCGTCCAGTAGTCATCGTGGAAGCTCGGAAACCCCAGCGCCGCCGGGTTCTCGGTGAACGTCAGCGAGTGCACACCCTTCTTCGACACCCGTCGTACCTCTTGGGCACACAGTTCGGCGTCCCAGATCGCGGGCAGCGCCATCGGAATGAATCGGCCAGGATGTGCCCCGCACCACTCGTCGATGTGCCAGTCGTTGTAGGCCTGCACCAACGCCAGTGAGAAATCCGAGTCATCGGTGACGAACAACCGACCGGCAAAGCCAGGGAACGACGGGAAGTTCATCGTGGCCAGCACCCCACCGGCGTTCATGTCCTTGACCCGCTCCGCGGCGTCGAAGCACCCCTTGCGGATCTCGTCGAGCCCCTGCGGCTCCAGGCCGTACTCCTCCTTGGGCCGACCCGCGACCGCGTTGAGTGCCACGTTCGGGATCACGGTCTCGCGGAACTGCCAGGTGTCCGAACCGTCCGGGTTGTGCACCAACCGCGGCGCATCATCGAGGTACTTCGCCGACAGATGGTTCTTGAACATGTCGGGCGGCTCGATGATGTGGTCATCCACGCTGATCAAGATCATGTCGTCCTTGTTCACGACGGTTCCCTTCCAATCGACACTCAAACCACTGATTCCAGTCGCGTTCTCTACAACAGGAAACTAGCCTCTCATAGAGCGAGAATCAACCTCCAGACTCCGGCTAAATGCCGCAGAACCTGCAGTTTTGCCTGAACCAGGAGGTGCGGAGTGGCCCTGACCTCGACTGTGCCATTGACGATTCGGGCAAGAGGTGGAAATCTATTAGGCAAATATGAGAATATAATTCTCGCATCTGAGAGTCCGAGAGCCGAGAGGAGCGCCGTGCGCCTGACCCCCTTGCAGCCCGACGAGTGGGACGACGACGTGTTCGAAGCGCTGTCGTTGATGGTGTCGCCGGAGCGCCTCGAGCGGCGCGACGCAGGCACCGCGCTGGCGACGTTGGCCCGCCACCCCAAGCTGACCCGCGCGTTCCTGCGCTTCAACGGCTACCTGCTGTTCGGCTCGACCCTGCCGCCACGGTTGCGCGAACTGGCCATCCTGCGCGTCGCCCACCGCCGCAACTGCGACTACGAGTGGGTGCACCACGTCGTGATGGGCACCAAGGTCGGCCTGTCCGCCGACGAGATCGAGGCGATCACACGCGGCGAGGCGGCCGACGAGTTCGATCGCGCGATCCTCGCCGCGGTCGACGAACTCGAGGAGAAGTCCAACATGACGGACGCGACCTGGGCGGCGCTCTCGGAGCATCTCGACGAGCGACAGCGAATGGACCTCGTTTTCACGATCGGCTGCTACGGCCTGTTGGCCATGGCTTTCAACACCTTTGGCGTAGTACCGGAACAGGAGAACTAGAGAATGCCGCATTTTCCCAAGCCGGCCGAGGGCAGCTGGACACAGCATTGGCCCGAACTGGGCACCGCCCCTGTCGATTACAACGACTCGATCGATCCGGAGCGGTACAAGGACGAGCAGGAGGCGATCTTCAAGCGCTTGTGGCTCAACGTCGGCAGGGTCGAGCGGTTACCGAAGATCGGCAGCTACTTCACCAGGGAGATGCCGTCGGCCGGTGCAGGCACGTCGGTGATCATCGTGAAGGGCAAGGACGGTGTCGTCCGGGCCTTCCACAACATGTGCCGCCACCGCGGCAACAAGCTGGTCTGGTCCGACTATCCCGGCAAAGAGGTCTCGGGAACGTGTCGGCAGTTCACCTGCAAGTACCACGCTTGGCGGTATGCACTTGACGGTGACCTGACCTTCGTCCAGCAGGAGGGCGAGTTCTTCGATCTCGACAAGGCGGACTACGGACTGGTGTCCGTGCGGTGTGAGGTCTGGGAGGGGTTCATCTTCATCACCTTCGATGACGACGCCGAGGCGCTGGTCGACTACCTCGGCCCGTTGGCCAAGGGCCTCGAGGGCTACCCGTACCACGAGATGACCGAGGTCTACACCTACCGGTCGGAGATCAACGCGAACTGGAAGTTGTTCATCGACGCCTTCACCGAGTTCTACCACGCGCCGATCCTGCACATGAAGCAGGCGACCGCAGAGGAAGCCCAGAAGCTCGCCGGCTACGGCTTCGAGGCGCTGCACTACGACCTGCAGGGCGATCACGCGATGATCTCCTCATGGGGTGGCATGTCGCCGCCCAAGGACCTCAACATGGTCAAGCCCATCGAGCGGGTGCTGCACAGCGGCCTGTTCGGTCCGTGGGACCGGCCCGACATCAAGGGCATCCTGCCCGACGAGCTGCCGCCGGGCATCAACCCGGCCAATCAACCGACCTGGGGCACAGACTCGTTCGAGTTCTTCCCCAACTTCACCCTGCTGTTCTGGGCGCCGGGCTGGTATCTCACCTACCACTACTGGCCCACCGCCGTGGACAAGCACGTCTTCGAGGCCAGTCTCTACTTCGTGCCGCCGAAGAACACCCGTCAGCGCCTCGCCCAGGAACTCGCGGCGGTGACCTTCAAGGAGTACGCATTCCAGGATGCCAACACTTTGGAAGCCACCCAGTCCATGATCAACACGAAGGTGGTCACCGACTTCCCGCTGTGCGATCAGGAGATCCTGCTGCGGCACCTGCACAAGACCGCGGGTGACTACGTGAACGAGTACAAGAACGCCACCGAGAAAGATCCCGTGAATGTCTAAGTTGCCCAGCGAGTTCGCCGACCTCGAGCCGTACACCGACTGGTGCCTGGCGACCGAGCCGGAGCGATACGCCAAACGCCTGGCCTCGACGATGCCCGAGATGCAGGAGCTCTACGACATCGGGATGAAGTACCTGGAAGAGGTGATCGTCTACCTGGATGCCCGCTTCCCGCTGAACGGGATGCCGGATGACGCCAAATCCTTGATGCATCTGATGCAGTCGGTGGTGATGGTGTCGTTCCCGGTGGAAGTCTGGAAGCAGCCGCGTGTGCTCGACAGCGGCGCGGCGTACATCCAAATCACTAAGGAGCCGGTGGTCTGAGCGTGTTGTGGCTGGAGGCGGCCGGTTTCGTCGACGTTGACGCCGGCGAGATCATCGCGCCCGCGGTCCTGCAGATCGAGGATGACCGGATCGTTGCGATCGGCGGCGAGCCGCCTGCCGGCGCCGAGGTGATCGACCTCGGCGATCAGATCCTGCTGCCCGGGTTGATGGACATGGAGGTCAACCTGCTGATGGGAGGGCGCGGGGAGAATCCCGGCCTGTCCCAGGTGCAGGACGATCCCCCGACCCGGGTGTTGCGTGCGGTGGGAAACGCCCGCCGCACGCTGCACGCGGGCTTCACCACGGTGCGCAACCTCGGGCTGTTCGTCAAGACCGGCGGCTATCTGCTCGACGTGGCGCTCGGCAAGGCGATCGACGCCGGCTGGATCGAAGGCCCCCGTATCGTGCCCGCGGGACATGCGATCACCCCAACCGGCGGACATCTCGATCCGACGATGTTCGCCGGGTTCATGCCGGGCGTGCTGGAGTTGACGGTCGAGGAGGGCATCGCCAACGGGGTCGACGAGATCCGCAAAGCAGTGCGCTACCAGATCAAGCACGGCGCCCAGCTGATCAAGGTGTGCTGTTCGGGCGGTGTGATGTCACTGACCGGATCGGCCGGGGCACAGCACTATTCGGACGAAGAGCTGCTCGCGATCGTCGACGAGGCGCATCGCCGCGGGCTGCGGGTGGCCGCGCACACCCACGGCGCCGAAGCCGTCAAACACGCCGTGGCGTGCGGGATCGACTGCATCGAGCACGGGTTCCTGATGGACGACGAGGCGATCGCGATGCTCGTCGAGCACGGCACGTTCCTGGTGACCACGCGACGACTGGCCGAGGCGATGGACGTTTCGAAGGCGCCGAAGGCGCTGCAGGAGAAGGCCGCCGAGATGTTTCCCAAGGCCCGCACCTCGATCAAGGCCGCCTACGAGGCCGGGGTGAAGATCGCCGTCGGTACGGACGCGCCCGCGATCCCGCACGGGCGCAACGCCGACGAGCTCGTCACGCTGGTCGACTGGGGCATGCCCCCTGCCGCGGTATTGCGTGCGGCTACCGTCGTCGCCGCCGATCTGATCAACGTCACCGACCGCGGCCGAATCGCGCAGGGCCAGCTCGCCGACGTCATCGCAGTGCCGGGAGATCCGTTGGCGGACATCACCGTTACCCAGAACGTCAGCTTCGTCATGAAGGGCGGCAAGGTCTATGTCAACAAGAACTGAGGATCTGGTCGAGATCCACCAACTCCTCGCCAAGTACGCGGTCACCATCACGCAGGGCGACATCGACGGCCTGGTGGAGGTGTTCACCCCGGACGGCACCTACAGCGCCTTCGGGGATACCTACACTCTCGATCGGTTCCCGGTGCTGGTCGATGCCGCGCCCAAGGGCCTATTCATGACGGGCACTGCCCTCGTCGATCTGGACGGTGACACCGCCACCGGCACCCAACCCCTGTGCTTCATCGAACATTCGCAGCACGACATGCGCATCGGCTACTACCGGGACACGTACGTCCGCACCACCGACGGCTGGCGGCTCAAGACCAGAGCCATGACGTTCATCCGGCGCAGCGGCGACCACGACCACGGCCGTCCGCACGCCATCGGCCGCCCGAGCGCGTAGCCGATGGATGTCGCGGAGTACCGGTCGGCCGTGCGCGCCTGGCTCGATGACAGCGACCTGTCCCCCAGTACCGACAAGTCGTTCGAGGGCCAAGAAGTCCAGCTGAAACGTGTGCGGCAGGCCCTCTTCGACTCCGGTTGGAATCGTTGGGGTTGGCCCGCCGAGGTCGGTGGCCTCGGCGGACCTCCAGTGCTGCGTGCCGTCCTCAGCGAGGAGATCGCAGACCGGGATCTGGCCGAACCAGGCGTCTACTGCATGGTGGAAGTGCTTGCCCCGACCATGATTTCGTATGCCCGACCGGAACTGGCCGCGGAGATGGTGCCCCTGCTGCTCAGCGGTCGAGAGCAGTGGTGCCAGGGCTTCTCCGAACCCGGCTCCGGTAGCGATCTGGCGTCGCTGACGACGCGGGCCACCCCCCGCGGCGAGGACTGGGTAGTCAACGGCCAGAAGGTCTGGACCAGTGGCGCGCAGTTCTCGCAGCGATGCGTGCTGCTCACTCGAACCGCCCCTGGCCACGCCGGGATCACCGCGTTCTTCGTCGACATGGACACTCCCGGCATCACCGTCCGGCCGCTGCGCACGATGCACGGCGTCGACGAGTTCTGTGAGGTCTACTTCGACGACGTCGTGGTCCCTGGTGACCGGATGTTGGGACGGGAGGGTGACGGCTGGCAGCTCGCGATGGACCTACTGCCGCTCGAGCGCTCGACATGCTTCTGGCATCGGATCGCCTACCTATACGAGCGATTCGACCGACTGCTCGCCGAGGCCCCAGCCGACGGCGATGCCGAGCTGGGCGCCGCCTACCTCGCGCTGCACACCGCCCGATGCCGATCTCGGGACAGCCAGCACCGGCTTGCCGACGGTGCCACGCTGGGACCGGACACGTCGATCGACAAGGTGCTGCTGGCCACCGCCGAACAGCGGTTGTACGACACCGCGCACGACCTGCTGCCAGGCGTGATCGAGCTGGACGATTCGCCGTGGCGGTCGGAATTCCTGTACTCGCGGTCGGCCACCATCTACGGCGGTACGGCCGAGATTCAGCGCAACATCATCGCGCGACGGCTCCTCGACCTGGGCAAGGAGTGATCGTGGAAGCACCTGACGCGGAATCGCTTGGCTTCCTCGAGGACACCTTGCGAAAGACGATGCTCTCGGCGTCGGGCGCAGCACTCGACGCCGCGCTGGTAGACCTCGGCTGGCGCGACATGCTCGACGAGATACCGGACCTCGCAATCCCGTTGGTCTTCCGGCTGCTCGGCGAGACCGGCGCTCACGCGCCAGTGCTCAACGACGTGGTGTTGCGCGCCGCGGGCCGCGACGCGGGTGCAACCGTGTCACTGCCGTACGCAGGCGGTTCCTGGATCGTGTGGGGCCGCGCCGACACAGCAGATGGGGCGCTCGACAGCGAACTGCCGATTCACCGCGTCGACGGCGGACTGGAGGTCCCGCTCGCGGCGGGCCGGCAGGCGATCGGGTGGTGGCTGACCGGAACCAGCCGCGCGATGCTCACCCTCGCCCGTCAGCACGCGCTGGACCGGGAGCAGTTCGGTCGGCCGGTGGCGTCGTTTCAGGCGGTTCGCCACAAGCTCGCCGAGACACTCGTCGCCATCGAGGGAGCCGAAGCCACTCTAAGGGCCGCGCCCAGTGCCGAGCAGGTCGACTTCGCCTCACTGCTGGCCAAGGCCGCAGCGGGCCAGGCCGCGCTCTGTGCGGCCAAGCATTGCCAGCAGGTGCTCGCAGGCATCGGGTTCACCGCCGAACACGCCTTCCACCGACACCTCCGGCACGTGCTGGTCCTGGAGGGCCTGCTTGGCAGCGCACGTGAACTCACCACGGAAGCCGGGAAGACCGTGCGCACAGGCGGATCCGCACCCCGTCTCGTGCAGCTCTGAAGCTGGCTACGGGGGCCCGGCGAGGTTGCCGCGCCGCACGTTCTCGCGGCACGCCAACCTGTCCTGGCCGGTCTCCTGGACGCACACCTGCACCTGTTGTTCGATACCGGGGGTATACGTGGGATCGCCCGATGCCGGGGTTGCGGTCGGGTCGGGCACCTGACCGGAGTACACCGACCACATGATGTCACCGGTGCTGGGCAGTCGGGCGCAGTACGCGGCCTGACCGGTGGAGGTCTGTCCGGCGGCGCCGAGCGTTGCGCAGTCGGCCCCGATCAGGACCACCGGCACCACGGGGCCGTTCGGAGCGGGCGCACCCGGTGCCTGGGTTGCGGAGCGCGACGGCGGTGCCGTCGCAGACCGATCCTCAGCCCGCCCGATGACGAAGTACGCAGCGACACCAACGCCGAGCACGGCCAGCGCTGCCAGCACGGCGACCGCCACCCGGTGTCGCGGTCGCGGTGGGCGTGTCCTGTGTGGAGATGACACCGGTGCCTGCTGTGTCGCGTCCTGGACTCCGAGTTCCTCTGCGATGTTTCCGATGCGGGCGCGCAGCGCCGCCGCGAAACCCGCGCAGGTGTCGTAGCGATCGTCTGGCGACTTCGCCAGTGCCTTCGAGAAGACCGGGCCGAGGTGGGACAACTCCGGCCGGCGTTTGGCGATTTCGGGCGGTGGTGCGGTGAGGTGCTTGCTGATCACGACCGCCGGGTTGGCGTCGTGGAACAACGGCATGCCGGTGAGGAGATGGAAGGCCGTGGCCGCCAACGCATACTGATCGGCCCGCCCGTCGATCTTGGTCCCCATCAGCTGTTCGGGCGCGGCGTAGGCGACCGTCCCGACCGTCATGGTGGTCGCGGTCAGACGGGTGGCGTCGTCGAGGCGCCTGGCGATCCCGAAGTCGGCAAGCAATGCGCGTGGCCGTCGCGAGTCGAGGTCGGTCAGCAAGATGTTGGCGGGCTTGACGTCGCGGTGCAGCAGAAGCTTTTGGTGCGCGTAATCGAGCGCGCCTGCGACCTCTTCGACCAGCCGTACGACGTCGTCGGGCGGCATCCCGCGGCGATGCTTGTCTTGCAGCAATTGCCCGGCGTCGGTGCCCTCCACACAGTCCATCGATATCCACAGTTGGCCGTCGAATTCGCCGCGGTCGTGTATTCCCACGATGTTGGGGTGGTAGAGCTGGGCGACCATGTCGGCTTCCCGCTCGAACCGCTCACGGTATTCGTCGTCGGCGCTGACGTCCCTGCGGAGGATCTTGATGGCTTCATGCCGGGGAAGTCGCGGATGTTCGGCGAGGTACACCTCGCCCATTCCTCCCGTTCCCAGCTGTCGCACGATGGTGTACCCAGCGAAGGTTTGACCGGGCGCCAGCGGCATGCTTCCTCCTACTACGCGCCACGACGCGTTCACGGGAGTACTCATTCTGACTCGGGCACCGTCGAAGGGGAGCGGATCGGGCACGTGGAACGAGGACGGCGGCCGTTTCAGAGCCTCGGCATCGGACGGCGGGGCGGGCGGCGTGAGGGTGGAACGCGGCTTTTCTCGTAGGTCTTCTGTAATCGCGTCAATGAGAATAGTATTCTCGTCATGAGAAAGTTACAATCTCAGACACGATGGCTGCGAGGGGGTCTAGGACCGCAATGCCCAGGCGTTCTCCGGTACAGTTCATCCATGTTCTCCCCAATCGGCCTGCATCCGAGCAGCTGGTGAGCAGCCCCAGCGAAGAACCCGCGTGGAAGCAACGCGCGGTCGAACGCTCGATCAAGACGGCGAAACTGCGGGCCGCGCAACGGGTGCAGCGGTTCCTCGACGCGGCCCAGGCGATCATCATCGAGAAGGGCAGCACGGACTTCACCGTGCAAGAGGTCGTCGACCGCTCCCGCCAGTCGCTGCGGAGCTTCTACCTGCAGTTCGACGGCAAGCACGAGCTGCTTCTCGCGTTGTTCGAGGATGCGCTCAGCCGGTCTGCCGATCAGATCCGCGCCGCCACGGCCGGCCAATCCGATCCCATCGAGCGGCTGAAGGTCGCGATCGAGCTGCTCTTCGAGTCGTCGCGTCCCGACCCCGCGGCCAGACGGCCACTGTTCACGGACTTCGCGCCGCGCCTGCTGGTGTCGCATCCGTCCGAGGTCAAGATCGCCCACGCGCCGCTGTTGGTGCTGCTCACCGAGCTGATGGAGGATGCCTCCGAGGCCGGCAAGCTGCGCCCCGAAGTCAACCCCAAGCGGTGGGCTGCCATGACGATGCAGACGGTGATGTTCGTCGCACAATCCAGCGGTTCGGATGACGCCACCGTCAAGCCGATTTCGGCCGACGAAGTGTGGGACTTCTGCGCCAATGGATTCGCCGTCAGCTAGCCGAGAATTGCATTCTCATACCGGTAGAATTTCGCTTACACTCAGCGCGTGCGCGATCTCTGGTCCGACCTGCTGGCCTGTCTGAACTTCGATGGGGCACCGTCCGACACGCACTTCACCGCGCACAACCAACATCTCGAGTACCACCGCGTGTTCGGTGGGCAACTGCTGGCCCAGTTCATTCGGGCCGCTTCCCTGAGCTGTCCCGAGAAGGCCGTCAAGTCCCTGCACGCGGTGTTCCCACGGGAGGGCCGCGCCGACGAACCCGTCGACTACGAGGTGATCCGTCACCACGAAGGCCGGTCGTTCGCCACGCTGTCGATCGTCGCGACGCAGAGCAAGGGCCCGATCGGCACTGCGTCGGTCTCCCTGCACGTCACGGAGGACGGACCCGCGCTGCAGTCTGCGGAGCCGGTCGGCCCGGTGCCCGGCCCCGAGCACGAGGTTCCGCTCGACCTGATTCCTTGGCAGACGCGGGCCGCTGATGATCTCAACGCGACGACGACGGGTCCACCCGAGTTCGAGCTGTGGATGCGCACGCCGTCCGTCGATCCCGATCTGGCACCCGCACTCGCCGCGTACGCCACCGACCTGACCCTGATCGGGACCGCGCTGCGCCCGCTCGACGGTCTGAGCCAACGTGGCAACGGCACCCAGTTCACCTCCGCCGTCACCACCCACACCATCTGGTTCCACCGGCCGTTCACCACCGACCAGTGGCTGCTGCTGCGTCAGCACAGCCCGCTGCTGGCGCACGGCCGCAGCTTCGGGCGGGGCGACATCCTCACCCGCGACGGCGTGATGGTTGCGTCGTACGCCCAAGAAGCGCTGCTGCGCATACCCAACTGAACGACGGCACAAGCGAATCCGGCTCACCCCGGTGGTCGGTCGACGGTTCTAAGCGGACAGTACAAACGGCCCGGGTGCGGTGGCCCGTTGACACAATGGGACCAGCGATGACAGAGTGCTGAGCAAGTGCACAGCATTCAGGTGCCGGACGAGGAGCAGAGGTCTCACATGGCAGGGCGCGTAGAAGGCAAGGTCGCATTCATCACCGGAGCGGCGCGCGGCCAAGGCCGCAGTCACGCGGTCCGCCTGGCACAGGAGGGCGCCGACATCATTGCCATCGATGTCTGCAAGCCGGTGGTCGCCGAAGGCGGCATCCCGCCGTCCACGCCAGAGGACCTGGCCGAGACCGCCGATCTGGTCAAGGGGCTCGATCGCCGCATCTTCACCGCCGAGGTCGACGTGCGCGACTACACCGCGCTCAAGGCGGCGGTAAAGA
>Ga0193743_1003441_pt1 | contig 10589 bp, 9 predicted proteins | sample L2c2metaG_FD_143038 | JGI IMG/M metagenome (GOLD analysis project Ga0193743, IMG submission 143038) | Soil microbial communities from a riparian zone of the East river system, Colorado, United States - L2c2 | ecosystem: Environmental > Terrestrial > Soil > Riparian zone | place: USA: East River...
AGCCTTCTTCTGCGAGAGCGGGCCGTTCGTTGTCGAAGTATCGGAAGCATTCCCGACACCTCCTAAACCGCGCCCCAAAGCTGGGCCATAGTCTTCTCCCATCGGAGTGCCAGGTGTGCCTTTCAGCATTCCCATGCCTGTATTCATGTCTCCTCCGGTTGGCAGACCTGCGGTACGGGTCATCTTCCCAGCAGTTGACGACATCTGGTTCATCATGTGGTGGGGCAAATGGCAGTGAATCATCCAGTCGCCGGGATTGTTGGCAACAAACTCGACATCCCGCGCCTGGGCCACTCCAACGAGCACCGTATTACCGGGCCACCAGCCAGCCTCGGGAATTCTGCCGCCCTCGGTTCCGGTGGTGTAAAAGGTGTGCCCGTGCAGATGCATCGGATGATGGTCCATACCGAGGTTCACGAAGCGGATACGGACGCGGTCCCCGAGCCGAACGACGAGCGGAGTCGTCGCCGGGCCGGCTTTGCCATTGAAGACTAACCAGTTGAACTCCATGTTCATCGTGTTGGGCACGGTGTTGTTCGGCAGCACTGCATATTCCTGCAGATGGATCAGGAAGTCCTTGTCGCAATGAGGTCTGTAGGGTTCCTTAGGATGCATGATGAAGGCGCCGAGCATTCCGGCCATCTCCTGCATCGCCATATGCGAGTGGTAGAAGTAAGTGCCTTCTTGATGGATATTGAACTCATAGACAAAACGCCGGCCTGGCTTCACTGGGTCCTGGCTGATGCCGGGCTGACCGTCCATTTGAATGGTGTCTTCAAATCCATGCCAGTGGATGGAAGTCGGCTCCGGCAGGCGATTCTCGAAGACCACGCGAACATGGTCGCCTTGATTGACCTGAATCGTGGGCCCTGGAGCGCTCCCGTTGAACCCCCAGGCGTCAATCGTCTTGAGCGGGCTGATCTTCTGTTTCACCACTTCGGCGATCAGGTGGAAGACCTTCGTGTTGCCTTCAGTCGTGTAGGGCAGATCACCGATGTCAGCGGTTACGACGGGCAAAGCGGGCCCAGCATGCGTGGAGCGGCTGCGGGAAGAAGGCCCATTCTGCGAATCGGCAAACACTCTGGGTGCGGTAAACAGCCCTGCGCCAAGACCGAATGCCTTCTGAATGAAGGTGCGGCGATTACTCATAACTTTCCTCGTTTTTGAAAGACAGGTCAGCAGACCGCGGGGCGGCGTGCGAAGAGACGCACGCGCAAAGCCCCGCAACGATGCGAGGAGGAAAGGACTGGACTAGATACGGAGGGAGGAGGCGGGACGCTGCGCGAGCGGTCTACTGTCGCTTCTTCGACTGAATAGTGCCAGGGTGTCTGTCCTGCCTGGCGCAATGCTTCCGAAAGGATCGGCTAACAGGTCAACAGCGGATACCAGCAGTTTGCTTGAGTCTGCACCACTCTGATCGCTGCTCTTGCTGATCGCCATCAACTCAGTGCCACAACCTGTTGTTGCACAGGAATCACTTGCCGACAGACTGGCTTGTTTATCTTTCCCCATGGACATGCCGCGGCAATCGGTCATCTGATTGTCACTATGTGCAGCATGGATGCCTGTCGAAGCTCCCATCAACGAACAGCGTACATCGCAACTTGCCGCTAGCGCCTGAATGCTGACGAGGAGCAGCAACACTGTTACGAAGAGGAGTTTCTTAGGCATATCCACTACTTTGATTCACCAAAGGGCGTTGATGATGCAGACACGCACATTAATTCCGAAAACATCGAAATAGACCTGAGCGTCAATGCTGATGGTAGCACCGTTCGCTTCGGGGCCGCAAAATGCTGGATCTTTCGCCTAAATACCTCGAGCGCACCCCCTTTTCCGTTTTATGACTTAGACGGGCTGATGGAGTCCACCGAAATTGTAGTGCCAGAGACCGTGCCCTTCACAATCACATTCGATCCGGCGAACTTGTCGAATTGGGCTTTATCTCCCTTCAGCGTATAAACCTTGCCGCCGCTGACAAGGGCGAAGTCGGACCCTTGTTTGACGCACTCCCGTGTGCATTGCGCGGGCGTCGCGTCCTTCATCATGTGATGTGCGCCACACATGGCGTCGCTCACGGTTCCGGTAATGGTCTGTGGAGTTTGTGCGAAGAGACTTGCTGCACCAAGTGCGAGCGCAGCGACGGGTGCAATGAGTTTGATTTGCATGATGCGATCTCCTTAAGACGAAGGTTATACGACGGAGTCGTTGTTGGTTGAGGTAGAGTCCTTGTCCCGCGAAGCGAGTGTTCCGTGCTTCAGCGCCCGTTCTTTCATCATGACGAAGAAGACTGGCACCAGGATAAGTACGTGAATAGTCGACGTAATCATACCGCCGACAATGGGCGCAGCGATCGGCTTCATGACGTCGGAGCCGATGCCGGATTCCCAGAGGATCGGAATAAGGCTGGCAAGGACCGCGCAAACCGTCATGAGCTTTGGCCGTAAACGCTGAACAGCGCCTTCGATGGCTGCGGCTTCCACATCGGCGTTCGTCATGGGTTTTCCAGATTTCAGCTTACGTTCGAGCGCTTCATGGAGATAGACGACCATGACGACACCCGTCTCGACTGCGATACCGAAGAGCGCTATGTACCCGACTGCCACTGCAACGCTGAAGTTGTATTTGAGCAGCCATTGCAGCAGCAATCCTCCACTCATCGCATAGATGGTTGGGAAGATGAGGACGAGCGCCTCAGCAACAGAGTGAAAGACCAGGTACAGCAACAGAAAAATCACGAAGAAGACGACCGGCAGAATCAGTTGTAGCCTCTGCTTCGCACGCAGTTCAAGTTCGTACTCTCCCGACCACTGAAAGGTGTAATTTGCAGGTAGGGCGAGTTTCTCATGCAGGAGTTTGTCTGCCTCTGCAACGAAACCGCCATAGTTGGTGTTTTTGAGATCGATGTAAACATATCCCGTCAGAGCGCCATCTTCATCTCGAATCATCGCAGGGCCATGAGAGAAGGATATCTTCGCAACTTGCCCGAGGGGAATCTGCGCACCCGATGGAGTGCCGATCAGCACTCTGCGCATCTGGTCAACGTTATCGCGGAAGTCTCTCTGGTAGCGGACATTGATCGGATAGCGTTCGCGGCCTTCGATATTCTCAGCGATATTTTGTCCGCCGATGCCGGACGACACCGCGGTCTGAACATCCGCGAGCGCGAGACCATAACGGGCGGCCTCCTCCCGGTTGACATCGACATTCACGTAGAAACCTTGCGCAACCTTCTCAGAGAAGACAGATCGCACTTGTGGCAGTCCGGAAAGAACATTCTGGATCTGCGAAGCAAGTTGTTGGATACCTTCGACATTCGGCCCCTGCACCTTCATGCCGAGCGGTGTCTTGATACCTGTCAATTCCATATCCAGGCGATTTTCGACCGGCATCGTCCAGGTATTCGACAGGCCGGGAAACTGAAGTTTCTCATCCATTTCCAAAATGAGTTTCTCGTAGGTTATCCCCGCAGGCCATTGCTCCCTCGGTTTGAGCATCACGGTGGTGTCATACATATCGAGGGGTGCATTGTCAGTTGCGCTGTCTGACCTACCAACGGTACCAAACACACTGGCGACTTCGGGGAAGCTTCGCAGAATACGGTCCTGCTGCTGCAGGAGTACCTTTGCCTGCTCGATGGAGATGCCGGGGAGCGCAGTAGGCATATATAAGGTGGAGCCTTCAAAGAGAGGCGGCACGAACTGGCTTCCCAAACGCGATGCGAGCGGAAACGTGACAACCAGGAAGATCAGATTGACGGCAATTGTGAGCCAGCGGTGGCGTAGGCAAAACCGGAGGATAGGCAAATAGATCGCCTGCGTGATACGCGAGATTGGATTCTTTCGCTCTGGCTGCAGGCGACCTCGAATCAGCATCACCATTAAAACCGGCACAAGCGTGATGGCGAGGATGGAGGAAGAGCCGACTGCCAGAGTCTTGGTCCACGCCAGCGGGCGGAACATGCGTCCTTCCTGAGCTTCGAGTAGGAAGACCGGCAGGAATGAAACAACGATGATCAGCAGTGAGAAGAACAATGCAGGACCAACCTGTTTAGCAGCGTTGATCAGAATCTTCCGCCGCTCTGGTTCCGATACCGGGTTAGCATCGTTTTCCTGCCGATCAGACAAATGGCGGTAGCCATTTTCGACCATCACAATGGAGGCATCGACGAGTACACCAATCGCTAATGCGATGCCGCCCAGCGACATGATGTTCGAGGTCACTCCCAGCCAGTACATCGGGATGAAAGCAACCAGCACTGCGATAGGCAAGGCGAGGATTGCAATGAGTGCGGAACGGAAGTGGAAGAGGAAGACAATAATGACGAGGCTGACGATGATGGCTTCTTCCAGCAAATCGCGCTGTAGCGTTTTGATCGACGCATCAATTAAATCGGAACGATCGTATCCCGTCATGATCTGGACGCCGGACGGTAGAGAAGGTGCAATCTCACGCAGCTTCTGCTTCACTCCGTTGATGACATTCAGCGCATTCATGCCCTGACGCATGACGATGATCCCGCCGACGGTTTCTCCTTCCCCATTCCACTCGGCGACCCCTTCGCGGATGTCAGGGCCAAAGCTCACTGTCCCGAGATCGCGCAACATCACCGGCGTTCCGTTCTTGCTACCGACCGCAACTGTAGCGAGATCATCCAGCGAGCGCAGATAGCCGAGACCGCGGATCATGTACTCCGCGCCGCTCAAGTCAAGAACGCGACCGCCAACCTCATTCGTGCTCATCTTTACTTTGTCGATGACGGTAGAAAGCGGAATGCCATAGGCAAGCAGCTTGTTGGGATCGAGTTGCACCTGGTATTGGCGGACGTAGCCGCCGATCGTCGCAACTTCGGCTACTCCGGGGACAGTTGCGAGAGCATACCGCAGATGCCAATCCTGCAAGCTACGCAGGTCGGCAAGACTGAGTTTGCCGCTCTTGTCGACAATGGCGTACTCATACACCCAGCCTGCCCCAGTCGCATCGGGACCGATTACGGGATGTACGCTTTCTGGCAAACGCCCGCTGATCTGTTGCAGGTATTCAATGACACGCGAGCGCGCCCAATAGAGATCGGTGCCATCCTCAAAAACTACATAGACGTAGGAATCCCCGAACATGGTCTGCGCGCGAACTGCTTTGACATGAGGCGCGGCAAGAAGACTGGTGACTATCGGATAGGTAACTTGATCTTCGATTACATCTGGCGGCTGCCCCGCCCAACCCGTATGGACGATCACCTGCACGTCCGAGATGTCCGGCAGCGCGTCCAACGGCACACGCTTCAACGACCAGATTCCGGCAAGCGTGAGTAGCAACACCGTTGTAAACACAAGAAAACGATTGCGAGCGCAGATTTCAATGATTTTGGAGAGCATTACATGCCTCCTGTCGCATTCACGCGCAATTGCTTCGTTGCGATCACTTGACCGTTTTTCTTGACGGAGATGGTGACCTGCCATGTACCACCCGAGCCGAGCACGCCTGCACCTTCATACAATCCGTTGCCTTTGTCGTTGAGCTTGGTGGTTGCGTTCATTGCTGCCATTCCCATCGCCGGCATAGCAGCCATATAGAACGCGGCCGAAACTTCAGCTCCAGTCATGGGGCTTCCATCCGCATTTGAGAGTTTCACCCGAAAGACATTGCTGCCCTTTTGAGGAGGATTGGGATCGGTGGTGAAGTCGATGTTTATCTGTGCAGCAGGAGCATTCGCTGGTGGAGCGTTGCGCCCAGCACCGGGAGGGGGAGGCACGAAGAAGCCTGCCGCACCCTGCAACTGGCTTTCGGAGTCGATAAGGAAGCTAGCCGAGGTAACGATAGACTGATGTGCTTCCAGCCCCTTTAGAACGACAAAGTCATCACCAACGCGGGGACCAATTGTAATTTCCTTTGGCTCCAGGCTGCCGTTGCCGTGATTGAGGAAAACCAGTTGCCGTGTGCCGGATTGGAAGACAGCAGATGCAGGCACTATGAGTTGACGCCCCAGGTTGGTTTTTAGATCGACGTTCACGAACATGCCCGGCTTCAACTTGAGTCCAGCATTCGCAATCGCCAGCCGCACACGAACGGTGCGGGTTGCCATATCTACTTGCGGCAGAATGTCTTCTATCTGACCGGAGAATGTGCGGCCCGGATACGAATCGACGGTAATCTGTGCTGTATCGCCGGGCTTCACGCGGCCGACGTCGTTCTGGAATACCTGGGCATGGACCCACACGCGCGATAGATCGGCAACCGTGTAGAGTTTGCTCGAAGGCTCGGCATACATATTTGGCAGAGCATTTCGCTCGGTAATGTATCCCGCAACCGGTGAGTTGATGATGAGGTCAGTAACTGGCTTGCCCGTCTCCTTCAGCTTTGCAATCTCGCTCTGCGGAACCTCCCATTGCTCCAGTCGTTGTTCTGCTGCGGCTGACAACGACTCTGCTCCAGATGCGACTCCATCCACAGTGCTGGCACTCAACGCCTTCTGATTCTGCCGTGCCAGCAGATACTCCTGCTGGGTCGCCACGAGGTCCGGACTGTAGATGGTGAAGAGCGGTTCGCCCTTGCGCACGTACTGATAAGTCGCATTGGCAAAGACCTTGCGGATGTAGCCGGGAAAGCGCACCTGCACATAGGAGAGAAGACGTTCATTGATATCCACCGTGCCGGTCGCGCGTATGTCGTCGCTCAGTTGCTTGTACTCGGCGGTGCCCGTCTTTACTCCGATGCTCTGCATCCGTTCGGGCGTGAGTTGTATGGGAACGAGCGGAGTCTCCATCCTCGTTTCTGGCATGGATGGCGCTGGCTCGTTTGCACCACTAGGCGGACCAGAGGCTACAGGTTGAACATCCGCTGACATTGGCATCTTCATTGCTCTGGGTTGTTTCGTCGAATGGGAATGGTATGCCCAAATCCCCGCGACAACTGCCAGGAAAGCGATCCAGACGAGAGAGGTTTTCAAAACATACTTGTTCATCGCAGTGTCGCTCCTGTCAGAGTTTCGAGGTGTGCCAGAGCAACTTCATGATCAACAAGGGTCAGAGCATATTCGAGCTTCAAGTTGAGAACGTCGGTGAAGTACGAGAGCACATGTGTAAACTGCTCACGATTCGACGCATAAGCGCTAAGGGTTGCCCGGTACGCTGCGTCCGATTGTGGGATCAGACCTTCCCGATACTCCTTCAATAGTTCTTCGTCGCTGGTTGCTTTTACATACCCCTCCTGCACCTCTGCGAGTTGCTGTTGCAGATGCGCGGTGAGTGTCTGCTGCGATTCGGAACGCTTTTCCGTTGCCTCCGCGATCTCAGCATTCACCCGCGCTTTGCGAGGAAAACGCACATCGAAGGTGAACATGTAGTAGTCCCGATACTTGCGGTCGGTGTTCTGGTATATGTAGCCAACCTCAAAGTCCGGCTTCCCCTCACGCTTTGCGGACGCCAACTGCGCATCCTGCTTCCGAATGGAACTCGCATCGACCTGGATCTGAGGGTTGTTCTGCCGGACCACCGCAAGCAGCTCGTCGGAAGTGCGTTTGAGTGGAGTTTCGATCAGGTCTTCGGTAATGATGTCCGATGACCCCTGATCCCGGCTGAGCAGACCTTTGAGATGTGCCTGCACCTGGCCCATCTGCTGATGGTGCATCGTGATCTCTTTCACGATCTTGGTTCGGTTCACCTGTGCTTGCAGGACATCCTGTTGCATCCCCTGGCCGACCTGATAATGGACCGTAGCATCCTGAATAAGCTGGTCAAGGACGGCTTCGTTTTGCCGCAGAATGCCAAGCGTCTGTTGCAGATAGGCCAGTTGGAGATAGTCGGCTTTCACCGCATCGGCAATGCTGGTTTTCGTAACTTCCACCTCAGCTTGCTTCGTGTCGGCGTCGCGCTCGGCTACTGCCCCGCGCGCCCGCAATTTTCCTGGATAGGGCAATTCCTGCGACGCTCCAATACCGATGTAAGCAAAATCGCTGTTGGTGTATCCCGCAAACGGCTTAGGGCTGCCCACACTCAACTGCTGGTAGGTGAAATTCGGGTCGGGCCCCGTCGTCACCTGCGGCGCCACTTGCCTCGCGGCTCGTGCGCCGTAGTCGGCTGCGGAGATTTGTGGGTTGTTTGCCCCGACCTCAGCTAAAAGCTGGGACAAGAGCGTGGGCGTGCTCGTCGCCGGCGTCTGCCCGAAGGCAGAAAATGCGGTGGCCAGCACGAGCGTGGCGGTCAAAAGGACCGTACTCATACGGAAGCTCCAATCTCAAATGCAGTTCAAGGCATTCGCCAGAACCCGCAGACGCGCGCTCGGCAAAAGAAGAGTGCGAGAGAGGAGCGGACTAGATTCTTAGGATGGAAATGGTCGAGGGCGGGGACTTTGGAGGAGAGTAGTCGGGATGGTCAACCCATCCGGCAATAGCAGGGGTCGGATTCACCAGCTCGAAAGCAGCCAACCAGATGACGGGAACTACAACCGGGTGAAACGTCACAGCCTTCGTATCCAGGGCATTGTCGTGAACGCTCGGCGGAGTCTTCTGGCAGCAACCATGCGACGCTGGCATCTCCATCTGCCCGCACTGGTTCTTCATCATGCGGCAACAGGAACGCTCTTCGGCGTTCATCTGCACATCGGGGACCATGCAGGCCATTGCCGGAGCCAGGCATGACACCAGCAGCAGGACTAGCACACCGAATTGGCGAAGAGACCGCATTTGCCATTCTTAGACTACGTCTTATAGCCCCCGAGAGCAATCCAGACTCGGCACGTAGACCCAATCGGAATCATCTTCAGGCTCGAAGGACGAGGGGCTGACGGTGGCGATATTACCCACAGCACCAGTGTTGCTGAATCGGTGGGCACCTTACCGACCCGAACGAACAGAACACGCAGCAGTCCCCGAGCTTGGGGCGCAGCAGCGCCTTGCAATGGCTGCACTCGTAATAGAACTGGCAGGCGTCCATCGGCATGGTTTCCTCCTTGTTGAAACCGCAGTGCGGGCAGGTCAGCACGGATTCCAGAACGAAGGCACTTATCACGGCATCACCTCCGCACAGTCGAAGGAAAGCCAGCATTCGTCGTCGCCTTGGTCAGCGCATCGGGCTGGGTCTTATCCGGGTCATAGGTAATAGTCGTCGTCTTCTTGTCGAAATTGACCTTGATCGTGCTCACGCCGGACACCTTCTCAAGTGATTTTTTGATCGTGATCGAGCAGAGTTCGCACGTCATGTTCTTCACATCGAGCGTAACGGTCTTCGGTGTAGCTGCCAGTGCTCCAAGGGGCATGGCGACGAGTACGGCAATCAGCAGTTTGCGCATGGGAAGCTCCTTTCAGTAGAACAGCGGGGCCAGTGAGGGCACGGCCAGCAGGCCGAGCAACAGCGCGGCGACGAGCCAGAACGTCAGCCGTTGCCGCTCGATAGTGTGAGGGTCGGCACAAGGTGTACCCGGCGCGCAGGTTTGCGGCACCAGGTAGAGCCTGCGGAAAGCCAGACCGAGAAACAACAGGGTCAGTCCGATGAAGATGGGTCTATAAGGTTCCATCGCTGTCAGACTGCCCACCCATGTACCACCAATACCGAGGGTCACAAGTACGAGCGGTCCAACACAACACACCGAAGCACCGATGGCGGCCAGTGCGCCCCCGATCAGTGAGCCTTTTCCGGTGAATTGCGCCATGCCAATCTCCTTGAGCCCATTCGCCCATGTATTACTCTAAATTCCGTACCTAAGTACGGAGTCAAGGGAAATCTGATGGCAACCGAACTGAGCATTGGCAAGCTGGCGGAATTCGCTGGGGTGAACGTCGAGACGATCCGGTATTACCAGCGGCGCGGCCTCTTGGAGGAGCCTGCCAAGCTGCTGAGTGGTCATCGGCGCTATCCGGCAGTCATGACAAAACGGCTGCGTTTCATCAAGCGGGCCCAGGCGCTCGGCTTCACGCTGTCTGAAGTGGGAGGACTGCTGTCGCTGGACAAGGTTTGCGCGTGTGCAGAAACGCGCCACCTGGCCGCGCGCAAACTGGCGCTGATTGACCAGAAGATCGTCGACCTTGCCGCGATGCGGCAAGCGCTGGACGGTTTGGTGCGACAATGCGATGCGGGCGACGGCAACGCGGCCTGTCCAATCATCGACGTATTGGCACGAGAGTGATGCCGATTTGAATGCCGAAGCAGGTCTCTATGAGCGACCGGGAAGATCTGAAAAGGAGCAAATCAAAAAGGTCCCAGAAAGGTCCAATAAGGGGATTTTCCGTGTAATCAGTGGCGTAGAGTGTGGTCTGTACCATCTGGTTTCAATGAGTTGCGTTACGTTGCCGAAATGCACGGGAAGCAATCACCGAGTCTACGTCGCTCGATCTTGTTTATTTTCTGAAGCTTGCGTGTTTGCCCGAGCTTTGCGAAGGACCAAAAAGGTCCAATAACTGAATGAGAGTGAGCCGGCGAACGACCCCTGTGATCACTAGTGAACAGCGGGCGTTTGTCCAAGAGAAAGTAACGATACAGACATCTCTAACAATGTCTGCGGTGTCAAGGCGTTTTTCGAGCGCAGGACGGCACGAACTCCGAGGAGTTGCTTCGATAGCGCTTTGGTTGAAGAACTCATCATCGATGACTAAGGCT
>Ga0193743_1003442_pt1 | contig 10588 bp, 13 predicted proteins | sample L2c2metaG_FD_143038 | JGI IMG/M metagenome (GOLD analysis project Ga0193743, IMG submission 143038) | Soil microbial communities from a riparian zone of the East river system, Colorado, United States - L2c2 | ecosystem: Environmental > Terrestrial > Soil > Riparian zone | place: USA: East River...
CGACCCAGACGTTCTTCTCATGGGTGATGAACAATCATTGGGGAACGAACTATCGCGCGTATCAGGAAGGCCCGGTTACGTTTCGTTACGCGCTGCGGCCGCATTCGCGCTATGACGCCGCGGCAGCCACTAGACTTGCCATCGGTTTATCGGAGCCGCTCAAAGTTCGGGCAGTTAGCCCATCAGCAAAACTAGTCGACTCATGTCTAAGCATTGAGCCATCGGACGTACTTGCGTTGACCTTCAAGCCAAGCGAAGATCGATCCGCTTGGATCGTGAGACTCTTTGGAGCTTCTGGCGAGAGGAGAACAGCTCAGCTCAAGTGGTTACGTTCAGGTGAAGCGAAATTCTGGCAGAGTAATCTTGCGGAAGAGAAGCTGGAACCAATCGGAAGTGAGTTCGAGATCGCCGGCTGGGATCTTCTTACAATTCGCGTTGAAGAAATGCATTCACGATAGTCCTTGGTCGGGCCAGTCCCTCCCGCCTGACCAACGCCGAGACGGTAAGCAGAATTAAGGTGCAAGCAACTGCTTTGCAATCCCAATGGTCGCACCTCCTTTTCCAGGGGCGCCCTTAGTAGTTTGGAGGGTTGTAAACAGAGGAGCGCTGCGTGTACTTTGCCGTGCAGCTACATGGGGCGCTTCGTTTAGCGGTCGCGGTGATCACCTTGGTGTGGTAAGGCCCAAACTGATCAGATAGATGAGTGTAGGACTTGACGCCCGGGTCCTGCCCGTAGTGCAGGTTCACCAATCCTCCGACTTCCCCACGACCGCCGACGCGAAAGAACTGAGGTCCGAGGGAGAACACAATACTCGCGTCGGAAACTGTACATCTTCGTCGTGTGGCTCCTAGTCGCAGTAGGGTTGCTGTTTCTTATGGGACATCCGAGTTCGTGTGGCTTTTGATGAGCATTACTGCATATACAGCGTTCAGAGTTCACAATCCCCCACCGTCAGCAGTCATAGGTATAGCTATCAGCGAGCCGAAGCATCACGCTCGGAACGTGGGCGGTGGAGCTTCATAGCAGGAGCCTTGTGCGGAGCTTACGTTGGCGCTGGGGTTGGGCTTGTTGGTGGTCCATTAGGAGCGATGGCAGGTACCCATCCCCGGAGCCGTGGTCGGAGGAATAGTTGGATTATTCGGTGGTCGCAAGGTAGGCCTTCTACTTGAAGACAGCAAGCCTTCAGGTGACATTGAAGCCGCACTAGCATTACGGAAAAAACAAGCTGCTAGATTTGGCGGATGGAGCGGCTTAGTAGCCGGGGCCACCGGGAGTGCTTGGATGGGTGCAGGAATGGGTCTCGCTCGCCGCTGGTCCACTCGGAGCTATCGCGGGAACGATACCCGGATTGCTTGTTGGAGGCGTCATTGGCTATTTCGGTGGCGAGAGCGTTGGCTCTAACATCCCATGGGCTCTGCCGGTCCGGGCTCTTCCTGTCGGCGTCATCATTCCTCCAAGTAATACACAGAAGGGGAGTCTGCGGAGCAGCAACTAGTCTCCGCGTTTCTGCATTTGATACAGCCTTCTCAGATTAATGTGTGCCGGATAGGGTATAGCCCAGCCCTACGTCCGACACCCGGTGAAATAGTGTCGTAATAGAGTCTATCTTCAAGTTATCGTACAGGTAATTTCGAAGGTCAAAGAGCCTATTCCGACACCTCGGCCCGCTCGAACGCGGCAAGCCGTCCAAAGCAGGTCGGCTGCCTACGCGCCAGCTCGAAGGGTTGGCCCTGAATCGCAAAGCGGGAAGGGAAGTACCGCAGCAGGAAGCCGTCGACTTTCTGTATTTAGGTTTGCAGTTCGTGAAGCCGGGAAGCCGTCCGAACCGCCTCCAGTCCGCCGCGCTGGGGTCAGCGTCGTACCGCTCGGCCAATGTCTGCGCGGCAAAGGTTCCGAGAAGCTTCGGAAACGTTCTTGAATGCTTGAGCCAGGCTTGAAAGTTGCCGGCGCTGGTCTCGATCACGGCACACGGATTGAAGCCGTCTGCCGAGAGTCTGGCGAGCGAGGTCTCGTTGAGATCGTCGAGCGTGGTGAAGCGATGCTCACCCGATGGACGAATGTAGATGTGCGAGCCGTGGGCATTGCGGTACTTGAGCAGAGAAAGCCTGTCGAGGACCGCCGCGGCCGAGATGCCGTCGAGTCTCGGAACCATTCCACGCTCACTAAGGACACCGACATCGTAGAGCGATGCCTCGATAGCAGTAAGCATGATGCGAACAGTGGATTCGGTCTTGTCCATCGAAGTCTCCTTCCAGATGCCTTTGGCTTAGGAGGGGTGCAGGGGACGGAAGAGACTGTTACGAAACGTTTTGGCCATACGAAGTGTGATCGGTGGCTCTACTTCCGAGTAGCTGACAAGCGGGGAGGGACGTGCTGCTGCCTTCTGCAGAGAAGGCTCGCTCATTTAATCCGCGATAAGTTTGGGAAATTGAATTAGTTCAAAAATCCCTTGACTCGCGAGAGTGCCGGGTGCATTATTTGACCATGTTCAAAAATGAGCCGATTACGAACAAGGGTGGGCAGACTCAAAGACACATCTTCGATTGTGCGCTGGAGCTATTTCGTGAAAAGGGCTTTGATGCGACGACGATGCAGGAAGTGGCGTCTCGTGCCGACGTGGCCAAGAGTGCGGCTTACTACTATTTTCCGAGCAAGGAAGCAATTACCCAGGCCTACTACGAGGTGGTACAGACTGAGCAGGAGCGGCTGTGTGCAGAAGTATTTGAGCAGAACAAGGATCTGAAGACGCGGCTAGCTGCGGCTATGCACTCGAAATTTACCCTCGCGAAAGATGATCGCAGACTCCTGGGTGTGGTGTTTCGATATACGGGCGAACCGGAGCATCCGCTGTCCTGCCTGGGGCGAGGGACGACGGAGATTCGTCGGAGAGCCACGGCGGTTTTTCAGCGGGCGATTGCGGTGGAACGGCTGCCGAAGGATCTGGAGCAGCTCTTGCCGTTGGCGCTGTGGTCGCTCCAGATGGGACTGCTGGTGATGTTTCTCTATGACACCTCCGAGGAGCAGATGCGTACACGCAAGCTGGCAGACGGCTCGCTTGCGTTGACATTGAAGCTGCTGACACTGGCGAAGCTGCCGGTCTTGAAGCCAGTGAGAACGAAGGTATTGGAGTTACTACGCGCGGCAGAGTTGTTGCCGGAGTCGTAAAAGCTGATGGGAGGCTGGGCATGATGGAGATCGAGGAGTCGGACAAGATAGGACCGGCGCAGTGGACTGTGATTGCCGTTGCAGTAGCGTTCGCGGCGGGGTCATTTCTATACCGGTATCTAATGCCACATCATCGTTGGCAGAGTTCGGCGATGTTCATCGGCTTGCCTACAGTGTTAGCAGTTTTACTTGCGCTGACACCGAAGGCGAAGACCGTGACCGGTGGAATCATGAAGGGCATGACATTATTCCTGTTGATCGTCGCTCCGCTGCTTGGCGAGGGGTGGCTGTGCATTCTGATGGCTTCCCCGTTGTTCTACCTCGTGGGAGCGATCGTAGGAAAAGTGGCTGACTGGGATAGTAAAAAACGCGGCACGAGGCTAAGTTGCCTGGTACTGGTGCTGCTGCCGCTCAGTCTTGAAGGGGTGGTACCGCAGCTAACGATGAAACGCTCGCAGACAGTACGGATGACGAAGACTGTGAATGCATCGGTGGATGCGGTAGAGCGTTCGCTGGCCGAGAGTCCGCGAGTGACTGAGCGCGTTCCGGACTGGATCTCAAAGGGGTTTCCTCAGCCTCTTGCAGCCTGGGGTTCCGGGCTAGAGGCGGGAGACAGGAGGACGATTCACTTTGCAGGTGCGGAAGGCGATCCACCAGGAGATGTAGTGATGCGCGTCGCGGAGCATCAGAGAGGCTATGTGCGGTTTGAGACGGTCAGCGACAGGAGCAAGCTGACGCAATGGGTGAGGTGGACGAGCGGTGAGGTGGATTGGAAGGCGATCGATGCGCAGCATACCTCGGTGACCTGGACGATTCATTTCAATCGGCAGCTCGATCCGGCATGGTACTTCGCGCCGTGGGAGCGCGCAGCGGTGCATGAGGCGGCGCGATATCTGATCCTTGCGAATGCCACCCCTGTGGGCTCTCAATGAGTCAGGAGATGTGGATTCGGTTCGGGGCGATGTATCTTCCGCTGATGGCTGTGTTGCTGGCCTGTTTGTTGCGACGTAGTATGCGGAGGAGAGGAGCGGCCTGCCTTCTGAGCCTGGTGTGGGCGATGGTGTCGCTATTGGCGTTGCAGCGGTTGAACCAATGGGCGGGATGGTGGAGCTTCAGCGTGGTCGGGGCAGTCTTTTGCGGGATGCCTCTGGAGCTCTATGTGGGTTGGGTTTTGCTTTGGGGAGCGATTCCCCAGCTGTTGTTTGTGCGGACTCGGATTGTCTGGGTCGCAGTGGTGATGGTTGTGGTGGACCTGCTTGCCATGCCACTGTGCACACCAGTGGTGATGTTAGGGGCGCGGTGGCTTGCCGGTGAGGCGGCAGGTGTGGTGATGGTGTTGCTGCCGTCGCTTTGTTTGGCAAGGTGGACGTTGATGGATTCGCACTTGCGCTTGCGGGCGGCGATGCAGGTCGTGCTCGCAGGAGCGTTGGTTTTGTTTTTTCTACCCGAGATGATCTTTGGCCTGCGAGCCGGGCGGGGTTGGGCTCCGCTCATCGAAACGACAGGGTGGGCGCGGCAGCTGTGGGCAGAGGTGCTTCTACTGCTGGCGCTGCCGGGAGTTGCGGGAGTGATGGAGTTCGCGGAGCGCGGCGAGGGAACGCCAATCCCGTATGACCCGCCGAAGAGGCTGGTGCGGAGCGGGATCTATCGATATATCGCGAACCCAATGCAGTTGAGTTGTTTGCTGGTCATGCTGCTGTGCGCGGCGTTGTTGCGGAGTTGGTGGATGGCTGCGGCAGCGGGCATGTCCGTGGTCTATAGCGCGGGACTTGCGGAGTGGGATGAGGCTGAAGAGTTGAAGCATCGGTTTGGCGAGGAGTGGATGTCTTATCGCAGCCATGTGCGCAACTGGTGGCCGCGATGGCGACCGTATTACGCCGGTGCTGCTTCGCGGCTGTATATGGCGGAGACGTGCGGTCCGTGCAGTGAGCTGCGCTCGTGGCTTGAGGCGCAGAAACCGATGGGATTGGCAATTGTAGATGCGGAGAGCCTGCCTGCCGGTTCAATAGAGCGCATGCGCTACGTGCCTAGGGATGGCAGCGGAGGCGTGGAGGGAGTCAGGGCGCTGGGTTGCGCGTTGGAACACATGAACCTGAGCTGGGCTTTGGCGGGGAGTGTGTTGCGGATGCCGATTATCTGGCAGAGCGTGCAACTAGTAATGGATGCGAGCGGCCTGGGACCTCGGGTACTCAGGAAAGATGAACACCGTACGGATTTGTTGAGGTGAGGGCATTTTGCCTATCGCTTTCTTGTGGCCCACCTCAACATAGGCATTGGAAGTTTTTTTTGCCTCTTCCGGTTCGGGGTGAGTCGCGGGCAATCCGAAAGCTGCCCCCTGTCGCTCCAGTAGTGGTTATTTGCGATACCTGCTAACGCCTCACACAGTGGCTCGTACCGCTGTCAAAAAAGATATCTTGGTTGTTGGACTGGTGCTTTTTAAACAGAGATAGATGAGAAGATTGCCTTGCTAATCGGAGGCATCTCTTCTTATGGGTTACATCCAAGGCGAGGGACGAAATCAGGGAACACTATTTCCTGTGGTGCTGGACGACTTCGTGCCAGCCGATCATGTGTGCCGCGTGATTGACGCGTTCGTTGAAAAGCTTGTGCTGTCGGAGCTTGGCTTCGAGCGCGCTCAAGCCGCTGAGACGGGACGACCTGGCTACGATCCGCGCGATTTGTTGAAGCTGTATCTGTACGGCTATCTGAACCAGATCCGCTCGTCGCGGCGCCTGGAAGCTGAGTGCCGCAGAAATGTCGAGTTGATGTGGCTTCTAGGACGCCTGTATCCGGATCATAAGAGCATCGCTGAGTTCCGGCGGATGCACCGCGATGCAGTAACGGCGGCTGGGGCAGAACTAGTTCGCTTTGCACGAGGCTGCGGACTCATTCGTGGTGAGTGGATCGCCATCGATGGCTCAAAGTTCCGCGCTGTGGCCAGCATTGACAGCACTCGCGAACGACTCGCTTTGCAACGCTATCTCGACAGCATCGAGAAAACAGACGAAGAACAACAGGCAAGCATCGATCCGTCTGGATCCCAGCCACCCCGCGGTCGTATCCGAGGACGGCATATCCGTCGGGTCGGTTCTCGAGCCACTGGCCAGACATTTGCCCAGAGTCCGCGACGAGCTCAAAGGAAAGCGTGATTCCCTGGCGCAGATAGACTTCATCATCGGGCGGCTGGGGGGCCAGCGAGGTGATCCAGTTCAAGGCGGCGATGGCGCGGACCTCCGGTTCCTTCAGAGGGCGGGAGAGGCTCACGCTCCAGGTTCCCAACTGGTCCAGCCACGAACATTGGGTGACTTTCAAGTCCGGGAGCACGCTGTTGAGGACAGTGCCGAAGGAGGATACGTCGACCGGCGTAAACCTGGACCATAATGCTTTGGCATCAAGCGGGAGCTTTCCCGCGTGACAGAGCGGAGCGACTTCCATCTTCCAGTTGAGTGTGCGTTCCCAAAGCTGACGGGCCGATTTCCCGGAGTCGTATTTGCTCTCCGGGGAGACCGGATCGAAACTGATCATGCCTGGGAAGCCTTTGGCCACCTTGGCGGTATCGGGCAACATCCAGCACCAGAAGCGGCCGTCGTTGTCGACCTCACTCATCAAGCAGCCGTAGTAGGCCAGAAAGTGCTTTGGATAAACTTGGGACGATTGGCCGGAAGAGGTGTCGAAGCGACCGTTGTAGGCCTGGTATTTGGGCTTGTCCTCCGGGAGCATGAACAAGGAGAGGGCGAGGGCGCTGAGGGGAGGCGTGGAGCGCGAAGCTCTTTCCGCGTCGAGCCTCTGTTTCATCCGCACTCGAATGGTTTCAGCATTGGCATTCCAGGTCGGGAGCAAGTAGTCGGTCGCCAGTCGGAGTGAGTCTGGTGCTGATTGGAGATTCGCCACGGCGCGGAGTCGGATGCCTTTCTAAAATCGGCGCGGGTGGACCACTCCATGTAGCCGAGGGAAACCCAGAAATTGCGGAAGCCTGTCTTGTTGGGCTTAAAAAGGCAGTACATCCGGAACTGAAGGTCGATGGTCACAAGGGAGAAGCCGTTGGAGGGGGAGCGGAATCTGGGGGCTATCGGTGATTTCAAAACCCGTTGCAATACTGCCCACTCGCTTCGAGACGCCTTCGTACGGCACGGTTCCATCGAGGACCATGCCGCCGGTCGATTCGGCAATGACTCTTCCAGGCTGGCCGTAGTAGGGCTGGTAGCTCATGGTCAGGTCGTCAGAATTCGGACTTTAAAGTACGTTTAGGACGCCACATATCAATAGAATGATCAACATACAAAGGCGGACAGTGCCGTAAGCGGTTACAGTTGGTGCCACAAGTGATGTGTTTTCAACACTTGCTGCGGCCTATCGTGCTCTGGTGTCCGTACTCTGAGACTGCCCCATCGACAGCGTCACCTGGTTCCTGTCTTAGCCGAGGCAGCACGTCCGGCCAAACTGTTATCCCCCAATAGGATACAGGGCACTGAATGGGCTATCCCCTCTAACTATCCTAAAAGCGGCGGACGGGCGTTTATAATGGTGGTTATTTAGAAATAGTGATAACATTAATTATACGGAGGCGGAACGCCCGTTCGAGGTGAAAACATGTCCAACGCCAAACAAATCCACCAGGAGGCTCCCACGGTCATGGTGGGAACTGGCCTAGAGGTGATCCAGCTTCTGCATCGCTCGACGGCCCGCCGGGCTCTGGCAGTCACTTTTGCGAAGATGACGAGATGCATCTGCTCGAACTGATGATCCGCAGGGTGACCGAATTTTATCCGCAGCTCATGCGGCAACGTCAGCACGAGGCAATCGACAAGATCGTTAGCGCTTTGCTTCCTGAGGTTGCGATCCCGGATGTAGCGCTTGCGCAGGCGCGCATGATGGTCGACGCTAAGTCGGCCATCCTGAATAGTGGCGACCTCCTCCCTGCAGGCGAGATCGCGAAGCTTGCTGGGTACAGCGCGAATAATCCCAGTGCCCAACCGAACAAGTGGAAGCGGGATGGAGCGATCTTCGCGATCCATCATAAGGGGACTGACTATTTTCCGATATACGCTCTCAATCCGGATGAAAATTATCGCCCCTACAAGGCAGTAGCGGATATCCTGCGCGTCTTTGGTGACACGAAGGACAGTTGGGGACTCGCATTCTGGTTTGCGGGGTTCAACAGCTTTCTGGATGACCAGCGTCCACAGGATCTCCTCGCTGCGGATCCCGAACGAGTCATCGCTGCTGCGAAGGACGAGATCGAGGGAGTTCAGCATGGCTAAGCCGGTGGCGAGCTACCTGCCGCCGGCGGGCCCTCTCAACGCAACCCTGATCACCTGGGAATGTGGTCGCGAGATGCATCGGGTTCACGACGATGCTTACCCCGGAGACCAGTTCAACCCAAACTCAATGGGGAACGCTCGCTTCAGTCCAATCCACGATACAGACGGCGTCGTCATACCGACGCTTTACGCCGGCACGACCTTCGACTGCGCACTTATGGAGACGATCTTTCACGATCTTCCCTTCAAAACCGGCTTCAAGCCCATCTCGAAGCGGAAGATGGTACGCAAGGCCCACACCATCGTCCGGACCTGCGATCGACCTGCGCCTCATCGACCTGAGTACCATCGCGCTTCACAAACTTGGTATCGACCGCGCCCATCTGATCGACACGACGAAGGCGCAGTATCCGCGAACCCGGGGATGGGTAGAGGCCCTCTATTCTCAGTTTCCGGATGCACAAGGACTGAGCTGGACCTCGCGTCGCCACGATCATGCACAGGCAGTGATCTTGTTTGGTACCCGCGTCAAGACCTCAGACCTGACGATTGCCGGTCCGTCCACCGTTTTATTGGAAGATTCGGACGCAATTCTTTCCGTAGTCGACCTGGCCACCAAACTCGGCGCAACCCTGGTGGACTGAAAGTTCCATGAAGAGGTGAATTCTTCGCTTCTTCATGGAACTAAGACAAAGTTTCGAATCGCCACCTGCGAGCCAGCAAGAGTTCGTTCCCAAGCAGGCTTGATCATCAGTGTAATCTCATCGAACTTACTGCCATGAGGTCCGGGCGGAAGGCGGAACGTCAGCACTTCATTGATGGGAGATCGCTTCAGAGAAATAGAATGAGCTTTGCTCGAGGGAATCACAACGCTTCCAAGCGACAATGTCGGACCGGATTTCAAAGAGGTATCTCTCAACCAAATCTCTATTGTGATAGCGCTCGGACGATTGTCTGCGTTCACCAACTCCACTCGAAGAGCCTTGCAACAATCCGTCATGATGGAGGATGGCAATACCTGGTGTGCCTCCATTACAAGAGGTAGATGCTGGGAGAAGTCCGAAAAGCTTTTCGGAAAGCCCGAGTGAACGCCTCCAACGAACCGTAGTTGGCGTCCAGGGCAATGTCCGTAACCGACATTGCGGTATGCCCCAGTTGATATGCTGTTCTTTCCAACAATAGCCGTCGTCGCATGGCTGCCGGAGTTTCTTCGACCACGGTTCGGAACAACCTGTGGAACTGCGTGCGGCTTTGATACGCTTGGCGCGCCAGATCTTGCGTTTTCGCCTGAGTGTCCAGGGAGTTCGCGACAATTGCAGAGAGGCGGTCTGCCGTGTCCTGACCATTCGCTTTATTCATGCGTCCGGTTCCTCGTCTTGAACGAATCATAGACAAAAGATGACGCCTCCCGCCTGATCGTACGTACCAATCTTCTACCTTAAAAGTCGGACCAAGGCGAATGAACACATGGATACAGATCCGCGTGATCCGGTCTTATCGCCGATCAACGCTGACCTGCACAACATGCCGCCGACGCTGTTCATCACGAGTGAGCGCGACCTATTGCTGAGTGCGACGAGTTCGTTGAGCCGTGCGTTCGTGCGGGCAGGAAACCAATCGCAATTGATAGTGTTTGAGGGATTGCCGCATTGTTTCTGGAATAACAATGCGTTGCCGGAGTCGCGCGAGGCTTGGGGCTATATGGCGAACTTTTTTGATCGAGAGTTGGGGCGCTAAAGCAGCAGGTGATCCAAAGATGGGTAACGACAAACGCCATAGGGTTCACTGACTTCCAGTGGGGGACTTTCCACTTGGACGAAGAGTCGCCATCTCGTACACCTGTCCTCCTGCAGATCCCCATCCCGGAGTGATTCAAAGCCAGTTGTCCCGGTAGCCGGTTTATCGCCCAAGTGGGTCACTTCCGGATAGCCCCTTATCCAAGCGCAATGCGACACGTCTTTGTTTCGGCCAACAAATATCAAACTAATCGCTGAAATGCATTGGCGAGATTGATGACTCCATTTTTACGTCAGAGGTTCACGCTCTAACGTGATATGCAAACGGTGCCATTGTTTCTGCAAAGCGCGCCAAAAGTTGACGATAGGAGACGACCTAGGTGCAGCTCATATAGCGCCTCGAGAATAAGATTATCCATTCGCAA
>Ga0193743_1003443_pt1 | contig 10587 bp, 9 predicted proteins | sample L2c2metaG_FD_143038 | JGI IMG/M metagenome (GOLD analysis project Ga0193743, IMG submission 143038) | Soil microbial communities from a riparian zone of the East river system, Colorado, United States - L2c2 | ecosystem: Environmental > Terrestrial > Soil > Riparian zone | place: USA: East River...
GACCGTCGGTGGGGTGTTCCGCGTCACCGACGGTCTAAGACGCGATTTCGGCGAGGATCGGTGTTTTGACACACCTTTGGCCGAGTCAGGCATCGTCGGCTTCGCGATCGGCATGGCGATGGCGGGTTACCGCCCGGTCGTCGAAATGCAATTCGACGCGTTCGCCTATCCGGCGTTCGAGCAGATCGTCTCCCATGTCGCCAAAATTCGGAACCGGACAAAGGGTGCACTCAGCGCGCCCATGGTGATCCGCATCCCCTTCGCCGGCGGTATCGGAGGGGTCGAACACCACTGTGATTCCAGCGAGGCGTATTACGCCCACACACCCGGGCTCAAAGTGGTCGCCCCCGCCACGGTGGCCGACGCCTATACGCTGCTGCGCGCCGCGATTGAGGACCCCGACCCCGTGGTGTTTCTCGAACCGAAGCGGCTGTACTTCTCGCGAGCGGATGTCGATCTGGAAGCCGGCGCCCCGATCGGGCAGGCGGCGATCCGCCGTGCCGGACGCGACGTCACGGTGATCACCTACGGTCCATCGGTGAGCCTGGCGCTGGAGGCTGCCGAGGCCGCAGCGGCCGAAGGTCACGACCTGGAAGTGATCGACCTACGGTCGATCGTGCCGTTCGACGACGCCACCGTCACCGAGTCGGTCCGCAAGACCGGACGCTGCCTAGTCCTTCACGAAGCACAGGGTTTTGCAGGAGTCGGCGCTGAAATCGCGGCGCGGGTACAAGAACGCTGTTTTCACTACCTTCACGCACCCGTTCTGCGCGTCACCGGGCTCGACGTCCCCTATCCGCCACCTCGGCTCGAGCGCATCTACCTGCCCAACGTCGATCGAGTTCTCGACAGCGTCGACAGACTGCAGTGGAACGATGTCGTCGACCCACGGTGGGCGGCGCATACATGAGCGACCAGGTCTTTCTGCTGCCCGATCTTGGCGAGGGCCTCTCGGAAGCGGTCATCTTGGAGTGGCGGGTGAAAGTCGGAGACCTCGTGGACATCGATCAGATCGTCGTCGAGGTGGAAACCGCCAAAGCGACAGTCGAGGTGCCCATCCCGTTCGCGGGAACCGTGACGGGCCTGCACGGAGAAGCAGGCACCACCGTCGAGGCTGGCAAGCCATTGATCACGGTCAGCGGTCTGCAAGGCAACGAGCCCGCCGGCGACGAGGCAAGCGCACACGGGCGCTACCGCGAAGAAGAACAAGCCGGTTCGGGTAACGTCCTGGTGGGCTATGGAACCTCAGCAGCCGCGCCGCGGCGGCGCGGGCGCACCAACGCTGCACCGGCGGCCGCGCCCGCCGCGCAGGAAGCGCCCAGCCAACAGCACGGCACGGCAGCCCGCGTCATCTCACCGGTGGTCCGGGCACTGGCCCGCACCCACGGCGTTGACCTGGCCCAGCTCGCCGGTACTGTGCCAGGCCCCGTCATCACCCGTGCCGACGTCGAGCGGGCCACCGCGAGCCGACCGCAGCCGACCGGACCGGTGCGCACCACGCAGGATGACCGTGTCGTTGTGATCTCCGGTTTCCGAAAGGCGGTGGCCGACAAGCTCTCCACGAGTCGACGCGAAATTCCCGACGCCACGACGTGGGTAGACGTCGATGCCAGCGCGCTGTTCGTCGCCCGCGCTGCGATCAACGCCGCGGTCACCGACGACGAAAAGGTCAGTCTCATGGCGCTGTTGGCTCGGCTGACGATCGCTGCGCTGAGGCTGTTTCCGGAATTGAACTCGACGGTCGATACCGACCGCAGCGAGATCACCTATCACGGTGCGGTGCATCTGGGCGTGGCCACCCAAACGCCGCGCGGGTTGATGGTTCCGGTGATCCACAACGCCGGGGAGATGAGCACCGTCGAACTAGGACAGGCCCTCAAGGCGACCACCGAGTTGGCGCGGAACGGCAAGCTGGGACCCGACAGGCTGTCGGGAGGGACGTTCACGCTCAACAACTATGGCGTCTTCGGTGTGGATGGATCCACGCCAATCATCAACCACCCCGAAGCAGCGATCCTGGGAGTTGGGCGCATCGTCGACAAGCCATGGGTGTACGAGGGTGCGCTTTCGGTGCGCAAGGTGACTCAACTGTCGTTGAGTTTCGACCACCGGGTCTGCGACGGTGGCACCGCAGGCGGATTCCTGCGGCTGTTCGCCGACTTCGTCGAGAATCCCGTCGCTGCGTTGGGACGGATTTGATGGCCGATCACGACGCCGAACGCAGCGATCTCGTCATCCTCGGTGGAGGATCAGGCGGCTACGCGACCGCCTTTCGGGCCAGCCAGCTAGGCATGTCGGTCACCCTCATCGAGGCCGACAAGATCGGCGGAACCTGCCTACACCGCGGCTGCATCCCCACCAAAGCGCTGTTGCATGCCGCCGAGGTGGCCGAATCAGTCAGGACTGCAAGCACAGTCGGTGTGAAGGCTCATCTCGAGGGCATCGATATGCCTAGCATGCTCAACTACCAGAACGGCATCGTTGATCGCTTATACGGCGGTCTCATGGGGCTGGTCAGGCAGCATCGGATCACGGTAGTACCGGGCAAGGGGGAGTTTGTCGGCGAGCGCACCGTCAAGGCCGCGTCGTGCACCTACACCGGGAACAAGGCGGTGGTCCTGGCTACCGGGGCGAGCGCGCGCACTTTGCCTGGAATCGAGACCGGCGCACGCGTCATCACCAGCGACGAGGCGCTACGCCTCGACGTTGTGCCTCAACGCGCAGTCGTGCTCGGCGGCGGTGTGATCGGCGTCGAGTTCGCAAGCATTTGGGCGTCATTGGGTGCGCAGGTGACGATAGTCGAGGCACTGCCGCGGATCATCGCCACCGAGGAGCCCTGGTGCTCCAAGCAGCTGGAGCGTGCCTTCGGGAAGCGCGGCATCACCGTGATGACCAACGCGAAGGTCAGTGGCGCCAAGGAGACCGCGCACGGTGTCGGCGTCGAGATCACCGATGGTGACACGCTGGAAGCTGACGTTCTGCTCGTGGCAGTGGGGCGCCAACCTCGATCGGCGGGTCTGGGCTACGAGGAGCATGGGGTGCGTCTGGACGCGGAGTTCGTCTGGACCGACGACCGGCTGCATACCACCGCCGATGGGGTCTATGCGGTGGGGGATCTCGTGGCAGGGCCGCAGTTGGCGCATCGCGGATTCCAGCACGGCATCTTCGTCGCCGAAGACATCGCCGGACTTGCCCCGATACCCGTGCAGGATCATCAAGTGCCACGAGTGACCTACACGCATCCGGAAGTAGCCTCGGTGGGTTTTGACGAGACTGCCGCCCGGGAACGGTGCGGACAGATCAGCACCGCGGTGTACGACCTCGCCGGAAACGGCCGGAGTCAGATTCTTCAGACCTCTGGCGGTATCAAGGTGATCCGTTCGGGCACAAAGGAATCCGGTGGGCCTATCGTCGGGGTTCACATGGTCGGCGACAGGATCAGTGAGCTGATCGGTGAGGCTCAATTGGCGGTGGCGTGGGAAGCGCTGCCGGAAGAAATTGCCCACTTCGTCCACGCCCACCCGACCCAGAATGAAGCGCTCGGGGAAGCCATGCTCGCGATGGCCGGCACCCCCCTTCACACGCATCGCTGACCTGCCGCCACGTGGGGCATCAGCTCGCTCAGGTCCACGTCGGTAGATGATGACGAGTTGCGGCGGTTGGCCGGGCCACGTTCGGGGCATGTCTGACGCCGGCGGGCATCAAATGCAGTTATATAGCGCGCCAAAAAATCTGGGCAACTACGCAGCGACTGCTACTTCCGCAAGTGACGGGTGAACTGGGGAGCGTCGACGAACTCATCGAATGTGTAGTAGCGGAGCGCGTCGAGAAACTCATCGCGTTGGGTCGGCTCGAGAAGTTCGAGGAGTTCCCGCTCGACCTTCTCGGTGACCGCGTTCGCACGCAGGCAGGCCTTGCGGCCGAGGCGGGTGAGTGTCGGCCTGCGCACCCTGCGGTCCCTCGGATCGGGTGCTCGGACGACCAGTCCCTTGGCCTCGAGAGAGTCGAGGGTTGCTGTGATGACGGACTTGTCGATCTTGACGAGTGCGGACAATTCGAGCTGGGTCATCGGCGTGGTCATCAGCGCGAGCATCACGAAGTGCTCTTTCATGTTGACGCCAACCGCCTCGAGAGCGGCCGCTTTGCGCAGACCAAATCCGAGCCACGCGCGATTCAGCAGCCAATTGACATCGCCATGTAGCGGATGCTCACCGTTGCCCATGCCAGCAGAATACCGAGCCTCTCGGACGATCGCGGTGTAGTGAGAAGTTCTGCGGTCTGTGCTGTTGTCGGAACGCCGCCGTCGCTCGCGATCGAGCTGAGGTGGCCACAGTGTGACGTTCGCCCCGTCGACCGGCGCGAAGGCAGGCTACGGCATCCGCGAGCGAGCGGAATTCACACACGGACAAGGGAGTTGGTTCGTAGGCTCGACGCGACTGCAGGATCAGAACATCATAGTTAGTCTTGACACAGAACATCTTGCTAGCTACCGTCTTGTTAGGCCTGATGCGTACCCCCGGGTCGCGGAAAGGCCTTCCGGACGGGCCTCTCGACCGAGAGAGCGCCCGGAGCCGACAAGCTAGCGCCGAACAAATCCATGCGAGGCGCATATTCGCGCCTCGCGTCGTCGAAGGAGACAAAGATATGACCAGCAACACTTCACGCCCGGTCCTTCTCGTCAATGGCGTGGCGTCGAACTTCGAGTCACTGTGGCGAAGGGGCGGCTGGGTTGAGAAGCTAGAGACAGCCGGCCGGACCGTGATCGGCGTCGATCTTCCAGGCCATGGGGCCTCCAAGGATGCCGTGGGCCGTGACGCCGCCGATCTGATCCTCGATGAGGCAGCCAAACACGGATCGGTTGACGCCATTGGCTTTTCCGTCGGAGCCTGGGCAGTGTTGCTCGCGGCCAGCGAGCAGCCGACCTTGTTCGATCGGATCGCGGTTCTCGGTGCCGCCGACATGGTGCTGACCGCTGGGCTGCACCACGAGGACATGCAGAAGCCGCTCGTCGACGGTCTGCGTTCGGCTGAGGAGCCCACGGACAATCCCATGGCCATGGTGATCCGCACGATGATCTCCGACGCCGGCAATGATCGTGAAGCGGTCGCAGGCTTTCTCGCCTCGCCTCACCGCTTTGTGACCGCCGAGGGGTTGAGCGCAATCAAGGCAGCAACGCTGGTCGTTGTCGGTGGCGCCGACATGGCCGGACCGTCGGATCTAGTCTTGCAGACGATTCCGAATGCGACGGGCTTGACACTCGACGGTGCGGACCACTTCGACATCCCTAGCAGCACGCAATGCATCGAGGCCGTCGAAACGTTCATCAACGCGGCCCGCTGATGGCGTGGGCAGGACGACGGCCGAAATGTGCGATGAATTGCGGCGACGTCGTGAGCGATTGGGCGTCTCGTACATCGTGGTCAGTGAATCCGTGATGGAGCAATTCGCCCCGGTTGTCGAAGAACTCACCGGTCGGTGATCCGACGTGTCGCCGAATCACTGTCCCGCGCCCTATATTACGACCAGGAGACCTTGAGATGAGCGAACAGCCCGAAGTGCTGATCATCGGAGCGGGTCCGGTGGGCTTGAGCGCCGCACTGGCCTTCGGGCGCGCCGGGGTCAGGTGCCTGGTACTGGAACGACGCAATGAGTTCTCCAGGTTCCCGAAGGCCAACGGTGTGCATGCGCGGACCATGGAAATCTTTCGTGAGTGGGGAGTTGTCAACCCCATTAGAGACTTGACTGCGGGTATGCCCGACGAGGTCACGATCGCGTGGATGACTCGCCTAAGCGGCATAGAGATCGGTCAAATATCCGTCGGCGACGTGGACGAGACCTCCCGCCTGTTTGATCAGCAATCGCCCGAAAGTATGTCGCAAGTGGGCCAACACATGTTCGAGCCGATTCTCGCGAAAGCAGCCGAGGACATGGAAGGCGTGACCATCAGGCTCGGATGCGAGGTTGTCGACCTGGCCGACGGCCCCGACTCGGTCACCGCGACATACACCGATCCCGACGGGGCGCGTCACACAGTCGTCGCACAGTACGCGATCGGCGCAGACGGAATACGTAGCGTCGCACGCCGCATTCTGGGAATCGGCGAGCATGGCGAGGAGTCGCTCGGCACTGCGATCAACGTTCAGTTCGATGCCGACCTTGGGTCGTTCCTTGGTGACCGTTTCATCCCGATCATCTGGATCGTCAACGCCGACACGCAGGGAGCGTTCATCCGTGACGGTCTCACCCGTTGGCGCTACCACTTCGAGATCCCGCCGGGCGCAGATCCCGATGCGGTGACTCTGGACGAGTGCGGGAAAAAGGTCGCCATGGCGATCGGTGATGCCGTTCCCGTCGAAGTTCGAAACATGTGGTCGTGGAGCCACGACCTGGCCGTGGCCGACACATGGCGGGACGGCCGCATCTTTCTAGCTGGCGACGCCGCTCACCACTTCCCACCGCACGGGGGCTTCGGGCTCAACAGCGGAGTGCAGGACGCACACAATCTGGCATGGAAGCTGGTCGCGAAGTTGCGTTGGAATGCTGGAGATGGGCTGCTCGCGTCGTATCAGGACGAGCGGCTCCCGGTCGCGGATTTCAATGGCGAGCAGATGATGCACAACACGCGACAGATGGAGAAGACCGGTTTCATGATGCAGGACAAGAACTTTCTTGCGATGCTCGAGACCGAGGAAGGAGCGATGGCACGGCAAGCCATCGCCGACGGCATTCCCGAGCAGCAGGCGCAGTTGGCCTCACACGGCCAGCAATTCGGGTACCTGTACCAGAGTGACGCGGTGGTACCGGATGGAACAGAGATTGTTGAGTCGAGCGTCGCTGAGTATCGTCCGACTGCCCGGCCGGGTGCGCGGGCGCCTCACTCCTGGGTGCTAGCTCACCATGAGGTGGTCATCTCGACCATCGACGTATACGACGGTGGGTTCATCCTTCTCACAGGCCCGGACAACGCCGGCTGGGTGAAGGCGGCAGATCAAATCCATGAGGAGCTGCAGGTTCCTCTCGCTATATTCGGCTTGGGCTCGGACCTCTCGCCGGTCGACGAGACCATCACCGACCTTTTGCAGCGTTACGGGCTGGAGCCATCCGGTGCACTACTCATCCGGCCGGATGGATTCGTCGGCTTCCGTTCCGCTGGGCGAGCCGACGACGAGTACCAGGCTTTGACAAGCGCACTGCACCAAATCCTGCACGTGTCTGAAGTCTGACCGGCTGACGACGGCGGGCGTCGCGCTCGGGGTGCTGGCCGACTGGTTCGGCTACCAGGCGTTCCAAGAGCGCAAGCTCAACCAGCGAGATGCATTGTTCCTGCAGGCAGGCCGCCAGGCGGCGCTGAACCTCACCACGATCGACTACACCGAAGCCGACGCCGACATCGAACTGGTGCTCGATTCCTCTAACGGGATTTCAAGGACGAGCTCCGAAGGAGTTCAATCGGTTTCGCGGATGTGGTACGCAAGGCTAAGTCCAAGACCGCGACGCACACCAGCCCGTCGGCCGTGGAGGCTCTGGAGTTGGTCCGCGATCTCACCCGTGGCGTCATGGCCGATCGGGTGGTCGTCACCGCCAGCGTCGTTCACGCTGACCTGGTACCGGTAGCGATGATGCTGACCCGCAAGGGTGGCACCTGTGGCCTCACGGGGATCACCCCGCTGACCGAGTTTTCGGTGCCACTGATCCTCACGGACATGATCTATTCGAACAAGCAACTCAAGGGGGCACTGTTCGGTGGCATGAACCCTCGGGTGGACATGCCGATGCTGCTGTCCATGTACCAAGCGGGAGCGTTGAAGCTCGATGAACTGGTGACCCGCCGCTATCGGCTCGACCAGATCAACGACCCGATCTCCGACCTATGCGATGGCCGCAACATAAGGGGCGTCATCGAATTTCAGTCCACATGAGCCTAGGACGGTCGGGCGGCACGTAGGTCGATCGAAAACTGAACGACGGAACGGGATTGCAAGTGCGGCGTCACCAATTCGTGCACGATGCGCAGGTGTTCGGGGGAGTTGATGTAGGCGCTGAAGGCGGCGTCGTCTTGAAAGATCGCGGTGACGGCATAGTCGGCGTTGCGCGGTCGGATCTTTAGGTCTTGACCGTGGAAGTAGCTGATTGCCCCTGCCCGCATCGAGAGTTCGTCTAACGCGGCGCTGAGTTCTGTGATCGTTTCTGTCGGGGTCCGTGGTTTGAACGTGAAGGTCACGAGATGACAGAGCGGCATGGGCGTAGACGCGTTCTACTTGTTCATCGCGCCGATGCCGAGTGAGCCCCGGTCATCAACGCCGCAAGGTCGTCGGGTTCGAGAAACGACGGCGGGGGTGGCGGTCCCCACGCGTACAGGCCCTGCAAGCCTTGCAGCACTTCGGGACTCCATAACTCGCCCTCCGGGATGGTGTCCATGTCGGAGTAGTACTCGGAGAAGTTGCCTGCGGGGTCCTTGAGGTACCAGAAGAAGTTGGCGCCCGCGTAGTGGCGGCCGAGCCCCCAGATATGACGCTCCGGGTGGTCTTGGAGCATGGCCTGCGCACCGCGGCCGACGTCGTCGATATCGTCGACCTGCCAGCTGGTGTGATGGATGAAGTTCACCGGTGCCGCCATGATGAGGACGTTGTGGTGCTCGATCGAGCAACGCAGAAAGGCGGCTTTGTCACCCATGTAGTCACTTACTTTGAATCCAAGGCCTTCGGTGAAGAACCGCATCGTGGCCGGGAGGTCGACACTGCCGATCACGGCGTGCCCCAGTTTGCGGGGCTGCACGGGTCGGGTGCGGGTGATGAAGGGAGCCCTGCCCCAACGGTCGGTCCGGCCAGGGCCGTTGTACGCGGTTGCGGTGACAGCTGGTTCGAAGGTGATCTTCGGCCGGATTTCGACGGTGACCTTGGTGCCGGTGACCAGCTCTGTGGTCGTGAGCGCTGTTTCGTCGTGTTGGGCGTGCACCCCAATCTTGGCGAGGCGACTGGCGATGCGGGTGACGTCGTCCGAGTCTTCGGCAGCAACGCTCAACTCCACGAGCCGACGGGTTGGTGTGTGAATGATCTCAAGTTGGTCGCCGCCGTTGCGAGTAGCGAACAAGCCTCCACCGCGGTGTGTCAAACCGAAATCGGTGTAATAGTCGATGGTTTCGGCGACGTTGGGTACGCCGATGGTGACTTTACCCAAACCGTGTAGTGCCATGGCTGTCCTTTAGGGGGTTGTGGTGTCGGCCTCGAAGACCTGATGCAGCTCGCCGATTCCTTGGATCCAGCTGTCGAGCCGCTCTCCAGGCTGAATGAAGCGCGGTGGTTGGCGTCCGACGCCGACGCCAGCGGGGGTCCCGGTGAACAGGACGTCGCCGGGGTAGAGCGTGACGGTGTGGGACAGGGTGGCGATCAGTTTCGGCACCGAGAAGATCAGATCTCGCGTTCGCCCCTTCTGTACCTCCTCGCCGTCCAGCGTGCAGCCGAGCTCCAGATCGTCGACGTCCCTGAATTCGTCGAGCGTGACCAGCCACGGCCCCTGAGGGGAGAAACCAGGGAAGCTCTTACCAAGGCCGAATTGCGCTGCAGGACCTCGTAGTTGAGAGATGCGTTCGGATATGTCCTGCCCGACCGTCAGTCCTGCGACGTGTGACCACGCCGTGGCCTCATCGATTCTGCTGATCGGGTGGCCGATGACTGCGACCAGTTCCACCTCCCAGTCGACGTCTCCGCCGGGCGGGATGACGACCGTGGTGTCTGGGCCGGAGAAACTCGATACGTACTTCACGAAGACCGGGGGCAGGTCGGTTGGTGAGTTGAAACCGGATTCGGCGGCGTGAGCGTGGTAGTTCAGGCCGATCGCGAAGACCTGCCGAGGAGCCGGCGACGGCGGGCCAAGTTTGCGCCGATCGAGTTGGCCGTCGGTGTCGGCAGCCACATCGACCAAAGTCGTGAACCAGGAGCGGAACTGGTCCCAGACCTCATAGATGGCCGCGATGTCCGGCCCAAATCGCCCGCTTGATGCGGTGGCGATGTCGACGGTTCGCTCGGCGCCGGCGTCCCCGACGACGGCGGTGGCGCGATTGGCGTAGTTCGCAAGTCGCATGGAAGGGGTGCTCCTAGATGATTGCGGCTTCTCAGCCTGAGGCGGACGCGGAGTGCGTGATGGCTGCGCTCGGGGCCGCCAAGTTGACCGCGTGGATCCGGTCGGCGTACTGATCGGCCAACTCGTTGACGTCGGCGCACGATGCGAGTGCACCAAAGATGTAGTGGTCGGGTCGTACCAGAACGCATGCGGCGTTGTTGCGGTCGAACCACTCCGTCCACAAACGGTTCTCGTCAAGAAAGTCAGGGCTTCTCTCGGAGTCGACGGACATGACCCGCACGCCGGATTGCTCGAGCAGGCGACACGCGGTGTCTGGGATGGCGCGGTCGCTTCCGCGGATCAACAGTAAGGCTCCGAGACCAGTTGCGTCGTCGAGGAGTTCGAGGCGTCCTTCGTGTATGAGCGGGAATTGGGGGAGCAGCGTGCCACGCAACGGGGTGAGGTCGATGGTGTCGGCGGTGACACCTGCACCGAGCACCGGCAGGGCGGTCACGGGTAGTACCCGTG
>Ga0193743_1003445_pt1 | contig 10586 bp, 6 predicted proteins | sample L2c2metaG_FD_143038 | JGI IMG/M metagenome (GOLD analysis project Ga0193743, IMG submission 143038) | Soil microbial communities from a riparian zone of the East river system, Colorado, United States - L2c2 | ecosystem: Environmental > Terrestrial > Soil > Riparian zone | place: USA: East River...
GACCGCAGCTCCTCGACCCCGGGCACGATCAGCTCCGGTCGGAGGCGCAGCTTCTCGAGCTGGTCGGGGTGCCGCAGCAGGGACAGCACGCTGTGCGCGATCAGGTTGACCGTGGTCTCATGCCCGGCGAAGAGCATGAGCATCGCGTTGTTGACCAGCGACTCCTGGGGCAGGCGCCCCTCCGGGCCGTCATCGTTGACCATCCCCGAGAACATGCCCGGGCCGGGCTGCTTGCGGTACTGGTCGAACAGGTCGGCCATGAACTGCCTCAGCTCGGCCACCTGAGCGGGAACCGCCGCTGCGCGGCGCTCCTGCTCCGGGTCGCTCGCCTCCGGGCCGAGGTCCAACCCGTCCAGGGCCGTCTCGATCCAGTCGTGGAAGCGCGGGATGGCCTCCAGCGGCACGCCCAGGACCTTGCAGATCACGGTCACCGGCCCCGGGAAGGCGAACTCGTCGACGACGTCGATCCGGGTCTTGCCCTTCATGTCGTCCAGCAGCCCGGCGAAGATGCGGCGGATCTCGGGCTCCATGCCGGCGATCATGTGGGGACACTCCGGCGGCCCGAAATGCCGCATCATCCGGCGGCGATCCACATCGTGCTCGGACGGGTCCTCCGTGATGATCGTCGCCTCGAGGGGATCGACCCCCAGGATCGCCCCCGGGCGCTTCCTCGTATCCGAGCTGACCCGGGGGTCGTGGAGCAGCTGGACGAGCTCTCGATAGGTGCTGACGACATAGCTGCCGTCCGGCTGCCGCGACACCGGCGTCTTCCGCAGCTCCTCATAAAACGGGTACGGCTTGGCGCGGTTGGCGTTGCGGAGGGCCTGCTGCCAGGGGGTTTCCACGGCCATGATGCTCTGCTTCCTGTTGTGAGCTGTCCGGTTACACGCTGGTCTCGAGGGGGCGCGTCAGCGGCGTCGAGACCGGAACTCGGCCCTACGCTCGCTCGGGTCGTGGCCGGTCAAGACGACATCGGGGGCCGCCGTCGGTACGCCCAGCGCGGGGAACTCGGCCGGCATCGGGTTCATGTCCTCGGGCCGATCCCAACCCGGCGGCGGGGGCGGGAACGGAGCCGATTGCTCGATCAGCCGCGCGTAGTGCTCCAGCCACTTGCCGTTATTGAAGGTGACGGCGGCGACGATGCGGCCCCGACGACCGTAGGCGGCGGCGAAGCGCCGCTCCTTAACCGATCCCTGGGTGAAGACGATCTCGTCGCCGAACGGCGGCACGCCGACGGACTTGATGTTGACGCCGAACTGGCCGGACCAGAAGCTGGGCAGCAACAGATGCGGATAGTAGTCCGGATCGACGTTCACCATGTTGTGGGCCGCGACCTCAGCACCGAAGACGGCATTGTCCCAGTGCTCCATCGCGAGGAACTGGTACTCGTACAGCACGTGGGGCGCACGCGCCACGTCCCCCGCCACGTAGACGGTGTCGGTCACCACGCCGTTGATGTCGAAGGCGCGACCGCCGGCGTCGCAGCCGATGCCCCAGAAGCCGGCCGCCAGCCCGGAGCCCTCCAGCCATTCCACGTTGCGGATCGACCCGAGCGAGGCCACCACCACGTCGGCCTCGACGGTGGTCCCGTCCGAGAACCGAGCACGCCGCACGTGTCCGCTCGCGTCGCCCTCCAGCGAGGACACGCCCACCCCGCAGCGCAGGTCCACGCCGTGGTCGCGCTGCATCTCCGCGGCGATCTCGCCGATCACCCCCCCGAGCGCGCCGACCAGCGGCGCCGAGCCCCGCTCGGCGACGGTCACCGGGATATCGAGTTCCCAGCAGACCGAGGCCATCTCCGAGCCGATGAACCCGGCGCCGATGATCAGGACCCGCGACGGCCCCGCGGCCAGCGCCTGTTGCAGCCGCGCGGCGTCATCACGCGAGCGCAGCGTGTACACCCCCTCCAAGGCGGCCTCGGTCGGGTTGGGCCACTGCCGCGCGCGGGTGCCCGTGGCGATCAGCAACCGGTCGTACGCGACCTGCTCGCCGCCCGCCAGGCACACCTGCCTGGTGGCCCGGTCCAACCCGGTGGCAGCCACCCCAAGCCGCCACTGCGCATCCACTGCCCGCAAGCGGGGCAGCCGGGTGTGATCGGCCGGCACCCAACCTTTGAGCACCTGCTTGGACAGCGGGGGACGGTCGTAGGGCTCATGCGGCTCGTCCCCGATGATGGTCAGAGACCCGGTGAAGCCCTCCCCGCGCAGGGCTTCGGCGGCCCGCAGCCCCGCCAGCGAGGCGCCGACGATGACGATCCGCCCGTTGGCCCTGAAGTCGCGCACCAGCTCCGCGACGGTTGCCGGCATGGTCATGACGTCACACTCCTTCCAGGCGGTCGATCACGATCGCCTGCACCGGGCAGGCCGCAGCGGCTCGCTGAACCTGCAGGCGCCGCGCGTCATCGGGGTTCGGCTCGTAGGTAAGCGCCTCATCACCACTCAATTTGAAGACCTCATCGGCCAGAAACACGCACTGCAGGTACCCCTGGCACCGATTCAGATCCACGACGATCCGCATGGGCAAACCCCTTCCGTCCGCGCCTCCGCTGCCCCAGGGCGACCATCGACGCAGTCATTCGGCACCTGTCACCCCAGACCTCGACGGCCTCGCCGTCGGTCGCCTCCGCCCAGTCCAAGGCTTGAACGGACTCGACCTCTGGCGACCGCTCGACCGGCCCCGGTGCCGACAACGCTAGGGCGCGGCAGACGGCGTGGAATCCCCGAAATCCGTAGTCCACCGGTCCCGCCCGGATGGGCGTTCGCGGCTCCGACGACCGGCGCTCGGTGGCCGCGCGGGGTCAGCGGTGTCGGTCGAGGGGTGGACGCCGCTCGGGGGCGGCTGCGGCTAGCGGGTCGGTGCCTGGCCTGGGAGGTTCGCCCAGCAGCGCGTCAACGGTCAGCCGTCACTACGGATCCACGAAATCCGTAGCCTCACCGGATATCTGGCGTGGCCCGCGTGGGTCAGCGGTGTGAGTCGGGGAGCGGACGCCGCTCGGGGGCGGGGATCGGGGGAAGGGCGCCGAGGCCGTGGTTGATGACGCGGTGGGCGAGCTGGGTGCGGGAGGTCACCTCGAGCTTGCGGAACACCTTGCGCAGGTGGTATTCGACGGTGCTCGGGCTGACGAACAGCTTGGCGGCGATCTCCTGGTTCGCTTCTCCTCGGCTGACCAGGGCGGCGATCTGCGCCTCCCGGGGGGTCAGCTCCTCGAGGGTCCCTACCTCGCGCTTCCGGGCGCGCTCTCCGGTGGCCTGCAGCTCCACGCGCGCCCGCTCGGCGAAGCAGGGCAGGCCCATCGCGTCGAACATGTCGAGGGCCGCGTGCAGCTGATCGCGTGCCTCCCGCCGGCGGCGTTGGCGGCGCAGCCACTCGCCGTAGAGCAGGTGGGTGCGGGCGAGCTGGGGAGCGGCTCGGGTCCGGCCGAGCAGGTGCAGCGCATCCTCGTACTCCTGCCGGGCCTCGGTCGGGGCGTCCAGCAGGGCCCGGGAGCGGGCGAGCAGCCCGAGGGCCAGCGGGGTGCCGGTCGCGGTCGCGCGGGCCGCCAGACGCCGGAGTGCGCGTTCTGCGAGGTCTCGCCGCCCGGCGCGGACGGCGGCCTCCACCAGCTCGGGCAGCGCCTGGGTGCCGATGAGCGGGGTGTCGTCGGTGTACGCCGGGTCCAGGCAGCTGAGGGCGGCGCCGTAGTTGCCGAGGCTGATCTCCAGCACGCCGAGGAAGGACGCCGCCATGGCCATCTCACCGGCGGCGCCCCGGCCCGGGGCCTCCCGTGCGACGGCCGCCGCGGTCGCCCGGGCTTCTGCCTCCCGGCCGCTCAGGGCGAGGGTGAGCAGCGTGTGGGCGCCCGTGGGCGGGACGACGCTGGGGTTGCCGGTCACCTCCGCCAGTTCGTGCGCCTCCGCCTCGGCCGCCCGGGCCGCGGCCAGCCGTCCGGCGGGCCCGTCGACGTAGGCGCTGCGGAAAGCGAGCGCGGCGGCCAGCCTGGCCAACGCGCCGCTTGCGCGGGCCCGGTCGATCCAGTCCGCGGTCAGCCGCTCCACCGAGGCGTCGTCCAACAGATCGGCGGCCAAGACGGCGGCCAGTTCCAGTCGTTGGAGCGCGACGCCGGGGTCGACCTCATCCGCGAGGAAGGCCTGGACCATGCGGCGCAACGCCGGCACGGCTGCCGCATAGCCACCGGTCACCCGTGCGGTGCAGCCCCGCAACAGCAGATCGGCCGCCGAGTCCGGAGGGCCCGTCGGGGGCAGGTCCCGCGCCGTCCGCGCGATCTCGTGCAGGAGAGGGGTGCTGGGCGCCCATCCGGCGAACACGGCGGCCTCGAGTGCGAAGAGCAGCGCGTCCCTCGCGGCGCGCGGGTCGAGCGGTCGAAATCGCCGTGCCGCACCGACCAGGGTGGAGGCGGCGGCGGCCACCTGCCCGCGGTGGAACTGGATCCTGCCTTCCAGCCGGGTCGCCTCCGCGGTCGACCGCGGATCGCGCAGGCCCGTGGCGGCCTCGGCCAGCAGAGTCTCGGCCCGGTCGACCCCTCCAGCGAGCAGGTGGGCCTGCGCTGCCGATAGCCGGCGCTCGGCCCGCCGCTCCTCGTCGGGGGTCAGCGGCGCCGCGCGTTCCAGCAGCGCGGCCGTGGCGGCGTAGCCGCCACGGCTCCTGGCCCGATCCGCGGCCGCCTCCAGCGCGGCGGCGACCGCTTCGTCGGGCCCGGCGGTGGCCGCGGCCAGATGCAAGGCCTGGGGAACCGCGTCGAGCTGCGGATCGCAGGCCGCCGCGAGGGCCCGGTGGGCCTGCCGCCGCTGGACCGGGGCCGCGGCGTGGTAGACCGCCGAGCGGACGAGCGGGTGGGAGAATCGGACCTCCGGGCCGAAGGCCACCAGCCCGGCCGCCTCCGCCGGCACCGCGGCGGACTCCGGGATGCCCAGCGCGGCGGCCGCCTGCCACAGCCGATCGCCCCGGCCCGGCTGCTCCGCCGCGACCAGCAACAGCAGCGTCTGGGTGTCCATGGGAAGTTCCCGCGCGCGCCGCACGAACAGGTCTTCGAGCTGGTGACCGACGGGCAGCGGCTCGGGCAGCGGCATCTGTCCGCGCAGTTGCTCCGGGGTGAGCTCGGCCGCGGCCTCGACGATGGCCAGTGGGTTGCCACTGGTCCCGGCGATGATGCGCTGCGCCACTCCCGCCGCGATGGGTCGGCCGACCGCCCTCGCCAGCAGCTCGTACGCGTCCGGCTCCGGCAGGCCGGCGACCCGAAGACCCGGCAACGCCTGCAGACGGGGGTCCGGCACCATGGTCTCTCGGATCGCGAACAGCATTCCGACGCTGTCGGCCAGCAGCCGGCGGGCCACGAAGCCGAGGGTGTCGGCGGATTCGTCGTCCAGCCACTGCGCGTCGTCGACCACGCACAAGACCGGCCGGACCCGGGCCGTATCCGACAGCAGCGTCAGCACGGCCAAGCCGACCAGGAACGGATCGGCCGGCGGCCCGCTCACCAGCCCGAAGGCCACGTCCAGCGCCCGCTGCTGCGGCTCGGGCAGCCGATCCACAGCGGGTAGGAGGGGAAAGAGCAGTTGGTGGACGGCGGCGAAACCCAGGGTCCTCTCCGACTCGACCGCGACCGTCCGGCGGATCTGCAGGTCCGCGGCCCGCTCGACCGCATAGTCAAGCAGCGCGGACTTCCCCACTCCGGGCTCCCCCCGCAGGACCAGCGCGCCGCTCATCCCGGCCCGCACGCTGTCGAGCAGCTCGTGGAGCGCCTGCTTCTCCGCGCAGCGATCGACCAACCGCACCCGACGACCGTAGCCCTGATCGCCCTTGTGTGACGATGCCGCTGACTGGGGCAACGGATCGGGCCGAGGCCAGCCGCCGAGCCAGCAGCGCAGACCGTACGCCGATTGGAGGGTCGGCGCCCGGCCACGACCCGGCGGCACGCCGAGCTGCATGCCCTCCGCCGCCGCGGGCTGAACGGAGCTCTTCGCCGCGTCCAGGGCACCTCGGCAAGACCACCGACGGACGCGACCTCAAGCAGCCGGTGGCACGGCCCAAGGTCTGACCCACGCATTCTGGATGCGCAGCTCGGGTGTTGTTCTAGTCACCGATATCGAGACCTCCGCTGGCATGACGGCTGGCATGACGAGGCCTGTTCTCCCAGTTCGCTCCGAGACCTGCGGTGCGCTATCAGTGCTGCTCGGTGGTGTAGAGCGTCAGCGCGCCTCTCTCGCAATGCGTAGGTCCGGGGTTCGACTCCCCGAGGCGGCTCCACAGAACGGCCAGGTCAAAGACCTGATCTGACCCCCAGCGTTGCAGTGCGACTAAGTCCAGCCGGTGCTCGCTCATAACCACCAGCTCGCCGTCTACCACTGTCCCGGCGGGCAACCGGTCGGCCAGCGCGTCCACTACATCGGGAAACGCCGGAGTGAGGGGTCGCTGGTGACGGGACTGCAGCTGAACCTGGCCGTTGGGGCGAAGCAGCGCGATACAGCGGTGTTGGCTGAACCTGACGAGCCGGGTCAGGGGCGGATGAGCACCTTCAGCGCCTCGCGGCTGGCCATCGCGCGGTAGCCGTCCGGGACTTCCTCGAGGCTGATGGCGCGGTCAAACACTCGGCCTGGCTCGATCTTGCCGTCGAGCACGTCCGGCAGCAGTTCCTCGATGTAGGCTCGGGCCGGCGCCACGCCGCCGGTCAGCGTGATGTTGCGCAGGAACATGTCCAACCCGATCGGCCCTTCCTCATACTGCGGCGCACCGATGCGACTCACTACGCCACCGTCGCGCGCCACGGCGAACGCCATCTCCAGCGCCTTCTTCGTGCCCACGCACTCCAGCACCGTGTGGGTGCCGTCGCCGCCGGTCAGCTCCCGTGCCCGTTCGATGCCCTCGTCGCCACGCTCGGCAATGACGTCGGTGGCGCCGAAGTCGCGGCCGAGGTCGGTGCGGTCGGTGTGCCGGCCCATCAGCAGGATCCGCTCGGCGCCGAGCCGGTGGGCGGAAAGCACCGCCGACAGCCCGACCGCGCCGTCACCGACCACGGTCACCGTGGTGCGTGGCCCGACCCCGGCCTTCACCGCGCAGTGGTGTCCGGTGGGGAACACATCGGACAAGGTGAGCAGGGACGGAAGCAGTGCGGAGTCCTCGCTGACGGGCAACTTCACCAGCGTGCCCTGGGCCTGCGGCACCCGGACGGCCTCGCCCTGGCCGCCATCCACGCCGGGTGCCCCCCACCGGCCGCCGTGCCGGCAGGAGGTGTGCAGGCCTTCGGCGCAGAAGTCACAGGTGTTGTCCGCCCAGACGAACGGCGCGACGACGACGTCGCCGGCCTTCAGCCCGGACACCTCCGGGCCGACCTCCTCCACCATGCCGAGGAACTCGTGGCCGAAGCGCTCGCCCTGCTCCGAGGCCGGCATTGACGCGTAGGGCCACAGGTCGCTCCCGCAGATGGCCGCGCGGAGCACCCGCACCACGACGTCGGTGGGGTCCTGCACCGTTGGGTCGGGCACGTCCTCTACCCGCACGTCGCCAGCTGAGTAGAGCAAAGTTGCTCGCATGAGGTACTTCCAATCATGTTGTATCGCTGTGATGTACCCCGGACCCGGCTCCTTGAGCGGACTGATGTTCGATGTTCAACCCTTCGCCAAAGCCGAGGTCCGACGGGCTGCGCCGCTTCACCGCCAAGAAGCCGTCTAACTTGGCCTCGTAGATCCACTGCTCGCCCTAGCTCCGCCGAACCACGTCTGCCTTGACCTCGCGAGACGGCACAGCCGAGAGCCCAGCCGCTTCTCTTGTAATTGAGTGGCCGGCGGGTCTCCGGCGGCGTTGCAGTCAGATTCGTCCGAGTGCCTCAGCCAACTCATCTGGCCGGGACAGCTGCACCATGTGCGCGGCTGGCAACCGAACCACCTCATTGGCGTTCGCTGACATCGCTTCCTGCGCGGCCACCGGGATACAGTTATCTGACTCCTGTGAGGCGATCATGTACGTGGTCGGATGCCCTCGATCGGGCGCCGTGCTCGGTACGCCGAATGCCGCCGCCGACTGCAGCACGACGCGCGAGAACATCTCTCGGGCGCGGTCCCGGTCCAGGTCCGCGCAAAGCGAATCACGAGCAAGCTCGAAGTCGTCGGTGATCTCCAAGGCGCCGTCATCTCGCGGGACGATCCAGTTCGGCATCGGCCCTTCCCCCAGCACGTCCAGCAGGGACTGCCCTCGCCGCGGCCAGAAGGCAGCCAGGTAGACGCTGTGACGGACCTTCGGGTGGTCGGCCAGCTCGGTAATGACCATTCCGCCGTAAGAGTGCCCCACCAGCACGACCGGCTCATCAACGGTGTTTAGCACTCTGCGGACGTGGTTGGCATCGGCGGTCAGGTCCCCCAAAGATGCCGGCTCGGTGCCCGCACTGGGCAGCTGGTCCACCACGGTCACTCGGTGACCGGCCTTCTCCAGCCGATGCGCCAGGTCGTCCCACACCCAGCCGCCGCCCCACGCGCCATGGACAAGTAGGTAGCTGCTCATGCGGGAACTGTGGTCCTCGTCACCCCGAACGCACAAGGAAGACAGTCCCGGTGCGCACGACCGGACCAGCCGCTTTCAGAGGGGGGCCGAGGTGGAGTGAGCGTCGTTCGAATGTTTATTCCCATCCCCACGATCCTGGCCGGCTCTTCGCGTGGGTGGGTGGAGTCAATCCCCCGTACCGGTGTGATCGCCAGGCAGAACCGCCGGCCAACCGCCTGGCCGCACACGATCTCACCGGTACGGCCTGGGGTTGCCGCCGGCCGGCCACGTGAACACGATCTGCGGCCACTGGGGACTCGGCACGGCCCAAAGGCTGACCTACGCATTCTGGATGTAGCTTCATGGACCAGGACGTCAGTCTGCGCTGGATCTATGTCCACATGATCGAGGAGTACGCCCGGCACAACGGTCATGCCTGACCTGCTTCGAGAGCGCATCGACAACTGGCGTCTAGCGCTCCTGTGCGGATCTTCAGTTAAGGATCCGTTTCGAGACGACTGATCAACTATGACCCGGGTGGCGGCACGCCGCCGGCGGCGTTCGAAAGCGGTTCAGCGACCGGAACACAGACTCATCCTCGTCGAGGTCCGTTGTCGATGCGGTGGCGCTCCCGTCCGCCAGTGCATCGGCGACAGCCTGTATCGCGCGAGTATCGAGTCGGGCCACAGGACCGGGTAGGGCGTTCCTCCAGGAGGTTCCACCGAGCGCCTCGGCGCGGTGGCTCCCACCTGGTACGTGGCGGGGAAGCCCGAGGTGGTTGATGATCCTGTGCGTTGTCGCGTGCGCGTTGCTGGTGTCGGTGTCGCCCCTAAGGCTGGTGGACGTCTGCTGGATGGCCAGACGTGGGACGAGTACCCGGCAACGGACTGGGTTGGCTGTCGCTAAGCGCCGGGGTGATTCGCGGGCAAGAATTGGTGTACCTGGTGGGGGCGAATGGGCCTGATTGATCACCGGTCTCGACCGTGGGTTGGATGTGGGTGTGCGCCTGACCGCTGTCCGACTTTTGGTGCCCCACAGGCGCCGACCCGACAAGCTGCACGCCGACAAGGCCTATGGGTACCGTCGCTGCCGCGCCTATCTACTCCAGCGCGGCTACAAAGTGCGCATCGCGGCGCGGGATCGCGGACAAGTCCAAGCTCGGGCGGTTCGCTGGGTCGTCGAACCCTCGCCTGCACCGTCATCAAAAAGCGCCGACTGATCAAGACCGGATTCCGACACCAGGGCTAAGTTGCGCCGTGATGGCTGGGTCAGTGGTTCCGGCCGTGAATCCGGCGTGGCAAAGGTGCCGAAGTTGCCAGGATAGCTTTTCCGTGTTGGGCTGGTCCGCTGTGTGGGTGAGGCCGCCCACCGCTAGCGTTGCCATGGCGTTTTCACTGAGGGATCGTTGGTTGGTTTGCCTAATGTCGTTGTGTCCTCCGACGGTTCCGTGCGATTGTTGCGCGGCGCAGCCCATGGCATAGGTGGTGACCCATAGCTGCCACAGCGTCTGTTCGCCCAGCGTCTCCCCGGCCCGCTTGGTCTCGTGATCCAGCAGGGACAGCGCGTTGTCAAGTTCGGCACGGACTCGGCGCATCGACACGCCAAGCGACGTGAGATAGTTTGCGCCCTCCATGCGGGTGCGTTGGAGGCGGTTCTGTGGGGATGGATCGGGCAGCGAGCAGAGCGCTTGCCCGTGGGAGAAGTAGGGGATCGCGCCGAATGTCAACACCTGATCGGCACGTCCATCGGGAAGCCGTTCCGGTAGGTGCCCAGGGAAGCAGGCTGCCTTGCGGGCACCCTTGGGATCGTGGCCGAGCAGACTGGGCAACGACACGTGGTCGGCTAAAGAGGGAACAGACAGGTAGGTGGGTACCCCCTTACGCGCCAAGAACAGCTGCATGAGGTTGTCGTCGCGCCTTGTCCCATGATCACCGAGACCGAATTCAGCAAAGCCAAGATCTTCGACACATCGACGGGTATCTCGTAGCCTCGAAGACTGACCTGAACAGGCAGGGGCGAGGCAACGTCAGATTCCGCCCGGCCCTTGGTCATTGGCAACGACGCCTGGGTGCGATCCAGCGCCTGCGCGGACGGGGTGGCGAACTCGCGGATCGGGC
>Ga0193743_1003446_pt1 | contig 10585 bp, 7 predicted proteins | sample L2c2metaG_FD_143038 | JGI IMG/M metagenome (GOLD analysis project Ga0193743, IMG submission 143038) | Soil microbial communities from a riparian zone of the East river system, Colorado, United States - L2c2 | ecosystem: Environmental > Terrestrial > Soil > Riparian zone | place: USA: East River...
TTGGTTGTGGCTTCTTCCTATTGTCATAGGATGGTTACAAATATCTCCGAAGTGCGACTCGAAGCGTCTGAGCAGTGCCATCGAACGCGCGAACAAGATAGCTCATTTCGCCACGGATGAGGGAGATGTTGTCCTCGTGAAGCATGCAAAAACCGAAGCACGAGCTATCGAGCTCACCATCACAGAGGTAGACTACTTACGTCGGGATGAGAAATGTACAGCACCGATCTACAACTACGCAAGATTCCTCCCTTGGGTGCAGGCGGTTGAGGAAGTGTCTACAGCTTTTGAGGCTGCGTCCGAGCGTTATTACGATCACGAGTCGGTCGACCCTTCCAAGCAGTGGGTAGAAGGCGATAAACTTCATGCAAGCAATCGTGTGGGTAACAGGACGCAAGTCGAAGAATATTGTGTGCTGCCATACACTTGGCGACGTCGTAGTCGTTGGGGACCGAAAATTGTTTCCAGGATGTTTGTTGCGTCAGTCCTTGCGTTAATGTTACAGTGGGGTACTGCTGGTGCTGCAATTATTGATGTCTGGTTTACGCCCACGAAAGGTGAATAGAACACGACAATTCCCTCCTTCACCTTCAGGCCTTTCTTATTCACTTCTTTGATCACTCTCACAGGACTCGGCTGCCGCTCAGCCGCATACCTTCTCTACGTAGTACTCTCCACCATCGTCTGGATGCTACTAGTCACCTCCAGCATCCTAACACACTACTACACTATCATGACTCCCGGGCCACGTGCACGCCGCCACAATGGCCCCATCATCCATCGCTGGTCTACTTGGGCAGCCAAGCGCTTTTCGATTTTCTTTCGCTGTCTTGGGAAGGCCATTGCCGCTTTCAATTCATTCTGGGTAGTCCTCACGTGCATGTTCCAGTTTGGCAACTTCTTCAACAGATGTTATTGCAATAGCAGTGTCTTCTGGTTGCGGGACAAAGCGTTTAATGTCATTCATTTGGAGGAACACGACATTAAGATCGTAAGGTCTACCTGGATTGGTGGTGTGTGTCTGGCGGCTGTGAGTCTCATCCTTTACGTCATGTTCGTCAATGTCTATATCGACCCACCTCTTCCTGATTCATGAAATATAAAATATCTTGAACTATTTCCCCTTTCTCTTATTACATTAAAATGTTCCCAATTTTGTATGCATCGTCGAAGTTCTTTTCATTTGTCAGTAAAATATATAGGGTTCTTACAAGACGGGGTTGGGTGACTACCAAAATTACTGTTTGGCCAACACCATTGTGTGCGTAGATAATCCTCCAAGCCATTCTTGCTAAACTAATGTTTTGAAAGCCAAAACAATAAATTGCAGAGCGACCTTCCTATACTCCAGTGACTCCAACCCCATAAGAACAAAAAGCCCTGTACACGTCCCTTTGGTCGATGTAATTGCAAAGATCTGCCTTCATACCAGGACTAGGGAGTTGTTTATGGTACATGGATCGATGGGAAATGATGTGGCGACTCTTGTTAGCTATCCATATCTACATCTGCTCCAGACAATGATCCTTGGTGTGTAATGAACGAGATCCTTTCAAGTCTCCGTCTCACAAGCCTAACAAGGAGGAAGAATAACCAAAAGGTCAGTATGATGGTATCAAACCAGCCGAAGACAAGAAAGACACGAACCGCTGAAATAAATCCAACGGTCCCTCCTCTGATGATCCTTTGTCACCCATATTCACATCCACACGTCCCTCCTCAGGATCAGGATCAAGATCGCCCTTTCCCGAATTTTCATCATACCCAGTAATAGGTATCCAACTGCTCAAAGGACTCGTCCCAGGTTCAAAGCTCGCTTCAGAGACATAAAGTAACAACCCATCGGGTTGAACGACTGTCTCCAACGGTGCAACTTGAAGCGCAGGTTGAGGTTGAGGTTGAGGTTGAGTTACCATTGTGTTAGTAAGAGAATTCAAGTTCCAGTGAGGAGCAGCCTGAGATCCAGGTGCTTGAAACGTAAATTCTGACGACAAAAGGGATTGGCCTGCCTGGGATGTGTGCAAAACAGGCTCTGGATTAGATACGGGAACATCGACAGTGATCAGCCTCAGTTCTCGCGCGAACGGTATGATATGTGTGTCCAGTAAATGCAGCGACGTGTTGGTGTGGTATGGTATGGGTATGAAATTTGTGGGGTATGGGAAATAATATCGCGGACGAGAATTCGAAACGACGTTTGGTTGGGTCGACGATGTGGAATTTACGATAAAATTGATGGTAGGTGGAAGCGTCTGCGAGAGTTCAGCTAGACGTGTATCTCGCCACCAAAATCTACAATAGGAAAAAATAATATAAGTTTAGTTCATATTACTCAGAATGTTAAGGTCACCTGAAAGGGGCCTCACAATCTCCAACATCCTGACCTTTCCATTTTATGACGTCCAACACATGCAGTATTCCGTTATCTCTCCAGTTTGCGTCAAGAATGCAATCAAGGATCGTCAAAGGCGGCAAAGTCGAAGGGAAACGGTTGATCAACGTTTTTCCGAGGAGTCTTGACCTGAGCGTTGTATTAGGGACTACAAGCGCCATCAAACCTGTGATCGCACATTGAGATGTTTGGGATCAAGGACGCACCAACTCCAGCAACCCCAGACGATTGATGTGTAACTGCCAAACATCGTTTACCAACAGGGACAGGAGCAACAGCCACCCAAGCGCTCTCCAGATCGTTCGGTAAACCATCGTTCAGTGTACCATCAGGAGAACACCAAGGAGCATCCGCCGACATCTCCAACAATTCTGCGTACATGCACTTGTCGGCCCATTTACTGGGCTTGGTCGAGCGCTTCTTGTTTTTTCTCTTGGTTTTCTTCTTAGTGTCTTTTTGAGGAATTTGGGGATCAACTGGCGGAGGAAAGGTGACATTTTTGAAAGAGGATATGGCGTTGGGTGTGATACCAGGGTCTAACATAGAGACATAAGGTGCGACAGATGCCGGTGTTACGTTGACAGCATGCTCGTCTTTGAGCACTTCTTCATCATGATCCTCGTTATCGGATTCACCACCAAGATTGAGGCTAGCAAAGAGGTCGAGTTGTCTTGTTGAATCTATGCGTTGTGCCCGCCTCTGTTCGATGCAACTCAGTAACAAAGGACGATGAGAGAAGAGGAACTGACGCGTTTCTGTTCCACTAAAGCCTATAAAATATGAGTGAATTGTTTTGAATCAATACTGTTGAAGATAACCTTGGACCTTCTTGCCTCCTGGGATACAAGTTTGTCGCATATAGTTGTGGGAGGTAGCTTGTAGCTGCCTTTGCGGTTCATGATCGTTCAAGTCCAAGATTGTGACACAACCCTAACCTTGATATTGGGTTGCGCCTTCTTCACCTCCAAGTATCCTTATCTATGGACATCAGCCTTCCTTACAAAATTGAACCCGTAGCTGATTTGCCAGGTATTCCTTAAAACTAAAAAGCTATTTACACCAGCTAAACTAACACCTAGGTCATGTCGATCGCGCCTGGCATCTTGCTTGGAACCCACAAAAACCATTTCTGGCAACTTGTTCAGCCGATAAAACAGTTCGACTCTATTCATACAAAAGAGATCCATCGACTCGTGAAATAAAATTCACAAATACAGCTAATATATCTACGGGACATAGTAAGACAGTACGTGCTGTGGCATGGGCACCATCTGGCGAGACTCTCGCAACCGCCTCTTTCGATGCGAATATCGGTATATGGGAGCAGGAACGAGATGAGGACGGGGAGAAAGCTGGTGGAGATTGGGAATGTATGAGTACTTTAGAAGGACATGAGACTGAATGCAAGAGTGTGGCCTATTCATGCACCGGCACGCTCCTTGCAACCTGTAGCAGGGATAAGACCGTATGGATTTGGGAAGGTCCGTCATATAATCTTTGCCTATATCGCCTTTAACCTACCAATTTAACTGTTCCTAGTTCACCCTGATGCAGATTTCGAATGTATAACCGTGCTGATGGAACACAAGCAAGACGTCAAGTGCGTAGCCTGGCATCCAACAGAAGAGGTCAACTGCCTCTTTCTCACCTTTTCTCTCCAACCCTAACTCACACATAAACCTATCAGCACAGATCCTCGCTTCGTGCTCATACGACGACACCATAAAACTGTATATAGATGACCCTTCAGACGACTGGTTCTGTTTTTCCACTCTCGAGGGACACGCATCCACCGTGTGGTCGATAGCATGGTCTCCAAAGGGCAGCTACCTCGCATCGGCCTCAGACGACAAGACAGTACGAATATGGAAACGCATCGCTGAACATAAATGGGCTTGTGTACTTGTCCTATCCGGCCATGAACGAAGTGTTTATTCTGTAAGTTGGTCTAAAGGCAACGGAAAACAAGGAGAGGATAGCCTAGGTTGGCTTGCAAGTGCTAGTGGAGACGGAACCGTGCGTGTATGGGAGCTATCGGTATCTATGGTCCAATCCGTATTCATTCATAGCATAAACTGACACCATGTGCAGGAATCACAATCTGAAGAACCATTATCACCACCAATTCATAAACTAGTTGGACATCTGCAATCAGCACATAGCGTGTATGATGTGAATTCTGTTGTTTGGTGTCCGCGCAAGGGTTATGAAGATATCTTAGCCACGTCCGGTGACGATGGGTCTGTAAGAGTATGGAGAGTTCTTGATCTCTCGTAGAGAAGGTAGACCTTTTTTTTGTTTCGAGGCAGACAGGGCTCATAAAACTGCTGAACATATTCTATTTAGTGCAGTGACGTTCACATCAGAAGATTTATGTACGCCAGCCGAGTCAATCAACCATCCATAAATTCAACCTTTTTTCTTTTCATCGATAAGCAAGGATTCGACGTCGGCAATTCAGTAGACCTGCGGTGTTGTCACTTTTGTAACTCACAGAGGTTAATCCAACGTTAATCGTTGCTACTCATCTTTCAGCTCCCTGATAGTAAGACTTAGTATGCGCTACATGAGGATAGCACTAAGTACTGTTAATAAGAAATAAATGATAACAGACCTAGGAGTTCAAGTTTATTTTGATGATTTGAATTCTGTAAAACACTTCGTCTTACGTAATACGTATGTTCTGTTTTATCGAATGGCTGCCGCTTGTTTCCTACGTCCTGATTCTGAGTTCAAGTTCAAGTTGTCAAGAAAGACAAGCTGTCATGAATTGCCATGTTGCTTCCGGTGCCTATCATAATTAACTTCAAGGACTGTTCGGATACACCTCACCTCGTTTACTTGTATGACAGTGCGGGTCGCAATTTACATACAGGTACAGTCGAACCCCTCTTAACCCACCCTTTGGTGGACACTTGAGGCTATGGGTTATTGGAGGTTAAGGGTTATGAAGGGCAAATTTTGATGCGGAATGACAATTTGGTAGCCTCAGAAGTTATGGGACAAGGAATTGTGGGTTTTCAGAGGTATGAATGAAGAGAGGTTCGGCTATAGTTCAAAATAATAAAATCGAAAGAAAAGTATGGATCATGACTCAGGAAGGGGCGAGTGGATATAGACACTAATGAACAGGACGAAAAGGACGGCACTCCCAATCGCCAGACACACACCTCCAATCCAGGCAGACCTTATGCCCGGCATATCATCAGGCACCAACAAAATAACATTATACGCGTGGTCCCGCAACCAGAAGACGCTGCTATTGCAATAACATCTGTTGAAGAACTGACCAAACTGGAATATGCACGTGAGGACTACCCAGATTGAGTTGAAAGTGGCGATGGCCTTCCCAAGACGGCGGAAGATAATTGAGAGGTGCTCGGCTGCTCTTGTGGACCAGCGATGGATGATGGGGCGGCGTACATATGGTCCGGGAGGAGTGATGTAGTGTGTTAGGATGCTGGAGGTGACTAGTAGCATCCAGACGATGGTGGAGAGTACTGCGTAGAGAAGGTACGAGGCTGAACGGCAGCCGAGTCCTGTGAGAGTGATCAAAGTAAATAAGAAAAGTAAGAGAATTGCCGTGCTCTGCTCACCTTTCGTGGGCGTAAACCAGACATCGATAATTGCAGCTCCGGTAGTACCCCACTGTAACATTAGCGCAAAGACAGAAGCAATAAACATCCTGGACAGAACTTTCGGTCCCCAATGACTGCGCCGTCCCCGGAAGTGTTGTGACACACAATATTCTTCGACCTGCGTCGCGTTGCCTACACGGTTGCTTGCATGAGGTCCATCGCCCTCCTCCACTGTGACCCATTCCTTGAAAGGGTTGACTGACTGGTGATTTTGATAACGCTCGGACGCAGCCTCGAAAACTGCAGACACTGTCTCAACCGCCTGCACCCAAGGGAAGAATCTTGCATAGTTGTAGATCGGTGCTGTACATTTCTCATCCCAACGCAAGTAGTCTACCTCCTGTATGGTGAGCTTGATAGCTCGTGCTTCGGTTTTTGCATGCTTCACGAGGACAACGTCTCCCTCATCCGTGGCGAAATGAGCTATCTTGTTTGCGCGGTCGACGGCCCTGCTCAGGCGCTTCGAGTCGCACTTCGGGGAAATTTTTAACCATCCTATGACAATAGGAAGAAGCCACAACCAAAGTGAGCCTACACCCTGGCCATTGTTGGTAAAGTTTGTCATGCCTCCCGCAATGAAGGAGTCGACGAGGGTGAAAATGTATGCGATGACAACCCATCCAATGGAGGTGACGGCAGATACGGACCAAGTGTGAGTGTAATCGATAGACTCGATGAGCTCGCCCCACCACTTATCGTTTTCGGGAAGGACGATAAGAGATGCAAGAAGCCCACCCTTCGTTTCAATTTCGAGAGGTAGCTGTTGCAGGCCACTGAGAGTGCGAATGGCGTTTCGAACGTTGGGATAGGTGTGCCCTGCAAAGCGCTGAGCAATCCAGCGCCCATTCAAGACAGTTAATACAAGCGAATATGCAGCCAATGTCGGCGAACCGACTGTCAGCAGCACAGAAATTATATTGTCCAGCTTATCATTAGCGCCAAATGGGAGCTGGGATACCAATGCAAGCCACGGAAGCAACCACGCGCTGAACTGATGCGAGAATACGATCCAATCGAAAGGCTCCTGGCCACTCCCACACGCGCTGATGCACAAGCCATACGTGATAGCTGTGGCCGCGGACACGTTTACAGGATTCCCATGGTTATCTGTGCCACCTATATCCACGCCGATCCCATATGTGCCTTTTTTCACGTTGGTAAGGCAGTTGTTGAAGTCTGCTTCTTGTCCAACGGCTGTGGTTGGCCAAGAGGTGAGAGCGATGACAAGGACGAATAAAACGAATTTCTGGAGAGATTCTACGTGAACGGTCGTGTTAGCAAGTGACCCCAGAAGAGAGCCAGAAACCACCCACTCATCTATAGCGCACATGCAGGATATGTGAGAAGACATCCAACTGTCGCAAGCCATTATATATTACATGTAAAGGCACATAGGTATCAAAATAATAAACTAAAACTCACTCATCGCCCGATCATATACAACCGCTGAAAAAATTACCCTTTTTAGTTACTTTGTCAGTGGGCGATGATGATCAGGCAATGAGTGACAGATGGGTGATTGATTTATATTTGAAACACTTTCCTAGATCTTGTAACATATTTTATATGTTATCATGTAGAAATTCCCCCAAATTTAATATATATATTTTTCCAATATGTTGTTAACCTCTGTACTTATGCCAAATATTAAACATTAAATATTCCTACCAGTATTTTAAATACATAGCTGAGTGTAGAACACCTTTTCAGTAGTATTTTTCATTTTGCTCGAAAGGGGGTTTGTAGGTTGTCAAATATTTTAAATATGTTTTTTTTTCCTGCAGCTTGTCCAATATTATAAATTAAATTCAATTTTATATCAACCTTTCCCGAAGTGTATGCAAAATGGCCATTTTTGGCACTTATTGGAGTGAACCAGGCTGAATTTACACCTTAGCAAGTCATTTTAAGGAGGAAGGGTTTATTCTTGTTGAAAAATAGGTTTTATTTGTCATATATAAGTATAGCACACATTATCAATCCAAAAAAGGGGAAAGGGAGGAAGGGGAGGGACAATCTACAGCCAAGGAAATCCAAATGCGAGGCGGGAAAGGGACCCGAGGGAGCCGGCTATTTTGGGGGGGTATCGGCATCGGTCTATTTTTACATGTTTGCATCAATCCCATCAATAGCGCAAACATGTAAGAAAGAGCCGCTCGCAGAGCTTGCTTGTGAGTGACAAGAAGGCGCGCGCCCCGTGACGACAAGACGTCACCGGTTGCCATGCGACCATCGCCATACTCAGCATCCGTAAAGTCAAGTTATGGTCAGGATATAGCTTTGGCCGCCAAAGTATGTTAAAATATGTTTGGCATGAGTAAATGACCATTATCTCGTAGCAAACGGATGAGTATACTGTTAGAATTATTAGGTTACCGGATTAGGGTCAAGTGCCATGCATGCATCTCGTGTTTTCGGCCTGGAGTTTTTTTGCATTGTGTTTGGGGCATGGTCAATATTTTACTTAGTATAAGTACAGTTTGTATTTTGCTGGTACTATACTTGTTTGTGCCACTCGGTTCTGTGGTCATGTGTCAAACTGAGCTATCACTATTACCTCATCAGCAAACTTTGATTTTCGGTCATAACATGTCATAACAATGTATGCCAAGGCTATGGCATGCTATAGTCTCGAAGTATTGTCTAGTGCTACATAGACAGCTGACATTGCTTTGTAGTGATAAAAGGTAGTCACATAATACTGTGTATTGAAGTGGGTAACTTAGTCAAAGTAAGAAAGACTGATATTGTTATTGTTAAGTATAGCTTATATATGAAGCTATACTAATAATGTTAACTACATGTAATGGTCTGCGTAAATTGTACAATAGGAAAGTATGAATGGGACCTAGTCTCGTAGTGGAGACATATCCGGGTGGTGTAATAGCTGCATTTGTTAGGGGACACTCCGCTTCATCCGATGTTTCCTCCAATAATTTCTCTGTCACCTCTGTATATTCCTCCTCATCGTTGCTAGCCCAAGACAGAGTGCACTCGTGGCTCCGATACCAGAGTCAGATGGTCACAGGATGTAGCATTCCTATCACCTTTTCACCATTCTCCATTTTTTTCATCATTTTATTATTTCGACTCCGATTTTTGGTATATAGACATGCATCCCACTTTAGCAGGGCTTTATCCTTTTATTTTAGGATCCCCTGCTAGGTGCGCTTTCCTGTCGTATTTACATTTATATATATGTTTAGGATCCCCTGCTAGATCTCGACTAAGTTGTTCCGCAGTTGCCCTAACAGCATTCTATTGTGGCCACCATGCCCGGTTTGCCCATATTCCAACACTCCCCTTCAAACTCAAGTGTGGTTGCGAAATTCTTTGCCTTCACGTTCAGAAGGGCTTTAGTAAGTGTGTCTGCTGTCATTTTGTCATTTTTGGCTTCAATTATGTAACAGATGAAATGATATCGAATATCAATGTGTTTGGTGCATGCATGATAGTGTCCATCTTGTGTGAGCGCGATGGCTGACTTGCTGTCACTAAACAGTGTGGTGGGTGTTGTTAGGGGATGCTCCACTTCATCCAACGTTTCCTCCAACAACGCTCCGTCAACTCTGTACATCCCTCTTCATCGTCACTAACTCAAGACAGAGCACACTCATGGCTCTGATATTGGAGCCCGATGGTCACGTGATATAGCAACCTTTGCAGTCACGTGATGTAGCTACCTTTTGCATTTCTATCACCTTTTCACCATTCTTCATCTTTTTCATCATTTTATTATTTCGACTCCGATTTTTGGTATATAGACACGCATCCCACCCTAGCAGGGATTTATCGTTTTCTTTTAGGATCCCCTGCTAGGTGCGCTTTCCTGTCATATTATATGTGTATATATTATTTAGGATCCTCTGCTAGATCTTGACTAAGTCGTTCTGCTTGCCCAAACATCAGAAAAGGATCTCCCAGAGGACTGATCCCAGCAGATAGCTAGTCCACCATAGTCGTCTTCCGCAGTTCTGATTCGGACTCTGCCAACTCTGTGTACTCCTCTGCTCTTGATCCTTCCTCAGCACTACCCGAAACCATAATTTCCGACAAGGATCCATTGCACTCCATGGAAGGCGAACGACTTGCAACCCTGGAGCAAGCCCTTGCTGAATTACAGGTGAAGGATGCAAACACTCAACACAAGTTAGACATCCTTATTTCCCATATTCCACAGTCCAAAAATCTGATCCCATCTACACAAATCACATCAGTCACTCCGAAGGCCCATGGCTTAAAACCGGCTCTTCCATCGGAGTTCAACAGAGACTGCACCAAGGGAATGGCATTCCTTAACTCCTGTCAGGTCTATATGCGTCTCTGTCCGACCTCCTTTATGGATGAACAAGCCAAAATTGTCTGGGCCATGTCATCACATAAGGACACTACAGTGTACCATACCATATGATTCAAGGAACATACACAGTGTGTCGTATGGTATGGATTCGCAGGGCCCCGTGAATCCGTGAATACCTAGCTATTGTTACGACTTCGACCGATTCAGTCTTTACAGACGTGATCGGATACAGTCAGTATCTGATAATGCCCAAGC
>Ga0193743_1003447_pt1 | contig 10584 bp, 9 predicted proteins | sample L2c2metaG_FD_143038 | JGI IMG/M metagenome (GOLD analysis project Ga0193743, IMG submission 143038) | Soil microbial communities from a riparian zone of the East river system, Colorado, United States - L2c2 | ecosystem: Environmental > Terrestrial > Soil > Riparian zone | place: USA: East River...
GAGATATGGTTGATAGCGACTGTCGAACGCCGGCGCGAGCGGGAGACGCCTTCCGTTCGCGCAACTTCCGGCTCTATCAAAGCGCAAGACTCATGGTCATCTTGGGAGCCGAGGCGCAGTCGGTCGCAGTCGCCTGGCAGGTCTACCAGATCACGCACTCCGCGCTCGACCTTGGACTGACCGGCCTCGCCCTCTTTCTTCCCGGTCTCATCTTCGTACTCGCCGCCGGACACGCCGCTGACCGCTACGATCGCCGCGGAATCATTCTGCTCTGTTACGGTCTCCAAGCCTTCTGCACCGGTGTTCTGCTCTGGCTCACGCTCAGCCCGTGGGCTCTCGCTGGAGGCCGCGTGTGGCCCATCTATGCGGTCCTCGTCTTCATCGGCATGGGAAGGGCCTTTAGCGGTCCGGCCTCGAGCGCCTTGCTGCCTTCGCTCGTTCCCAAGGCCCACTTCGTCAACGCAGTCACCTGGGGCGCGACCATCTATCAGATTGCCAACATGTCCGGCCCCGCACTCGGCGGCCTGCTCTTCACGCTTCCCTTATCAGGAGCCCTCGAGAGCTGGCGCGGAGCTCCTATCGTCTATTTGCTCACCCTGGTCATGCTGACCGGCTTTCTCATTCTCGTCGGAATGATCCGCCCTGAGCCGGTCGAAAAGAAGGCCTCTGGATTCACCGCAAAGACCATCCTCGCCGGTCTGGAATATGTCTGGAAGACAAAACTGCTGCTCGGCTCCATCTCGCTGGACCTCTTCGCCGTCATGCTCGGCGGTGCGGTCGCCCTGCTGCCCATCTTCGCCACCGACATCCTGCACGCCGGGCCGCGCGGACTCGGGCTTCTTCGTGCCATGCCCTCGGTCGGTGCCCTCATCGTCTCGCTCGTGCTCGTCGTACGGCCCATCAAACGCCGCGCCGGCGCCACCATGCTCACCTGCGTCGCCATCTTTGGAGCCGCGACCATCGTCTTCGGTCTCTCGCGCAACCTCTGGCTCAGCCTGGCCGCTCTTCTTGTCACCGGAGCCGCTGACATGTTCAGCGTCGTGGTCCGCTCGAGCATGCTCCAGCTCGCCACTCCACCCGAGATGCGCGGCCGGGTCAGCGCCGTCAACTGGCTCTTCATTGGAGCCTCCAACGAGTTCGGAGAGTTCGAAAGCGGCCTGACCGCCAGTTGGTGGGGAGCCGTGCGCGCGGTTGTCGTCGGCGGCATCGGATCGTTGATCGTCACCGCCTCGGCCTCCGTTCTCTTCCCCAGCCTCCGCCGCGCTGACGCCCTCACCGCCGAATCCCTGATAGAGGCCAATCGCGAGCTGAGCACAGCCGAGCCCGCTGACTGACCTCCGCACAGGCGTCTACCCCAGGGTCGGCATCGTCGTATCTACCCCGGCCCGGATGCCTGTCGGCCACCGCGCCGTGATCGTCTTGATCCGCGTATAGAACCGGACGCCTTCAGGACCGTGCATTGCATGGTCGCCGAACAGCGACCTCTTCCATCCGCCAAAGCTGTGGAAGGCCATCGGTACCGGAATCGGGACGTTCACTCCAACCATGCCTGCCTGCACCGAGTGAGCGAACTCACGCGCCGTATCTCCGTCACGCGTGAAGATCGAGGTCCCGTTGCCGAACTCGTGCTCGTTCACCAGCTCGAGCGCCGTCTTGAAGTTGTTGGCCCGTACCAGCCCCAGCACCGGGCCAAAGATCTCTTCCTTGTAGATCTTCATCTCCGGCTTCACATGGTCGAACAGCGTGGCGCCCAGGAAGAAGCCCTCGCCCTTGGGAAGCGCGCTCTTGCGGCCATCGACCACCAGCTCCGCTCCTTCGCCCGTGCCGGTGGCAAGATATCCGCTTACCCGGTCCAGGTGAACCTTCGTCACCAGCGGCCCCATGTCCGAGCCGCCTTCCATACCGGGAAGGACCTTCAACTTGGCGATGCGCTCGATAACCTTCTCGCGCAGAGCATCTGCGGTCGCGTTCGTCACCGCCACTGCCACCGAGATCGCCATGCAGCGCTCACCCGCCGAGCCGTAGGCCGCTCCCACCAGAGCGTCGGCGGCCTGGTCCAGGTCCGCGTCCGGCATCACGATCATGTGGTTCTTCGCTCCGCCCAGCGCCTGTACGCGCTTGCCGTGTGAGGTGCCCTTCGCATACACATACTCCGCAATCGGGGTCGAGCCGACGAAGCTCACCGCCTTGATGTCAGGATGCTCCAGCAGACCATCGACGGCGTCCTTGTCGCCGTGCACCACGGAGAAGATGCCGTCGGGAAGCCCGGCCTCTTTCAACAGCTCAGCGATCAGGATCGACGCGCTCGGGTCGCGCTCGCTCGGTTTCAGGACGAAGGCATTGCCGCAGGCCAGCGCCACAGGGAACATCCACATGGGAACCATCGCCGGAAAGTTGAACGGCGTGATTCCGGCCACGACGCCCAACGGCTGACGCATCGACCAACTATCGATTCCACCACCCACCTGCTCGGTGAACTCGCCTTTCAGCAGTTGCGGGATTCCGGTGGCGAACTCGACCACCTCGAGCCCGCGAGTTGCCTCGCCCTTGGCATCGGAGAAGACCTTGCCATGCTCCGAGGTGATGATCTCGGCAAACCTCTCCAGGTTCTGTTCGAACAGCTCGCGGAAACGGAAGAGAACCCGCGCGCGCCGCAGCGGAGGCTGTTCCGCCCACTGTGGAAACGCAGCCAGCGCCGAAGCAACAGCCTTATCTAACTCCGCGCGATTCGCCAGCGGAACCTGCGCCTGCACCTGCCCGGTCGCGGGATTGTAGACATTGCCGAATCGGCCGGAAGAACCAGCGACCTTCTGACCGCCAATCCAGTGCGTAATCTCGCGCAGCTTCGGGCTGTCCGCGCTCTTAACCTCGGGTGCCACTACGGTCGATGACATAGAAAAACCTCAATTCTTAGGATGCGACTCCGCGTCTACCAACATAGATGTCTCGTTGCTTTATCGTCAAATACCATTGCGTAATACTCAACAGCTTCCAAGCAGACACATGCCACACTGGCCAAGCAGGCACCGGACTTCGACAAACCAGTGGAGTCGCAAAGCATACTGTGTTGTCCCTACGAGGTGACAACCTATTCAAGAGATCTTCATTGTAGACATAACAAGTAAAACTGTATACCGATTAAACTACTTCCAATTCATATAGATAGGGTTGGTCAGCACAATCGGATCGCTGCCCGCCTTGCCGTCGATAAGCTCGGCACGGAGCCAGTGACGCCCTCCATCCGAGGTCCAGTGGTAGTTTGCAGTCCCGTTCGAGAGTGCGGGCGCACCATCTTCGATCGGCTTGCCATCGAGGTAGAGACGCAGCCTTGCGCCGGAGCGATCGTCGGTCTTCACGGTAAAGTCGACCATGCTTCCCTTCGACGCCGTGATCTCGTCGCCCATCATCGCGGAGCCGGCATTCAGCAGCAGCTCGGGACCATCGGGTCCGCCGGACTTCACGTAGACGTGCCCGGCCTTGATGCCTTCGAGGATGGCGGGCTGCGAAAGCTCGCGCGCATAGACGACCGTGGTCGGGATTCCAACGCCATCGTGCAGGGAGAGCTGCTCTCCACCGCGATGCTCATCGCCGCCGCCAACGCCAGTGGGTCGCAGCCCCTGCGCGTGCAGCTTCTCCCACAGCGGAACTCCATTACCCGGGGGCGGCGTGAACCACGAGCCGTGCTCGTGATAGCCGTTGATCACCTCGATGGAGTCAACCTTCGTGAAGTCCGTAATCGGCATCCAGCCCCAACCGCATCCGGGACAATGCCCATCCCACGGCCAGTACCAGTGGTTGATGCTGACCAGAGCATGCTGTGCATGTGCCTGGTCGAACAGGTCGTTGATCGTGAAGCCGCGGTCAGCGGCGCGATAGTCCAGAGGTCCGATCGTTCCCCAGACGTTAGTATGTCCTCGAACCGTGGTCACCTCTTCTCCGGCAATCAGCAGCAGCTTGTCGTAGTAGGACTGCACCTGCTCCATCTCGTTGAAGGTGGCCTGCGTGTTGTGGTCGGTCACGGCAAGAAAGTCGAGCTTCTGCGAGGCAGCGGCCTCGAGCAGCTTCCAGACAGGACAGGGAACGTCTTTCCCAGACTGGCTCTTGCAGACGGCATCGGTGTTTCCGGTGTGCGAGTGCAGGTCGCCCATGTACCAGGCGGGTTTGGGATTCAACACAACGTAATGGGCCGGATCGAGCTGGCGCGAGAGATGGATGCGCAGCGCGTACTCACCATGCGCTCCGGGGGCGACGTAGTTGAAGCCGAACGAGACCTTCCAGGTGCCGGGCACCAGTGGCCCGGGCATGTACGGTCCCGTCGCCGTCACAGTGGAGATGCTGAACTTCGCGCGGCCCTCTCCGCGATAACGCTCCGGATCCCATAGACCGACGGTGACATACATGCCCTTCTGGAAGCCGGGCGAGTCGAGCTCGACGTCCATACGCTCGATCCCCGCGGGCATCACGAAGGTCTGGGTCTCATGGATTCCAATCTTCTCCGGCGCGATGGTTCCGTGCAGCTCGATCGTGTCCGGCGCAACCTGCTGGGCGGGAAGACCGCGGGATGCAAGCAAGCTGAACACAACTAGCGGAATGTGGACCAATCGCAACGAACGAAGCGGAAGAGACAACATGAAGGAAGCCCCCACGAACGAGACCTGCAATGGAAAGTGAATCTGGGTTGCAGCATACCAGCAACCGTGCATGCGCCTGCGCTTGCCCCCACCATGCGGGAAGCCGATTTGCATAAGACACCATTTGCGGGTTTAGAGTAGGGACCATTGTGCGTCAGTGCGCTCGCAAGGCGATTGCGGGTGAATCGAACGGCGTATCTCATCTCCGCAGGAACACTCTGGAAAGGAAGCAGCGTCTTGTACGACTACAAAAAACTCTTCGATCTCACCGGCAGGAAGGCTCTTGTTGTAGGAGCAGGCAGCGGCATCGGCGAGGCCGCCGCGCACGGATTGGCGGCCAACGGTGCGCATGTGTTGTGCGGCGATCTCAACCTCGACGGCGCGCAGAAGGTAGCCGACGATATCAAGGCGGCGGGAGGAAGCGCCGAGGCGATCCCGTTCGACATGCGTGATGGCGACGCGGTGGTGAAGACACTGGCCGGGCTTGCCGATCTTGATGTCCTGGTAAGCACGCCCGCGATCAATGTCCGCAAGCAGCTTCTCGACATGAGCGAGGAGGAGTTCGACCGGGTGATAACCCTGAATCTGAAGGGAACCTTCCGGCTGATTACGGCGGCTGGGCGCAACATGAAGAAGCGCGGCAAGGGAAGCATTATCGCCTTCGCCAGCATCCGGGCGCTGACGGTCGAACCGGGCCAGGGCGTCTATGCCGCCACCAAAGCCGGAGTGCTGCAGATGTGCCGCACGTTGGCCGCCGAGCTTGGACCGCACGGCGTTCGCGTGAACGCCATCGGGCCGGGGGTCGTCGACACACCCCTGACCGCGCCGATTGCGGCTAACAAGGACTGGTACAACGCTTACGCCAATAAGAGCGCGCTGGGGCGCTGGGCCAAGCCGCACGAGATGGCCGGGGCAGTCGTCTATCTCGCCTCGGACGCGGGATCGTTCGCCACCGGAACCCTCACCATCGTCGATGGAGGATGGACGGCCGTGGATGGACGCTTTACCCCACCTCTGTAAGCACAGGGTTCAGGGCTGAGGCCCCAAAGGGTCGAGATATACGGGAGAACCCAGGGCAGCGGGTTCTCCCACCACAGGAGCCGGACGCGCCTGGTCCAGCAGATCGACATGCGCCAGGTCGGCGAGCCGGTAGAGCTTCGCATGTACTCTGCGGGCTACCGGCTCGTCGCACTCAACCGAGATATGAATCGTGGCGACGGAGCCTTCACGGGTCAGATCGAACCGCTCGATCTCGAGCATCTGCTGGTCGAAGATCTGAGCGACTCGCATGATCAGTCTGGGACGCGCTACCGCTTTGATTTGAAAGCTCCAGGCCATCACAACTCTTCTCCTCTCGTGCTGAAAAAACCGGGACAAAAAGAAATCCCGCCAGAGCATCTGCTGTGGCGGGATCCGTGAACTTCCGTTGATTCGGAGGATTACGTCACGCCGCCACCTGAGATGGGCGAGATCGGCCGAATCGAAATAATGCTGAACGCAGCGACGAGCGTCGTCTCCGGAGTCCGGGAGATCGTGCGAGACGCCAAGATCGCTGACAGCTTCATGGAGCGAGCATACACCGGGCTAAGTGGGCACGCAAACCGCTGGGATAGAGCCGAAGGTCTGCGGAACAGGGCCTAGAAAGTAGCAGAAAGCCTGCACCGCTGCGATACTAAAAGGCGTCTAATCTTTTGGATCACCGCCCATGGCGACTGCAAATCTTCCTAAACCCGTCGCTGCCGCACCCAAGCCGAGGTTCTCGTCCTTCGAGCGGACGCTGCAGAGCGCCCGAAGGACGATGATGTTCAGCGAGGTGGTGAAGCTGGCAATCGACAGCTTCAAGGCCAGCAAGGTGCGGTTCCTGCTGACCATGCTGGGCATGATCATCGGCTCGGCCTCGATCATCCTGGTCTACACCCTAGGCTTGACGGGTAAGGACTACGCCCTAAACCTGATCTCGTCCATCGGTCCCAACATGATCGAGATGCAGTACAACGGCGGCAGCTTCGTTGGCCCCGATAACACCAGCACTCCCGATTACATGACCCGCGACGACATGCAGGCGGTCATCGAACAGGTTCCCGGCATCATCGCTTCCTCTCCGATGCTCGAGGACCACGACCGGCTGAGTGTGGGCGGAGGCATCGTCAAGGACACCATGATTCTTGGCGTCTCCCCGCAGTACAAACAGGTCCGCAACCTGGCAATCCTATCCGGACGTTTCTTCGACGACCAGGACGCGATTACGCACACCAAGGTCGCCGTCATTGTTCTTCCCTTTGCGAGGATGCTCTTCGGAAGCGCGCAGTCGGCCGTTGGCCACTCCATCAGCGTTCAAGGCATTCCCTTCACGATCATTGGCGTCTTCAAGGAGAGCGTGGAGACCTTCGGCCAGTCCGAGATCAGCGATCAGACGATCCTGATTCCCTATCAGGTCGCCCGCTACTTCACAGGAAGCGACACGGTGAAACAGATCTTCTTCACCATGCGCGACTCCAACATGGTCATTCCGGCCTCGCAGAAGATTCTCGAGATCATCAAGAGCCGCCACCGCCCAACCTCGGTCTACACGGCCTTCAACCTCACCCAGGTCCTGAGCGTCATGGCACAGATCGCCACCATGCTGACCATCGTCCTTACCCTGGCCGCCGCCATCACGCTGATCGTCTCCGGTGTCGGCATTATGAACAGCATGCTGGCCAATGTGCAGTCTCGCCTTCGCGAGATCGGAATCCGAAAGGCGCTCGGCGCTACCAGCCACGAGATCCGGCTCCAGTTCCTGACCGAAGCCGTCTTCCTCTCCCTCAGCGGCGGGCTGATCGGGACAATCCTCGGCTTGGCCATTCCGCTCTCGGTCAGCCTGCTTAGCCCCTTCAAGATTCCCGTATCGGCATGGTCAGCGGTCGTCGCGCTGGGAACCGCCGTAGTGGTCGGGGTCCTGTTCGGAACTCTCCCGGCGAACCGCGCCGCTCGCCTGGACCCGGTCCAGACCCTCAAATACGAGTAGCTGCGATGCGGACTGTCCGGAGAATCAGACGGACTCCGAAAGCGTCTCTTCGATCCGGGATTGCTTCGCGAAAGCCTCCGAGGCCTTTGCCGCAACCGACTCCGTAGTCTCGTTAAGCTCATAGGCAATCTCGAGGACGCCGGGGATCTCCGCCGGAAGCGAAGCAACCAGACGACCGAACTTCACCCAGTCGATCTCGCCCGATCCTGGCCACAGATGTTCATCGCGCAAGCCATTGTTGTCGTGCACATGCAACTCACCAATGCGCGAACGCAGCAGCTCAAACGCGTGCTCGAGCCCCGTGTCGCTCAGGTTGGCGTGGCCAATATCAAGCGTCACGCCTACGTCGTCGAAGTGCCCAATGTGCAGGATCTCCAGCAGATGCTCCGGCGTGGTCACATCGTTCTGCAGGTTTTCCAGCAGCACCTTGACACCGAGAGGCCGGGCATAGGTCTTGATGTGTTCAATGGCCGTCAGCGAATTTTCAATCGCCCTCTCGTCCCAAGGGTCGTCCTTCAGGCCGAGATGCAGCGTAATAGCAGCAATCGAGATCTGCTCGGCCACCTCGAGTGCGCGTTTCACCTCGTCCATCGCCTCGATGCGATGCGACTTATCCGAAGCAATCAGCGAGAGCGTCGCGCCGACATGACGTGACCAGTTCTCCGACTGCTCGCGTGTATAGATCGGCTGATGGAGCGTCGCAGTGACACCTGTATCGCCAAACCATGCGGCCAGCTCTCGAACCACGGCGCGATCCGTGTAGTCGAAGTGATGGCTCGCGGCAAACAGCTCAATCGTTCGTGCTCCACCGCGTTCGAGAACATCGAGCAGGCCGGGGTGAAGGCGCTGCGCGAGAAAGACGTGAGTGGAGATTCCGGGTTGCATCTGGGCTAGTAAAGAGTACAACAGACCCTGCTGTGAAGGATTTCGTTTAGCATGGGCGCTGTAAACTTTCGCCGGAGGAGAGTGAATGCGCTGGATCTTGCTGGCCACGGTGTTTGCCGGAACTTTGTGGACGCAAACGGCTTCCACACCTGTTGCAACGCAATCGGAGGCGGACAGACAAAGAGACCGCATGGTGAAAGAACTTGCAGACTGGCCCGACCTCGCCCGATACCGCGAAGCGAATGCAGAGTTACAACCTCCAAAGCCGGGTGAACAGAGAGTCGTCTTTCTCGGCGCCTCCATCACCGATTTCTGGGGAAGAAAATACGGCGAGTTCTTCCCGGGCAAGCCCTATGTCAATCGCGGAATCAGCGGGCAGGTCACCTCGCAGATGCTCGTCCGCTTCCAGCAGGACGTCGTTCACCTTCATCCGGCCGCAGTCATCATCGCCGATGCGGGAGCGAACAACATCGCCGGAAACGCCGGGCCGGCTACGCTGGAGATGTTCCAGAACGACATCCAATCCATGGTGGCAGTCGCGCGGGCGAATCATATCCGCGTCATCCTTGCCTCGCTTCTGCCTGCATCCCGGTTTCCGTGGAAGCCCGAGGCGAGACCGGCGACCGAGATCCGCCAATGGAATGACTGGCTGAAGCAGTATGCAAAGCAGCAGCGAATCGTCTATCTGGACTACTACTCGGCCCTGGTAGATGGCGAAGGCGGCATGAAGCCCGATCTGGCCTTCGACGCCGCGGTCCATCCGAACTCCGCCGGCTACGCGGTGATGCAGCCCCTGGCTGAAAAAGCCATCGCGGAGACCCTTGCCACCGCCGCACCCTGACGCTTCAGGAAAGGATGATCGACATGGTTCGTGGAATGATCGCTCTGGTTGTGTCCGCATCGCTGGCGACCGCAACCCTTGCGCAGACCCCTGCCTCACCCCCGGCTCCCACTGCCCCACCGGCTCCATCGATCGAAGCGATGCAGAAGAAACTCAACGACTGGCCCCAGCTCGACCGGTATCGCGATGCGAACGCCAGTCTGCCTCCGGTAACCGCAGGCGAAGAGCGGGTCGTCTTCTACGGCGACTCCATCACCGATTCCTGGGCCAGGAAGCCGGAAGTGTTCTTTCCCGGCAAGCACTACATCGGCCGCGGCATCAGCGGACAAACGACACCGCAGATGCTTGTGCGCTTCCAGCAGGACATCGTGCATCTGAAGCCCGCCATCGTCGTCATCCTGGCCGGCACCAACGATATTGCGGGCAACACTGGCCCCTCGACGCTACAGATGATCGAGGACAACTTCGAATCGATGGCAGAGATCGCGAAGGCCAACAACATCAAACTGGTGATCTCCTCCATCCTCCCGGCGGATCACTACAACTGGCGCCCCGAGGTCCGTCCCGTCCAGCAGATCCGGGAGATAGACACCAGACTCAAGGCGCTCTGCCAGCGGGAGGGCCTGGTCTATCTGGACTACTACACCTCCATGGCGAATGCCGGTGGCGGGCTCGACCCCGAGCTGGCCAAAGACGGTGTCCACCCAACCAGCAAGGGATATGCGATGATGTCTCCGCTCGCCGAAAAGGCGATTGCTGAAGCGCTTGCGCACTAGTACAAAGAGAGCATCCGTTATGGAAAAGACAGTAGCCAGTCCCATCGTTCCGCCCTTCACCCGCGAGTCCGCCATCCGCAAGGTGCGCGCGGCGGAAGACGCCTGGAACACGCGCGATCCACATCGCGTCTCGCTCGCCTACACCGCCGACAGCCGATGGAGGAACCGCTCAGAGTTCGTCAACGGGCGCGACGACATCGTCGCCTTCCTGACACGCAAATGGGCCCGCGAGCTCGAGTACCGCCTCATCAAAGAGCTGTGGGCCTTCGACGGCGCAAGAATCGCCGTCCGGTTCGCCTATGAATGCCACGATGCCGCAGGACAGTGGTGGCGAAGCTACGGCAATGAAAACTGGGAGTTCGACGAGAGCGGCCTCATGAAGGCACGCCACGCCAGCATCAACGATCTCGCAATCGCCGAGTCCGAAAGGCTGTACCACTGGCC
>Ga0193743_1003448_pt1 | contig 10583 bp, 6 predicted proteins | sample L2c2metaG_FD_143038 | JGI IMG/M metagenome (GOLD analysis project Ga0193743, IMG submission 143038) | Soil microbial communities from a riparian zone of the East river system, Colorado, United States - L2c2 | ecosystem: Environmental > Terrestrial > Soil > Riparian zone | place: USA: East River...
AATATCCTGATCACCGGCTCCCAGGTGAATTCCTGCACGGTATCCTGCGAGGAGGCGTAGTTTATTTTGAGCATCCTGAGCATACCATCGCTGCGCTCAATGTAACGACTTAACCAATAAAAACTTGCTGCTACCCTGCTTAACATATAATTTTTTTATTTCGGATTTGGGATATTCGATTTCGGATTTACTTATCCTTTATTTTTGCCTTTGTTCCTTTGTCTTTTAATCGTTTTTCCCAAATTAAGCCAACACCCATGTATCCTTGCTGCCACCGCCCTGTGAGCTGTTTACCACTAATGATCCTTCTTTAAGAGCAACACGGGTAAGGCCGCCGGGGACTATCTCAATACCGTCCGGGCCATACAAGGCATAAGGCCTAAGATCAATACGGCGGGGGGTTAATGATCCCTGCATATAACATGGCGCCGACGAAAGACTGATTGTTGGCTGCGCGATAAAGTTGCGCGGATCTTTTAATATTTCTTTTTTGTAATCGTCCATTTCCTGTTCAGATGCGGCATGACCCATCAGCATACCATAACCGCCGCTGCCATTGGTTTTTTTAACCACCATTTTGTTGAGGTTTTTAAACACATGCTCGCGCTCGTCTACGTTGCCAAGCTGGTGAGTGGGCACATTTTTTAGTACAGGCTCTTCGTTCAGGTAATAGCGAATCATATCGGGCACATAAACATATACCGCCTTGTCATCGGCAACACCGGTGCCTATGGCATTCACTATGGCTACATTGCCTTTGCGGTATGCTCCCATAATGCCGGCAACACCCAGCATACTTGCCGGGTTAAATACCAGCGGATCAAGGTATTCGTCATCAACACGGCGGTATATCACATCAACCTGCTGCAGGCCGGTGGTGGTTTTCATATACACTTTATGGTTGTTAACTACCAGGTCGCGCCCCTCCACCAGTTCAACGCCCATGAGGCGGGCCAGGGTGGTATGCTCAAAATAGGCCGAATTATATATACCCGGGCTTAGTAAAACAATCGTAGGATTGGATATTTGCCGTGGCGACAGGGCCAGCAGGTTTTTATACAATATGGTTGGATACTCCGTTACGCTGCGAACCCCGCATTGCGGCAGCAGGTCAGGGAACAAACGTTTAGTGATCTCACGGTTCTCGAGCATGTAACTTACGCCCGATGGGGTGCGCAGGTTGTCTTCCAGAACATAAAAAGTACCGTCCTCATCGCGTATCAGGTCAATGCCCGATATATGCACATATATATCATAAGGCACCTTTAGCTGGTACATTTCGCGCAGAAAGTGCGGGCATGAGTAAATAATGTCAAACGGGAATATTTTTTCAATACCCTCGCCACTATTATAAACTGTAAAGGTAATACCCTGGCTCATGAACAAGCTCTTGGCCAGCTCTTCCTTTTTGTTTAGATCGTCGGCAGATTCCTTTGAAATATATTCAATTACTTTACGATAATGATCGCGAACATTGCTGTCAGCTCCATACATTTCGTCCCATACGCCGCCAATTGGGTTGTATTTATTAAAATAAGCTGATTCTTCCATATAAAATTTGTAAAAAGTAGAGATTTACTAACCAGTTATTTTGAGAAAGGTAATTTATGAAGTGTTTTTGATAAAAACGCAAACTTTTTTTAATTTTTTATAATTATGGTAATCAATTTCACATTTTTATGTGACTTTGAAATTCAGTACGTCAAATTTTGAATATGTATTAATGCGAAATGCCAAAAGAACAATTTTTAAAATTGTGAACATAAAAAAAGCGCAGCCGTTTAAACGGGCCGCGCTTTTTTTATGCATCAAAGTTTAGTTAAACCCTGATATAAATTTTCTTTTTATCAAGCACCCAGCCTACACACCAGCAAATAAGCATATAGCTTACAGCAAACAGGAGCGATCCAATGGCCCCCGGCGCTATTACCTGGTAAAAAGAGGTATTTATCCAGTCGAAAAGGCTTACACCAGGTTTTACGCTAACCGCCCAAAAAAGTATGATCAATATTTCTGACAGCACATAAATGGGTAAAGGGTTTTTTCCCATTGTGGTGAAAAATCTTGTCCAGTTCCATTTGTTCCAGTTGTTGATCTCGAGCGCGTAAACCAGGAACGAGAGGATCACCAGGTCGAGCCCGGTGGTAACCAGCACAAATGAGCTTGTCCATAATTTTTTATTGATCGGGAATACCATGTTCCAGCACAGGGCCAGGAATATGAACAGACAGCCGGTAAGCAGCATTTTTGAAATAACATCATAGCCTTTACCCTTTTGCTGTACAAATTTACCAGCATAGTATCCAACAACCACATTGACAATAGCAGGCAGGGTGCTCAAAATACCTTCAGGATCAAATGCTATTTTTTCGCCGTGATACATGTGACTGTCGCCGAGTATATATTTATCAAGGAAAATACCTGCGTTACCGGTTATACTCAACGGATCATTGGGATCGCCAAATACAAGCAGTATTACCCAATAGCCAATTAAAAACAGCACCGATAGAATAACGACCGATTGTTTTGACAGAAAATGGATCATGAGCGAGGCAAAACAATAGCATAAAGCGATGCGCTGTAAAACACCCATGATGCGGGTGTTGGATATAGGCGATAAAGAAATATGCCCGCCATCAAAATTAAAGAACGGGAACCAGTACATTAAGTAGCCAATTAAAAAAATAAGCAGTGTACGTTTAAATATTTTGCCTAAAACGGCAGCATTCCCCATTTCCTGGTAGCGTTTCATGGAGAAACTCATGGCATTGCCCACTGCAAATAAAAATGAGGGAAATACGAGGTCGGTTGGTGTAAAGCCATGCCAGGCAGCATGTTCAAGGGGCGAAAACGCAGCCGCCCCGCTGCCGGGTGTATTTACAATGATCATAAAACATATGGTCATACCGCGAAATACATCCAGCGATAAAAATCGCGCTGATGATTTGTTCATATATTAACGTTTTGGGTTTGATAAGCTTAAAACAGGGGTGTGATAAGCAGCAAAGTTTTGAAAACATACCGGAGTATTTATCTCCGGTATGTTTATGATGAAATTTATTTAGTATCCTGCATTTTGTTTAAGCACAGGGCTGCCGCCACTTGCACTCAAATCAATTTGTCTTTGTGGTATAGGGTAATAATCGTTTTTCCCTTTGATGTATTTACCGCTTCTGAGGTCGGTTGTTACTGTGTTCTGGTATTTGAAATATGCGTTCAGCTCGGTATCGGCAATGCCCCATCTAACCAGGTCAAAAAAGCGGTGACCTTCCATCGCCAGCTCAATTTTGCGTTCAAAATAAATGGCTTTCAGTGCAAAATCCTTACTTGCAAAGGCGCCACCCGGATAAGGGCTAACTTTGTAATTAGCAGCAGGTGTATTAGTAAAGCCACCTGTTGGGTTTTTAGGGTCTTTGTAGGTATGTACCCAGCCGGCAGGGTTAGCAGCCCTGGTACGTACCATGTTAACATAGCTTTGGGCCTTGGCAAGGTTGCCTAACTGCGCCTCAACTTCGGCGGCCATTAATAAAACATCGGCAAAACGGATAACATTGTAGTTAATGGCCGATCCTGGCGCCCAGGAGTGGTTATCGCCGTCAACATCCTGTGTCGCGTTCCAGTACACATTTTTTATTGGCGAATATGGGCCGGCATAGCTTTGATCCCTTACCCATGAATCGCCAGGATGCACACCCCAGTCAAGATATGGTATACCACGGCGACCTGCTGTCCAGTCCAAACGCGGGTCAATAGTTCCGGCATCGGGAGTAAAGGGAGTCGATGACGATATACGCATGTCGTTTTTTATAGGATGGCTGTCAAAATCATCAAGGTAAGGTAAGCCGCTGGCATCTGTGCGGAAGTGGTTAACCAGATCGGCCGACGGCTGATAAAAACCGCAGCAAGGGAAGGGGCTGTTTGTACCGTACGGAAAGTTCAGCATATCGCCATTATTGGCATTGGTTGGGCCATCCGGGTCAACGTTGGCTGCCATCTGAATAGCAAATACCGCTTCTTTCGAGTTCTCTGTTTCGGGTGTAAAGTTGTCATCAAACTTGTCATTCAGCCCGTATTTAAGGCCGTTTGAGGTAACGCCATTTAAAATCACATCATCAAATACAGTTTTTGCTTCGGTGTATTTTTGCTGGTACAAATAGGTTTTAGCTAAATAAGCGCCGGCGGCCCATTTATTTACCAAACCTACACTTGTTTGGGTACCAGGCAGATTTTTATAGGCATAGTCAAAATCGGCTTCAATTTTTGACCATACATCGGTATTGTTAGGCTGATTAAAATCGGTTGTGGTTTCGTCAATGTAAGGCACACTTTTAAAGATCTTTCTCAGATCAAAATAATAATGCCCCCTTAAAAACCGGGCCTGGCCAATAATATTTGCTTTTTCGGCATCGGTTAAAGTGGTTACTTTAGCCACTACCTTTAAAGTAGTATTGGCCCTTGAAATACCCTCATAATCGGCCTTCCATTTACTGTTATAAAATACGTTGGTTGGATCGCTGTAAAATTGCATGATAGGTTCAATTTCAGATACGTCGCCGGCTATACTGCCTTTGTTGGCATCGCCCGCGGCAACGCCGCCTAAAACCCAGTTATCCGGTGAGGTTTCCCAGGGGTTGCCACCACCAATGGCCGATGTACCTGCCATGCCATCCAAGGCGGAGTAAGTGCCAATCAGCAGGCCGTTAACGCCATCCTTTGTTTCCAGTAATGGCGCTTCTAAAGCGCCCAAAAGTGGTTTATCCAATGATTTTTTACATGAACTGATAGCGATGGCAAGCGCCATACTTAAGGTAATATATATTTTTGCTCTCATTGTAATTGTGCTTAATGGTTAATTATAATGTTAGATTAACACCTAATAAAAAGGTACGCGGACTTGCGTAGGTACCTTCATCAATTCCAAAAGTGGTATGGCCCTGGGCGTCGGGCTGCCCTTGCAGTTCCGGATCTACACCAGAATATCCGGTTATCGTGAACAAATTGGTGCCTGATACATATACCCTTAACTTTTGAATACCTAATTTTTTAAGACCGTTTGGCGAAAAGGTATAACCTAACTGCGCATTGCGAAGACGGACATAGGAGCCATTTTCAACAAAATAAGAGTTTGGCTGCGCATTGCTGCTAAATGATGAATTGATTTCCTGAATGGGCGCTTTGGCATCCTGATGTGTTGGTGTCCAGGAGTCGTAAAGCGCGGTTTGGCTTTTCGCGGTTACAAACGACGAGTAAAAATCTCTCCAGCGTTTTACGTTGTTCCATATTTTATTACCAAAAACACCGTACAGCAATGCGTTAAAATCAAAACCTGCATAGTTGATACCCAGGTTTAAACCCGTTGAAAATTTAGGGTTAGGATTGCCGATAAAAGTTCTGTCGGCATCGGTGATCTTGCCATCGCCATTAACATCCGCGTATTTGAAACGGCCCACCGCAACATCGGTTTGGTAGGTGGCATTAGGGTCATTTGATGCTTGTTGTACTTTCGCGTTAGCGGCATCTATCTCCTGCTGCGAATTCCAGAAACCTGTTATTTTATAGCCATAAAACTCGCCATAAGAGTGCCCTACTTCGTTGCGTACAAAACCAACGTCAAAGCCCCTCGTGTTATCGCTGTCAAAGTAGTTGGCATCGTTGGATACTTTGGTTATTTTATTGCTGAATGTGGTTAAGTTAAATGAGGCATTAAACCCAACCTTGTTTACCTTAAAGTTGGTGGCAATGGTAGCATCTATACCATCGGTTTTCATTTTGGCGATGTTTACAAAAGGTACTATTCCATTGCCTATGGTTCCTAAAACTTCGGGGTTGTATAACAGATCGCGGATATCTTTACGGTAGTAATCGGCGGTAATGGTTATAGCGCTGTTAAATAAGGATGCATCAAAACCAATGTTGGTATTAACATCTTTTTCCCATTTAGCATTCGGGTTTCCAATTTGCGATTGGTAAAAACCTGCCACAGCACTGTTGCCGCCGTTTATAGCATAGTATGACTGGCCTATGGCGCTGCTAAAGGCATCAAACCTGTTTGATGAGGTTACGTTAAGCTGGTTACCCATAATACCGTATCCGCCCCGTATTTTCAAATCATTGATCCATGTAGCGCTTTTCAGGAAACTTTCCTGTGATATTCTCCAGCCTGCGCTAAAAGCCGGGAACCAGCCATATTGGTGTACCGCAGAAAAGTTGGATGCGCCATCACGGCGAATAGTAGCGTTAAACAGGTATTTGTCGTTAAAAATATAATCGGCCCTGGCAAATAAGGAGAACAGTGATGATTCGCCGCGATTGCTGTAGTTACTCGCGCTGCCTACATCGCCGGTACTTAGGTCGGTGTAGTTAGGGTCGAAGCTAAAATAACCTTGCCTTGCGCCGCCCAGATTGCTGATGTAGCTTTGATTTGCCTCGGAACCAACTAAAACCTTGATGTCATGTTTGCCGATGGTTTTATGATAGGCTAAAGTATTGGTCCAGGTCCAGTTCCAGTTGCTGTACGAGTCTTCATTATACTGGTTGGTTTGTGAGTTCTCTACGTTTTCGTACTGAGGATAGGTGAAACTGTGCGATGCGCCCGAAGCGGTTTCGCCACCAAAGCTGGTGCGTATAGTAAAGTCATTCAGGAAATCGGCTTCGGCAAATACGTTTCCGAATAGCCTGTAAGCAAGCGATTTGTTGTTTTTTGTACGTTGCTGTACGGCAACCGGGTTAAACGAGTCGCCAAGACCGGGGCCGTTGTCGCCACCATAGTTGCCTTTGATATCGTACACAGGTATAATAGGCATTTCCCTGAAAGCATGTGCTATTACGGCATCGCCGCTGTTATAATTAACCTGCGGGTTATCAACAACCGAGTAAGCCAGGTTTTCGCCAATGCGTATATGCTTGTTGAAGTTGTGCTGACTATTGGCGCGGATGGTATACCTTTTTTCGTAGGTATTGATCAGGGTTCCCTGCTGATTAAAGTAATTTAATGAAAACAGGTAGTTGCCCTGCTCATTACCAGAACTTACAGCCAGGTTATGGCTGGTTATAGGCGCGGTTTTAAATATTTCATGATACCAGTCTGTTCCGGCTTTATTGGCTTTGGTGATGCGGTAAAAGCTGTTATAATCATCAGAGTTGGTATAAAATGGATTTACATAGTATAATGACGGATCGGTAGCGGGGTCGCCGTTTTTTGCACCGGCCGGAGAAATATAATCGGGCAGTGTGAACGTTGATCCGGTACCATCAGGATTATACTGATCATCCTGAAAATCGGTAACGCCGGAGTTTGTCAGGGCCAGGTGTTTCAGATCGGCAGTTTCCTGTGGCGTTAAGGTATGCCATACGTTACCGCCTTTAGGTACCTGACGGCCATAATAAGCATCGTACTGTATGGCTACTTTGCCTTTACCTTTTTTAGTGGTGATGATAATTACACCGTTTGACGCGCGCGCGCCATATATAGAGGCCGAGCTGGCATCTTTTAATATCTGGAAGCTTTCGATATCATTAGGGTTAATGGTGCTGATATCCTGAGTAGGTATACCATCAACTACATACAAAGGGTTGTTGTTGCCGAATGAGTTAAACCCGCGTATACGTACCTGGGGCTCTGCACCAGGCTGGCCCGAGCCTATAACAGTAACACCAGAAGCCTGGCCCTGTAACTGGCTGTTTACCGAGCCCGAAGCCTGCTTGTTCAGGGCTTGTACGTCCACAACAGATATCGCGCCCGTCAGATCTTTCTTCTTTTGTGAGGCGTAACCTACCACCACCACTTCGTTTAACCCTTTAGCTTCTTCAAGCAGGGTTACATTGATGCTTGTTTTGCCATTAACAGGTATTCTTTGTGATGTGAACCCTAAAAACGTATATTCAAGCGTGCCGCTACCATCCGGAAGGGTAAGGCTGTATTTTCCGTTAATGTCGGTTGTTGTGCCCAATGAGCTGCCAACAAGTTTTACAGTTACACCCGGCAGCGGGCTCCCTTGCGTATCTTTAATTACACCGGTTACGGTGAGGGTTGCAATAATTTTGCCGTCGGTAGGTTTAATGATGATGATATCGTCAACCACCTGGAAGGTTAACAGTTGATTTTGAAGCACATTTTTCATCACCGTTTCAATGGTGGCATCCTGCAGCTCTACATTTATTTTCTTATCAACGTTTACCTGGTCAAGGCGGTAAAAAACAGTGTACTTACTGTTTTTTTCTATCTGTTTAAACATTTGTTTAACCGAGATATTATTTACGTTAAAATTGTAAACGTTTTGCGAATAGACGGCAGCGTGTATATGCATTATACCCGTAAAGAGCAAAACAGTAACAAGCTTCATAATTTTAATCGTTTTTTGCCATAAGCGTATGGCCATTACAGATTTTCTGTCAAAATTTATCATAAATTTGTGTTTGTTAATCAGTTAATACGATGCTTCCCCAAGCGTAGGGTATTAGCTATTGATTTAATGACCCGGGTGTTAGCGCACCTGGGTTTTTTTATTGAAGAGAGTTATTTTTTTGCCATACGTTTTTTTTAAAGGTTATTTAATTTAGTTATTGTTGTTTAGTTGTTGTTTTTGGTAATGGTTACGGTATTGCCTGCTATGGAATACTGGATAGCCGTATTCCCTTTTATCAGATTGAATACCTTATCAATGGTTGCTATATTTTTAAAGCTGCCAGAGTACCTTATATTTTGCAAAACAGGGTCGTCCATAACTATTTTTACAGCGTACCGGCGCTCCAATACTTTTGATATTTCATCAAGTGTATTGCCGTCAAATACCAGCAGGTCTTCTTTCCAGCCATCGTACTTATTCATCTTAGCCGAGTCAACCTGTAGTACCTGTATCTCATTCAGGTTTTTAAGTTCCTGTATATCATCAGACTTATATGTGTATTTCTCCTTCTGCGAATGATAGTATATACGCAATACCTGACGGGGCTTAACATATATCCTGCTCATTTCACGCGCATTATTATCAACATTGCCCTCCACCGCAACCTCGCCTTTTAAAACAGTTGTTTCAAAAAATGGGTCGTTAGGATAAGCCTTCAGGTTAAATTTAGTGCCGATATCCCGTATGGTGTAATTTTTTGTATTTACAATAAACGGGATGGTTTTTTTACCGGGCGCTATTTCAAAAAATGCTTCGCCTTCCAGATAAACAGTTCTGTTTTTTTTGCCAAAATCAGTACTGTAGTTCAGTTTACTGCCTGCATTTAACCAAACCAGGGTACCATCGGTTAGGATGATCTTTTTGATACCTCCATTATTGGCCGATACCTGCCGTATACTTTGAACATTTTGTGAGTAATGTTTTATTAACACAACCGATAATACGCCAAACAGCATAATAACAGCCGCAACCTTACTCCACTTAATCAGCCATCGGTATTTTGTTTCCTGCGGTACTAATAGTGCTGAAAATTTATCAAATGCTTTTTCCTCGTTAATAACAGCGGGCTTTAGATACAGCATACTTTGCCATGTTTCATATAGCTGGGCAAAGTACTGCTCGTTTTCAGGGTGCGCATTTACCCAATCCCTAACCTGATCAATCTCACTCTCATCAGCCTCCCTGGTAATGTACTTTACTAATAACCGTTTTATTTCTTCGTTGTCCATTCTTGTTATAATAGCAAGACAATTAGAAACAGGCTTACCCTCAAGCACAATGAAAATATTTTTTTAACATATTCGGATATGTGCCCAAAAAGCCCGAATTAATTGTGTGCAGTGTACACTATACAGAATGTTTTATAATTACTTTATCATTATTTCAATATTAAATTTGAAACATTTGAAATTTTTTCCTTAACTTGTTAAAGTTTTTTAAAAAGTACCCCGTTTTGATAAAAATATGAAAAAATGATTACCAAAAGCAAGGATATTCTGATTACAAAACTTACGCAGGGCGATGAAAGGGCCTTTGAGGCTTTATTTAAGCTTTATTATGCCAGACTTACGCTTTTTTCTAACCGTTTTGTGAATGATCTGTCAATTGCAGAAGAAATTGTTGCAGATGTGTTTGAACTTTTATGGGAAAAGGGCCATGAGGTTACTTTTTCGAGCTCGGTTAGCTCATATTTATTTAAAATGGTGCAAAACCGAAGCTTAAATTATTTAAAACACCAGAAAATTGAAAATTTATACGTGGCTTATTTGGAAAAGAATAATCTTTTTGATGAGGTACGCAGCGCCGTTGAAAACGGTTACGAAGAAAAGGAATTAGCTCAGCAAATTAATGCCGCTATCAACACCCTTCCCGAAAAATGCCGCGAAATTTTTGTACTAAGCCGCTTCAGCGATATGAAATATAAGGAAATTGCCAGCCAGCTCAACATATCGCCTAAAACCGTTGAGCGCCAGGTGAGCATTGCCCTTGAAAAACTAAGGCAAACCTTAAAGCATGTAACCTACCTGCTTTTTTAATAAGTTGCTGCATTTTTTCAGAGATCAGGTGGTCATTCGTTCCAGTTTCCTGATGTCGCGGTAACAAATATAAAGCGGGATAATGCCAAAAATACCAAAGCAGCAATCAATAAACCGCCAGTAAAGCGGGATGCCCCTTATT
>Ga0193743_1003449_pt1 | contig 10581 bp, 10 predicted proteins | sample L2c2metaG_FD_143038 | JGI IMG/M metagenome (GOLD analysis project Ga0193743, IMG submission 143038) | Soil microbial communities from a riparian zone of the East river system, Colorado, United States - L2c2 | ecosystem: Environmental > Terrestrial > Soil > Riparian zone | place: USA: East River...
GTTGCCTTTGATCTCCGCGCTGGCGTTGAGCGACTTGATGTTCACGCTGCCGAGCTGCTTGGCGGCATTGCCGCCGAGCAGACCGCCGAGTGCGTCGCCGACAGCGCCGGTCGCCTTCGATGTCAGCGAACCCGTCACATTCAGCGTTCCCGTCAGCGGGGTTGCCAGCGACAGCGTATCCTGGGCGCCGGTCGCGGAGATCGGCCCGCGTGAGGCGTTCCAGCCGATGTCGGCATTCTGCAGGATCTGCGAAATTGGATTATCAGCCTTGCCCCCGAAACTGCGCGGCGCGCCGCGATCGGCGGCGTCGCGAATAGCGTTGAGCGCAATCGAGACCGGCGCAATGATGCTGGAGCTGCGCGGGGCGGGCGGCAGCGGCGGCAATTCGGCAAGCGCCGGTGCCCGGACCGTGCCGCGCGGCGACAGCCAATCCATGGCCTTCAGGCTGACGAAAAACGAGACCGCGACCACCGCGACCGCGAGCAGGATCGTTTTGAGACGCATCGTCCCCCCGGTTATATGCCCCGAGTGGAGTCTACAGGGCAGGCGAGGGGTACACCAGTGTGGGCCGATCTGGCTTATTCTGAGGAAATCGAAGCCTTAATTGCGCCACTACGGCTCAAAAAAATGGCGCGGAGACCGCGCCATTTTTTATCCAATGCTGTTCTTTGGCGATGAATTAGCCCCGCTTGCCGTTGGCATTGTCGGCGCGGCGGTCCATCGGCAGCACGATCACCTTGGTGCCGACACTGACCCGCGAATAAAGATCGGAGACGTCTTCATTGGTGAGGCGGATGCAACCGGACGAAACGCGGGTGCCGATGGTTCCCGGCGCGTTGGTGCCGTGAATGCGATAGATCGTGCCGCCGAGATACATCGCGCGGGCACCGAGCGGATTGCCGGGGCCGCCGGCCATTTGGCGCGGTAGATAGGGCTGGCGCGCGATCATTTCCGGGGGCGGAGTCCAATCCGGCCACTCGGCCTTTTTGGTAACCGATTGCACGCCCGACCAGGTGAAGCCATCGCGACCGACGCCGATGCCGTAGCGGATCGCCTGACCGCCGCCGAGCACGTAATAAAGATAGGTGTTGGGGGTATCGATGACGATGGTGCCGGGCGCCTCGCGGGTGGCGTAGCTGACGACCTGGCGTTTCAGCCGCGCCGGGATCTCGACCACGGTGTCTTCATCTTCTGAAGGGGCTGCCTGCACAGGCGGCGGTGCTGAGTAGGTCGGCGGCGTCATGATGAACGGAAACAGCTGCAGCGGCGCGGCTGTGGCGGAAGCGGAAAATGCGATCGTGCCGATCGCCAGCGCCCCGAAGGCGGCGGCACGGCGGGAATTCAACTTGAATGTGTCCGGATTGAACATTGGTCGTCCCCTGTTTGAGCGCTGTCGCACCAGTTCGGCGCGTCGTTGCAGCTTCGATACCGGGCGACGGTTTCAGGACGTTTGCGCCGAAGCGGCAAAACGGTTTCGTCGGGGCCGAGAATTGTTTCATCGCGGTGTCGCGGGAAAAATAGTACTTTTCCGGATGCTTGTCTCCGGAGCGGCAATTTTAGCGGACGGATTAACTCAAATTCTCTCGCGTGCGCGGATACCATTTGGCCGCACAGCCGTGGCAAAGGGGAAATTCCCCATCATTTATCTCGGCTTACAGGGCGCGCACACGTGGGGAATCGGCCGCAGTGACGCCGATTGCGACGCGTCTGTCGGCGACGGCATGATGAAACTGGTCCAGCACGAGGCCAATGGCTGAAAGATCGCCTTCCTCGATTGCTCCATCATCGTAGCTATCGAGTGTTTCCCGCAAGATGCGGTCCACCTCGCATTGCATCGCCGTCAATTCTTCGGGGGATTCCGCCTGGCGCACCTTGGAAATCATGGCCAGCAGATTGTCGCGATGTAGCGTGTTTCGCTCTCGTTCATCCCGCTTCAAATAGTGACTCAGCCAGGCGCCGGCGGAGCCTAGCCCGGATAGAAGCAAAATACCGCCCCAGATGTAGTCGCTGTATTTCTCCAGGAAGGTGCGTTCGGTGCCATCGATGTAGGCCGCTGCTCCCGGATGCGCTGGCAATGCGGCGTCCTTGGCGGTGTCCGGTTGCTCGATTTTCGCGGCACCGGGTACTTCCTTCGCGAGTTCCTGTCGGACCGCAAAAAGTTGCCGCACGAATGCGCCGACGGTCGTGTCGGACAACGATTTTGGCGCGATGATCAGATGGTTGACGCTGACCGTATCGATCTTGTCATCCGGTCTGGCAGGCGATGAACTAAAGGTGCTGCCGGGAATTTCCTCGGAATCGTAGAGCGGATATTTCTGCGCGATCGCCTCCGAGACATCGATCGGCAGAAATTTCGGCTCACCCCTGGCCTTGGCGGTCGCGGCAATCGCCTCAGCGGTGATCTTGCTGTCGAGCGGGCCTACGGCCATGAATGCATCGACCGCCGGGTCGCGCGCCAGTTCGGCAATTTGATTGGTGCCGAACTGCGTAATCGCCACCTTGTCGGGATTGACGCCCGATTCGGTCAGGATGACACGCAGCAAGGTGACATTGGCCTGCGTCCGGCCGATGACGCCAACGCGATGGCCCGCGAGATCGTCGATCCCCTTGATTTTCGGTGCCGGTTGTTTCCTGGAGCCCTTGGCTGGAAGGCCTGAAGGCGACCACAGTACAACGACGTTCTTGCGCAGGATGGCGACAGATCCGGCGTTGCCGGGCAATTCAAGATCGCCGCGCGCAACCGCAAGGTCGGCTTTGGAGGCTGCAAGAAGAGCGATACTTTCAACCGCTCCCTCAGTTGCGACCGGTGCGAGCCGGACCGGACTTCCATCGCGGGCAAAGGTTTGTGCCAGTGCCTGAATGAGCTTCTGGTCGTCGCTTCCCGGTGGGCCGACAGCGATACGCAGGGTGACCGGCCGCAAAGCGAAATACAATGTGCCGGCGGCCACGCCAAAAACGAATAGGCCGGCGGCCAGGATCAGGAGCGAATAGTTCTTCCTTTTCCGGCCCCTGAGAGACACGTCTGACATTTCGCCAAGGTTCGAGGAAGTCATTGTTCTGTCACGCTACACGAAAAACTGTGAGACGGTTCGAAAAAGGACGATCCAATCATAGGTGACGTCACACGTTTGAAATATCCTTGGTCGAACGTCGGGAATTGAGAATCAGCAAGCTCTCAGGTTCCCGTGATGCGGATTTTAATTGCGACCGACGCTTGGCATCCGCAGGTGAACGGCGTGGTCCGAACGTTGAGCTCATTGGCCCGCAGCGCATCGGCGCTCGGAGCCGAAATTGACTTTCTAACCCCCGATGGGTTTCCGTCCCTGGGTGTTCCGACCTATCCGGGGTTGCGAGTGGCCTTGCCGAACCGGCGCGAGATTGCCGGCAGAATAGAAGCGGCATCGCCGGACGCCATTCATATCGCGACAGAGGGGCCGATTGGATGGGCGGTGCGAGCCTATTGTCGCCGCCGGAAGTTGGCTTTCACAACCTCCTATACGACGCGCTTTCCGGAATACATCGCGGTGCGTTCGATCATTCCCTCCGCGTTGAGCTATGCGGTGCTGCGACACTTTCATGCGGCGGCTGCCATGACGATGGTCGCCACCGCCTCGCTCAAGCAGGAGCTCAGCACAAGAGGTTTCACTAAGCTCGGCACCTGGACGCGAGGGGTCGACACAGACCTCTTCACGCCCGACGATCCGGCCGAGCTTCACTGGCCCAGGCCCATTTTTATGACCGTAGGCCGTGTCGCGGTCGAAAAAAACCTGGAGGCGTTTCTCTCGCTGGAGCTGCCTGGATCCAAGATTGTGATTGGAGACGGACCGCAGAAGGCGGCGTTGGAGCGCCAGTATCCAAAAGTCAGATTTCTGGGCGAAAGAACGGGTAAGGATTTGACCTCCCATCTGGCGGCGGCAGACGTCTTTGTTTTCCCGAGCCGCACAGACACCTTCGGCGTCGTTCAACTCGAAGCGCTGGCGTGCGGCACGCCCGTCGCCGCATTCCCCGTTACAGGCCCGCTGGATGTGATTGCTGATCACCCCGTAGGAGCTTTGGATACAGACCTGCGAAGCGCTTGCATTCGCGCACTTGGCATGTCCCGCGAATCGTGCCGGAGTTTTGCTCTTGAGCGCTCCTGGGAAAACAGCGCAAGGCAGTTCATCGGCAATCTGGCAGCGTTGCAGCCGAGTCGTTCGCTACGATCCATCCGCCGCCTGGCAGGCAGAACCGCAGTGCGCGGCTAATCGGACGGATAGAGCATGATCCGAAAGTGGATAGTGATTTTCGGAAAAGTTGAATCAGGCCCTGGAACAGTGAGTTAGAGTCATCATGACGGAAATTGTGAAACTTCGCGGCGCAAGGCCACTGGAATTCGATCGGGAGATGGTCGGTCGTGCCTACGATCGCTGGGCCCCTGTCTATGACCTCGTGTTTGGCGGGGTGTTCAGCAAAGGCCGGCGCGCTGCCATTCTCGCCACCAATAGTATTGGCGGCCGCGTGCTCGAGGTCGGTGTCGGGACCGGCATCTCGTTGCCGCAATATGCGTCGAACCTTCGCGTTTTCGGGACCGATATCTCGGAAGCCATGTTGCGCAAGGCGAAGGCGCGCGTCGCCGATCTGCGCTTGAAGAATGTCGAGGGTCTTGCGGTGATGGACGCGGAGAAACTTGAATTTGCCGACAATTCTTTCGATGTCGTGATGGCGCAATATGTCGTGACGGCGGTTCCGAATCCGGAAGTCGCGCTGGACGAGTTCGCCCGGGTCTTGCGACCCGGCGGCGAGATTATCCTGCTGAGCCGTGTCAGTGCGGATGCCGGGATGCGCCGCTTCATCGAGCAGCGGCTGCAACCGGTGGTGCGTCAGCTTGGCTGGCGGACCGAATTCGCATGGTCGCGCTACGCGCAATGGGCGGCGGGGGCCCATGGGGTGGAATTGATCGAGCGCCGCCCGGTGCCGCCCTTTGGGCATTTCTCGCTAATTCGCTTCCGCAAGGTCGAGATCGCCGCAGCGGCTTAAGCTCACAAGCTGATAGTGCTTTCGGTCGCGCGTCCGCAACGTGATGCGTTAATTTTAGATGTCATTATGATGTTGTCATACACCGGACATCGGACTGCTGTTAAATGTCAGTCGACTCAATTGGGGAAGAATCATGAAGCGCTTCATGACGGCATTGCGAACCCAGCGGTGGGATGACCATCGCTACTACCATCACAGCCGCATTAACCAGAGCTTGCATTTTGTCAGCGCCTTCAGCTTTCTCGTCGGCTATGCGCTGCTCTTTGTCGATCCGGTGGCCGCTGCCCTGATCGGCTGGCTGGTCTCCATGACCACCCGGCAGGCCGGCCATCTCTTCTTCGAGCCGAAGGGCTACGATCACGTCAATCACGCAACGCACGAGTACAAAGAGGAAATCAAGGTCGGTTACAATCTGCGTCGAAAGATCGTGCTGCTTGTCATCTGGGCGCTTTCTCCGCTGGTGCTGTTTCTCGATCCGACGCTGTTCGGGATCTTCAGTCCCTGGACCTCACCGACTGATTTCACACGCCAGGTTGCCAAGATTTGGCTGGCGATCGGGATCGGCGGCCTGCTGTTCCGGACGATCCATCTGTTCTTCATCCGCGACGTCGAGACTGGGCTTGTCTGGATGACCAAGATACTGACCGACCCGTTCCACGATCTCAAGCTCTACTACAAGGCGCCGATCTACTTGCTGAAGGGCGAACTGATCGATCCCGGTCTTGAAAAGCACGTCAAGCACGCCTGAGAGTGCGCTATCGAAAGGACGGCTGCGGTTCACCGTGGCCGTTTTCGCGTCAGCATCTCTTTCAGGATTTTCCGGCGGATGTTTTTATTGGTGAGCGAAGCGTCGCGCCACCACCAGCCGTCCTGCTTCATTTTCTCGGCCGCAGCTACGAAGCGCTTCGCCACCTGCGCAAAATCCGCGTCGGTGTAATTCAGGCTGAAAATCAGGCGACCGGTCCCAACCCAACTCAGCGCGAGCTGCTCGAGACGCAAATAATACTGAAACATCCAATTGTAGCGCGACGGCTCGGTATAATGAACCATCCAGATCGAAGAAAGGTTGGAGACTCGGACCGGCAGATCGTGCTCGGCCAGCATTTCGTTCAACCGCCGCGCCCGCTCATTCCAGGTATCATCGAGCTTGTCATAGATCGAACGAAGCGCCGGATCGGCGAGCCGGTTGAGGAATTCATCCATCGCCATCATGACGTAGGGATGGGAATTGAATGTACCGCGAGCAAAGCAGATATCGACAGGGTGATCTTCACGGAAGCGGCGCATCAAATCCTTGCGTCCGCAGACCACGCCGACGGGGAGTCCTCCTGCAAGGCTCTTGCCATAGGTCACCATGTCGGCGCGCACGTCGAAATACTCTTGAGCGCCGCCGGCGGCGAGCCTGAAGCCGACGAATACTTCGTCGAAGATCAGGACGATATTGCGTTCGGTGCAGACTTCGCGCAGCGATTTGAGCCACTGGCTGTACGCTGCGCGATCGAACTTGCTGGCTCGCGAACTGTCGACCAATGCGGAATCGGCGGGCGCATTGGCATTGGGGTGAAGCGCCTGCAGCGGATTGACCAGAACGCAGGCAATGTCGCGCCGCGTTTTCAAGACGTGGAGCGTCCGTTCGGACATATCGGCCAGGGTATAGGTTTCGTGCGGCGAAATCGGATTCCCGACGCCGGGCTGCACGTCGCCCCACCAGCCGTGATAAGCCCCGGCAAAACGAACGAGATGCGAGCGGCGCGTGTGATAGCGGGCGAGTCTCACCGCCTGCATCACCGCTTCCGTGCCGGACATGTGGAACGAGACCTCATCGAGTCCCGAAATTCCGCACAACCGCGTGACATTGTCGGTAATGACGGGATGGTAGGGCCCGAGTACCGGTCCGAGCGCATGGGCGCGCGCTCCAGCCGCCGCAATGCATTCCTTGTAGAAGTCGTTGCCGAAAATATTGACGCCATACGAGCCGGTCAAATCGTAGAAGTTGTTGCCGTCGAGATCGGTGACCGTGACCCCCTCCGACGATTGCACAAATGCACCGGCACCCAAATGCTCCCGGACCAGCCGGCTGTACTGAAACGGCACGCGGTAGGCCTCGGTGAATTGCAGGTCGGAGATTCGCGTCGAGGCCTGCAACGTCATTTGCCGGCTTTTAGCGAACCGGTCCTGGTAGAGCCGCGAGAGCCGGAAGAAGCTATCCTGTCGCTGGGTGCCGACCGCAGCCGGCGCTCCATCGGAACGGAAAAAATCGTTGATGTCGAATTCATAGAACGGGATCAGGCGCGCGATCCTTCGCGACACCCTGGCATGTCCCGTCAACGAGCGGTGTTTGGCCCGCGACAACGCCAATCGCGCCCGCAATTTGGGAAAGATGGCGGCTGTGCCGATGATCGCAGCGCCAGCGAGAGCCAGAATCGGAAGAGGCGAATCCATGTCATCCAGCGCTACCCAGTCCAGCTGACAGATTCATGACAATTCGAGGTTTTCTCTCCGTTCTGTCACAACAGGAAGATCTGAACTTCCTGCTGACCAATCGCATCCCGCGGGCGGCCCTCACGCGGTTCCTGGGGTGGTTCAGCAAGATCGAGCAACCCCTGATCCGCGACCTGTCGATCGCCTGCTGGCGGCTGTTTTCCGATCTCGATCTTAGCGAAGCACGAAAGACAAGTTTCAAGAGCCTGCATGACTGTTTCACGCGTGAACTCCGCCCCGGCCTGCGTCCGCCTGACCCTGACCCATCGGTCATGGCCAGTCCGTGCGACGCAATCATCGGCGCATTCGGCGCGATCGCGGATGCCGAACTCTTTCAGATCAAGGGCGCCCCTTATTCACTGCTGGACCTGCTCGGCGATCCCGCGCTGGTGGAGGCGCACCGCAATGGACGGTTCATCACGTTGCGGCTGACCTCAAGCATGTATCACCGGTTTCACGCGCCGCACGACTGCCGGATCGAGCAGGTCTCCTTCATCCATGGCGACACCTGGAACGTAAATCCGATCGCGCTGAAACGCATCGAACGGCTGTTTTGCAAGAACGAACGCGCTGTGCTTCGCACCCGCATGGACAGCGGCGAAATGCTGACTTTGGTGCCGGTCGCAGCAATTCTGGTCGCAAGCATCCGGCTGCACTTTCTCGACATTGTCCTCAATGCCGGAACGCGGGGCCCGACCGTCTTCCCTTGCGACGTAAGCGTCCGCAAGGGCGACGAACTCGGATGGTTCGAGCACGGATCGACGATCATTGTGCTCGCGCCGGATCATTTCGAGTTTTGCGATAACGTGGTGGAGTCCGCGCGGATTCGTGCCGGTGAGCCATTGATGCGCCTATCGGCTGCCGGCGGAAATAGCGATCTCCGGTCGGACGATTTACGGCAACAGGTTTCGCGAATGGAAAAATAATTCCAGCAGCTTTCCTTTCTTGCCCGATAGCGAAAAAATGTATTCGGGAAGCTCGACGTCCAGTTCCGACACGGCGACTTTCGTGATCCGGTCAACCCGACTCGAGGCGTGCTCCCACATAAATCCGACGCCCAGCTGGTTCGCGACGGCCTCCAGCATGCCCTCGCGGGTATTCACAACGATAGCGGGTTCAGGCCGCAGACCGGCGGCACGGAACGCCTTGTCCACGGCGCGTTGACTCGATGACCCGCCGGTGCGGCATACCAGCGGGAGTTTCGCCAGCTCGGTAATCGAGACCTGGCCCGGCCGGTTGAGAGAATGGCCGGGATGGCATATCGCGACAACGCGCTGGTTCACGCAAACCTCCCGCCGGAACCGGCGGTCATCGGGCACTTCTGGAAGAACGGCGACGTCGACTCGCTGATCGACGACTGCGGCGATGATCGCCGCCCAGCTGCCGATCTCGATGCTGATTTTGGTTTTCGGGTAAAGCGCTCTGAACGAAGCGATCAGCGCCATTCCCGGCATCGAGTTTCCCAATCCCACACGTAGTTCGCCCCCGGTCAGCTCATCGCGCTGCTGAAGAATGGCGAGCGCATCGACCTCCATTGCCTGGATTCGATGTGTCGCGGCATAAAGCTCTCGGCAGAGCGATGTCGCGACCAGGCTGTGGCCGTGCCGATCGAACAGCGTCACGTCAAACTCGGCCTCGAGATCGCGAACCGACTGAGCTACCGCAGGCTGCGAAACGCCGAGACGTCTTGCCGCGGCGGCAAACGTACCGGCTTCGAAGACCGCGTTAACAGCCCGCACGCGTGACGCCGTCAAAGCCATCCCTGTTCAATCCCCGGCTGCAAGACCGCCGCGCTCTAGCTTGCGTATTCAAAAGCAGCGGTTGGATCGATCATAAGCTTTGCCTTTTACCGTTATGTGACTGTCAAACTTCGCTCCTAACGATGATGCCGCAGTGCAACGAAGGCTCTCGTGAATGGCGAAGATTGAACTTAGCGCGATCCGCAAGACATTCGATGCCGTTGAGGTGCTGAAGGGTGTCGATCTCGCAATCGAGGACGGCGAATTCATATCGCTTGTCGGACCTTCAGGATGCGGCAAGTCCACCTTGCTTCGCATCATCGCCGGACTGGAGTTGCAGAATTCCGGCGAGGTCCGGATCGATGGCGTACAGGTTGACGGAATCCGCCCGAGCGCCCGCAATCTTGCGATGGTTTTTCAGTCCTACGCGCTTTACCCGCATCTCAGCGTATTCGACAACATCGCGGTGCCGCTCAGAATGAGGCGGCTGTCGGCCTTCGAGCGGCTGCCGTTGCTCGGACGATTTCTCCCCGGCCGCCGCCGCACCGAACAGGGCATCCGCAGCGATGTCGAACGCGTCGCGGCACAGCTCGAAATTTCCTCGCTGCTGAACAGGAAACCCGGCCAACTGTCGGGCGGCCAACGGCAGCGCGTTGCGGTTGGCCGCGCGATCGTGCGCCAGCCGGTGGCGTTCCTGTTCGACGAGCCCTTGTCCAACCTCGACGCCAAGCTTCGCGTGCACATGCGCGCCGAGATAGCCCAATTGCACCGCCGCTTGAAATCGACCTTTGTTTACGTGACGCACGATCAGGCTGAAGCCATGACCATGTCCGGCCGTATCGCGGTCATGATCGGCGGAGATATCGTCCAGGTTGGCACCCCGGCGGAGGTCTACGAGAATCCGCGCGACATCCGCGTCGCCGAGTTTGTCGGAAGTCCCAAGATCAATGCATTGCCCGGCCGGATACGGTCCGACGGCGGCTTGGAAGCGCTTGGCCGTATCCTCGGACTTTCAAGTGTGGCGACAGCGGGCAAATGCACGATCTGCGTTCGGCCGGAACGCATCGCGCTTGGTGGCGGTGAGTTTTCCTTCTCCGGCACGGTCGTGCATCTGGAGAACATGGGTTCGGAAGCGTTCGTCCACCTTCGCAGCGATGGCATCGACATTCCCGTTGTCGCGCGCGTCAACGATGTCAATCAACTGCCATCGATCGGAAGTTCAATCGCCTATGGCTTTGTCCCCGAAGCCGTGCGGGCGTTCGACGCCAATGGCGGCCGGGTCGAAACCATCGTCCAGTCTTGCACCGGGCGGGCGCGGGAGATGGCCGTTGTCTGAGGCCGCGAT
>Ga0193743_1003450_pt1 | contig 10577 bp, 8 predicted proteins | sample L2c2metaG_FD_143038 | JGI IMG/M metagenome (GOLD analysis project Ga0193743, IMG submission 143038) | Soil microbial communities from a riparian zone of the East river system, Colorado, United States - L2c2 | ecosystem: Environmental > Terrestrial > Soil > Riparian zone | place: USA: East River...
GCCTACCGCGCGGAGGCCTACCGCGCGGAGTAGTCGCGGAACCCCTGACCGGTCTTGCGGCCCAGCCGTCCGGCGGTGACCAGGTGCTCGAGCAGCGGCGCGGGTGCGTAGCCGGCCACCCGGAACTCCTGGTACAGCGTCCGCTCGATGGCCAGCGAGACGTCCAGGCCGACGACGTCGAGCAGCTCGAACGGCCCCATCGGCAGCGCGCAGCCCGTCTTCATCGCCGCATCGATGTCGTCGGCGCTCGCGTAGTGCGCCTCCAGCATCTTGACCGCGTCGTTCAGGTACGGGAACAGCAGGGCGTTGACGATGAACCCGGCCCGGTCGCCGCAGGACACCGCGTGCTTGCCCAGCGTGGCGCAGAGGGCACGCGCGGTCGCGGCCACCTCCGGCGCCGTGGAGATGGTGCTGACCACCTCCACCAGCTTCATCACCGGCGCGGGGTTGAAGAAGTGCAGCCCGACCACGTCACCGGGCCGGGAAGTGGCCGCCGCGCACTCGATGACCGGCAGCGACGACGTGGTGGTGGCCAAGATCGCGCCGGGCTTGCACACCTCGTCCAGGGTGCCGAACACCGCGCGCTTGACATCCAGCTCTTCGGCGACCGCCTCGATGACCAGGTCGCACTCGGCCATCGCCTCGAACGCGGTGGTCGCCCGCACCCGGCCGAACGCCTCGTCACGCGCCTCCTCGGACAGCCGGCCGCGCACCACCGCCTTGTCCAGCGAGCGGCGCAATGCGGTCAACGCGGCCTCGTTCTTGCCCGCCGACCGGCCGCGCACGACCACGTCCAGGCCGGCCTTGGCCAGCACCTCGACGATTCCGGTGGCCATGGTGCCGGTGCCGACCACGCCGACAGTGCGGACGGTGCGGACCTGTTCTTCGGTCGCCTCGCCCGGCTTCGGGGTGTGCGCGTCGTCGACAACCTTGTGCGAGTCCGGCTTTTCGTAGGTGTAGAAGCCGCGCCCGGTCTTCCGCCCCAGCAACCCGGCGGTGATCATCTGCTTGAACACCGGCGTGGGCACGTGCAGCAGGTTGCGGGACTGGTGGTACATGGTCATCAGGATCTCGTACGCGGTGTCCAGCCCGATCAGGTCGAGCAGCGCGAGCGGGCCCATCGGGTAGCCGCAGCCGAACCGCATGGACGCGTCGATGTCCTCCCGGCTGGCGTAGCGCTCCTCGAACATTTTCGCCGCGTGGTTGAGGTAGCCGAACAGCAGCGCGTTGGCAATGAACCCGGCCCGGTCCCCGATCACCACCGGGACCTTGCCGACCTTGCGGGCGAACGCGGCCATGTCGTCGAGCGCATCCTGCTCAGTGACCACGGTGCGCACCAGCTCGACCAGCTGCTGCACCGGCGCCGGGTTGAAGAAGTGCATGCCGACCACGCGGCCGGGACGGCCGGTGCGCACGGCCAGCTCGGTAACCGAGAGCGACGAGGTGTTGGAGGCCAGCACCACGTCCGGCCGGCAGATCTTGTCCACCTGGGCGAAAATCCCCGCCTTGAGGTCCAGCCGCTCGGGGACCGCCTCGATCACCAGGTCGACATCCGCGAGGTCGTGCAGGTCGGTGGTCAAGGTAATCCGGTCCAGCAGCGCCTTGGCTTCGTCCTCCGTGAGCTTGCCCCGCGCCAGCGCCCGGGAGGTGGAGCTCTCCAGGTGCCCGCGCGCTCGGACCAGACCGGCCTCGTCCTGCTCGACGCCGAATACGCGCAGGCCGCTACGGGCGAAGACCTCCGCTATGCCGGCACCCATCGTGCCCAGGCCGACCACGCCGACGGCCTCGAACTCACGTGCCACGCCGCTACCTCCCTGATTCCGGGGCTGCGCCGCACGCGCGCCCACGGGTCAATGCCGCGATCCTGCCATCCCCGGACCAGCCCGGGGCGGTGATCTGTGTGTGGTTCACCACCGGGAGCCGTGCGTACCAGCCAGCCGGCCGCTAACGCCCGTACAGCGCCCGGACCAGCTTCATCATCCGGCCCATCGTCCGGGCGCCCCGGGAGAACGTCATCACCGCGAGCGGCGGGGCGAACCGCTGCCGGGTCACCGCCTGAGCCCGGGTGAACTCGCGCAACCCGTCCTCGCCGTGGATCCGCCCGAAGCCGGAATCGCCAACCCCACCGAACGGCAGCGCGGGTACGCCGGCGAAGGTGATCACACCGTTGACCGCGACCATGCCGCAGCGCAGCCGGGCGGCGATCTCCTCGCCGCGTTTGGCGGAGAACACCGAGGCACCCAGCCCGTACGCGGTGGCGTTCGCCCGAGTGATCGCCTCTTCGGTGTCGGCCACCCGATTCACCGTGAGTAGCGGGCCGAAGGTCTCCTGGGTGATCGCGGTGGAGTCCTCCGGCACGTCGGTGAGCACGATCGGGTCGATGTACGGCGGTCGCACCGAGGCGGTGCCGCCGACCAGGGCTCGCGCCCCTTTGTCCAGTGCATCACGCAGCTGGCCGGCCACCACGTCGATCTGCGCCGGCATGGTCATCGGGCCGAAGTCGGCGGTGGGTTCGCCGCCGGCGCGGACCGCGTGCGCCTTGGCCACCACCCGGCGCAGGAACTCCTCGGCCACCGGCTCCACCACGTACACCCGCTCCACGCCCACGCAGGTCTGGCCGGCGTTGGACATGCCGCCCCAGACCGCCGCGTCCGCCGCCGCGTCCAGGTCGGCGTCGGCGTCCACGATCAGCGGGTCCTTGCCGCCGCACTCGATCAGCACCGGGGTCAGGTTCTCCGCGCACGCCGCCATCACCCGCTTACCGGTCGCGGTGGAGCCGGTGAAGGCGAGCTTGCCCACGCCGGAGCGGCACAGCGCGGCCCCGGTCTCGCCGAACCCGGTCACCACCTGCAGTACCGGCTGGTCGTGTCCGGCGGCGGCGAGCACCTGGACGAACGTCTCGGCCAGCGCGTGCCCGACGCCCGGGGTGAACTCGCTGGGCTTGAACACCACGGCGTTGCCGGCGGCCAGCGCGTACGCGATCGAGCCCATCGGGGTGAACACCGGGTAGTTCCACGGCCCGATCACCCCGACCACGCCGAACGGCGGGTACGCCAGGGTGGCGCTCTGGTTGCTCATCAGCAGCCCCGCGCTCACCTTCCGCCGGCCCAGCACGCCTTGCGCATGACGTGCCGCCCAGGCCAGGTGGTCCACCGCCAGCACGAGCTCCAGGCGGGCGTCGTCGGCCGGCTTCCCGGTCTCGGCGGTGACCACCTCGGCGATCCGGTCGATCCGCTCGACCAGCATCTTCCGCCAGGCACCCAGCAGCGTGCGGCGCCCGGCAAAGCCCAGCCCGGCCCACCAGTGCGCGGCCGCCGCCGCCCGGGCGACCGCCGCGTTCACCTGGCCGGCGTCGTGCACCGGGTAGGTCCCGACCACCGCTCCGGTGCGCGGGTCGAGCGAGGTGAACTCGGCGCCGGGGGTGCCGCCGACGGCGTCCGAACCACCGGTGGCTCCAGGCTCGGCGGATGTCCCGGTCTGCGTCATCGTCGACCTCCATGGGCGCGCGGCGATAGCGGTTCCGGCGAGCCTACGTGACAGCGACGCTGGCACGCTCGCCGAACCCGGGCCGGCGGGTCAGAAGAGGCGGAGGTCGTGGCGTTCGGCGCCGCGCAGCGCGTCGTAGTCGACCACCACGCAGCGGATTCCCCGGTCCACCGCCAGGGTGCGGGCCTGTGGCTTGATCTGCTGCGCGGCGAACACCCCGGTGACCGGAGAGAGCAGCGGATCGCGGCCGAGCAGCTCCAGGTACCGGGTCAGCTGCTCGACCCCGTCGATCTCGCCGCGCCGCTTCACCTCGACGGCCACCGTGCCGCCGGCCGGATCCCGGCAGAGCAGGTCGACCGGCCCGATGGCGGTCGGGTACTCGCGGCGGATCAGCGTGAACCCCTCGCCGATGGTCCCGGGGTGCTCGGCGAGCAGCTCCTGCAGGTGTGCTTCCACACCGTCCTTGACCAGGCCGGGATCCACCCCGAGCTGGTGCGACGAGTCGTGCAGCAGCTCCTCGATGGTGATCACCAGTGACTCGTCGGCCTTGTTCCGGACGGTCCACACACCCGGCTGCTCCTCCAGCCAGCAGGGCGGGCTCATCCAGTTCAACGGCTTGTAGGCGCGGTCGTCGGCGTGCACGCTGACCGAGCCGTCCGCCTTGACCAGCAGTAACCGGGGCGCCATGGGCAGGTGAGCGGTGAGCCGCCCCACGTAGTCCACCTGGCAGCGAGCGATGACAAGTCGCACCGGGCAACGCTATACCGTCGGCGCCATGCGGCAGTTGAGCACCCGGCAGGTCTACGTGAACCCGTGGATGGTGGTACGTGAGGACCACATCCGCCGATCCGACGGCAGCGACGGCATCTACGGCGTGATCGACAAACCGGACTACGCACTGATCGTGCCGGCCGACGGGGACCGGTTGCACCTGGTCGAGCAGTTCCGCTACCCGCTCGGGCTACGCCGCTGGGAGTTTCCGCAAGGTACCGCCCCGGACCGGGCCGATGCCGAACCGCTCGAGCTGGCCAGCCGCGAGCTGCGCGAGGAGACCGGGCTGCGCGCCGCGCGGATGACCCAGATCGGCACGCTGGACGTGGCTCCCGGGATGTCCTCGCAGCGCGGCCGGGTCTTCCTGGCCACCGAGCTCACCGAAGGCGCGCCGGAACGCGAGCTCACCGAGCAGGACATGCGCACCGCCTGGTTCCACCGGGACCAGGTGGTCGAGATGATCCAGCGAGGCGAGATCACCGATGCGCAGAGCATCGCCGCGCTCGGCCTACTACTCCTGCACGAGCAGCGGGAGAACACTTACCGGCAGGAACGCCGATAAGTTTGCGTCGCGCGGCCCGGTCCATGAGACTGGACGCACCGCGACTCGGTGGGCACCGTGCCCGCCCCCAACCCCGGAGGTACCCGGATGGACTTCGCCGAGACCGACGAGCAACGGATGCTGCGGTCCGCCGTCGCGTCGATGGCCGGTAAGTACGGCCACGAGTACCTGTGGGCGAAGGCCAAGGCCGGGGAGAAGACCACCGAGCTGTGGGCGGAGGCCGGCAAGGCGGGTTTCCTCGGTGTGGCCGTGCCGGAGGAGTACGGCGGCGGTGGCGGCGGGATGGTCGACCTGGCCATCGTCACCGAGGAGATCGCGGCGGCCGGCTGCCCGTTGCTGCTGATCGTGGTCTCCCCGGCGATCGCCGCCTCGGTGATCGCCACCTCGGGCACCCAGGAGCAGCGGGAGCGCTGGTTGCCCGGCATCGCCGACGGCACCGTGAAGATCTCCTTCGCGATCACCGAGCCGGACGCCGGGTCGAACTCGCACAACATCACCACCTCGGCGCGCCCCGACCCGGACGGCGGCTGGCGACTGACCGGCAACAAGTACTACATCTCCGGCGTCGACGAGAGCGACGCGACGCTGGTGGTGGCCCGCATGCAGGACAGCAAGGGCACCCTGCGGCCGGCCATGTTCATGGTGCCGACGGACAGCCCCGGCTACACCTACCAGCCCATCGAGATGGCCTTCGTCGCCGCCGAGCGGCAGTTCACCGTGTTCTTCGACGACGTGCACCTACCGGACGAAGCACTGATCGGCGGCGAGGAAGCCGGACTGAACGCGCTGTTCGCCGGGCTCAACCCGGAGCGGATCACGGTGGCCGCCCAGTCCAACGGGCTGGGCCGCTACGCGCTGGAGAAGGGCGCCGCCTACGCGCGGGACCGCTCGGTGTGGGGCAAGCCGATCGGTGCGCACCAGGCCGTCGCGCACCCGCTGGCCAAGGCGCACATCGAGGTCGAGCTGGCCCGGCTGGCCACCACCCGGGCGGCCTGGCTGTACGACCAGAAAGACCCGGCCGCCGGTGAGGCGGCCAACCTGGCCAAGTACGCCGCCGCCGAGGCCGCGATCAACGCGGTGGACGCCTCGGTGCAGGTGCATGGCGGCAACGGGATGTCCGCCGAGTACGGCATCGGCCCGCTGATCGGCGCGGTGCGCACCACCCGGATCGCCCCGGTCAGCCGGGAGATGATCCTCAACTTCGTTGCCCAGCACACTCTGGGCCTGCCCAAGTCGTACTGAGCCGGCGCCCTTCGGGAAGCCCGCATCCTTCGTGAAATAGAGGTGCCGGGGAGGCGGGGCTCCCGTCCGCCTCCCCGGCACCAGCTCCTCGCCCGCCGAAAATGTTAGTGGTGCCCCGCCGAGGCCCTGACGGCGCGTCGGCTAGCGCCGTCACCGGCAGCCCCTCAAGGCTAACGCAGCGTCACCAAAAACCAGGCCCGGCGGCTCGCGCGGCGTCACTAGCAGCGGCGAGAGACTAACGCAGCGTCACCGGCAGCCGCTCGAGCCGGCGGCTTCCGGGGACCGGCTGCCACACCAGCTCCGACTCCGGCACGGCCAGCGCGAGCCGGGGGAACCGGTCGAACAGCGCGTGCAGCGCCACCTCCGCCTCCTGTCGAGCCAGCGCGGCACCCAGGCAGTAGTGCGCGCCGTGCCCGAAGCCGACGTGCCCCTCACCGCGCCCGACCGGTTGCCGGGTGACGTCGAGGCGGTCCGGATCGGTGTACTGGCGCGGGTCGAAGTTGGCCGCCACCAGGATCGGCGACACCGACTCGCCGGCCTTGATCAGCACGTCCCCCAGCCGCACGTCCTCGGCGGCGTAGCGCAGCCCGGTGAGCAGGGCGGTGCCACAGCAGCGGACCAGCTCGTTCACCGCCGTCGGCCACAGTTCGGGGCGCTCGCCCAGCAGCGCCAGCTGGTCGGGGTGGGCCAGCAGCGCGGCGACGCTGTTCCCGAGCAGGTGCGCGGTGGTCTCGTGCCCGGCCATCACCAGGGTGACCACAAACGTGGTCAGCTCCTCGTCGGAGAGCCGGTCCCCGTCGTCGTGGGCCCGGATCAGCGCGGTGAGCAGGTCGTCCCCCGGCGCGGACCGGCGTACCTCGATCAGCGCCTGGACGCTGGCGACCATTCCATGCAGCGCAGGCGGCATCCGTTTCGGGTCCATGGACACCATCGCCCGGCCCCAGTCCCGCCAAGCGGGCCGGTCCGCCTCGGGAATCCCGACCAGCTCGCAGATCACTGTGATGGGCAGCGGGTAGCAGAACCGTTCGACCAGGTCCACCGGCTCGGACCCGGCGGCGAGCCCGTCCAGCAGGCCCGAGGTGATCTCCTCCACCCGGGGCCGAAGCTCACCGACCCGGCGCACGGTGAACGCGCGGGAGACCAGCTTGCGCAGCCGGGCATGGTCCGGCGGGTCGCTGCTGAGGATGTTCTCCCCGAGGAAGCGGGCGTCCTCCTCGGACAGCCCGAAGGACTCCATCAGCTTCTCGACCGGGTTTGGCACCTGCATCCCGGGCACCGAGGCCGGGTTGTTGACGAACTTGGGGTCGCCGAGCACGGCGTGCACGTCCGCGTAGCGGGTCACCATCCAGGTCAGGCCGGCGCCCATGAACGAGGCACGCAGCACCGGCGCCTGCTCGCGGAGCCGGCCGTAGCCCCGGTAGGGGTCGGCGATCAGCTCTGGCGCCAGCATGTCGGGAAGCTCGGAAAGGTCCCCGGTGGTGGTCGGGGTACCGGTTGTGGACATCGGGTCCTCTCTTCTCGGGGCGTCGGGTCAACGGATCCGGCGCCGCCACTCCTCGTCGATCGCGTCGAGCTGGGATTCGTAGAGCTGGGCGACGGCCTCGGCCAGCTCCGGGGTGGGTTCCGGGCGGTCGGCCGGCTCCAGCGCGGCGACCAGGACGTACTCCTGCAGTTCGGCGCGGGCCGCCGGATCGGTCGGGGCGGACGGCAGCTCGAACCCCTCGAGAAACCAGAACCCGGCGCCGACCGCCTGGAGCAGGTAGTGCTGTTCGGCGAGCGTCCGGTCGGTGCGCAGCAGCCCGGCCTGGCGCAGCAGCTGGAAATGCGACCGGTTGAGCTCCTGGCCCAGCTCCCGCAGCGGCCCGAGGGTGTTGGCGGCCTCCTTGGCCAACCGGCCCAGCAGCTCGGTGTCACCGAAGTAGATCGGCCGCGCCACCGGGTCAGCCAGCAGTGCGACGAACAGTGAGCGGGTCATCCGGCCGGGCAGCACCTCGAGCGGGTCCGCACGCATCCGCTCGACGATGCCGCCGACGACGCTGCGGTAGCCGCGCAGCAGCACCGTCAGGAACAGCGCTTCCTTGTTGGGGAAGTGCAGGTAGACGGTGCCCTTGCCGATGCCGGCCAGGTCCGCCACGTCCTCGATGGTGACCCGTCGGTAGCCCCAGCGGACCAGCAGCTCACCGGCCGCGTCCAGCACCCGGTCCAGCCGCTCGTCCGACTCGGCCGGAACTTCCGACCCGTCCTCTGACTTGATGACTGGATTTGCATTTTCAGTCACACAGTCACGGTAGACCCGGTGTCAATGACTTTGCCCACCGGCCAGGCGGGACTACCGTCGGGGCATGGCCGACTACGAGTACCTGCTGGTCAAGCAGGACGGCGACACCGTCCGGATCACCATGAACCGCCCGGAGCGGCGTAACTCACTGTCCTCGGCGCACCTGGCCGAGCTCACCGACGCGTTCCGGGCCGCCGGGCGCACCGAGGCCACCGGCATCGTGCTGGCCGGTGAGGGCAAGGTGTTCTCCGCCGGCCACGACTTCGCCGACGTGGCGTCCCGTGACCTGCCCGGGGTTCGCGACCTGCTGCGCCAATGCACCGAGTTGATGAAGCTGATCCAGTCCGTGCCGCAGGTGGTGATCGCCAGGGTGCACGCGCTGGCCACCGCCGCCGGCTGCCAGCTGGTGGCGTCCTGCGACCTGGCGGTGGCCGCCCAGTCGGCCGGGTTCGCCCTGCCCGGCGGCAAGGGTGGCTGGTTCTGCCACACCCCGGCCGTGCCGGTCGCGCGCAACATCGGGCGCAAGCGGTTGATGGAGATGGCACTCACCGGGGACGTGGTCGACGCCGCCACCGCCGCCGAGTGGGGGCTGATCAACAAAGCGGTGCCGGACGACGAGCTGGACAGCGCCGTGGAGGATCTGCTTGCCAGGGCCACCCGGGGCAGCCGGGTGAGCAAGGGAATCGGCAAGCAGACCCTCTACGCCGAGTTGGACCGGCCGGAGGCGGACGCCTACGCCATCGCGGTGGAGGTGATGGCCGCGATGTCGCAGACCTCCGGCGCACAGGAAGGCATGGCCGCGTTCCTGGAGAAGCGGCACCCGGTCTGGCCGGACTAGACGCTGACCGACTCGTCCTCGTCCTCGTCCAGGAAGCCGCCGGACTGGCGCGCCCAGAACGAGGCGTAGATGCCGCTGGGATTGTCCAACAGCTGCCGGTGCGACCCCATCTCCACGATCCGGCCCTCGTCCAGCACGATGATCCGGTCCATCTTCTGCACGGTGCTGAGCCGGTGGGCGATGACGATGGTGGTACGCCCCTCCATCAAGGTCCACAGCGCCTTCTGGATCAGCGCCTCGCTCTCGCTGTCCAGCGCCGAGGTCGCCTCGTCCAGCAGCAGGATCGGCGCGTCCTTCAGCATCGCCCTGGCGATCGCGATGCGCTGCCGCTGACCGCCGGAGAGCTTCACGCCGCGCTCGCCGACCAGGGTGTCGTAGCCGTCGCGCAGCGTGTCCACGAACTCGGTGGCGTTCGCCCGGGCGGCGGCCAGCCAAATCTGCGAGTCGTCCGCGTCGAGCTTGCCGTAGGCGATGTTCTCCCTGACCGAGCGGTGGAACAGCAGCGGCTCCTGTGGCACGTAGGCGATCTTGGCGTGCAGGTCGCTCTGGGTGATCCGGGCGATGTCCTGGTCGTCGATGAGGATGCGGCCGCCGTCGACGTCGGAGAAGCGCAGCAGCAACCGGGTGAAGCTGGTCTTGCCGGCGCCGGAGTGGCCGACCAGACCGATCTTCTCCCCCGGCCGGATGTGCAGGCTCAAGCCGTCGAACAGCGCGTCGTCGGAGCCCACGTGCCGGAAGGTGACCTGGTCGAAGGTGATCGCGCCGGCGCCGATGCGCACCTGCTCGGGCTCCGCCGGGTCCCGCACCACGGAGTCGAGGGCGAGGATCTTGATCATGTCGCTGGCGTCACCGAAGGCGCGGTTGTACATCCGCAGGCTGCTGTTGCTGAAGGTGAACAGCTGCTGGACCACTGATCCGGTGTAGTTCACGATCAGGAACACCACGCCGACGTCGGCGCCCCAGGCCACCACGCTGTAGATCGCCACCACCAGCGAGACCACCGAGATGACGCTGGTGATTCCGCCGAAGTAGGCCATCTGCTTGGTGTGCGCGCGGGAGAGCCGCAGCAGCGTGCCGTGGGTGCGTTCGGTGGCCTCGGCGAAGCGGGCGCGTTCGTGCCGCTCGCGGGCGAAGCTCTTGATCGCCATGACGTTGGTGATGGCGTCGGCGAGGTTGCCGGTCTGCGCGCTCTCCGCCGCCGCGTGCACTCCGCCGATCCGCCGCACCGGGCCGGACACCACCACCGCCGTCACCATGTAGGCGATCGAGAGCGCGACCAGCAGCACCGCGAAGAGGCTGGCCTTGAAGGCCATAATCGCGACGATGCCGCCGAGCACCCAGATCAACGGGAGCATCTGGAAGATCGTGGTGTCCGCGATCCGGATGTAGCTGCCCATCAG
>Ga0193743_1003451_pt1 | contig 10577 bp, 11 predicted proteins | sample L2c2metaG_FD_143038 | JGI IMG/M metagenome (GOLD analysis project Ga0193743, IMG submission 143038) | Soil microbial communities from a riparian zone of the East river system, Colorado, United States - L2c2 | ecosystem: Environmental > Terrestrial > Soil > Riparian zone | place: USA: East River...
GTCCGTCCTTCAGCTTCTCGACTGTGAGCCACGCCAGGGTGGCCGCACAGGTGGCGACGAAGGTCGTGACCATGACGATGGCCGCCGAGTTGCCCGCCGCCAGCGCCGAGCCGCCGTTGAACGCGTACCAACCGGCCCACAGGAGGCCCGCGCCCAGCAGCGTCAGCGGAACGTTGTGCGGCTTGCGCAGCGTGCCCCAACTCGCGGACTTGCCGAGCACGATCGCGACGGCCAGAGCGGCGGCGCCTGCGTTGATGTGGACCGCCGTGCCACCGGCGAAGTCGACCGCCTTCAGGTTGTTGGCGATCCAGCCGCCGACGGCGTCGGGCGTCACGACGCCGTTGAACGCGAACACCCAGTGGGCGACGGGGAAGTAGACGAGAACGGCCCACAGGCCGGCGAAGACCATCCACGCGCTGAACTTCATCCGGTCGGCCGCCGCGCCCGAGATCAGGGCGACGGTGATCGCCGCGAACAACGCCTGGAACAGGGCGAACAGACTGACTTGCAGGCCTGCGATGGTCGTCTGCGACTCCAGCAGGTCCTTCATGCCCGCGAACTCGGTGAAGCTGCCGACGAAGCCGCCGTGTGAGGTGCCGAACGCCATCGAGAAGCCGAACAGCACCCAGAGCACGCCGACGAGCGCTGCCGCGCCGAACGTCATCATCATCATGTTGGTCGAGCTCTTGACCGAGACCATGCCGCCGTAGAACAGCGCGAGCCCGGGAATCATCAGCGTGAGGCCGATGATGCAACACAGCATGAACGCGGTGGTTCCTGTATCCATCAACATCTCCTGGAGTGGTGCGGCCACCAAAAGGGCCGATCACTCGCAGTAACCGATGTTTCTGTTACGTAGACGGGATTGCTGTGTTGCATCCCGGTAACGTCCTCGAGATCACACTGGGCACCTCGTGCCAGCATCAAGGCATGAGACGAGTAAAGCCACTGACGACTGTCGTGGTGCTGGTGGCCATCGTCATAGGGACTGGCATCTGGTGGGTGTTCTTCCGTGGCCCGTCCTCAGCCGACTGTGCGCCCGTGCGAGAGCTGCTGTCGTTCAACAAGACTCAGATCGACGCGATGAACGCCAAGACGCACATCCCGGAAGCGGGGTCCTACGAGAAGGAAACCGGGCCAAGCGCGTCCGACTACCAGGGCTGGGCGGACGGGCTGGCCGACCGGGCGGCAAAGGTCACGGCGACCGACCTGACCGGGCCGGCGAGCGAATTGGCGAAGACCGCGGATCGACTCGTCCGTGCGCGCATCGACTTCGACGCTCAGAGCGCGCACACCGCACCCGGTGCTGCAATGCCGCCCGCGGCGATGGCGGTCAAAGCCTTCAACGACCAGTTCGAAGCCCAGGTCAAACAGCTGGCGACGACGTGCCCGGCGTGAACGCCGATCCCCACCTGCCCGCGAACGCCACGTCCTCGAGCGGGAGCCGGCGGCGGCCCTGCGCGTCGCGTTCTAGGACCTCCGGCGGCGCCGTGTCGTAGTCGCCGAGCGATCCGAGCGCGACCACGGCGATGGGCCGCACTCCGCCGGGAATGTCGAACACCTCGCACGCGCCGTCGCCGTTGAAGCCTGCCATCGGGTGCGCGATCAACCCGCGTGACACCGCCTCGATGGTCAACTGGGCGATCGCGGCGCCCGCGTCGACCGCCGCATACCGGGCGGTCCGCTCGTCTTCGCCCTCATCGGCGCACACCAGTATCAGCGCGCCCGCGGCTTTCGCGTAGCTGTTGCCGCGCTTGAGTAGGTCGGCGATCTTGGCGTTGGTCTCGTCGCCGCGGAGCCCGACGATGAAGCGCACTGGTTGGCGGTGGCCCCACGTCGCCGCCCAGCGGGCCGCCTCGAGGACGGCGATCAGGTTCTCCGCCGTCAACCGCGCACCGGCGTCGAAGGCACGGGGACTCCAGCGTGCCGCGATGTGGGGATGGATCGGGACGGACGTCTCCGCCCTCCGGCCTTCAGTCACGTTGTCCAACGCTACGGACGGGAGGGGAAAACCGCGTGCGCAAACCAACTATCCTTTGTGGGACTCCCCTGCGGAAATACCCAGAAAGGCGGACGGGTGGCACTCGTCGTACAAAAGTACGGTGGATCCTCGGTGGCCGACGCCGACCGGATCCGCCGCGTCGCCGAGCGCATCGTCGAAACCAAGAAGGCGGGCAACGACGTCGTCGTCGTGGTGTCGGCGATGGGCGACACCACCGACGACCTGCTGGACCTGGCTCGCCAGGTCAGCCCCGCGCCCCCGCCGCGCGAGATGGACATGCTGCTGACCTCGGGCGAGCGGATCTCCAACGCCCTGGTCGCGATGGCCATCTACTCACTCGGTGCCAAGGCCCGGTCGTTCACCGGCTCGCAGGCAGGCGTGATCACCACCGGCACGCACGGCAACGCCAAGATCATCGACGTCACCCCTGGCCGGCTGCGAGCCGCGCTCGACGAAGGGCTGATCGTGCTGGTCGCCGGCTTCCAGGGCGTCAGCCAGGACAGCAAGGACGTCACCACGCTCGGCCGCGGCGGGTCGGACACCACCGCCGTCGCGCTGGCCGCCGCACTGCACGCCGACGTGTGCGAGATCTATACCGACGTGGACGGCATCTTTACGGCCGATCCGCGAATCGTGCCGAACGCACGGCACCTGGACACCGTCAGCTTCGAGGAGATGCTCGAGATGGCGGCTTGCGGGGCCAAGGTGCTCATGCTGCGGTGCGTGGAATACGCCCGCCGCTACGACGTTCCGATACACGTCCGGTCGTCGTACTCCGACAGGCCGGGCACGCTCGTCAAAGGATCGATGGAGGACATCCCAATGGAAGACGCGATCCTGACCGGAGTTGCTCACGACCGTGGTGAGGCGAAGGTCACCGTCGTCGGTCTGCCCGACGTTCCCGGATACGCCGCCAAGGTCTTCCGCGCCGTGGCCGACGCCGACGTCAACATCGACATGGTGTTGCAGAACGTATCCAAGGTCGAGGACGGCAAGACCGACATCACCTTCACCTGCTCGCGCGAGAGCGGTCCCGGCGCGGTGGAGAAGCTGTCCTCGCTGCAGAACGAGATCGGTTTCAGCGCAGTGCTCTACGACGATCACATCGGCAAGGTGTCGCTCATCGGGGCGGGCATGCGCAGCCATCCGGGCGTGACCGCCACGTTCTGCGAGGCGCTGGCCGCGGTCGGCGTCAACATCGACCTCATCTCGACCTCCGAGATCCGCATCTCGGTCCTGGTAAAGGACACCGAGCTGGACAAGGCGGTCCTGGCGCTGCACGAGGCGTTCGGTCTCGGCGGCGAGGAAGAGGCGGTCGTGTACGCGGGGAGCGGGATTTAGTCGTGGGGCGAGCGAAGCGACGGGGTATGTGATGGTTTCGATCGGTGTAGTTGGCGCGACCGGTCAGGTCGGCCAGGTGATGCGACGGCTGCTGGAGGAGCGCGACTTCCCGGCGACGTCGGTGCGGTTCTTCGCCTCGGCGCGTTCGCAGGGCAAGAAGTTGTCGTTCCGCGGTCAGGAGATCGAGGTCGAGGACGCCGCGACCGCCGACCCGTCGGGTCTGGACATCGCGCTGTTCTCCGCGGGCGCCACGATGTCGCGGGTTCAGGCGCCGCGGTTCGCAGCGGCTGGCGCGATCGTCGTCGACAACTCATCGGCGTTCCGCAACGACCCCGACGTTCCACTGGTGGTGTCGGAGGTCAACTTCGACAGGGACGCGGGCCAAAGGCCCAAGGGCATCATCGCCAATCCGAACTGCACCACCATGGCCGCAATGCCGGTGCTCAAGGTGCTGCACGACGAAGCGCAGCTGGTGCGGATGATCGCCTCGACCTATCAGGCGGTCTCCGGCAGCGGCCTTGCCGGTGTTCAAGAATTGTTCGGCCAGGCACGTGCGGTGGTCGACGACAGTGAGCAACTGGTCCACGACGGATCGGCGCTGACGTTCCCGGCACCCGAGAAGTACGTCGCGCCAATCGCTTTCAATGTGGTGCCATTGGCCGGGTCGTTGGTCGACGACGGCTCCGGTGAGACCGACGAGGATCAGAAGCTGCGCAACGAGAGCCGCAAGATCCTGGGCATCCCCGACCTGCTGGTCAGCGGAACCTGCGTGCGGGTGCCGGTGTACACCGGGCACTCGCTGTCGATCAACGCGGAGTTCGCCCGGCCGATCTCGCCGGAGCGCGCGCGGGAGATCCTCTCTGGTGCGCCCGGCGTGACGCTGGTCGACGTGCCGACGCCGCTGGCCGCCGCGGGCGTGGATGACTCGCTGGTCGGCCGGATCCGCCAGGACCCAGGGGTACCCGACGGTCGTGGGCTGGCGCTGTTCGTTTCCGGCGACAACCTGCGAAAGGGCGCCGCGCTCAACACCATTCAGATCGCCGAGCTGCTCGCCGCGCAGCTGTGATCCGGGCGGCGGCCGTAGCGCTGCTCTGCACCGTCGTGCTGCCGTGGCCTGTCGCCTATGCCGATCCGCCCGCGCCCATCCCGGAGCCCATACTCCCTCCGCTGGCGCCGGGACAGGTGATCCGCATCGGCCCGACTGCCGGAACGGGCACGCCGACAAGGGATTACGATATCGGCGCCACCGATCTCTGCGAATTCATGGAATTTCCCAGCGGCATCCTGCAGGTCTGCGGCGATAGCTTCGCCGGTCAGGGCGTCGGCTACGGTCCCTGGCATTCTCCGATCGCGCTGCATGTCGAAACCGAGTCGATCGACGACCAGAGCGGCGTGCGTTACGACCGAGTGACCGGCAACGACAAGCCTCTGCTTGCCGATCCGACACCGGCGGGCATGTCTCAACTGCCTGCGGGCGTGGTGCAGATCAACCGCGAGAACTATCTGCTCGTCACCACCGTGAAGGACCTGGTGCCGCAGTCGTCTCGGCTGGTGAAGGCCAATCCGGCGCAGGGCAATTGGCCGACGGTACCGAATACACAGCGTCCAGGCGACTTCGCGGGCGAACGGCAGTCGCAGATCAGCGGCTACTACGACCCGATCCCGACGCCTGACTCCCCGAGCGGCTGGGTGTACATCGTGGCCAACGACTTCGACCGCCGCGGACCGGTGGAGCTCTACCGGTCCACGCCGCAGGCCTTCACCGACCGGTCCGGCTGGCAGCCGTGGTCCGCGACCGGCGGATGGAACAAGCCGCCGACGCCCCTGTGGCCGGACAAGGTCGGGGAGATGAGCATCCGCCAGATCGACGGCAAGACGGTGCTGTCCTACTTCAATGCCACCACCGGCAACATGGAGGTCCGCGTGGCCGTCGACCCGACCGGGCTCGGCGCTGCGCCGGTGACGACGGTCGTGTTCGCAGGCGACTGGCCCGACGTTGCGGAGCAGTTGCCACCGCCCGAGGACAACCGGCTGGCCCAGCCGTACGGCGGATACATCTCACCAGGGTCCACGCTGGACGAGGTACGGGTGTTCATCAGCCAGTGGAACACCGACCCGCGCGGCGACAACGCGCCGTATCGCGTCATCCAGTTCGCGGTGAACCCGTTCAAGCCGTGGTGAGCGAGTACTAGTGGGCAGCCATCTGCAGGGCGGTGGTTACGACGATTCCGCCGACCAACGCGATGGCACAACCCACTATCCACCAACCCCACCATCGAAGCCGTAGGGCCGGCGCGTCGTCCGTGATCGTTTGGCGACGGATGACGTTGCCGTAGATATCGACCGTCAGCACCTGCTTTCTGCCGCTGAGCGCTACGAGTAGCCAGATCCACCCCCAACCGCCCAGCGCCCAGAACGTAAGCACCGTCAGCAGAAAATGCAGCCAATGCCTGGGCCCTGTGATGACCTCACGCGCAGGCACTGGTGCTGGGGCAATCCAGTCGTTGGTCCACTCTTCGCCGTCGAAGTATCGAGCCCCGTACCCGTCTGGGTCTGGATACCAGCCAGGCTCTCGTTCGGGTTCGCCCATGTCGGGCCATGATAGGTCGATGACCGCGGCTCGGCCCGCCAGCCGAGTCGGTGACGGGGCCGAACAGTCGATGAAGACGCGGAAACGGAACCAGTCTTCATAGCTGATTCATAGGCGGTTCTTCAGTCACACCTCACTACCGCGACCATCATCGGGGACATGAGCGAAACAACCACGTCCACCGAACCCACAACCGGCCCCATCGCCGCCGCGCCGCCACCGGCCGAGCCCCCGGCGGCGCCGCCGCCTCCGCACGAGCGTGGCCGCCGACCGAGCAGGCTCACTGCGGTCGTCGCGTGGGTCGGCATCGTGGCAGGCGTCGTGTTCATCGTGGCCGTCATCTTCTTCAGCGGCTTCATCCTCGGTGCGCACGCCGGTGGCGGCCACCACCGTGGTGGTGGTGGCGGCCACGGCGACCATCGCGGTGGCGGGGAGATGATGCACCGCGAGGGGCCGCCAATGGGTCCGATGTTCCGGCCGGGACCCGGTTTCGTCTTCCCAGGCGGACCGGGTGGATTCCCCGGCTTCGGCCCGGGTGGACAGGGCGGTCCTGGTGGATCCGGCCAGCCGCCCACGTCGGCAGCCCCGACGCAGCCTCGTTGATTCGGAAAGCACTTTTCTTGACTCATTCCAGAAAGGGCGCATACTAAGGGCGTGTCCCTCTCGGTGCACGGCTCTGATCCCCCGGCCAAGTCGAGGTTCGAAGGATCATGGGTCGTGTGCCGAGATCGGCAACTCAACGTCTCTGCAGCCCAACGTGTTCGCCCAATACCGGGCGCTTTCTGGTTCGCAATCGTCAGCCGGAGCCGATTTGGCTTAGTGATGCGACGGCCGGGTATCCGGACTTCTAGTGGAGACAGCCCAACCACGAGAAGGAGATGAGTCAGCACATGACCGAGAGCTACACGACGAACGACGCAGGCAATCCGGTACCCAGTGATGAGCATTCGCTCACCGTCGGTCCCGATGGCCCGATTCTGCTGCAGGATCACTACCTGATCGAGCAGATGGCCAACTTCAACCGGGAACGCATCCCGGAACGCCAGCCCCACGCCAAGGGCGGCGGCGCGTTCGGCCACTTCGAGGTGACCAACGACGTCAGCCAGTTCACCAAGGCGGCGGTGTTCCAACCGGGCGTGAAAACGGAGACGCTCAGCCGATTCTCGACGGTGGCCGGCGAGCGCGGCAGCCCAGACACCTGGCGCGACCCGCGCGGGTTTGCCCAAAAGTTCTACACGTCTGAGGGCAACCTGGACATCGTCGGGAACAACGTCCCGATCTTCTTCATCCGCGATCCGCTGAAGTTCCAGCACTTCATCCGTTCGCAGAAGCGCATGGCGGCCAACAACCTGCGTGATCACCACATGCAGTGGGACTTCTGGACGCTGGTGCCCGAATCGGCGCACATGCTGTCCTGGCTGATGGGCGATCGGGGCATCCCGAAGAGCTGGCGGCACATGAACGGCTACTCCAGCCACACCTACAGCTGGCTCAACGCCGCCGATGAGCTGTTCTGGGTGAAGTACCACTTCAAGACCGATCAGGGCATCGAGTTCCTCACCCAGGACGAAGGGGACCGGATCGCCGGCGAAGACGGTGACTACCACCAGCGCGACCTGTACTCCTCGATCGAGAAGGGCGACCATCCGAGTTGGTCGCTCAAGGTGCAGATCATGCCGTTCGAGGACGCCAAGACCTACCGGTTCAACCCGTTCGACCTGACCAAGGTATGGCCGCACGGCGATTACCCGCTGATCGATGTCGGCACGCTGACGCTGGACCGCAACGTCACCGACTATCACACGGAGATCGAGCAGGCGGCGTTCGAGCCGAACAACATCGTGCCCGGCACCGGGCTGAGCCCGGACAAGATGCTGCTGGCCCGTGGTTTCTCCTACTCCGATGCGCACCGCGCCCGGCTGGGGGTCAACTACAAGCAGATCCCGGTGAATACACCGAAGGTGGAGGTGCACAGCTACTCCAAGGACGGCGCGATGCGGATCCGCAACGTCACCGACCCGGTGTACGCACCGAACTCGATGGGCGGTCCCAAGGCTGACCCGGCGCGTGCGGCCGAGGTGCACTGGGTCGCCGATGGCGACATGGTGCGCACCGCGTACACATTGCGACCCGAGGACGACGACTGGGGTCAGGCCGGCACCATGGTTCGCGAGGTGCTCGATGACGAGGCGCGGGAGCGGTTGGCCAACAACGTCATTGGGCACGCGTCCAAGGGTGTGAAGGAGCCGGTGCTGTCGCGGGTGTTCGAGTACTGGAAGAACATCGACCCTGATCTCGGCAAGAAGATCGAGGAGGGCGTGCGGGCCAACAACGGCTCGTAGTGGATTCAAAACGCCTCGGTCGCCGCAAGTTGGTGGCCGGGGCGTTCTCGACACGACACGCCGGATAATCACAGCGCTGTGATTCTCTTGGGGTCTGTGGGACTATTGAGAATTTTGGGGAACGTGTGGCGGCGGCCCGCGAATCGTGACAGTGTCGCTAACCATGACCCGCCCGCGCTGCGCCCGATGGGCGTTCGTCGTGGTGATGGTGTTGGTCGCGGCGCTCAGCGGCTGCGGGCTGCGCGGTCAGCCCCTGGCCCGCGAAGGTGCCACGGTGTTCGCCGTCGGCGACTGCGTCGACATTCCCGCCGGCAATCCGGCGTCCCCCGGCGCCGTGAAGGCGGGCAAGGCGGGATGCAACGCCGACCCGAGCTACACCGTCGGCGCCCTCACCGACTCGACGGGCTCCTGCCCAAGCAACGAATACCAGCACCTGCCAACGCAATTCGCAGATCCCTCCACGTCGCGGCTGTGCCTGGTGCCCAACCTCGTCGCCGACCACTGCTACGTGTTGGACATGCCCATCGGCGTGGTCCAGCGGGCCGACTGCTCCGATCGGCGCCAGCCGGGCTTGCTCGTCCAGGTCACTCAACGCCTCGACGTTCGCGATCAGCAGGCGTGCCCGACGGACGTCGGCGAGTTCGCCTGGCCGTACCCATCACCACCGCGCACGTACTGCACGCTGACCATCTACTGACGCGGGATGCTGCCCTTCCGTCGGCATCCGCAACTGGCATGATCGAGCCATGAGCATCGAAGTCGTTTACACCGCAGAATCGACGGCGACCGGCGGCGGCCGCGACGGCCACGTCAAGTCCACTGACGGCAAGATCGACCTGGATTCCCGCCCGCCCAAGGAGATGGGTGGCAGCGGCGAGGGAGTGAACCCCGAACTGCTGTTCTCCGCCGGCTACTCGGCGTGCTTCCTCGGTGCGCTGCGCCTCGTCGCGCGCAACGAGAAGATCGCCATCGACGACGCCAGCGGCATCACCGCCCAGATCGGCTTCGGCAAGGACTCCGAGGGCGGGTTCGGCCTGACCGCCAACCTCATCGGCTACCTGCCCGGCCTGGATCAGAGCGTCGCCGACGACCTGATGGACAAGGCCCACGGCGTGTGCCCCTACTCGAAGGCCACTATCGGGAACATCGACGTGACGCTGTCGGCGAAGGTCTAGTTCGTGCGTGCCCCGACGGTGGGTCTCGCCAGCGTGAGCCTCGCGGCCGGCCTCGCGCTGGCCATGGCCGCACCGGCCGCCGCGCGCCCATCCGATCCTGGAGTCGTGAACTACGCCGTGCTGGGGAAGGGGTCGGTCGGCAACATCGTCGGTGCCCCGATGACGTCGGACTCGACGTTCACAGCGCCGTTTCAGGGCTTCTACGTCGACGCCCCGATGTGCAACAACTGGGCCGACATCGGGCTGCCCGACGTGTACGCGGACCCCGACCTGGCGTCGTTCAACGGCGCCGTCGCACAACGCGCGGCGAACGACGACACCAACCTGGTCAAGCAGGCCGTCGGGGTGTTCGCCACCAACGACGCGGCGACCAGGGCGTTTCACCGGGTCACCGACAGAACGGTCGGTTGTGCGGGCACCAGCACCGCAATGCACCTCGACGACTTCGTCACCGAGACGTGGTCGTTCGAAGGAGGTCAGCCCACGGCGACCGACGCGGTGTGGGTGAAGCAGGAAGCGGGTACTGACCGACGGTGCTTCACCCAGACCCGGCTGCGCGAGAACGTTCTGCTGCAAGCGAAAGTCTGTCAACCTGGCAACGGCGGGCCCGCGGTGAACGTGCTGGCCGGGGCGATGCAGAACACGCTCGGTCAGTAACGGTCGCGGAGGCCGGACGCACGCAGGAGGGTGGAACGGGAAATTCACGCGACTTTGTCGGTGTCCTCTGGAAGATGGAGAGAATGCCGACGCTCGCGCGTGATTTCGCGTCCGAACCCGGGAGGGGATGGGTGAGATGACCACCACCACTTCGGACCTGCTCCGAACACCACCCGGCCCCGCCGAACTCTCGAACGCGCAGAGCGTCGCACTGCATGTGGGCGGCGAATGCCTGCGCGACGGACCCGTCGGCAAGGTCGGTCTGGAGATCGAGGCGCACTGCTTCGACCTGGCCGATCCGATGCGCCGCCCCGGCTGGGACGAGCTGACCGAGGTCATCGGTACGGTGCCGGAACTACCGGGTGGCAGCTTGATCACCGTCGAACCGGGCGGCGCGGTCGAACTTTCCGGCCCGCCCCACGACGGCGCCGTGGCCGCCATCGTGGCGATGAGCGCGGATCGGGCGGTGC
>Ga0193743_1003452_pt1 | contig 10573 bp, 6 predicted proteins | sample L2c2metaG_FD_143038 | JGI IMG/M metagenome (GOLD analysis project Ga0193743, IMG submission 143038) | Soil microbial communities from a riparian zone of the East river system, Colorado, United States - L2c2 | ecosystem: Environmental > Terrestrial > Soil > Riparian zone | place: USA: East River...
CTCGCCGCCTGAGCGCAATGGTATCCGTCCATTCAAGTGCTCGTTCAATTGCCGCGCGGTCTTCAGGCAGTAGTCCTCGAAGCAGACCGAAGTACGGTGTTCGGCCTTGTGCAACAATCTGTTCGACCGTGAAATCAAACGGAACATCAAGCTCCTGCGGTACGAGCGCCACCAAGCGCGAGCGGTTGCGGTGGGTTATTTCGTTGATAACCTGTCCTTCCAGAAGGACTGCACCCGAAGTTGCGGTGAGCGCGCCTGAGCCGAGACGCAGTACCGTCGTCTTGCCTGCACCATTCGCGCCGATCAGGGCAGTACACGTCCCACGATTCACAGCGAAGGAGATGCTCTCGAGCACCTGTCGCTCGGAATAACTGAAGCCTGCGTTCTCAAAACGAAGTAGTGGTGTCACAGTGCATACTCCCGTTTTCCCTTACGTAGAAGGTAGAGAAAGAAGGGGCCACCAAGGAAGACCATGAGTGCGCCGACCGGAAGTTCGGATGGTGCAAGTATCGAGCGAGCGATAGTGTCGGCGATGACCAGAAAGATAGCGCCACTGATGGCGGTAACCGGGAGCAGACGCACGTTGTCGGGTCCGAGAAGGAGCCGGGCGACATGAGGGATGATGAGTCCGGCAAAGCTGATGAGCCCCCCAAGCGATACTGCGAGTGCAGTCAACAATGAGCCGGTAACAATGATCGCAATTCGAGTGGCTTCGACACGCACGCCTAACTGGTGGGCATATTCGTCTCCGAGCGCCAGTGTATTGAGTCGCCGCATGAGCGGATAGCTGGCGATGAGCGCGAGCGAGAACAGCACGAGCGTAATTCCAAACTGCTTCCATTCAGGAACACCGATGGTACCGTGCAGCCATGCTGCGACAATCCTGGTGCCGGAGGATGAGTTAGGATCGACGAGTTCCAGCAGGTAGGTCGAGTTTGTAAGCATAGTGCCGACAGCGAAGCCTGCAAGCAGCAACGTCACGCCCCTGGTGCGTCCACGCGTTCGCGCCAGAGAGTAGACGATGGTCATCGTAAGTACGGCGCCAGTGAAGGCTAGCAGAGCAGTGGAGCTGAATCCGAGAAAGGTGATCTGTGAAAGAAAGATGATGCCGATGCACGCCCCAACGGCGGCTCCTCCTGATGCGCCGATGATGTAAGGATCCGCCATGGGGTTGCGAAACAGTCCCTGGAACATAAGTCCCGAGGCTGCGAGCGCGGCGCCCACGATTGCAGAGGCAAGTACACGCGGGAGACGGACGCTGAAGAGAATCGTGTGCTGTGTTTCTGTGAGAGCATTACCTTGAAATGCGGCCCTGAATATGTCGCGCACGGGTATATGAACTGCGCCGATGGAGGTGGAGCCAAGAATAGACGCAAGCAATGCAATTAGCAGCAACCAGATAATTCCGATGAGGCCGAGGCTGCTCACCGAAGTGAGCAGCCCGGCCATGCGGTGACTGGGTCTCTCCTGCCCGGATGTCGCGATGCGGGAAGAGAGAACTGCCGTCTTGTCTACCTTAGCTTCCAGGATTCGCCTCCAAGGGTGACACGGATTCCAGAACGGAAGTTAAACGGAAGTGCAGCGTATCCGAAGGCCTCGCTGTAATGTTCGTTGAGAAGGTTCTGGAGCTCTGCATAGGCAGTCACGCGATGTGCGACCCGGTATTCGCCAGTCAACTCCAAACGCTGGTAGGCACCGCCAAGATTCTGGTTGGGCAACAGCATAGTGCCGGAGAGGAAGTCGCTGTCATCTCTGAGTCCGACGAGAGTTCCACTTAGCTGAGCGTTCCAGCGCGAACGAGTGTACTGAAGTCCGAAGTAGCCGGTGTTTCTCGCACGCCGGAAGGGACGGTTGTTCTTCAACGGGCCGGAGCTGCCGATGAGGATTCCTGGGAAGAGTGGGTTGATAGTTGGTTTGAGAGCAGATGAGGCAAAAGAGTTCTGGACCTTTGCGTCGAGAAGCGTGTACCCGCTGCGAGCGAAGAGGTACTTGCTGAGTTTCATCTCAAGCTCGACTTCGAGTCCCTGAGCGCGATACGCAAGACTGTTGACGTAGGCGCCGCCAGAGAACGCCTGATCGGATGCTCCAGAGAATCCATTGGCTACGAGGTTTGCCTGGGAGACGAACTCGAGACCGTTGCCGTACTCATTGTGAAAGTAGGTGAGACCCGCTCGTGCGCGGCCATTTCCGACCTCTTGCTCCACTCCGCCATCATAGCTGCGCGATTGCTCGGGGCCTATCTGCGAGATTCCGTATTGCGAAATCAATGCGGCGTTGCTGATAGCTAGCAGGCTGTAGAGAGAATGATTCTGAATATAGATGCTTGGTCCCTTGATACCCTTGGAGAAGCTGGCGTGCAGCTTGGTTCCGCTTAGCAATCCCTGGTGGGAGGGGCGCACAAGGTAGTACGCTGCCGAAGCCCGCGGCGTGGCCGCGAACCCATAGACCGCGTTGTTTTCGAGTCCACTGCCGATGGTGTAGAAGAAACGGCTCGCAGCATCGCCCTGAATCTCGAGCATCGTTGAATAGTTGCCGCGATCGGCTGTGCCAAGAGGACTGCCGGTTGAAGCGCTTGTGCCACGCTCGCTCTCGTATTTGAATCCGCCGAACAGCAGCGCGTGCGCCGCGTGGCCGAAGATGGAATCCAGACGGTAGTCCGATTGTGCGTAGATGAAATCGCGCTGGCTCAGATTGCTGGTGATGTTGGGGTAGGTTCCGGGAAAGTTCAGAGTTGCCTGACCGGAGACGACATAGCGGTTTGCGCCGCGGATTGTTACAGGACTTCCAAGATAGCTGGTGATAACGCCACTCGCATTCTTCATGGGAATACCGGCAGGGAACGGCTTGTTGTACAGATAGTTCAGCCGCAGGCCCCCGTAGCGAAGCAGGTTGTGCCAGTGCTCCGTCGTGCGATTGTCTATGGTGCCGCCGATGAAGAGGTCGTGCTCTGTCGAATAGGCTGAATCGGGAAGACCGTAGAGTGCGGTGGCATTTGGCTTGCCTCCGCCGGTTGAGACATGGCGGAGCGTGAAGCGAATGTCCGTTGTGGCGTTTGGTTGGAAGCCGAGATTTTCTGCGAAGGTCACATTGTGAAATGCGCTGGAGGGGATGCTGTTGCCTGTGTCAAAGCGAGCGAAACTGGAGAAATAGTCGAATCGGTGCGCGGCTCCGGAGAGTGCTGCCTCCTGTCGCCAGGTGTTGAAGTTTCCTCCGTCGATCGAATACTCGAGTTGTGGCAGAGGGGCCGATCCACGACGTGTCGTGAGTGAGACGACACCGGCAAGCGCTTCAGAGCCGTAGAGCGCGCTGTTCGGTTCGCGAAGAACTTCGGCGCGTGCGATTCCTGTGCTGGCGATATTTGCGAACTCAACAGAGCCGCCCAGATCGTTGGCAGGGATGCCATCGATCAGTACCTTGCTGGCGTTTGTATTGCCACCGCGAATGTAAAGTCCACTGGTGCCGCCTGCCTGTCCGGTCTGCGTGATTTGTGCACCGGGCACATAGCGCAACGGTTCCTGAATGTCGCGGGAATGTTGAAACCAGTCCTTGTCGATGATGGTCACCGAGGCAACTTGGGCCAAGGGTGTGGGAGTTCCCGACGCAGTCACGGAGACTTCCTGCGTATCGGTAGGGGTGGCAACGACAAGATCTGTAGATATGGAGGCGTCGGTGCTGAAGAAAATTGCAACTGTCGTGGCTGCGTTGAATGTTGGGGCCGAAGAGCGCAGACGAAAGCGTCCGCTGCAAGGAAGACGAACGCTGTAGAAGCCCTGGCTGTCGGCGACGCCGGCTGCGACTACTGTCGATCCGGAAAGAAGCTCAACCAGGGAGCCAGGAACAACTGCACCAAGCGGATCGCGAACGGTGCCACGGACGAAGGCTCGGGTGCGAATGGCATCAGGTGCGCTTTGGTCTATCGGTGTTGGGCCAGAAATTCGACCGAGACTCGCGGGCAGAATGAGCGAAAAACTTAACGAAGTTGCAACACGCTTGAGACTAAACAGGTAAAGCATTATGTTCCCCCTCGGGACTTGCAGAAAGCAGTGCCGGTATCCTGACTTGCGCTTCATCGAACCATGCTGCCTTCCCAGAGAAACTCTCCAGTGGCTTTTAGCTTCCATGCATGTCTCTCGGCGCTTACAGTTACGGGGTAGTGGCGGATTCTCACCGCGCTTCCACGACAATCTGCTTGGTCGACGGTTGCAGGCTGACGAAAAGAATCAGCCTAAGGATGAAGTTGTTTGGCTAGGTCCTCCAGTGCGTCGATGGCGACGGGGCTAGGAAAATTGACTCTTTTGTCGATGTAATAGACTCGACGATTCCTGACTGCAGGAAGAACGTTCCATCCGGGGCGGTTCTGAAGAGAGTCGAGAGTAATTGTGCCGCCGCGCATCATAAGAAGAGCCTCCGGAGCGCGGGCAATAACCGCCTCCATGCTGATATGAGGCCATTCCTGGTTGATGTCGGAGGTGATGGAGTGCCCACCTGCGGCGTCGATGATCTCAGAAATAAACGAACTCTTGCCGATGGTGATGACGGGATCGTACGAGACGGGCATGTACACGTCGACGATTGGAAGATTTCTTACCTTCGCGCGAACGGCTGTGATACGTTGCTGCAGCTGCTGCGATACGGCTATGGCCTGCGCTTCGTGCGCGGTTGCCCGTCCGAGGTTTTCGATGGAGCGAAGAATCCCTGCGATACCATGTGGATCGACGATGTAGAGCGGAATTCCGAATCGCTGTAGCTGATCGAGAATTGCAGGCTGATTCTGATGAGGCATGCCCAGAACGAGATCAGGATGGAAAGAGAGAATGGTCTCCATCGATGGATTGCTGATGGATCCGACACTGGGCTTCTTTGTGGTCTCCTGAGGATATTTCACGAAGTCGCTGATCGCTACGACATCATTACCGGCCCCGATCGCAAAAACCGCGTCGGTGATACTCGGAACGAGGCAGATGATGCGATGCGGATAATCTGGCACAGTGACGACGCGGCCTGTTTCGTCAGTAACGATGCGGCTTGCAACACAGGGCAGAGTTGCGGTGAGCAGAGCGAAGAGAATAAAGATCTGTTTCACGAGGCGACTCCTTCACGCCCTTTCACCGAGCGTGCAAGCTCGACGAAGTGTTTTGCCACGTGCGGCGACGTTCGAAAGTGGAGATGTATATAGCTGGCGAGCACGTTCCCCAAGAGATAGCCTTCTTTCTCTTCACGCTTCGATAAGGAGTACTGGACGTGATAGCAGGTCGTAACATCAGGCGCATCGACGATTCGCGAATAATGAAAGCTGTGGCCGCGCAGGATGGTTCCCGCCGTTCCGAGCAGACAATCCCGCGTTAGCTCAACGGTGACATATCCAAACTGCACGAGCCTGCTTGTCATTTCCGCTGTGAAGGGAAGCACGCCGGCCAACTGAAATACGGTTCCGTCAGTCTTTGCGATTGACCTCGATAGGTAGATCATGCCTCCGCATTCGGCGTATATCGGCCTGTCGGAGGCGGCGAAATCACGAATGGACTGCAGCATCGATCGATTGGCGCTTAGCTCTTCTGCATAAAGTTCCGGGTAGCCCCCACCGAGATACAGGGCGTCGATATCTTGGGGAAGCGACCTATCATGCATAGGACTGAACGGAACAATCTCGGTGCCGCACCTGCGCAGGAGATCGAGATTGTCTTCGTAGTAGAAGCTGAACGTATGATCTCTTGCCATTCCGATGCGAATGCCAGTGCTCGCCGAATCCTCGGCGGAAGAGTGGAGGTGTTCGAAATCGAAGGCACATTGCAGCGAGAGCAGTGCGTCCATATCGAGATGCTCTTCAGCAGCGGACGAGAATCGCTCGAGTTGTTCTTCTACGCAACCGTTGCTGTAGTGCTCGTCGGAGGTCCTGAGGCCGAGATGTCTTTCAGCAATGGCGATCGTAGGTTCCTGTGGCAGCCATCCCAGGACCGGCGTTCGGCAGGATGCGATGATGGAAGCCTTCAACATCTCGAAGTGGCGTTCACTGGCGACGCGATTGAGGATAACGCCGGCGAGTTGGAGCGCAGGGTCGAACAGCTCGAAGCCAAGTACGGTGGCAGCGATGCTCTGCGATGTCTTCGCGGCATCGAGCACAAGTACGACCGGGAGTTTGAACAGCTTCGCGATCTCGGCGCTGCTGCCGCGCTGAGTCGTTCCATCCTTCCCGTCGAATAGCCCCATCATGCCTTCAACGATGACTGCCTGCGCGTCTGCCGAGGCCTCACGAAGGACATCCTGGTTTGCGTCGATCGAGAGCATCCAGGTATCGATATTTCGCGCTGCTCGTCCTGCGATCCGCGTGTGATGGCCGATGTCCAGAAAATCCGGGCCGCCTTTAAATGGCTGAACCACCAGCTGACGTCGGCGCATGATCGCGATGAGCGCGAGCGTGACTGTAGTTTTACCGACGCCGCTGGCCGTGCCGGCGACCATAAAGCCCTTCATACGCGTGCCTCGGGCGGAACAGCACCCTTGAGCGGAAGCGGGAGTCCGGCGACCATGAGCAGTACCATGTCCGCGACCGACGCGACGCGTTGATTGATTTCACCGACGAGATCGCGAAACCGTCTGCCCAGCTCGTAGGCGGGTACAACTCCGCTGCCTACTTCGTTTGAAACGAGGATGACGGAACACGGCGCCGTACGGAGGGCGGAGCAGAGCTCATCGATATAAAGCTGCTGTTGCGCTCGGTCTTCACCGCAAGCCTCCAGCAAATTCGAAGCGAACAGAGTCAGGCAGTCGATTAGGACAACATCGCGATCCTTACCTGATTGCTGGATCGCCTGGGCGAGCAGGAGCGGTTCTTCGATGGTTATCCAGTGTGCAGGGCGCTCCGAGCGATGGCGTTCGATCTTGGCGGCCATCTCGGCATCGTCGCGACGTTCGGCGGTTGCGATGAATGCGACACGCTCGACGCGCTCGGCAAGCTGTTGCGCAAAGCGACTTTTTCCACTGCGTACGCCACCGAGAACAAACGTCACGGAAGCAGGTTCAGGTTGCGGCATACATCGCTCCTGGCGCCCACCATGAAATTGCAGGACGCTGAGCGGGATTGGTAATAGGCAGCCGCCACGGCGGTCAGATCGCACGTGGATATGCTCTTCAACTCTCCCAGCGAAGTTGAATTAGCCCGATCGTCATCTGGCCGGTCTCCTGACTCGCGCTTCGTCGAACCTAGGCGGCCTTCCCCGGGCTGTCGCCCAAGTGACCATTAAGTGCCTTGTTCTCAACGCTTACAGTTACGGGGTAGTGACGGATTTGCACCGTCTTCCCGAACACCAGATAAACGATTTATATCGCCCTTCTAGGGATCGGTCAATCGGGCAGAATAATGATCTCGTGGCCACAGCGAAATCTTCCCGGGTTTCGCAGAGGCGAACAAGCGTTTCACGCCGAGGCCACCGTTTTGCCCAATTCGGAACCGTCCAGACGCAGATACGTGGCCCGAAGGGCCTCGGCCAGCTTTAGAGGACGCCCAACCCGCTCCGTCGCATTCTCCGTATCAATAACAACGGCCCGTGTGTTAAGTTGTCTTGCGAGGTCGAGGGTTTCCAGCCATGGATCGCCGTTTGTCAGTGAAACGTTCGCCCGCCCATCTGTGAGAAGTATCAACAACGTTTCGGGTGTGAGATAGCTTTTGGCAAGCTCGAGTGCATGAGCCAAGGGTGTCCTGCCTCCGGTTGGCAGGTACTCTAGCGCCGTCGTTGCGTCCTGAAGCACGCAGGATGGTTCAAGAAGCACCTGCGCTGTTGTGCCGCGAAAGACGATAATAGCGACTTCGTCTCCGCTCTTGAAGGATCGCGAGAGCATATCGTTTGCGACACCTTTGACTAGACGCATTCGTTGTTGAACGGCATGAGAGCCACTTGAATCGATAACAACAAGATAGCGTGTTCCGGACCTCGGATTTCGAATTCGCTCATGAACGTTAGATATCTTCGGAAGAAGTCTGCCGGATTCTATCAAGGTATGATTCAGTGTTGAGCGAAGGTCGAGTTCATTGGGTGTCTCCGTCCGGCGCGTGCCGATGACAGGGCCTAGCCGTGACAGAGGTGCAGAAGCACTTGCACCGCGTGCGTCCGCCAGATTTGAAGCCGGGCTTAGAGTTGAGGTCTCGACGGCCTTAGGAGAAAAAATTCGTGCGAGTTGATTTCCATCATCTGTTAGGGATTTCGCAGGAGAAGATTCTGATGCAGTGGACCCATTGGATTCCGGCGTCGGCGTTTTAGAGCGAGGAGCCGGAGGCCGTGGCCGATCATGACCGCGGTGAGCTAGAACCAATGGTAGAACTGTTGAGACGTGGCTCTCCGAAACGGACTTATCACCGATCAGGGCGGCGTAGGCGGTGCTCGCACGCACCACCGCAAGATCGGCTCGAAGAGAGCGAACGCTCGCATCGCAAACGGCCTCGCTGATCTTTGTAAGGATTTGCGTAGAGCAATTAATTTCCCTGCGCTGGTTCCGTGCATTCCTGACCTGTTCGCGCAGTTGTTCCTCCATGTGAGACCAGTCCGAATAAAAGATGGACGGATCGAGCTCGAAGGCGATTCGCCGCTCGACAACGGTCTGCCGCATAGCAGGATCGAGCGTCGCGGAGATATCAACTGCGAGTGCAAATCGGTCGAGCAGTTGAGGCCGTAAAGAACCTTCATCCGGATTCATGCTTCCAAGTAAAACGAACTCGGCTGCATGCGAAGCGCTGAGACCTTCTCGTTCGACTATGTTGACACCGCTCGAGGCTGTGTCAAGCAATGCGTCCCCAAGGTGAGGCGCAAGAAGGTTAATCTCGTCGACATAAAGAACCCCACCGTGTGCTTCGGACAGAAGTCCTGGCTTGAGTACCGGCTCGCCCTTCAGCGTACGCTCCAGGTGGAGACCTCCCAAAAGACGATCTTCTGTGGCCCCGATAGGAAGGTTGATGAAAGGAGACGGATGGGGCAAAAGGCCTGCAAGTGCACGAGCTGCCGTGGTTTTGCCGGCTCCTTTGTCGCCTCGCAGGAGAACGCTGATGCGCCAATCGACCGCGGCGAGGAGTAAGGCCAGTTTCATCTCTTCCTGGCCGACGATTGCTGAGAAAGGATAGACGCAGTGTTTCATAAGACAGTCTCTCGTCTCTTTTCACCTTGCGCCTCCAGCAAAGTCTCGCTCTCCAGCAATACCTCACGAAGGGCTTCCACGGTTTCCGGAGCTGGATTCTCCCAAAGCTCACGCTTTGCTGCTTCAAGCAGACGTTCTGCGATAGCGCTCAAAGCCCACGGGTTTGAAGACCCAAGAAAATCTCTGATTTCTTTGGATAACGCATAGTGTTCCGCCAGGCCCTCATAAACAAAGTCCGGGGCGATCTGGGCGGTCGCGTCGAAACCGAAGATATAGTCCACTGTCGCTGCCAGCTCCAGCCCGCCCTTGTACCCATGGCGTTTGATACTCTCAATCCATTTTGGATTGATGACTCGGGATCGATAGACACGTAGCGCTTCTTCTCGCAGGTCGCGCACCTGCGCGGCTTCCGGACGAGAGCTGTCACCAAAATAAGCTTTGGGCTGGATGCCCGTGAGCGCGCGTATCGAAGCGATCATTCCACCGTGAAACTGAAAGTAGTCGTCGGAATCGAAGATGTCGTGCTCGCGGTTGTCCTGATTGTGGAGGGCAACCTGGATCGACTTCAGGCGTTCGGCAAACACCGGCTGTGCGTCAACACCATCACAACCTTTGCCGTAGGCGTACCCGCCCCAGGCGAGAAACGCTCGGGCAAAGTCGCCGTCTCCGGTCCAGTTGCCGGTTTCGATCAACGGCAGGATCCCGGCACCATAGGAGCCCGGTTTTGACCCGAAGATACGATAGCGTGCTTGTGCTTCCGCCTCATGCTCTGGAATGTCCTTCCTGCGTTCAAGGTCGGCGAGGTAGTGCTTGCGTGGGAAGTTCTGATCAAGCGGCTCGTTTAGTGCGACGACGAGCGAGACAGCCTGATCGAATATCTCGATCAGATGAGGGAAGGCATCGCGAAAAAACCCGCTGATTCGCAGGGTCACGTCCACGCGTGGACGCCCAAGCTTCTCAAGATCTACTATGGTGACACTGTCCAGCCTCCGAGATTGCGAATTCCAGATAGGTTGAACTCCTAGCAGGGCAAACGCCTCCGCGATGTCGTCGCCGTAAGTACGCATTTGAGACGTTCCCCAGACGCTCAAACCCATCATCTCCGGGTATTTACCTTCTTCCTTGCGGAATCGTTCCACAGCCTCCCGCGCAAGCTGTTGCCCGACACGCCAAGCAGCTTGTGATGGCAGCGCACGTGGATCGACGGCGTAGAAGTTGCGACCAGTCGGCAGGATGTGAGCCATGCCGCGGGTCGGGGCCCCGGCGGGACCAGCGGGAATGTATCTGCCTTCAAGCGCGTCAAGGAGGTGCTCAATCTCGTCGCCACTTTGTTCGAGATTCGGCACAAGCACCGTGCAGGCAAATAGAAGCGCCTCTGATATCTCGGGTGACTCCATGCCGAGGATTGCAACCTGCACTTCACCCACAACCTCTTTGCGAAAGCCGAGAG
>Ga0193743_1003453_pt1 | contig 10570 bp, 9 predicted proteins | sample L2c2metaG_FD_143038 | JGI IMG/M metagenome (GOLD analysis project Ga0193743, IMG submission 143038) | Soil microbial communities from a riparian zone of the East river system, Colorado, United States - L2c2 | ecosystem: Environmental > Terrestrial > Soil > Riparian zone | place: USA: East River...
GGCCGATATGCAGTCAGTCGGACCGTTCCTCGGCGTATTTCTTTTGGCGCACGGGTGGGCCAGCGGGCCGATCGGCACCGTGATGACCGCCGGCGGCATCGCAGGCATGCTGATCACGACGCCCGTCGGCGCTTTGATCGATTCCACCAGACACAAGAGGATGTATGTCATTGGTCCCGGCATCTGCACGGTGATCGCATCCGGTATCGTCCTGATGTCGCAAAATTTCTGGCTGGTGACGCTGTCGCAGGTTGCGACCGCGATTTCCGGCGCGGCGATTGTGCCGGCGGTGACCGGCATCACGCTCGGCATCTTCCATCAAGCCGGGTTCAATCGGCAGAATGGACACAATCAGGTCTCCAACCACGCCGGCAATATGGTCGGCGCCGGCCTGTCTGGCCTGGTCGGCTGGCAATTCGGTCTGCCCGCGGTGCTGTGGCTCGCCGCCGTCTTTGGCGCACTCTCGATCGCCTCGGTGCTGATGATCCCGAGCGCTGCGATCGATGACGACGAGGCGCGCGGGCTCGGCAAACGTGACGATAAGACCGGTGAGGTGAGCGGCATTACCGTGCTGCTGGGAAACAGGACGCTTCTGATTCTGGCCGCGGCGCTGGCCTGCTTTCATCTCGGCAATGGCGCGATGCTTCCGCTCTACGGGCTTGCGGTGGTTGCGACCAAGCAGGTCGACCCGTCCCAGTTCGTCGCCACCACCATCGTCGTTGCGCAAGGCGTGATGATGCTGGTCGCACTGATCGCAACGCGGGTCGGCGAGAAGGACGGCTACTGGATATTGCTGCTGATCGCGTTTATTGCGTTGCCAATCCGTGGTGTGATCGCCGCTTTTGTCATCAGCAAATGGGGCGTATATCCTGTTCAAATCCTCGACGGCGTCGGCGCCGGTCTGCAAAGTGTTGTTGTTCCGGGCCTCGTCGCGCGTATTCTGCACGGCAGCGGGCGCGTCAATGTCGGGCAGGGGGCCGTGATGACCATCCAGGGTCTTGGCGCATCGCTAAGCCCGCTGATCGGCGGCTGGATCGCCCAGGAGATCGGGTATAGCGCGATGTTTCTCATTCTCGGCAGTTTTGCGCTCGGTTCGATCGCGCTGTGGCTCGGATTTGGTTCGATCCTTCGGCCGGCCTGTGCGCGGCGCGACGGATCGATGCCCCCGGACATGCCGGCAAAATTGGCAGCGGCCGAGTGATATCAACCACTGATGCCGCCACCTGGGGGATCGCCGCGCTCGCCACCTTCGGCGTGATCTCGCGTCCGTGGAATTGGCCGGAATTCATCTGGGCGATCGCGGGTGCTGCGCTGTTGGTGGTGCTCCAGTTGCTGCCATGGCCGGATGCGCTCGCCGCCGCCGGCAAGGGTACCGATGTCTATTTCTTTCTGGTCGGTATGATGCTGCTGGCTGAAGTGGCGCGGAAGGAAGGCCTGTTCGACTGGCTCGCGGCGCAGGCGGTGCGATATTCGCACGGTTCGGCCAAACGTTTGTTCCTGATCGTCTATGTCGTGGGCACGCTGGTGACCGTTCTGCTGTCGAACGATGCCACCGCCGTTGTTCTGACACCGGCGGTTTATGCGGCGACCCGCGCCGCGAAGGTCGAGCCGCTGCCATACCTGTTCGTCTGCGCGTTCATCGCCAATGCCGCAAGTTTCGTGCTGCCGATTTCCAACCCCGCCAACCTCGTCGTGTTCGGCAAGCAGATGCCGCCGCTCGTGGAGTGGCTGCGCACCTTCGCGCTGCCTTCCGTGGCCGCGATCGTCATGACCTATCTGGCGCTGCGGCTGACGCAACGCCGCGCGCTCGATGCGTCCGTGCCGGGGATCGATTCGATTGCTCCGCTGACGCGTGCCGGAAAGCTCGCGGCATCCGGCATCCTGATGACGGCGATCGTGCTGCTCACAGCGTCCGCGATGGATCGGGATCTCGGGCTGCCGACCTTCATCGCCGGCGCGATCGTAACAGTGTTGGTGCTGGCGATCTCGCGACAATCTCCGTTGCCGGTGTTGCGTGATGTCTCGTGGTCGGTGCTGCCGCTGGTGGCAGGTCTGTTCATCCTGGTCGAAGGCCTGAACCGGACCGGCGTGCTGCCGGCGCTGGCGCGGGTTCTGAAGCAGGCGTCCATCGCGGCGCCGCAGGCCACGTCCTGGGTCGCGGGGATTGCGGTCGCCGTCGCATCGAATTTACTGAACAACCTGCCGACGGGATTGATCGCCGCGACCACCAGTCAGGCGGCGCAGGTTCCGACCCATGTCACCGGTGCAATCCTGATCGGCGTTGATCTCGGACCAAATCTTTCAGTGACCGGTTCGCTCGCCACGATTCTCTGGCTGATCGTCCTGCGGCGCGAAGGCGAACATGTCGGCGCCACGCAGTTTCTCAGGCTGGGCCTGGTCGTGATGCCGCCGGCGCTGCTGCTGTCGCTGTTGGCGCTTGCCGTCATGTCGCCATAGTACGTCGCGCAAGACTACGGCACGAACGACGTGCGACAGTCAGGCTCGTCAGATCTGCGGCTTGGTTTCCGCTACCGTCGCCATCGCCCGGCTGCGGAAATAATCCAGCACGAAAAGCCTGATCGCGGACGACAGGTTGCCCTGCTGGCGTTTGCTGTCGATCTCGCCCACCAGTTCGGACAGCGTCATGTCCCGCAGCCCGGAGATTTCCTTCATGCCGTTCCAGAATGCCTCTTCGAGGCTGACGCTGGTCTTGTGACCGGCAACGACGATCGAACGTTTGACGACGGGCGATTTCATGAGGCGTCCTCGCCGTCGATGTGATGCTGATCGAGATGATCGTTGGCGCGGCTGCTGCGCTGTTCATCGAGCGCACGTTCGGATTTGGTTCGGCCGAATCGAGCCCGGTTGGCGTCGGCCTGTTTCGCCGCTTGTTCCCGCTCACTGCGTTTCCTGAATCGCTTCAGGTTGACGAGATCCCCCATGGCTGCCCCCGTCATCCGGCAAAGCAGTGGCATGCGGCATTTTCACGAAGACGTGAGCTGTCGCGTCGGGTGTTGGCCTGTTCGGTCGTCATCTAAGGAAATCCCCGTGGTCATTATCTAGATAGCATCAAAGAATGTGTTTCGCCCTGCGAAAACAAAATATTCTGTGCTGTACCACGCGGACGCGCGGCGGCAATAGCCGGAAGGCCTCAGTCTTTAGCTGTTATGAGTCATAATTATAACGGCCGTAGTTATGCGAAGACCCGTGCCGAAATTACCCCGGGTGCGTCATTTTGCTCGGCTGAACCAATCGATCGAATTCGGCGGCGGAGACCAATCCAAGCCGTACAGCCTCTTCTTTCAAGGTGGTTCCGCGTGCGTGAGCAGACTTTGCTACCTTGGCCGCGTTGTCATAACCGATCTTGGGCGCCAGCGCGGTGACAAGCATCAGCGAGCGTTCCATCAGGTCCTGGATGCGCTTTTCGTTGGCACGTATTCCCTCGACGCAATGCTCGGTGAACGAGCGCGCGACGTCGGCGAGCAGTTGTAAGGAATGCATCATACAATATGCCAGCAATGGCTTGTAGACGTTCAGTTCGAAATGCCCCTGGCTTCCCCCGACCGTGATGGCGGTGTGGTTGCCGAACACCTGACAGCACACCATGGTCATGGCCTCGCATTGCGTCGGGTTGACCTTGCCCGGCATGATCGAAGAGCCCGGTTCGTTTTCGGGCAATATCAACTCGCCGAGGCCGGAGCGCGGACCCGATCCCAACAGGCGAATATCGTTGGCGATCTTGAACAGGCCGGTCGCCACCGAATTGACGGCGCCGTGCGCGAAAACATAGGCGTCGTTGGAGGCCAGCGCCTCGAATTTGTTGGCGGCGCTGGTGAACGGCAGCTTTGTAATGCTGGCCACATGTTTGGCAAAGGCGCGGGCGAATTTCGGTTTCGAATTGAGTCCGGTGCCGACGGCGGTGCCGCCTTGCGCGAGCGGATAAAGATCTTTCACCGCGAGACGCAGCCGCGCGATGCCGCTTTCGACCTGCGCAGCATAGCCGGAAAATTCTTGGCCCAACGTCAGCGGCGTTGCGTCCTGGGTGTGGGTTCGTCCAATTTTTACGATTTTGGCAAACGCCTTCTCCTTTGCGCGCAGCGCGCGGTGAAGCGTCTCAAGCGCGGGAACAAGATCGGCGAGGATGCGCGTCGCGGCTGCGATATGCATCGCCGTCGGAAATGAGTCGTTCGAGGACTGGCTCATGTTGACGTGATCGTTGGGATGAACCGGTTGCTTGGCGCCGAGTTTGCCGCCGAGCAGTTCATTGCCACGGTTGGCGATCACCTCATTGAGGTTCATGTTGGTTTGCGTACCGGATCCGGTCTGCCAGACCACCAGCGGAAAATGATCGTCGAGCTTGCCGTCGATGACTTCGCGCGCGGCGCGGATGATGGCGCCGGCGCGGCGCTGGTCGATGAGCCCAAGCTCGCGATTGGTTTCGGCGGCGGCAAGCTTGACCATCGCGAGCGCGTGAACGATCGGCATCGGCATCCGGTCCTGGCCGATGCGGAAGTTTCGCCGTGACCGCTCCGTTTGCGCGCCCCAATAGCGATCGGCGGCAACATCGATCGGGCCGAAGCTGTCGGTCTCGGAGCGTGTGGGATGTGATGATGTCGCGGGTCGGGCCATGAGCAATATCCACAGGTGATGAACGTTGCACCGTCTCCGGCGCAACGTTCATTCTACGGGTTGAGAGATGTCCCGGGGGCGGGATTATTTCTTGCGGAAGCGATCCAGCCGGACGACCTCGGCGCCTTCGCTTGGCTTGCCCGGCGCGTCCTGATTTTCGACAACGGGTTCGGGAACCGTCAATGTTGCTGGCACTTGGGCTGCGACAGGAATGGCGGGCAGGTTTCCAGCCGGGCTCTCGGTCTCGACATCGGATGCCTCGAACGTCAGGCCAAACTGCACCGAAGGATCGAAGAAGCTCTTGATGGAATTGAAAGGTACCACCAGACGCTCGGGAATGCCGCCGAACGACAGGCCGACCTCGAAGCGATCCTCCAGAACCGTCAGATCCCAGAACTGGTGCTGAAGAATGATGGTCATTTCTTCCGGATATTGCGCCAACAGCCGCGGCGAAAGCTTGACGCCCTCGGCGGTGGACAGAAAGGTAATGAAGAAATGGTGTTCCCCGGGCAGGCCATGCTCGGCCGCATCGATCAATACGCGCCGCAGCACCCCGCGCAGCGCATCGCGCGCCAAGACGTCATATCGGATGTGATCGGTCGCCATTGATTATCCTGTCGCGTTCAGATGCTGCCGGCGGATCGGCGGGCGGTGCCCAAGGCGTACCCAAGACCCGACTCGAACCATTTTACCGATGCTACCCCGGCTGGCGGCCAAGGTCAGCACCGCCGGCGATGAATATTCCAGTAAAAAGCCGGGTAAAAGTCCCATTCTTGATAGAATTCGTTTGATGGAATTTATCCTGATGCAATTCGTCCTGACGACAATTGAAGTGGAGGCTTCTGTTGCCAGGTGCCTCCGAACCCCGCCTGACGGAGCTTAACCCATCAGGACTTTAGATTTGGTCTTTCAAACTGCGTTACGCAGCCTGAGCAACCGGAGCATAGTTGTCGTTTGCAACTATTGCATAGCCCGATAACGGCGGAACCATACCGGGAAAAAACACGTCCTTTACGCCCTCGTCGATCCTGTTTCGCCCCCGCCGAAACCCGCGCCGCCAGGCCCTGGTGGCCGGCGGCGGGTTCGGGTGGAGGCGCCGGGTACTGCCCCCGGGTCCGAATGGTTTATTGCGACGGCACTTTATTTCCATAGCCGGCGAGCCGGCCCGCTAAATATAGGGGCAAAAGCCAGGAAAAACAGAGCCTCGACAGCTCCCCGGCAAGGACCTCGGCCGCACCTTGGCAGGTATCTGCGGGTGGCATGGCAGCCACGAGACGGCCAGGCGTGGAAATCGCGGAATACCGGTTGGCCGCGCCTGATCGCCGTTCTAAGTCTGGGCCATGCCACCACCGGATTCATCGCCGGTCGCCGTTCCTGTCCCAGGTCCTGTCTCGAGTCCTGCGCCGGACAGCCTGACATCGGCGCCGCCCAGCCTGCTCGAGCTATTTGTCGCATTCGCCAAAATGTCGCTGGCGGGCTTCGGCGGCGTGCTGGTGTTCGCGCGGCGCGCCATCGTCGAGCAGCACCGCTGGATGACGGCGGAGGAATTCAACGAGACCTTCGCGCTGTGCCATTTTTTGCCGGGGCCAAATATCGTCAACCTGACGATGGTGTTCGGCTCGCGGTTTCGCGGCATCGCGGGTGGCCTCGCGGCCTTTGCCGGCTTGCTCGGCCCGCCCACGATCATCATGACGGTGCTGGCGACGCTGTATGCGCGGTTCGGCGACGTCGATGCGCTCAGGCGCATCCTGGCCGGGGTGTCCTGCGTGGCGGTCGGCCTGCTGCTATCGGTGGTTTTCCGGATGATGATGCCGCTGGTCAGGAAACGCGATGCGGTCGGACTTGTGTTCCTGCTCGCGGTGTTTGTCGCGATCGGGGTGGCCCGGCTGCCGCTGGCGACGGTGCTGCTCGTCGCGGTCCCGATCAGCCTGGCCGTCGCGATCGTGATGCGGCGGCGCGCGACATGAACGGGGAAGGCAATCCGCTTCTGACATTGGCCGCGACATTCGGGCTGATGTCGCTATTTGCGGTCGGCGGGGCGAATTCCGCCGTGCCGGAAATGCACCGGGTTGCGGTCGAGGTCCATCACTGGCTGACCGACAAGCAGTTCGCCGATGTGTTTGCGATCTCGCAATTGTCGCCCGGACCGAACGTGCTGATCGTCACCCTGATCGGCTACGCCGTTGCCGGCCTGGGTGGCGCGCTGGTCGCGACGCTGGCGATGTGTCTTCCGACGGCTTTGCTGGCCTATGGCGTCAGCCGCTTTCTCGGGCGGTCGAGCCATGCGCGCTGGCCCGCCATCGTTCAGGCCGCGCTAGTTCCGCTGTCGATCGGATTGATGGCGGCGAGCGGCCTGGTCCTGGGGCTGGCCTCCGACCGGACCTGGGTGGCTGCCATGGTTACCATCGGCGCTGCGGTTGCGGCCTCGCTGACCCGGCTCAACCCGCTCTGGCTGCTGCTGGCGGGAGGTATTCTGGGTTTTGCTGGCGTTATCTGACGAAAATCGCTAGGAATATTGGGAGCGAGCCCAAAAAAATAGGGGCCGCAACTGCCGGCCGCGGAGGAACGTGCATGGCCGATACAGCGGGCCATTCACCGGGTAGCACGGCGTCAACCATTCGTAATTCGTCCGCAGCCATCGCCGTGCTGGTGTTGGCGCTCGCACCGCAGCTTGTCGATCTGGTGTGGTCGATTGGCGGACTGCTGGGGTCGCTTGCCGGACTGGTCAAATCCTCAGGGCGCAATCCGGCGCAGGTGCTTGCGGGTCATGGATCGGCGTTGCTGTTTGCGGTTCCGAGTCTGGCTTTTGGCTCGTTTGGCGCCACCACCAAGTCGGCCCTGTCATCCGAGACGCTTCTGGCGCTGATCTATACCTATCCTCTGCTCGCGGTTGCGGCTTTCACGCTGTTCGTCAAGCTGCGGGCGCCGCAGGATTATTTCGGTGGCGTTATTTTGATGGCGATCGCGTTGTTCGCCTTGTGGGCCTCGAGCGATCTGCAGGGGACGCGCGGGTTCTCATTTGGCGCGGGCACCACGCCCCGCATGTTCGGCGTGTTGCTGCTGGCGCTGGGCGCCGGCGTTGCCGTGGTCGGCCTTGTGACCGACGGCCCGAAGCTCGCGACCTATGCCTGGCGGGGCCCGCTGTTCGAATCGCTGTCCATTCTTTCCTTTGCGCTCACGATCCGGCCCCTTGGTCTGGTGATCTCGGCATTCGCGAGCTTCATCATCTCGGCGTTAGGCACGCCTGAGACCCGCTGGACAGAAACCATCATCGTCGGAATTTGCCTGACCATCGGCTGCAGTCTGCTTTTCCCCTATGCGCTGGGGTTGCCGCTGCAGTTGTTCCCGCGTTTTCTGCTTCAGTGAGGGCGTAATGGCCGATCTGTTTTCCGGTCTCGCCCTCGGTTTCGGTGTCGCGCTGACTCCCATCAACCTGATGCTCTGCCTGATCGGTGCGCTGGTCGGGACGCTGGTCGGTGTGCTGCCGGGCATCGGTACCATCGCTACGGTCGCCATGCTGCTGCCGATCACCTTCGGGCTGCCGCCGATCGGCGCGCTGATCATGCTCGCGGGCATCTATTACGGCGCGCAGTACGGCGGCTCGACCACGTCGATCCTTGTCAATATCCCGGGCGAGGCGACATCGGTGGTGACGACGCTCGACGGTTTCCAGATGGCCAAACAAGGCCGCGCCGGGCCTGCGCTCGCGATCGCGGCGATCGGATCGTTCTTCGCCGGTTGCGTCGCGACCGTCCTGATCGCCGTGCTCGGCGCGCCGCTGACAAAGCTCGCGCTGGCGTTCGGACCGGCTGAATATTTCTCGCTGATGGTGCTGGGGCTGATCTTCGCCGTGGTGCTCGCGAAGGGCTCCGTGCTCAAGGCCGTTGCCATGATCGTGTTCGGGCTGCTGCTGTCGATGGTCGGGTCCGACATCGAGACCGGTGTCTCACGCATGGCATTCAACCTTCCCGAACTCGCCGATGGCCTCGGCTTTGCTACCGTAGCCATGGGCGTATTTGGTTTCGCGGAAATCATCCGCAACCTCGACGCCGGGGCCCAGATGGACCGCGAACTCGTGCAGCAGAAAATCACCGGGCTGATGCCGACCAGGAAGGATTTGATGGTTTCCGCTCCCGCGATCATCCGCGGAACGGTGCTGGGATCGATCCTCGGCATCCTGCCGGGCGGTGGGGCCGTCATCGCCTCGTTTGCCGCCTACACATTCGAGAAGAAGATCTCCAGGGATCCGTCGCGGTTCGGCCGCGGCGCGATCGAAGGCGTCGCGGCGCCGGAAAGCGCCAACAACGCAGCGGCACAGACCTCGTTCATCCCGCTATTGACGCTCGGCATACCGCCCAATGCGGTGATGGCGCTGATGGTCGGTGCGATGACCATCCATGGCATCGTGCCGGGACCGCAGGTGATGCAGAAGCAGCCCGAGCTGGTGTGGGGCATGATCGCATCGATGTGGATCGGCAATCTGATGCTGATCATCATCAACCTGCCGCTGGTCGGCATCTGGGTGCGGCTGCTCCGGGTGCCGTATCGCCTGATGTTCCCCTCGATCATGGTGTTTTGCGCGATCGGCATCTACTCGATCAACAATGCCCCGGTCGACGTAATCCTCGCCGGCGCGTTCGGACTGCTCGGCTACTGGCTGATCAAGCATGACTTCGAACCGGCCCCGCTGCTGCTCGGGATGGTGCTCGGACCGCTGATGGAAGAAAACCTGCGCCGGGCGCTGCTGATCTCGCGCGGCGATTGGACAGTGTTCCTGACCCGTCCGCTGTCGGCGGTGCTGATGGCCCTTGCGGCGTCGCTTCTGGTGCTGGCGGTGTTGCCGTCGCTGCGCAAGAAGCGGGACGAGGTGTTCGCGGAAACCGAGGACTGATCCTGCGTCGCTGAGCCGCATCCCGTCGATTCGACTTCGAGGGCTGACGCGTGTGAGGTGGATGCTGGCCGGTTTGGGCCGGCCGTACATCGATGGCGTTCGGAGAGATCCGATGAATTTGTACAGTCGCGTGCTCGCGGGCGGCGGTTTGGTGGCGCTGATCGGTTTCGGTGCCTTCGCCGCACCCGCCCAGACTCAAACCTATCCGACCCGCACTATCACCATGATCGTGCCGTTCGCGGCCGGCGGTCCGACCGACGTCATCGCGCGCATCGTCACCGGGCATATGGCGCAGACGCTCGGTCAGACCATCATCATCGAGAATGTGGTCGGGGCCGGCGGCACTACCGCCACCACTCGCGCCGCGCGTGCCGCCAACGACGGATATACGCTGATCACGGGGCACATGGGCACCCATGCGGCGTCGGTGCCGCTTTATCCCAATCTTGCCTATGATCCGGAAAAGGATTTCGAGCCGGTCATGTTGTTGGCCGGCACGCCGATCCTTATCCTGGCGCGCAAGGATTTTCCACCGAAGGACCTGAAGGAATTTATTACTTACGTGAAAGCCAATGTCGGGAAGGTCAATGCGGCACATGCCGGTGTCGGCTCGGTCTCCCACGTCTCGTGCCAACTGCTCAACTCGATCCTCGACATCAAACCAACCGCCGTCCCCTTCAATGGTACGGGGCCAGCGATGAATGCGCTGGTCAGCGGCCAGGTCGACTACATGTGCGACCAGATCGTCAACGCGGTGCCGCAGATCAACGGCGGCACCATCAAGGCCTATGCGGTCGCAACGCCCGCGCGCAATCCGTCCCTGCCTGACGTTCCAACCACCGCGGAAGCCGGCCTGCCGGAGTTCCAGGCCCAGGCCTGGAATGCGATCTTTGTGCCAAAGGAAACCCCGGCGCCGGTCATTGCCAAGCTCAACGCGGCAGCGGCCAAGGCGCTCGATGACGAAGGCGTCCGCAAGCGCCTGCTCGATCTCGGCAGCGTGGTCCCGCCGGCGGCGCAGCGCACGCCGGAAACGCTCGCCACGCTGGTGAA
>Ga0193743_1003454_pt1 | contig 10569 bp, 5 predicted proteins | sample L2c2metaG_FD_143038 | JGI IMG/M metagenome (GOLD analysis project Ga0193743, IMG submission 143038) | Soil microbial communities from a riparian zone of the East river system, Colorado, United States - L2c2 | ecosystem: Environmental > Terrestrial > Soil > Riparian zone | place: USA: East River...
GCAACACCGCCAGCCCGCAGTCGGTCGCGTTCGCGGTGGTCGACGCCCCCGACCCGGACAACACCGCGCCCGAGGTGACCGCCACGGTCGCCGGCGAGCAGAACGGTGACGGCGCCTACCTCGGCGCCGCGACGGTCACCGTCGCCGCCACCGACGCGGGCTCCGGCGTCGCCACGGTCGAATACTCGCTCGACGGCGCGCCCTACGCGGCCTACACCGCGCCGGTCGCGGTCAACCAGCCGGGCGCACACACGCTCAGCGCCCGCGCCACCGACGAGGCCGGCAACACCTCGACGCCTGCGACGGTGACGTTCACCGTCGTCGACACCCCCGGCCCGGACACCACCGCGCCGACCGTGACCGCCGCGGTCACCGGCGACCAGAACGAGAGCGGCGGCTACGTGGGTAGCGCGACCGTCACCGTCACCGCCACCGACGCGGAGTCCGGTGTGGACACCGTGGAATACGCGGTCGACGGCGGTGCCTACGCCGCCTACACCGCGCCGGTCACGGTGAACGCGGTCGGCCAGCACACGGTCAGCTTCCGGGCGACCGACGAGGCCGGCAACACCTCGACGCCGGGCAGCGTGCAGTTCGCCGTCGTCGACGCGCCGAACCCCGACAACACCCCGCCGGCGGCGACCGCCACGGTGACCGGCACCCGCAACACCAGCGGTGCCTACATCGGCGCGGCGACGGTGACCATCGCGGCCACCGACGAGGGTTCCGGTGTGGACAGTGTCGAATACTCGCTCGACGGCGGTCCCTACGCGGCCTACACCGCGCCGGTCACCGTCAACCAGGTGGGCCAGCACAGCGTGAGCTACCGGGCGACCGACAACGCCGGCAACACCTCGACGCCGCAGTCGGCCACGTTCAGCGTGGTCGCACCGCCCAACCCGGACACGACGGCGCCGACCGTCAACGCCGCGATCGCCGGTCAGCTCGACGGCAGTTGGTCCTATATCGGCAGCGCGACCGTCACGCTGACCGCCAGCGACACCGAGTCCGGCCTGCTGCGGGTCGAATACGCCCTGGACGGCCGCGGCTACCTGGTCTACACCGGGCCGGTCACGGTCAACACCCCGGGCGCGCACACCTTCAGCTACCGGGCCACCGACCGGGCCGGCAACGTCTCCGGCACCGCGTCGACCACGTTCACCGTGGTCGAGAGCGGCCCACCGGCGCCGACATGCCGGGTCGCCGACAACCGCACCACGGTCTGGATGGGCACCCACAACAGCGGCGTGGCCAACCGGGTCGTCGAGCGTGGCTGCAGCATCAATGACCTGGTGCTCGACGAGCAGTCGTGGGCCAGCACCGCCGAGTTCGTCGCGCACGTCACCGCGGTCGCCGACCAGCTGCACAGCCGTGGCTTCATCCCGCTCAAGGACCGCAACGGCCTGGTCCGTGGCGCCCGGGAGAGCAACGTCGGCAAGTCCGAGGCGGTGCAGGGCTACACGCCGCTGCTGGACACCAAGCTCGCCTCGTTCAAGCTCTGGGAGCAGGTCGGTGCCGGCGGTTTCCGCCGCAACGCCGACGGCTCGATCTCCAGCAAGCCGCTGGACGGCCTGGGCATGCTCTGGTTCCCGGTCCGCACCTACGGCGACTTCTCGCTCAAGTTGCAGTGGCGCGACGACGCACCCGGTGACGGGCGCGCCAACAGCGGCGTCTTCGTCCGCTTCCCGCAGGTGCACCAGCACCCGCAGGAGCCGCGGCCCGAGTGGGTGGCCATCAAATACGGCCACGAACTGCAGATCTTCGACAGCCCGAGCGGCGATCAATACAAGAGCGGCTCGGTGTACGGGTTCGACCAGGTCAACCTGGCCGACGCGGGGGTGACCGCCAAGGGCACCTGGAACGACTACGAGATCCGGGTCGTCGGGCAGCACTACTCGATCTTCCGCAACGGCAAGCTGATCAACCAGTTCACCAACGGTCCGGGCCAGCTCTTCAGCCCGCCGCGGGCGGACGACCCGGGCACCGACGGGCGGCAGAACGCGGAGGGCTACATCGGCCTGCAGAACCACAGCGCGGCCGACGCGGTCAGCTTCCGCAACGTCCGCATCGCACCGCTGACCCCGTAAGCAAAGGACGAGACCAGTGGAGAAGGAAACCTCACGCCTGGGATCGGTGGGCGCGCCGCGGCTGATGGCCGTCGCGATCCTCGCCGTGACCCTGGTCGGCGCGGGGGTCCTCCGGTTCGGCGGCCTGCAGGCCGCCGGGCCGGGGGTGCCCGCCGCGGTCCCGGCTCAACAGGCGGTCGCCGCACAGCAAGCCGCCGAGCTTGCTGCCCTCGCGCCGGGCGACCGCCCGGACGGCTGCGTCCAGCCCGACCGGCGGATCCAGCTGTATGCGGTCGAGCTGCCCCGGGACAACAACCAGATCCGGCTGGGCTACGGCCTGACCCCGGAGACCGCCTCGTACCCCGGACCGCTGATCGAGATGATCGAGGGGGAGTGCCTGGCGATCACCCTGCACAACGACGTCCCGGCGGCCACCCTGGAAGCGCTCCGCCAGGACCCCAACCACCCGCTCGGGGTGTCGCTGCACACCCACGGCGTCAAATACACGCCGGCCTCCGACGGCACCATCCACACCGACTCGTGGGTGCCGCCGGGCGGTCAGCGCACCTACATCTGGTTCGCCAAGCCCCGCAACGCGAGCACCGGCGCGCAGGGCACGGCCGGCTACTGGTGGTACCACGACCACATGGTCGGCGGTCCACATGGGACGCGCGGCCAGGGCACCGGCCTGTTCGGCGGGCTCGTCGTGCGCCGCCAGGGCGACATCCGGCCCAACCGGACCTACGTGACCGCGTTCGGTGACCTCCAGTCGATCAACCTGCGGCGCGGTGCCGCGACCGACACCTGCGACCCGGCCAACCCGGTGCCCGGCCCGACTTGCCTGATCGCCAAGCCCGGCGAGCGGGTCGAGTTCCTGGTCATCGGCATGGGCAACGACATGCACACCTTCCACCTGCACGGGCATTCCTGGGCGGACAGCCGCACCGGGATGCTCGACGGCACCAACAAAGCCTTGGCCGACTCGGTGCCGGTCATCGACAACAAGACCCTAGGGCCCGGCGACTCGTTCGGCGTGACGGTGGTCGCCGGCGACTCGGTCGGTGCCGGCAACTGGATGCTGCACTGCCACATGCAGTTCCACTCCGACCAGGGCATGGCGACGATGCTGCACGTCCTCACCCCGGACGGCACGCTCGCACCGCACAGCGCCGACCACGCGCCAGCGGCGGCGGACGCTACCGCGGCGCACGCCGCGCACCAGGGGAGCCACCAGTGACCACAGGATTCCGCGAGCCTTACAAAGGAGCAGGAATGGCCCACCGAAAGCGGCGTCGGGTCGCCGCAACGGCGTTGCGTCGCGCGTTCGCGCTGGCGTCGGCGGCCGTGCTGACGCTCGGCATTCTGTCCGGGCCGGCATCCGCACCGGCCGCCGCGGCAGCGGCACCGACGTGGGGTGCCAACGCGGTCAACGTGCTGGTCTTCCACGGCCCGGTCGACCAGCAGGACGACCCGGTCAACAAGGCGGTCGCCGCGGTGCGCAAGCTTGGCACCGACAACGGGTTCACCGTCAACGTGTCCAGCGACCCGACCGTGTTCACCCCCAACAATCTCGCCAGATACCGCGGCGTCGTGTTCCTGTCCGCCAACGGCGTCACGCTCAACGACGCACAGGAGGCGGCCTTCCAGGCGTACGTCAAGGGTGGCGGCGGTTTCGTCGGCGTCCACGACGCGGCCCGCGCACAGCCCGCGTCCGAGTGGTTCACCGGGCTGATCGGCAGCCGGCCGGCGCCGAGCCTGCCCAACGCCGAGAAGGTCGTGGAGTCCGCGGCCAGCGGCAGCAACCCGCCCAACGAGACCGTCGCACAACTCTTCGACGGCTCGACCGGCACCAAGTGGCTGGTCCGCACCAACACCGGCTGGGCACAGGGCAAGCTGGCCGCGCCGACCGTGGTCAACCGCTACGCGCTCACCTCGGCCAACGACTTCCCGGGCCGGGACCCGAAGAACTGGAAGCTGCAGGGTTCCAACGACGGGCAGAGCTGGACCGATCTGGACACGCGTACGAACGAGGTGTTCCCGCAGCGGTTCCAGACCCGGCAGTTCTCCTTCACCAACACCACCGCCTACCAGTACTACCGGCTGGACATCTCGGCCAACAGCGGCGAGCCGCTGATCCAGCTCGCCGAGATCTGGCTGATCGGCCCGGACGCGGGGCCGCCGCCGGAGAGCAACGTGCAGCAGGCGACGGTCAGCGTCACCGACCGGCAGCACCCGGCCAACAAGGGGCTGCCGCTGACCTGGACCCGTTCGGACCAGTGGATCAACTGGGACCCGAACCCGACCGGGACCGTGCAGACCATCGCCCAGGTCCAGGAGCACACCTACAACGCCGGGCTGAGCGGCAACGGCGCGTTCCACCCGATCTCCTGGTGCCGCGACTACGACGGCGGCCGCTCCTTCTACACCGGCATGGGGCGCACCGACGCGAGCTACACCACCGACACCAAGTTCCTCGGCCACCTGCTGGGCGCGATCCAGTGGACCACCGGCCTGGTGCGCGGTGACTGCCAGGCGACCATCGCGTCCAACTACAAGGTGGAGCGGCTGACCGCGGCCAACCAGCCCGGCCAGCTCGACCAGATCGGCGAGCCGCACGGCCTGACCATCGCGCCGGACGGCACCGTCTTCTACATCGGCAAGGCGGCCTGCCCGACCGGGCCCGTCGTCGACTGGAACGACCCCAACGTCGGCCTCGGCTGCGGCACCATCCACTCCTGGGACCCGCGTACGAAGCAGGTCAAGCTCCTCACCACGCTCAAGGTGATGGGCAACCGGGGCAGCGGCAGCGAGTTGGTCAAGAACGAGGAAGGTCTGGTCGGCATCACGCTCGACCCGAACTTCGCCGACAACGGCTGGTTCTACGTGTTCTGGATGCCGCACGAGTCGATCGACCGGGTCAACCGGGTCGGCCAGCGGACGGTGTCCCGGTTCACTTACGACAAGGCGAACCAGAGCATCGACCAGGCCACCCGTAAGGACCTGCTGCACTGGGACACCCAGATCCACAGCTGCTGCCACGCCGGCGGCGGCATGACCTTCGACGAGTCCGGCAACCTGTTCATCGGTTCCGGTGACAACAACTCGTCCGGTGGCTCCGACGGCTACTCCGGCAACAACTGGACCGAGGAGTTCGCGGGCCTGTCGTTCCAGGACGCCCGGCGCACCGCCGGCAACACCAACAACCTCAACGGCAAGATCCTGCGGATCCACCCGGAGCCGGACGGCACCTACTCGATCCCCGACGACAACCTGTTCACCGGCCAGGAGGGCGGTGGCGGCAAGGCCCGCCCGGAGATCTACGTGATGGGCGTGCGCAACATCGCCCGGATCGCCTGGGACAAGGCCAACCACTGGCTGACCGCCGCGTGGGTCGGTCCCGACGCCGGCGCACCGAGCCCGGAGCTGGGCCCGGCGAAGTACGAGACCGCGACGATCATCACGCAGCCCGGCAACCACGGCTGGCCCTACTGCATGGGCGACCGGCAGCCCTACCGGGACCGCAGCACCACCGACGCGAGCGTGCTGACCGGCTGGTATGACTGCGACAACCCGAAGAACGAGTCGCCCCGCAACACCGGTCTGGTCAACCTTCCGCCGGTCCGCGACAACATGATCTGGTACTCGCCGCAGGGCGGTGGCCCGGTCTTCCCGAAGCGGACCGACGGCAGCGGCCTGCCGACCTACGTGCAGTCGGAAACCACCTACACCCAGCCCTACCTCACTGGCGGCGGCCAGGCCATCATGGACGGCCCGACCTACCACCGCTCGCAGGTCGACGTGAACAGCGGCGTCGCCTGGCCGGCATACTGGGAGAACAAGTGGTTCATCGGTGACGAGTCCAACGGCAACAACCGGGTCTCCATCATGGTCAACCCGGACACGGCCACCTCGGCCGGCGCGCCCGCGTTCGCCGAGGACCTGCGCCGGATCATCCCGCCGGGCAGCAACGGCACCACCCAGTTGCAGTCCTGGATGGATGCCAAGTTCGGCGCGGACGGCGCGCTCTACATGCTCGACTATGGCGGCGGCTTCTTCACCCTGCACGGCAACCAGAAGCTGATCCGGATCACCTACCAGGGCGGCCAGGCGACCCCGAACCCCAGCCAGGCCACCGCGATCTCGGCGACCCCGAGCACGCCCCGGACCATCGCGTTCAGCAGCAACCGGGTCGGTGGCGTCGCCTGGCAATGGGACTTCGGCGACGGCACGAAGGGCTCCACCGCACCGCACCCGAACCACACCTACAAGCGCTACGGCACCTTCCAGGCGACGCTGAAGGTGACCTACGCCGACGGCGAGGTCGTCACGTCGACGATCCCGGTCACCGCCGGCTGCACCGCGGCCGACGCGCGGCCGACGGTCTACATGCTGGAGACCGACACCGGTGTCGCCAACCGGCAGGTCGGCGGCGGCTGCACGATCAACGACCTGATCGACGACGAGAGCACCTGGCCCAACCGGGGTGCCTTCGCCGACCACCTCGAGACGGTGATCGCGGAGCTGACGGCCTCGCACGTCGTCGACAACAAGGAGGCCAACACGCTGCGGCGGGTCGGCACCCAGTCGCCGATCGGCGCGACCAACGGCTACCAGACCATCTTCGACGGCACGGCCTACTCGCTCGCCGGCTGGCGCCAGGCGCCCAGCGGTGGGTTCGGCCTGCGGCCGGACGGGTCGATCCGGAGCACCGGCGGGCTCGGCATGCTGTGGTATGCGAACCAGCAGTTCGCGGACTACTCCATCCGGCTCCAGTTCAAGGACATCGCGCCGGAGGGCTTCCGGGCCAACAGCGGTGTGTTCATCAGGTTCCCGGACCCGCGGACCCCGGTGGAGCAACGGCCACCGGGAAGCTGCGGCACGGTCGGGTCGGCACGCTCGTCGCAAGCCTGGGTCGCGATCTACTGTGGACACGAGATCCAGATCTACGACGGGGAGACGGGCGAGCCGCAGAAGACCGGCTCGGTCTACAACTTCGACCCGAACACGACGGCCCAGGCCGGCGCGACGCCGAAGAACGTGTGGAACGACTACGAGATCCGCGTGGTCGGCCAGCACTTCACGATGATCCGGAACGGCGTGGTGATCAACGAGTTCGACAACACGCCGGGCAAGCAGTCGTCTCGCGCGGGTGACCCGCCGACCGACCTGCGCCAGTTCATCAGCGGCTACATCGGCCTGCAGAACCACAGCAACAACGACCTGATCGACATTCGCAACGTGCGGGTGCGCACCTACTGATCCAACCCGGTGACCGGGTACGGGCGACGCCCGTACCCGGTCATTTTCCCTGTCGGCGCGGCTACGGTGCTGGCACCGCGACCGACGTAGGCTCGGTTGTGGCACCTGTGGAAAAGAAATCCTCACGTCTGCGATGGGCGAGCGCGCCCCGGCTGATGGCCGTCGCGGTCTTCGCCGTGACGCTGTTCGGCGCGGGGGTCCTGCGCTTTGGCGCCCAGCCGGCCTTCGGTCCGGCGGCGCCCGCGGCCGCGGTCCCGGCCCGGCAGGCGGTCGCGGCGACGCCGGGCGCCCAGCCGGACGGCTGCGTCAAACCGAACCGGCAGATCCAGATGTACGCGGTCGAGCTACCCAAGGACCCGGCCACCAAGCAGGTCCGCCTGGGCTACGGCCTGACGGCGAAATCGGCCTCCTACCCGGGGCCAACGATCGAGATGACCGAGGGCGAGTGCCTCGCGATCACCCTGCACAACAAGGTCCCGACGGCCACCTTGGAGGCGCTGCGCACCGACCGCGCCCACCCGCTCGGGGTGTCGCTCCATGCCCACGGGGTGAAATACACCGCGTCGTCCGACGGCACGATCCAGACCAACTCCTACGTCGCGCCGGGAGGTCAGCGCACCTATTTCTGGTTCGCCAAGCCGCGCGACCCGAGCACCGGCTCGCAGGGCACGGCGGGCTACTGGTGGTACCACGACCACATGGTCGGCGGTCCACACGGGACGGCCGGGGCCGGCGCGGGCCTGTTCGGCGCGCTGATCGTGCGCCGGCAGGGCGACGTCAAGCCGGCCCGGACCTACGTGACCGCGTTCGGCGACCGTCAAACGATCAACCTGCGGCGCGGCGCCGCGACCGACACGTGCGCTGCGGCCAAACCGGTGGCCGGGCCGACCTGCCTGATCGCCAAGCCCGGCGAGCGGGTCGAGTTCGCGGTCATCGGCATGGGCAACGACGTGCACACGTTCCACCTGCACGGGCACTCGTGGGCGGACACCCGCACCGGGATGCTCGACGGCACCGACAAGGCGCTTGTCAACTCGGTGGCGGTGATCGACAACAAGACCCTCGGCCCGGGTGACTCGTTCGGCGTGCAGGTGATCGCCGGCGACTCGGTCGGTGCCGGCAACTGGATGCTGCACTGCCACATTCAGTTCCACGTCGACCAGGGCATGTCGACGATGCTGCACGTCCTCAACCCGAACGGCACGGTGGCGCCGCACAGTGCCGACCACGCACCCCAACACCTGTGAAAACCCGCCCGGTCATGCCATTTCCAGCCGCCTTGGCAACGTCGTCAGCGGTGCCGGCAGGCGCAGCGGCGCGGCGCCGGGGGTGACCGCGCCGAGCAGCCGCCCGCCGTTGGCGCCGGTGGCGGCCGGCACCGCACCCGGCAGCCCGTGCCAGGTGAGCCAGCCGATCAGCGCGAAGAGCACCGCCTCCTTCGCGTCGGCCGGCAGCCCCAACTCGTCGGAGGGCACCAGCGTCACGCCGGGCGCGCGGGCGGCGAGCCGATCGAGCAGCGTCCGGTTGCGCACGCCACCGCCGGAGACCAGCACGTGGTCGAGCCGGTGGCGGCGGATCTCGGCGCCGACCGTCGCCGCGGTCAGCTCGGTCAGGGTGGCCAGCAGGTCGTCCGGCGGATAGCCGCCGGCACCGTCGAGATAGGCCGCCGAGAACAGTTCCTTGCCGGTCGACTTCGGCGGCGTACGCGCGTAGTAGGGCTCAACCAACAACCGGTCGAGCAGTTCGGCCCGCACGGTCCCGCGCGCGGCCATGGCACCGCCCCGGTCGTAGGGCTCGCCGGTGACGGCCAGCGCGGCCGCGTCGATCAGCGCGTTGCCCGGCCCGGTGTCGTAGGCGCACGCCTCGCCCGGCACCGCGACCGTGAGGTTGGCGATCCCACCGAGGTTGACCGCGCCCCACCGCCCCTCCCGGCCGGCGAGCAGCATCAGGTCGAGCACCGGCACCAGCGGCGCGCCCTGGCCGCCTGCCGCCACGTCGCGCACCCGCACGTCGGCCACCACCGGCAGCCCGGTGCGCTCGGCGATCCAGGCGGGTTGGCCAAGCTGGAGGGTGCCGTCGGTGGCCGCGTGGAACAGCGTCTGCCCGTGCGAGCAGACCAGGTCGGCCGGCCCGGCCGCGTCGAGCACCGCCGTCGCCGCCCCGGCGAACGCCTGCCCGAGCTTGGTGTCGAGCGCGCAGATGTCGCCGAGCCCGACCTTGCCGGGCGGCAGCGCGGCGCGGATCGCCGCGCGCAGCGGCGGCGGGTAGGGGGTGGTCGCGTGGTGCAGCAGCCGGGCGCGCAGCGCGTCGCCGCCCGGCGGCACGGAGAAGGAGACCAGCGCCGCGTCGATGCCGTCGTGCGAGGTGCCGGAGCTCAGGCCCAGTACGCGCATCGACCCACCCTGTTCCCCTGCGGTGGTGTGCGTCAATCGGCTACGGGCGCAGAATGGGCACCGTCAGCGTGCCGGTTGGGGGAGAGTGACGTCATCGCACACATCGATCTAGGGTTCGACGAGAAGGAAGCGCCTGGGATCACCGGGCTGCTGCGGTTCCGGCCGGAGACCGCCGGGCCGCTCAACGCGCTCGCCGAGGCGCTGCTGCGGGCGCCCAACTCGCTGTCGCGCGGTGAGCGGGAGCTGATCGCGGCGCAGGTGTCGGCGCTCAACGAGTGCGCGTTCTGTCGCGACTCGCATTCCGCGTTCGCCGCGGCGCAGCTCGAGCCCGGCATGGCGCTGGTCGAGCAGGTGCGGGCCGACCCCGACGCGGCGCCGATCTCGGCCAAGCTGCGCGCCCTGCTGCGGATCGCCGCCGCGGTGCGTGACGACGGCCGGGCGGTGACGCCGTCGCTCGTCGCCGCGGCCCGCGATGCCGGGGCGACCGACGTCGAGATCCACGACACGGTGTTGATCGCGGCCGCGTTCTGCATGTTCAACCGCTACGTCGACGGCCTGGGCACGTTCGCGCCGGATGACCCCGGTGCCTACGCCGCGTCGGCCCGCCGGATCGTCGAGTTCGGCTACGTGCCACCCTCTTGAGACGCGTGCGTATGCGGGTGAGCGTCTGAGCCATTCAGGCGCGCGGTCATGCGGGTTGTACTCGACGCATGACATTTCTAGTTATCGGCGGCACGGGCAAGACCGGCCGGCGCGTCGTGGACCGGCTCACTCAGCGCGGCATCCCGGCGCGGGTCGGCTCGCGCACCGGCACGCCGCGCTTCGACTGGGCCGACCGGGAAACCTGGGCA
>Ga0193743_1003455_pt1 | contig 10567 bp, 11 predicted proteins | sample L2c2metaG_FD_143038 | JGI IMG/M metagenome (GOLD analysis project Ga0193743, IMG submission 143038) | Soil microbial communities from a riparian zone of the East river system, Colorado, United States - L2c2 | ecosystem: Environmental > Terrestrial > Soil > Riparian zone | place: USA: East River...
CCGGGCTGCTGACCGGGGACCTCGCCGGCCGCGCCGCCATCGGCCTCGGCGCGGCGCTGGTGCTCTACGCGCTGGTCGGCCTCGCCGGGCCACGCTTCGCGGTGCCGCCGCGGGCCGAGCGCTGGCTGTCGCCGCTGGTCGGCGCCGCCACCGGCCTGGTCACCGGCGCCACCGGGGTCTTCGTCATCCCGGCAGTGCCCTACCTGCAGGCGCTGGGGCTGGAGAAGGAGGATTTGATCCAGGCGCTGGGCTTGTCCTTTACCGTCTCGACCCTGGCGCTGGCGGCCGGGCTGGCCCAGGGCGGGGCCTTCCCGCTGGCCACCGCCGGCACCTCGCTGCTGGCCTTGGCCCCCGCCCTGCTCGGCATGGCGGCCGGGCAGTGGCTGCGGCTGAGGGTGCGGCCGGAGCTGTTCCGGCGCTGGTTCTTCCTCGGGCTCCTCGCCCTCGGCCTCGACCTGGCGCTGCGGCCGCTGCTCTGATCAGTCCGGCGCGACGGCGACGCAGCCCTCGCCGGCATAGGCGTAGTTGGCGACCCGGCCGGCGGGGTTGAAGTAGAAGGTGGTCAGGCAGCGCCGGTCCACCGCATAGGGCGGCACATACTGGTCGACATAGACCGTCCGCGCCTCGGTGTAGCGGCGCTTGTCGCCGTCGTCGTCGCGATAGGTGCCGCGCACGAAGGCGGTCTGCGGCCGGCTGGTGATGTAGCCGCCGCCGGTCTCGACCCAGGACAGGTTGAACTGCGAATAGCGCCGCCCGTCCTCGGTGGTGCCCTCGTAGATCGGCGGGCCGTACTGGACCACCAGCTGGTCCTTCGGCGCGCCGACCAGCCGGTCGAGCCCCTTGCGGAAGCCGGCCTCGGTGGCGCAGGCGGCGAGCAGCAACGCGCCGGCCAGAAGCGTGATCGATGTCCGAAGGCGCGGCGTCATTCCGGTCTCTGCGGTGGGAAATGGTCAGGTCTCACCGCACCACGATGGCATGGCGCAAAAATGGCGGAGGTGACCCCGGTCACAATCCAGCATTGTGACCGGTCACAACGGCAAATTGTCGTGCTTCTTCCAGGGGTTCTCGAGTTTCTTGCCTTCCAGCATGGCCAGCGCCTTGCAGATCCGCCGTCGGGTGTTGTGCGGCATGATCACGTCGTCGACATAGCCGCGCGCCGCGGCGACGAAGGGGTTGGCGAATTTCTCGCGGTATTCCTCGGTCCGCGCCGCGATCTTCTCGGCGTCGCCGAGATCGGCGCGGAAGATGATCTCGACCGCGCCCTTGGGGCCCATCACCGCGATCTCGGCCGTCGGCCAGGCATAGTTGACGTCGCCGCGCAGATGCTTCGACGCCATCACGTCATAGGCCCCGCCATAGGCCTTGCGGGTGATCAGGGTGACCTTCGGCACCGTCGCCTCGGCATAGGCGAACAAGAGCTTGGCGCCGTGCTTGATGATGCCGCCGTACTCCTGGCTGGTGCCCGGCAGGAAGCCCGGCACGTCGACGAAGGTGACGATCGGGATGTTGAAGGCGTCGCAGAAGCGCACGAAGCGCGCGGCCTTGCGGCTGGAATCGATGTCCAGGCACCCGGCCAGCACCATCGGCTGGTTGGCGACGATGCCGACGGTGCGGCCCTGCATCCGCGCCAGGCCGATCAGGATGTTGCCGGCGAAGGTAGGCTGCAGCTCGAAGAAATCGCCCTCGTCCACCACCTTCCCGATCAGCTCCTTCATGTCGTAGGGCTTGTTCGGGTTGGCCGGGATCAGGGTGTCCAGCGACATCTCCGGCCGGTCGGCCGGGTCGCCGGTCGGGCGGATCGGGGCCGGCGACCGGTTCGAGGACGGCAGGAAGCCGACGAAGTCGCGCAGCCGCAGCAGCGCCTCGACATCGTCCTCGAAGGCGAGGTCGGCGACGCCCGACTTGGTGGTGTGGGTGATGGCGCCGCCGAGATCCTCGGCCGTCACCACCTCATGCGTCACCGTCTTCACCACATCCGGGCCGGTGACGAACATGTAGGAGCTGTCCTTCACCATGAAGATGAAGTCGGTCATCGCCGGGGAATACACGGCGCCGCCGGCGCAGGGCCCCATGATCAGCGAGATCTGCGGCACCACGCCGGAGGCCAGGACGTTGCGCTGGAACACCTCGGCATAGCCGCCGAGCGAGGCCACCCCCTCCTGGATCCGGGCGCCGCCCGAATCGTTCAGGCCGATCACCGGGGCGCCGACCTTCATCGCCTGGTCCATGACCTTGCAGATCTTCTCGGCATGCGCCTCGGACAGCGAGCCGCCGAACACCGTGAAATCCTGGCTGAAGATGAAGACCAGCTTGCCGTCGACGGTGCCGAAGCCGGTGACCACGCCGTCGCCCGGCACCTTCTGCTCGGCCATGCCGAAATCCGGCGAGCGGTGCTCGACGAACATGTCCCATTCCTCGAAGGAACCGGGATCGAGGAACACGTCGATGCGTTCGCGCGCCGTCAGCTTGCCCTTGGCATGCTGGGCCGCGATGCGCTTTTCGCCACCGCCGAGACGCGCTGCCGCGCGCTTCTTCTCAAGCACCTCAAGGATCTCGCGCATCTTCTCCCCGCGGCTGTCCGCAAACCGTCATTCGCCTGCAATAGCACGTGACGGAGGACCGGGCGAGATCGGGGCTTGCCAGCCCGGTGGGCATTGGGTCCTGATATCGTCCGACGTTCCCGCGAAGGATCCGCCATGAAGATCGAGCCCGTGATCGCCGGTTTCGCCGACGAACTGACCGCATGGCGGCAGGACATCCACGCCCATCCCGAACTGGGGTTCGAGGAGCACCGGACCAGCGCCCTGGTGGCGGAGCGGCTGCGCAGCTTCGGCTGTGAGGTCGCCACCGGCATCGGCCAGACCGGCGTGGTCGGCACCCTTCGGGTCGGCAACACCCCGCGCGCCATCGCGCTGCGCGCCGACATGGACGCGCTGCCGATGCAGGAGGCCAACGGCTTCGGCCACCGGTCGCAGACCGCGAACACGATGCATGCCTGCGGCCATGACGGGCACACCACCATGCTGCTGGGCGCCGCCCGCTATCTCGCGGCGACCCGGAACTTCGACGGCACCGTGCACTTCATCTTCCAGCCGGCCGAGGAGGGCCGCGGCGGGGCGCAGGCGATGATCGCCGACGGGCTGTTCGACCAGTTCCCATGCGAGGCGGTGTTCGGCATGCACAACTTCCACACGCTGGACGCCGGCCGGGTCATGGTCCGGCCCGGCCCGACCATGTCCGGCGGCGGCATCTTCGACATCGAGATCTCCGGCCGCGGCGCCCATGGCGCGCTGCCCGAGACCGGAATCGACCCGGTGCTGATCGCCGCCCATGTGGTGACGGCGCTGCAGAGCGTGGTGGCCCGCAACGTCGCGGCGCTCGATTCCGCGGTGGTCAGCGTCACCCAGATCCATGCCGGCGACGCCTACAACATCATCCCCGACACCGCGGTGCTGCGCGGCACCTTCCGCGCGCTGAAGGTGCCGGTGCTGGAGGCGATGAAGGCCCGGATCGAGACGGTCGCCCGCGATGTCGCCAGCGCCTTCGGCGGCCGGGCCGACCCGAATGTGCGGATCACGGTGATCCCGGTGATCAACGACGACGCCGAGACCGCCTGGGTGGCCGGGGCCGCGGCGGAGGCGCTGGGCGCCGACGCGGTCGACACCGACGGCGCCGTCGTCATGGCGTCGGAGGATTTCGCCTTCATGCTGGCCGAGAAGCCGGGCGCCTTCCTGTTCATCGGCAACGGCCTGGGCAGCGTGCCGGTGCACAACCCGCATTACGACTTCAACGACGAGATCCTGCCGGTCGGCGCCACGCTGTGGTCCCGGCTGGTGGAGACGCGGCTGAAGAAGGCGGAATAGCCTCAGCGCGCGGCGAGGTCGACCAGCCGCGCCGCGGCCTGCAACTCGGCCCGCAGCGCCGCCCGCCGGGCGGTGGATTCGGCGTCCTCGCCCCAGCGCTCGATCTGGAAGCTGGCATCCAGCTCCGCCGCCTCGAAGGCCGCGTCGGCGTCGATCCGGCCGGCCAGCAGCGCCAGGCCGATGACCAGCGACCCGGTCAGCGCGGTCGCCTGGTGCAGCGCCGTCAGCCGCCAAGGGTCCTGCGCCGCCACCGCCGCGCGCAGCGCCGCCAGCGACGCCGCCGGCTGGGCCTTGTGGACGATGCCCGCGGTCACGATCAAGGGCGCGTCATGCGCCGTCATCGCCCAGTCGAGCAGCGGCTGCCACACCGCCTGCTGCCGCTGCACTAGGCCCGCCGGCGCCTCGGCCCGGTAGCACAGCAGGTCGGCGCCGCCATAGGGGGCGATGGTGTCGATGATCAGGTCGCGGTTCGGCGCGACCTTGTCGATCGCGGTCGCGGCCAGTTGCATCAGCGGCATGGCGGACGGCACCACCGCCTGGCCTTGCGCGTCCCATTCCGCCGCCACCGCCTCGGCCAGGGCGCGGCTGGGCAGCACGAAGGCGGCCTTGGCCGGGCTCTTGATCGGCTTGCCGTCGAGCATGACGCCGAACCCGTCCCCGGCCGGCACCGCCGTCACGATCTTGTAGAAGCGCTTCATCACCCGACCCCGTCAGCATCCGCCGCGCCGATATCGGCAATCGCGGCCGCGGATGCAACCCGCATCTCATCACGATGGCAGGGAGCAGCCGGCGCTTCCATTCCCGCCCGCCTGGATGCTACCGCAGGGCCTGCGCGTCGCAGAGGCTGAGATGTTCGACCTGACCACCACCATCATCATCCTCGCCGCGGCCTTGGCGGTGGTCGCGGCCATGGTGGTGCTCGACTGGCGCAAGCCGCCGCCGGGCGAGGTGCGCCTGTTCCCGGTGATACCGGTGATGATGGTGGCGGCGCTGGTGGTGATCCTGATGCTGGCGCACCTGGTGTCACTCCTGACCGGCCACCCGTTCCAGGGCCGCGGCTTCTGAGGACCTGTCTGATAATGCTACTGGTGCGGCCGCCTGATGGCGGTCTCTCCGCTTCCGGTGCTCACGGACCCAAACGTCCGCTGCGCTTCGGTTCTCGAAACCACCACCAGCCGACTCACACCAGCGCATTCTCAAACAGGCCCTGACCCACCGCGGCCCCGGCGGCGGGACTACTGCCCGTTCCAGGGCTGCAGCGCCTCGATCTTCAGCTTGCGCTGCTCCTCCGCCGGCAGCTTGTAGTCGCCCTTGTACGGCGCCGATTCGAACGAGCCGTAGGTCGGGTTGGCGATGGCGATCCAGTCGCGGCCCCAATGGTCCTTGGCCGCCTCGAACGCCGCCTGCCGCTCCGCCACCGTGCCCTTGTAGGCGTCGGTGAAGTCGCCGAAATTGTCGCCGAGCAGCAGCAGGATCCGGTAGTCCTTGGCGATGAAGGCGCGGCGCGTGCTCTTGGCCGAGGTCCAGTCCGGCTGTTCCTTGGCGCTGAGGAAGGTGTCGACATTGTCACCCATCGGGAAGCCGAGCGCCTTCATGTGCTCGACCGTCGGCCCCTCCTCCTCCTTGGTGCGGTTGGTGACGTAGAACACCTTCACCCCCTTCGACGCGGCGTATTGGGTGAATTCGACCGCGCCGGGAATCGGGGTGTCGATCTTGGCCTTGACGTACTGGGTCCAGGTCTTCGGATCGAAGCCGCTGCCTTCCGCCACGTTGCGGGCCTGGTAGGGCGAGGTGTTCAGCACGGTGTCGTCGACGTCGAGCACGACGGCCGGCGGGAAGGTCTTGAAGTCGCCGGTCTGTTCGGCCGGCGCCGCGGTGCGCGACGCGTCGGCCAGCGCCTCGTCCAGCCGGATCCGGGCCAGCGCGTAGGCCCCGAGCGCATTGGCCTGGAATTCGACCGAGGTCTGGTCCCACAGCACCGCGTTCAGATTGTCGTTCTGTCCCGGGCCCTGCTGCGCCTGGGCCGAGCCTGCCGCCGCCGGAAGGGCCAGCGCCAGCAGGGCGAGGGCCGAGACCGAACCATATCGCGTCATCCGAAGCCTCCAATGTTACACTTTCTTGACGGCATTTGAGCAAGGCGGCGGGGGTGACGGCAACCCTGTTCCGGCGCACCGCTCTCGCCGATGTCGCGACCCGTCTCGCCGTGTTAGGAGTGCTGGGGCCGCGACGAAGGGATGGAAACGATGTACACGCTCTACGCCACACCGGGCACCGGCTCCGCGCTCAGCGAGATCATGCTGGCGATCGCCGGCGTGCCCTATGCGGTCAAGTCGGTCGATATCTGGGAAAGCCCGACCGACCGCGAGTTGCTGCAGCGCCTCAATCCGTTGACCCAGGTGCCGGTGCTGGTCCTGCCCGACGGCACGGTGATGACCGAGAGCGCGGCGATCACCCTGCATCTGGCCGATGTCGCGCCGGAGGCCGGGCTGGCCCCGCCGCCGGGCGATCCGGGCCGGGCCGTGTTCCTGCGCCGCCTGGTGTTCATCGTCGCCGCGCTGTACCCGACCTGGACCTTCGGCGACGACCCCGGCCGCTGGGTCTCCGGCGATGCCGCCAAGACCGAGCTGCGGGCCTCGACCGATGAGCACCGGAAGATGCTGTGGCGGCAGATGGAGGCGGTGACCGGCACCCCCTGGTTCCTCGGCGAGACCCGGTCTGCCATCGACGTCTACATCGCGGTGATGAACGGCTGGCGCCCGCGCGCCGAGTGGTTCGGCGCCGAATGCCCGAAGCTGGCCGCCATCGCCGGAACGCTGCGCGCCGACCCGGCGCTGGCCAAGGTCTGGGAACGCAACCAGGGCTGATTTCGACCCACCCGATGCCGCAAGGGGCTTTGACATGAAGAAGCTCATCAACAATCCACGCCATGTCCTCCGCGAGATGCTGGAGGGGTTCGTCGACCTGCATCCCGGCCTGGCCCTGCTGGAGGAGGAAGCCGTGGTGGTCCGCGCCGAGCTGCCGGTGCCGGCCTCGCGGCCCGTCGCCCTGTTGTCCGGCGGCGGCAGCGGGCATGAGCCGGCCCATGCTGGCTATGTCGGCCCCGGCATGCTGACCGCCGCCGTCGCCGGCGACGTCTTCACCTCGCCCAGCACCGACGCCGTGCTGGCCGGCATCCGCGCCGCTGCCGGCCCGGCCGGGGCGGTGCTGGTGGTCAAGAACTACACCGGCGACCGGCTGAACTTCGGTCTGGCGGCGGAGCTGGCCCATGACGAGGGCATCCCGGTCGAGATCGTGGTGGTGGCCGACGACGTGGCGCTGCGCGACACGGTCGAGGCGGCGCGCCGTCGCGGCATCGCCGGCACCGTGCTGATCCACAAGCTCGCCGGCGCCGCCATCGCGGCCGGCAAGCCGTTGGCCGAGGTCGCCGAGATCGCCCGCGCCGCCGCCGCGGACCTGGGCAGCATGGGCGTGGCGCTAGGCGCCTGCACCGTGCCGACCGCCGGCAAGCCCGGCTTCACCCTGGGCGACAACGAGATCGAGCTGGGCCTGGGCATCCATGGCGAAGCCGGGGTGCGGCGCGGGCCGATGCAGCCGGCCGACGCGCTGGTGGCCGAGATGCTGGACGCCATCGTGTCCGACCGCAGCCTCGGCCGCGGCGACCGGGTGGCGCTGCTGGTCAACGGCCTGGGCGCCACGCCGCCGCTGGAGCTGTCGATCGTCGCCCGTGCCGCTTTGGCCGACCTCGCGGCGCGGGGCATCGTGGTGGAGCGGGCTTGGGCCGGCAACTTCCTGACCGCGCTGGACATGCCGGGCTGCTCGCTCAGCCTGCTCAAGCTCGACGACGTGCGCCTCGCCCTGCTGGACGCGGCTGCGAGTGCCCCGGCCTGGCCGGGCGGCGGCCGGATCGGGCCGAAGCGCCGGATCGCAGCACCGGTCCCGGCGCCGACCGCCGAGGCCGTGGTGGCCCCCTCGCCGCTCGCCGATGCGCTGAAGTCGGCCGGGCTGGCGGTGGCGGCGGCGCTGGTCAAGGCCGAGCCGCATCTGACCGACCTGGATTCCCGCGCCGGCGACGGCGATCTCGGCGCCAGCATGGTCCGCGCGGCCGAGGCGATCCGCGCCTTGCCCGACACCGCCTGGGCGACGCCGGCGGTCGCCCTGAAATCCGTCGGCGACGCGCTGCGCCGGGCGATCGGCGGCAGCTCCGGCCCATTCTACGCCACCGCCCTGCTGCGCGCGTCACGGCGCCTGACGGGCGACCCGACCCCCGCACCAGCCGCCTGGGGCGAAGCCTTCTCCATCGCGGTGCAGGCCATCGCCGATCTCGGCGGCGCCAAGCCGGGCGACCGCACCATGCTGGACGCGCTGCACCCGGCCACCGAGGCCTTCGCCGCCGCGGTCGCCGGCGGCAAATCCCTGGCCGAGGCCTGGGCCGCCTGTGTCACGGCGGCGATGGCCGGCACCGACGCCACGGCGCGGATGCGGCCGCGGCTGGGCCGCGCCAGCTATCTCGGCGACCGCGCCATCGGGGTGCCGGACGCCGGCGCCGCCGCCGTGCTGGTGTGGCTGCAGGCGCTGAAGCCGATCATCCGGTGAGCGATCACATCACCTCTCCCGCCTGGCGGGAGAGGTCGGGCGTCCGCAGGACGACCGGGTGAGGGTTGGTCCCGGCCTCGACAAAGAGCCCTCACCCGGAGCCGCTTCGCGTCTCCGACCTCTCCCGTAAACGGGAGAGGCGACGCAATAATCCTGCTTACTCGCGCGGAACCAGCCCCCCGGCGGTTTCGATGAAGCTGGCAATGTCCGCCACCCCGTCGCCGCTGCGGACGCGGGCGAAGACGAAGGGTCGGTCGCCGCGCATCTTGCGGGAATCGCGGTCCATCACCTCGAGCGAGGCGCCGACCAGCGGCGCCAGGTCGGTCTTGTTGATCACCAAGAGGTCGGACCGGGTGATGCCCGGCCCGCCCTTGCGCGGGATCTTGTCGCCGGCCGAGACGTCGATGACGTAGATGGTCAGGTCCGCCAGCTCCGGGCTGAAAGTGGCGGCGAGGTTGTCGCCGCCGGATTCGATCAGCACCAGGTCGAGGCCGGGGAAGCGGCGCCGCATCTCCGCCACCGCCGCCAGGTTGATCGAGGCGTCCTCGCGGATCGCGGTGTGCGGGCAGCCGCCGGTCTCGACCCCGATGATGCGGTCGGTGGACAGCGACCCCGCGCGGTTCAGGAACTCCGCATCCTCCTTGGTGTAGATGTCGTTGGTGATGGCGGCGATGTCGTAGCGGTCGCGGAACGCCTTGCAGAGGGCGTCCATCAGCGCCGTCTTGCCGGAGCCGACGGGGCCGCCGATTCCCACGCGGAGCGGGCCATTCTGGGTGCGGGTCATGTGCGGAACAACCTCGTGTACTGGGTCTCGTGCTGCATCGATGCGATGTCGGCGGCGACGGCCAGGCCGCCGCAGTGGCGGAATGGATCGCCGTCCGGCAGGGCCAGTGCCAGCGCGCCAGCGGCCTCGACCGCCGGCATCAGCGCGGCGATGGCGCGCTGGCCGTCGGTCTGGCCCAGCGGCACCAGCCGCTGCGCCGCCGACACCAGATTGGCGGCCAGCGCGTGCAGGAAGGCGGTGAGCGACGGGGCCAGCGCGATGCCGTGGCCGGCGGCGCAGGCGGCGACCGCGACCGGATAGGCCACGGTCTCGCCGATGCGCGCGGCCAGCCGTTCCAGCCCCGGCACCGGCCAGCTGGACCGCGAGATGGTCAGGAAGGCGGTGCCCTGGGCCAGGGTCTCGACCTGGCGCTCGCGCGAGGCGGCCAGGGCGGTGGCGAGGTCGGCGATCTCGGCCAGCCGGTCGTCGTCCCCGGCCATGGCGGCGCGGTGGGCATAGGCGAACAGCACGGCGTCGTTCCAGCCGGCGCCGTTGGCCAGCGCATCCTCGATCCAGGCCACGAGCCCCGCCCGATCGACCACCCAGCCCATCTCCACCGCCCATTCCAGCCCGCTGGAATGGCTGAAGGCGCCGACCGGGTAGGACGGCGACAGCCAGGCCATCAGGCGGTACAGCGCCCCGTCAGCCATGTCCGTGCACCGCACCATGGCCGTAGGCACCGCCCTCCGGGTCGAACGGCGCCTCGATCGCGGTGACCGTGCCGCCCAGGCCGCGCACCATATCCTCGATCACATGGTCGGCGCGGATGCGCAGCGCGTCCGGCAGCAGCTGGGTCGGCAGGTGGCGGTTGCCGAGATGCCAGGCGATGCGGATCAGCTCGGCCTGGCTGACGGCCCGGATCTCGACCAGGCTCTCCGGCGCCGCCGCGACCAGGACGATGCTGCCGTCCTCGCCCACCAGGCCGTCGTCGTGGCGCAGATGCACGGCTTCGGACAGGTCGAGCAGGACCACGGCCCCGGCCTCGCCATACAGCACGATGCGGCGGCGGTGCCGGGAGTCGAAGTCGAGGACCACCCGGTCGGAGGCTTGGGCCGGGTCGAAGCGCCCGGCCGGGACGACGGCGGTGAAGCGCTTCATGGTTGACCTCGGCCCACGATCGACACCGAGCCCGCCCCCTCACCCTCCCACGCGCTTCGCACGCGGGTCCCTCCCTCTCCCCAAGGAGAGGGAAAGATACCTCTCCCCAGGGGAGAGGTCGAAATCGCGTTGGCGATTTCGGGTGAGGGGGTGGGCTCGATGCAGGTTGGAGTCACAGCCATCTCAAAAC
>Ga0193743_1003456_pt1 | contig 10561 bp, 11 predicted proteins | sample L2c2metaG_FD_143038 | JGI IMG/M metagenome (GOLD analysis project Ga0193743, IMG submission 143038) | Soil microbial communities from a riparian zone of the East river system, Colorado, United States - L2c2 | ecosystem: Environmental > Terrestrial > Soil > Riparian zone | place: USA: East River...
GTCGAAGCTCCGCAGCCCAAGCAGGTATCGCTGAAGGCGCCGAAGCAGACCCTGAAGCACGGTGAAGAAGTGACCGCGGTGGTGCAGACCAGCTGCGGCACCTTCGATATCGCGCTCGACACCACGCGGGCGCCGAAGACGGCGAACTCTTTCGCCTATCTCTCCGAAGAAGGTTTCTACGACGACCTCACCTTCCCCCGCATCGTCCCCGACTTCGTGATCCAGGCCGGCTCCCCGTCTAATACCACCACCGGCGGCCCTGGCTACAGCGTCGACGAGAAGCCGCCCGCCAACCTCGCCTACACCAAAGGCACGGTGGCGATGGCCAAGAGCTCCGCCGAGCCGCCCGGGCGCTCGGGCAGCCAGTTCTACGTGGTGACCGGCGCCGACGCCGGCCTACCGCCCGAATACGCCCTGGTCGGCAAGGTCAGCAGCGGCATGGACGTCGTCGACCGCATCGGCAAGCTCGGGACGCCGTCTGAAAAACCGAAACAGACGGTCCTGATCGAAAAGATCACGATCGAAAAGGGTTAGCCCTAGCGGCTAGGCTGACCGGGTGGCCAAGCTCAACGTCGGCGACCCCGCCCCGGACTTCTCGCTCCCGGGCACCGGTGACAGGACCTACAGGCTTTCCGACTACCGGGGCCGCAAGCTGGTTCTCGCCTTCTACCCCGGCGACTTCACCGCGGTCTGCACCAAACAGTTCTGCTCCTATCGCGACCAGGGCGACAAGCTCGAGGGCCTTGGCGCCGACGTGCTGGGAATCTCGCCGCAGTCGGTCGACTCGCACGAGCGCTTCACCGAGGAGAAGCGGCTCAACGTGCCGTTGCTGGCTGACGAGGACAAGCAGGTCGCCAAGGCCTACGGCGTCGTCGCCGGGCCGATGGTGCGGCGGGCGATCTTCGTGATCGACGAGGAGGGCGTGGTCCGCTACCGCAAGGTGACCCTCGCCGGGCTCACCTACGAGTCGGTCGACGACCTCCAGCGGGCCGTCGCCTCGGTCGGCTGATGGAGGGCGCCGCGACGGCGTCCTTTGTCGTCGGCGCGGAGCCGGCGATCCGCGGCGAAGCCGCCGGCGAGGGACCGCCGATCGTGCTCTGCCACGGCATCACCGCCACGCGGCGCTATGTCAATCACGGCTCACGGGCGCTGGAGCGGGCCGGGCACAGGGTGATCACCTACGACGCCCGGGGCCACGGCGAGTCCGATCCAGCGCCCCCCGGACAGGGTTATGGATACCCGTGGCTGGTCAGCGACCTGGAACGGGTTGTCGCCGCGCAGGTGGGGGAGGGACGCTTCCTCCTCGCCGGGCACTCGATGGGCGCCCACACCGCGGTCGCCTACGCGCTCGCGCACCCCGAGCGCCTGGCCGGCCTGGTCGTCATCGGGCCGACCTACCTGGGCTCGATCCAGCCGTCCTCACTGGACTACTGGGATGGCCTGGCCGCGGCGCTCGCCGAGGGCGGGGTGGACGGCTTTGTCGACTACATCGACCGCAACCAGAACACCGACCCGGCCTGGCGCGACTCGGTGCTCGGCTTCACCCGCGCCCGGATCCTCCTCCACCGCCATCCCGAGGCGCTGGTCGACGCCCTGCGCGAGGTGCCGCGCTCGCGGCCCTTCGAGTCGATGGACGACCTCGGCAGGCTCGAGATCCCGGCGCTCGTGGTCGCCAGTCACGACGCTGCCGACCCGGGCCATCCCTACGCGGCGGCCGCGGGGTACGCGGAGCGGCTGCCGCGGGCGAGGCTGGTCAGCGAGGGGGAGGGCGAGTCGCCGCTGGCCTGGCAGGGCGGCAAGCTCTCGCGGGAGATAGCTGCCTTTTATGCGGAGGCTTTATCGTCATCACTATGAAGTTCCCGACCGAAGCCACCTTGCGCCGGATCATCGCCTTCGTGGCGGCTCTGGGGATCGGCGTCGCGACCTACATCACGATCGCCGATTCCGGCGGTGGGGCGCCGGCCTGCCTGGCCGGGGGCGGGGGCTGCGAGACCGTCGCCAACAGCTCCTACTCCCATATTGCCGGCGTCAACATCGCGATCTTCGGGATCTTCGGCTACGTGGGGCTGCTGGCCACCGCGTTCTTCGCCAATGACCTGGCCCGCTTCGGCGGCTTCGCGATCGCCCTCGGCGGCTTCGGGTTCAGCGTCTACCTGACCTACCTGGAGCTGTTCACGATCGAAGCGATCTGCCAGTGGTGCGTGGCCAGCGCGGTGTTGATGACGATCCTCTTCCTGCTCAACACCACCCGCTTGATCGGCTATGCCGGCACCACCGCGGGAGGCGTGCCAGAAGAGCCCGACCCGGGCGCCAGGCCTGCCTAGAGCTGCCGGGCGTCACCGCGACGCCCGCGACCATAGATTTTCGACGCAAGGGAAACCACAGGAGGACAGATGAGCAACAAGCGGGAGCGGGAGAAACGTCGCGAAGAGCGACTACAGGAAGAAACGAAGGTCGATGCCGGCGATCGGCGCACGCGCCTGCTCCAGCTCGGAGCCGGGGCCGTGTTCCTCGTCATCGTCGCCGTCGTGGTTCTGATCGTCGTCAACGGCAACAGCGACAGCGGTGGCGACGCCACCAACCTCCAGGAAGTGAGCCAGGTCGACTCGCTGGTGAAGGGCGTCCCACAGGAAGGCCTGGTGCTCGGCGATCCCAAAGCGAAGGTCGAACTGATCGAGTACGGAGACCTGCAGTGCCCGGTCTGCAAAGCCTATTCGGAAGAAGTTCTGCCGGACGTGATCGAAAACCAGGTCCAGAACGGCCAGGCGAAGGTCGACTTCCGCAACTTCATCATCATCGGGCCGCAGTCGGGTCCCGCCGGCGCAGCGGCATTGGCGGCGGGCGCACAGGGTCGCGGCTGGAACTACCTCGAGCTCTTCTACCGCAACCAGGGCAAAGAGAACTCCGGCTACGCCGACGAAGAATTCCTCAAAGCCGTCGCCAAAGGCGCCGGTGTCAAAGACCTGGCCAAATGGGAAACCGAAAGCAAAGGCACGAAGTTCACCGACGAGGTCACCAAGACCTCTGAAGAAGCCCAGCGACTCGGCTTCAGCGGCACGCCGTCGTTTGCGATCAAAGGCCCGAACAGCAACGGCCTTGAACTCCTCGGCACGCCCGAATCGTCCGCGGCAATCGAAGAAGCCATCGAAGACGCCAGCTGAGCCTCAGCGAACGGGGCGGCAGGCCATTCCCGCGGCCTGCGGCCCCGTTTCGGCGGCTTTTCCCTTCGGGTTTACATAACCACCATTATCGTGCGTTGAATTACAAAGTGGGTCAGAGAGCGCGCCACGCCTGCGCCTCGGTGATATCGAAGTTCAGGCCGTTGCACGTGAGCATGATCGGCTGGCTGTCAAGTGTGACGCTGCTGGCGGGAGCGCTCTCTCTTCTTTTGGACAAATTCGGATTCGCTCACCCGACGCCGACGCTCATGCACTCGATCGCCGAGATCGGCGTCACGATTCTGCTCGGTTACGTGATTGAGGCTGTATGGATGACTACGCGGCTCGAACGCGAGACGGAAGATGAACGCGAGAGTTGGCTTGGCATATCCACGGGGTTCGGCCTGGGCGGTCTGCTCGGAATAGTCGTCGCGCTCTTGGTTGCCGAGCATCGCGCGGCCGGACATGCCAATTTCCTGGATGACCTCGGTCTGTGGTGGTCGACCATTTCGCTCGGAGCCTTGGGCGTCGCAGTGGCTCTTCAGCCTGTGATCGTCGATCGCTGGGCAAGGGCGGATGATCGGCTACAGCAGATCGAGCCCCCGGTTCCGAACAGCTGAGAGGCCCCCGGGGGATGTCCGCCGACGGTGAGGCGCCGGGATGTTGATGGGCAATCCGGACCCTGAGGGCCTGCCGCCGCACGCGGAACCGCAGCGGCGGCTCCAGGGCTATCGCCTCGCCGTCGATTCCGATCGGCACCGGATCGTCCGCTTGGATCTCCAGGTTGGGCGCGGTCAGCTCCCTCCAGCGCGCCGCAGCCGAGTTTTTACCCCCTATAGGTGGGTGAAAGTCGACCACGCCCAGCAATCCCCGGTCTAGGCGCGGCCGGGTTCCCGACCCCAAGGTCGGGCCGAGCAGGTACGGGTTGTTGGAGACCAGCACCAGCGCGGTGCTGGTCTGCGGACTCCCGTCGGGATCGACCCAGCGCAGCTCGGTGGCCTCGCCGTCGGGCCCGAGCGTGTCGGTCAGCGTGTCCAGGAGCGTTTTCAGCTTCGTCTCCCGGTATTGGTCCTGGCCCACCGCCTTGGCGTAGACGCCGAGTGAGACGTTGTTGACGAAGACCCGCCCGTTCACCTCGCCCAGGTCTACATAACGCTCGCCCCCATCGACGAAGGCGTCGAGGGCTCCGACGACGTCTTCGCGGTCGACGCCGAGGTCGAGGGCGAAGTGGTTGCGGGTTCCGGACGGGATGCAGGCGTAGGGCAGGTCGTGCTCGACGGCTATCGCCGCCACGAGCGCCTGCGAACCGTCGCCTCCGGCCATCGCCAGGCCATCTGCCCCTCTTTCGACCGCTCCGCGGACGAGCTCCTCCAGGTCGTCGCCGGCTTCCATCTCGATCGTCTCGATTCCCCGTTTCTCGGCCTCCCCCACCAGCCCGACCTGCCCCGCGCGCCCATCGCCGGACCAGGGATTGACGATGAGGACGGGGTGGCGCGGCGGCTGCGCGCGCGGCAGCGATCGGTTGGGGCGAAACGCCACGCGGGCGCCAGTCACGCCGATTAGGAAGGTCACGACGACCAGGGCCAGCGGGATCCCGTTATCGCCGCCGAGCATCGTCCCGACGGCGACGCCCAGCAGAAGGGCGGCGACCACTGCGGCCAAGAGCCGAATGGCGCCGCGGCGCAGCACTCCAAGCCAGGCCGCGCCGAGGGCGCCAAACACGCAGGCAAGGACGATCAGCCCGCGCGGGAAGTCGGCGACGAAGACGTAGGCAGCGATCGCCAGCGCGGCCGCCCCGCCGAGGATCGCGACGATGGCTCCAAGACGCCGGCTCATATCATCGCCCGATGGCGGATTTGCTCAGCGACGCGAAGGCCGTCGACGCCGCGGTGTACGCGGCCATAGCCGCGACCGACACTCCGGCCCTGGACTCGGCGATGCGGCGACTGACGCGCGCCGCCGACAGCAGCAAGCTCTGGTTCGGGACGGCGGCGGGCCTGGCCCTGTTCGGAGGCTCGCGGGGCCGGCGCGCCGCTGTCCGTGGGCTCGCCTCGCTTGGCGTCGGTTCCGCCTTCGCCAACCTCGTCGCCAAGCCGCTGACCGTGCGGAGCCGTCCACAGCGCGAGGAACTGGAGGTCCTGGCAAGGCGCCACGTACCGATGCCGCTCTCCAGCTCGTTCCCGTCTGGCCATGCCGCCTCGGCCTTCGCCTTCGCGACGGGCGCCGGGAACGCGCAGCCGCTGCTCTCCGCCCCGCTGCGGGCGCTGGCGACGCTGGTCGGGTATTCCCGAGTCCATACCGGGGTGCACTATCCCGCAGACGTCCTTGCCGGCGCCTTCATCGGCGTCAGCGCCGCCGAGCTGGCCAGCCGGGTTCTCGACACGCGAGCCGGCCGCTAGGCGCGGCGCGCCGGCGGCGGCTGAAGGATCGTGGTTCCCATGGCGACCAAAAATCTTCAGGGGCTCGGGGCCGTGGCCGAACCGCGCACGAGCGGCGTCACTATCGGCGGCGCCTTCGGCATGCGGCCACGCTCGACCTCCTCCAGCCGCAGCGGCGACGCCTCGATCGTCGCCACGGTGTCGCGGTTGCAGTGGCAGCCGTCGCCGAGGAAGCGCCAGGGCTTTTCGAGCCGGTCCTGCCAGCGAGCGAGGCCGGGGTCCTGCGCGCGGACGTGCTCGACGAAGAGCAGCCGGCCGCCGGGCTTCAGCACCCGCGCCGCCTCGGCTAGAGCCGCGGCCGGATCGGGGACCGTGCACAGCACCAGGGTCGCCACGGCGGTGTCGAAGCTGGCGTCCTCGAAGGGCAGTCGTTCGGCCGGGGCTTCGACCACGGTCGCCTGGCGCCGCGCCCCGGCCAGCTTTCCGCGCAACCGTTTCGCCATGTGCGGGTCGGGCTCGACCACGACAAGGTCGCCGACCGCATCGGGGTAGAGATCGAGGTTGACCCCGGTGCCGGCACCGAGCTCGACGACCCTCCCCCCTGCCCCGGCCAGCAGCTCGCGGCGCATCTGCCGCAGCCCCGCCTCCTCGGTCGCCTTGAGGCTGCGGTCGTACATCGCCGCGAAGAGCCGCCCCCAGGTCTCCTCGTAGATCCGTCCCATCTCAGACCGCGTTCGCTGGCCTGCGCTGCCTGTGTGGACTCGCTCCTCGAGCGTCCGCTAGGCGGCGTCGCGTTGGGGCGAAGCCGGCTTCTCGGCCGGCGCGTCGTCGGCGCCCGGCTCGCTGGCCGCGGCGCGGTCCTCGTAGGCGCGGCGGGCGCCGTGGTCGACCTCGAACATCAGCTTGTCGGCCTTCATCAACCTGGCGATCGCCTCGCCGGCGCGGCGTGGCAGCAGGGCGCCGACGCGGGTCATCACGGCGTTGGAGCGCGGCACGTAGACGTCGAAGCGGCCCAGCTCGAGGGCGTCGACGATCTCGTTGGCCACATCCTCCGCCTCAACCGGTTTGATCAGTTTCTGGCTGAGGCCGGCGGTCAGTTCGGTGTTGACAACCGTCGGCATCACGCAGTGGATTTCCACTCCGCTACCGCGCAGCTCGGCCTTGACGGCCTCGCAGATCCCGACGACAGCGTGCTTGGTGCCGGAGTAGGTGGCGATGCCGGGCAGCGCCGTTTTGCCCGCCTGGGAGGCGATGTTGACGATGTGGCCGCTGCCGCGCGGGCGCATCCGCTCGATCGCCAACTGGGTGCCGACGATGACGCCGTAGATGTTGATGTCGAGCTGGCGGCGGATCGAGTCGTCGGACTCGTCGACGAGCGCCGTCACCGGCATGATCCCGGCGTTGTTGATCACCACGTCGACCGGGCCGAGCTGGCGCTCGGTCTCGTCGAGGAAGGCGGTGAAGGATGCGCGGTCGGTGACGTCGAGCGCCAGCGCTATCGTGCCGCCGCCGAGCCCGGCCGCGGTCTGCTCGGCCAGGGCCAGGTCGAGATCGCCGATCGCGACGCGGCAGCCCTTGCGGACCAGCGCCGTCGCGGTCGCCTTGCCGATCCCGCGGGCACCGCCCGTGATCGCCACGACCTTGCCGCTCAGTGAACGCCGTTGCTTCGCCATCGTGCCTCCTCGTAGGTGCGGCGGGCCTCAGCTCGCCGGCTTGTAGACGGTGACCACGGCCGCGCCGCCGAGACCGATGTTGTGCTGGAGGGCGATCTTCGCGCCCTCGACCTGCCGCTTCTGTGCCTGACCGCGCAGCTGCCAGGTCAGTTCGGAGCACTGCGCCAGTCCGGTCGCGCCCAGCGGATGGCCCTTGGAGATCAGCCCGCCGGACGGGTTGACGACGACCTGGCCGCCAAAGGTGGTCGCTTCTTCCTCGACCAGCTTGTGCGCCTCGCCCTCGGCCGCGAATCCCAGCGCTTCATAGGTGATGAGCTCATTGGCGCTGAAGCAGTCGTGCAGCTCGCAGACGTCGACCTCGTGGGGGCTGACCTGGGCCTCCTCGTAGGCGCGCTCGGCGGCCAGCTTCGACATGTCGGAACCGACGATCGTCATGCAGTCGGCGTCCTCGGCGAAGGTCGAGGAGAGGTCGGTGACCATCGACTGGCCGGCGATCTCGACCGCGCGGTCCCAGAGGTCGTGCTCGTCGACGTAGCGCTCGGAGGCGACGATCGCGCAGGCCGAGCCGTCGGAGGTCGGCGAGCACTGCAGCTTGGTCAGCGGGTCGTGGATCATCTTCGCGTCCTTGATGTCCTGGAGCGAGTACTCGTCCTGGAACTGGGCGTAGGGGTTGTTGACCGAGTGTTTGTGGTTCTTCCAGCCGATCCAGGCGTAGTGGTCGGGGTTGGAGCCGTACTTCTGCATGTGATCGCGGCCGGCGTTGCCGAACATCTGCGGGGCGGGCGGCGACTGCTCGGGGTCGCGGATCTCGAACATCCGCATCGCGTGCTTGTCGAGCGCGTTGGTGCGGTCGGTGTACTTGACGCCGAGGCTGCCTGGCTCCATCTTCTCGAAGCCCAGCGCCAGGGCGCAGTCGACGCTGCCGCCCTTGACCGCCTGGCGGGCCAGGAACAGCGCCGAAGAGCCGGTCGAGCAGTTGTTGTTGACGTTGACGACCGGGATCCCGGTCAGGCCGAGCTGGTAGAGCGCCCGCTGGCCATAGGTCGAGTCGCCGTAGCAGTAGCCCGCGTAGGCCTGCTCGACGTCGGTGTAGGGAATGCCGGCGTCTGCGAGCGCCTTCTCCCCCGCCTCCTTGGCCCAGTCGGGGTAGTCGCCCTCCTTGGTGCCGGGCTTCTCGAACTTGGTCATGCCAACACCGATTACGAACGTGCGGTTGCTCAACTCTGGCTCCTCGAGGTCTCCCGCGCCTGCGGCGGCGGTTTGGCTGCGTAGCCAGGAATCTACCGGGCCGCAGGCTCTGGCGGGCTGGGGCCGGGGCTCGGAAGGTCGACCCGGGCGGCTCTCCCCTCCCCCGGGTTCGGCCAGAGCACGAAGGCGATGAAGCAGAGCAGGAGTCCCAGAGCGGTGCCGATCAGGCGCTGGCCGGCCGCCTCGAAAGCGCCCTCGCCGAGGGTGTCGGTGAGCAGGACGACGTAGGTCGTGATCGCGGCCGTGAAGAGCGCGTACTGCACCGTCAGCAGGCCGAAGGTGAGCGCCGCGGAGATCGTCAGCACGACCACGACCACCCAGGCGTAATCGCCCAAGCTCTCGGCGATCGCGGTCGCGATGACGAGGCCGAGCAGGGTGCCCAGACCCCGCAGCGCCAGCCGATGGTAGGTCTCGTCGCGTTCGGGGCGCATCACGAAGAGGATCGTCAGCGGGATCCAGAAGCCGTGATCCGTCATCCCGAGGATCCGGTAGAGGGCGACGCCGGCGGCGAGGGAGACGCCGAAGCGGATCGCGTGACGACAGCTGCTCGCGCGCAGGGTCAGGTTCGACTTCAGCGCCACGATGGCGGCGCGGGTGTTCCAGCCGCTCTCCTGACCCTTGGCGGCGCGGTCGGCGAAGACCCAGACCAGCAGCGACCAGACAACCTGGGTCAAGCCACCCACCGTGCCGTAGAGCAACGCCGGCCAGGCGTCATCGGGAGCGAGAAAGAGGCCCTGGCCGATCAGCAGTGCCAGCGCGATCGAGAGGCCGAAGATCGCCAGCCGCAGGGAGTACGCGAAGCCGTAGCCGGCCATGGCGCCGACCAGGCCCATGACCAGGACGGCGGCCGGTGCAGACTGACTGCTGAGGATGCCGATCGCCGCGGCGCTGCCGATCAGCGGCGCGGCCACCGCCTGCCAAGCGGCCCGCGGCCGGGCTTCGGCGTCGAGGCCTGGAAAGCCGGCCAGCAGCGCGCCGGTGGCGATCGCGCCCTTGGTCGGCGCGTCGAAGCCCAACTCGACGATCAGCGAGAGGCCGATCGGCACGGCGATCAGGGCGCCGCGTCGCAGCGCCGGCCCCGGCGCGCTCGGCCCGAACGCGAGCAGGGGCGAGGCGCGCAGCCGCGTCGCCAGGCCGGAGGCGTTGAAAAGTCGCCCGGGGCTCAGCCCATCTGGCCTCTGACTGGGGGTAATCTGAGGGGTCTTGGTCAACGCGGTTCTCAGCTCTGATCCTGCCGCTGGAGTAGGCATCTTCGCCGCCCTCGCGGCGGGAGTCGTCTCCTTCCTATCTCCCTGCGTATTGCCGCTGGTCCCCGGCTACCTGTCGGCCGTGACCGGCGTTTCCGCAAGCGAGCTCGACGACGCGGGTTGGCGCCGCGTGCTGGGCCCGAGCCTGGTCTTCGTCGCCAGCTTCTCGGCGATCTTCATCCTCCTCGGCCTCACCGCGACGGCCGTCGGCTCGACCCTCCAGGACCACAAAGAGCTGCTGACGAAGATCTCCGGCGCGCTGATCATCGCCATGGGCGTCCTCTTCGTCGCCTCCCTCTTCGTCACCCGGCTCAACCGCGAGTGGCACGTCGACGGCCTGCTCGAGCGCGCCGGCAAGGGCGGCCCGATCGTCGCCGGCGCCGCCTTCGCGATCGCCTGGACCCCGTGCATCGGCCCCACCCTCGGCGCGATCCTCACCGCCGCCTCACTCTCGGACTCCGCCGCCCGCGGCGCCCTGCTGCTTGCCGTCTACTCAGCCGGCCTGGCGATCCCCTTCATCCTCACCGCCCTCGCCTTTTCCCGCATGACCACCGCCTTCACCGTCGTCAAGCGCCATTACCAGGCGATCGTCGCCACCGGCGGCGTGATCCTGATCGCGATGGGCGTCCTGATCTGGACCGGCGAGCTCTTCCAGCTCAACATCGAAGCCCAAAACTGGCTATCAGGATTGGGCTTGGACTTCTGGAACTCCGTCTAGAGCACGAGGTTGCATTTGACCGCCCTATAGGCGGGAAACTGCAACCTCGTCGTCAGTTGCTGCTTGGGGCGACGGTCTCCAGCTCTTTGCCGACCGCCTCGGTGATCTCGAGACCGCTGTCGTCTACATCCCGGGAGCA
>Ga0193743_1003457_pt1 | contig 10559 bp, 7 predicted proteins | sample L2c2metaG_FD_143038 | JGI IMG/M metagenome (GOLD analysis project Ga0193743, IMG submission 143038) | Soil microbial communities from a riparian zone of the East river system, Colorado, United States - L2c2 | ecosystem: Environmental > Terrestrial > Soil > Riparian zone | place: USA: East River...
ATGGAGGTCGCCCCGGACATGCTGTTCGTTCCGTCTCAGAACGGAAGGAGTCTGGCATGCGCCGGCGCCCGTCGCGTCGATAAGGATCGGCTTTTCGTCCGCGTCCAGCACCAGGTCCTCCCGAACCTTAGCTTGCACGCCTATACGTCGGAGGATGGCAAGCGGCGCAAACTCTTCAGCCGCTTTCATATCATCCGCTGGACCGTCCCAGTGGACGACGAGAACAGCAAAATGATCGGCTGGCGCGTCATGGGCCCCGGCATCGACACGCGGGGCGTGGGCGACAAGTCGCTGGTCGGCTACGAGACAATTGATTTCCTCGAGGGCCAAGTCGCCATGCGTGGTCCAGAGCGCTTCGGCGAATACAAGCTCGAAGATCTACCGCCGATCCCCTCGAACCACCGTGAGCGCGCTAATTACAAGGACGCTCAATATGCGCCCGGCGACTACGAGGCCATCATCAGCCAGCGACCGATCGCCGTTCATGCACTTGAGAACCCGACCAAGTTTGACGCAGGCCTCTACGCTTTCCGCAAGATGCTCCGCGATGCGATCCGCGGCACAAAGCCGGCCGCCACGGGCGACGGTTTCACCGACTGGCTGCGCGAGCTCCATGGCAAGCCTAACAGCTTTTGCTGCGGCAACGTCTTTGACATCCCCGCGGGAAGGACCGTCGAGGAGGAAGTGAAGACGCGCCGCAAGGTACTGCGGGATCTCATTGCCCTGCTCTCCGAGAGCGAGAGCAAGCACGGCACCGAACGCGCCGAGTTCGTCCGTAGCGGCATGGCCGCGATCGAGCAGTCCGCCAGCTGAACGGAGAGGCCGCTCGGCCCGGCGTCATGCCGGGCCGCCATGGGAGACATCCTAGAAAGCAGTCACCATGAACGTAAAAGCCGCCATGAATGCGATTTCATGCATACAGAAAGCCGACTCGTCGACATTGACGCTGATGGTCAGACAGATCCGCTTCGAGGCGGTCGGCATCAATTCCTACGAGTTTGTCGACCCCGATGGCGGCGAGTTGCCGCCCTTCACGCCAGGCAGCCACATCGACGTTCATCTCGGCAGTGGCTTGGTTCGTCAATATTCGCTGTGCAATCCGCCCTCCGAGCGGCATCGCTATGTCGTTGCGGTGTTGAAAGAGGAAGGCGGCGGCCGCGGCGGCTCTCGCCGCCTGCACGAGACGCTCCACGTCCAGGATCGCATTAAGGTTAGCGTCCCGCGGAACCATTTCGAACTCGCGGCCGACGGCAAGTACAACGTGCTGATCGGCGGCGGCATCGGTATCACACCTCTCATGGCCATGGCCCACGCGCTTGACGACGCGGGCATCAACTTCGAACTACACTACTGCGCCAAGGCAAGCGAATACGCGGCCTTCAAGGAAGAGATGGCCGCCCTGAACAAGGACGGCCGCGTGAGATATCACTTCGACGGTATCGACCCCGCAAAGCACCTCAACGTCGCGAAGCTCCTCAGCCAATACACCCAAGGAACGCACGTCTACTACTGCGGCCCTAGCGGCTTCATGGCGGCCTGCGCCGCGGCCGCCGAGCATTGGCCGAGCGGTACGGTACATAGTGAGCACTTCAAACCTACCGAACAGCCTAAGCACCGGCCAGACGACCTTGGGACGGCCTACGTTGAGATCGCCAGCACGGGGCAGAAGTTCGAGATCCCCTCGCACAAGAGCTTGGCCGATGCGCTAAACGAACTCGGGATCGAGGTGCCAACCTCCTGCGTCTCGGGCCTGTGCGGCACCTGCAAGGTCCGGTACCTCAAGGGCGAGGTTGACCACCATGACTACATTCTCTCGGAGGACGAGCGAGCCAGTTGCTTAACGACCTGTGTCTCGCGACCCAAGTCCGGCGTGCTCGTCCTCGACCTCTAGACTCGATTCCGCTGCTTTCGGATCATCGACGGCCCGAGGGCGAGAGCTAAGCTTGACCCAACTCCATCATCGCAGGTCGGAAAGCCGGTCCAGACATCCATTTGCCGCTGTCATGTCGAGGTCCCATCGCTGTTGATCGCCAGGTCGCCGTGACATCCGCGTCGGCGCCGTGTTCCGCGACGGGGCGCGCGGATCACCGGTCTGTTGATCAGGCCCGGCAAGACGCAGCCAATAACCTCCAGCAAAGCTGGAGGTTTGATTGGGAACCGCCAAAGGCGGTTTTAAGGGATGTTTGGACGATTGTTTGGATTTTGGGCTGCTGAAATCTTCAGCTCGAACTGCTCCAATTGCCGATCGGCCAGTTCTTGGTTTCTGATGTAGGCCCGGATCACTTCCTCGTCCCGGCCAACGGTCGTGACAAAGTAACCGCGCGCCCAGAATTTGTGGCCCAGAAAATTACGCATCTTGCGTTCGACATTCTGCGCGATCCATATCGAACTCTTCCCTTTCATGTATCCGATAATCTGAGCCACCGAATATTTGGGAGGGATCGATATCAACATATGAACGTGATCCGGCATCAAATGCCCCTCCTCGATCCGGCACTCCTTCCGTCGCGCGAGATCGTGAAACACTTGGCCCAGATGCCGTTTTATCTTGCCGAAAAGCAGCTTCTTGCGATACTTCGGCGTAAACACGACGTGGTACTTGCACTCCCAGGTCGCGTGATTAAGATGATTGAACTCTGCTTCCATCATGGTCTCCTTGAGGGTTCTTGGCGGTTCCCCAAGGAGACTTCATGACTCTATTCCCGAAGCTGTAAAACTTCCTGTTTTCGCCCCGCCATAGGCGGGGGCTTAGCAGGTTTGGTTACACGACGTTTGCGGGGATTGGGCTTCTACCCGTCACGCTTGAACCGGTAGTCAAAACCGTCGCCGTCGGCGGTGATCAGGCCGACCGTGGGCGCCGGAAAATGGATCGGCAGGATCAGCGTATCGGTGCCGGCGACCGAGGCAAAAAACTTCCGCCGCGACAGCGCCGACTGCTTCATGTCCCAGTCGGGTTTCGACGACCATTCCGGTTCGCGGCACTGGATCGCATGATGCATCAGATCGCCGGCGACCACCGCGCGTTGCCCCTTCGAGAAGATGTTGACGCAGCAATGACAGGGCGAATGCCCCGGCGTCGGCGTCAGCGTGACGGTATCGTCCAGCGCATAGTCGTCGTCGACCAACAAGGCCTGGCCGGCTTCGACGATCGGCAGGCAGTTGTCGCGGAATACCGTGCCCGGCGGATTGGCGCCTTTGGCATTCTCCTCCTCCCAGACCGCGTATTCGCGTTTGTGAAAAACGTATTTCGCATTCGGGAACGTCGGCACCCAGCGGCCATCGCGCAATGTCGTGTTCCAGCCGGTATGATCGATGTGAAGATGGGTGCAGAACACATAATCGACCATCTCGTAGCTGATGCCGAGCGCGAACAACTCGTTGCGCCAGCGTTCCTTGCCGGGAAAATCGAACGGCGGCGGATGGCCCTTGTCCTCGCCGGTGCAGGTGTCGACCAGGATCGTGTAGCGCGGCGTCCGGACCACGAAGGTCTGATAGGTGATGACGATCATCCCCAGCGCCGCGTCGAATACCTCCGGCTCCATCCTGGGCAGATGATGCTTGAAGACAGCTTCGTCATAGGCCGGAAAGAAGTCCTGCGGCCGCCGCCATGGCCCTTCCCGCTCGATCACGGCATCGATGGTGATGTCGCCTATCCTGAGCTGCTTCATTTTGTTTCCTTTTTTTATCTTTTTGTTTGTTTGTTTTCTTGCGAACGGCCGAAACAGCGTAACGGGCCGCGCCCGGCCGATCAAGCCGAAGCCGGCAACGGAAAATCAAAAACGATCGCAACACACGCGCCTGCTCTCACGATGTCGTGCGAAGCACGTGCAATAGGCAAGAAAAAAGTAAAATTTACGGTTTCGCAGCCCGGCTCGAATTGTGTTAGCCTTTGTTCGAGTGGTACCAAAGGTGGGACAATGCACGTTGCAAGAACGACCATCGGCCTAACCACAGCAGCGCTCGCGTTCGGAGCTTTTGCATTTGGGGCGACAGCCGAAGCCCAGCCCGCCCCGGCGGCGCCTCCAGCGGTTGGCGTGATGGAGGCGGTCAATCGACCGGTGACTGAATCCAGCGAGTTTCTCGGACGGATCGAGGCTCCCAACCGCGTCAGCGTGGTTGCGCGCGTCACCGCGTTCCTGGAAAAGCGCTCCTTCGTCGAGGGCGCGGAGGTCAAGACCGGCGATCTCCTGTATCAGCTCGAGCGCGGCCCGTTCGAGGCCGATCTGGAATCCAAAAAGGCACAGGTCGCGCAATTGCAGGCGACGCTGGTCAACGCCAAGCTGACGACCGACCGGGCCAAAACCCTGCTCGGCGGCCCAGCCGGGCAGCAATCCACCTACGATGCCGCGCTCGCCAACCAGCAGAGCCTTGAGGCGCAGATCCAGGCCGCGCAGGCACAGGTGGACCTTTCCCAGATCAATCTCGACTATACCGAGATTCACTCGCCGATCGACGGCAAGATCGGCCGCACCGCGGTCACCGAGGGCAACGTCGTCACGCCAAGCTCGGGCGTGCTGACCACCATCGTGAGCCAGGACCCGATGTATGTCACCTTCCCGGTCTCGGTTCGCGAAGCGCTGACGCTGCGCGAACGCTATGCGACGCGGGGCGGCTTCAAGGCGGTCATCATCAAGCTACGGCTGCCCGATGGCCACATGTATGAGCAGACTGGACAATTGAACTTCGTCAACAATACGATCGCGCAAAATACCGACACCATCACGCTGCGCGGCACGATCCCGAATCCTACGCTGCATGATCCCGCTACACCCGGCGGATCCATACGTGAACTCACCGACAACGAGTTCGTCACCGTCAGTCTGGAGGGCGTGAAACCGGTCGACGTGCTGGCGATCCCGCGCTCGGCGGTGCTGTCGGATCAGCAGGGCGAATATGTCTTTGTCGTTGGCGCCGACAACAAGGCCGAGCAGCGCCGCATCAAGCTTGGGCAGTCGACCTCCACCATCGCCGCGGTCACCAGCGGCATCGCGCTGGGCGACAAGGTCATCGTCGAAGGCCTGCAGAAGGTACGTCCCAACCAGGCGGTCGCCCCCGGGCCCGCCAGCGCGCTGATCCAGGCCAGCATGAAGCCGACGGCGGAAGACGCTCGCACGCAAAAGGACGCCGACGCCACCGGGGCCAAGTCCGCGGGCACCACCCCATGATTTCCTCCGTCTTCGTCGACCGTCCCCGACTTGCGATCGTCATCGCCTTCGTCATCACGATCGCGGGCGCGCTGGCGCTGTTGCAGATCCCGGTGGCGCAGTTTCCCGACATCGTGCCGCCGCAGGTCACGGTTACCGCCGTGTTTCCCGGTGCCTCCGCCGAAGTGGTCGAGTCCAGCGTCGCCCAGCCGCTGGAGGCGCAGGTCGTCGGCGTCGACAAGATGCTCTACATGAAATCGACCAGCGGCAATGACGGCAGCTACACGCTGACGGTTTCATTTGCCCTTGGTACCAATCCCGACATCAACACCGTCAACGTCAACAACCGCGTCCAGACCGCGCTGGCGCAATTGCCGCCCGAGGTGCAGGCACAAGGCCTGACGGTGCAGAAGAAATCCTCGGCGGTGCTGCAGTTCATCGTGCTGTATAGCCAGAATGGCGCGCAGGATCCGCTGTTCATCACCAACTACGCCATCATCAACGTGCTCGACGCGATTTCACGCACGCCCGGCGTCGGCCAGGCCAGCCTGTTCGCGAAACTGAACTATTCGATGCGGATCTGGTTCGACACGCAGCGGCTGACCAGCCTCAATCTGGCGCCCTCCGACGTGATCGCCGCAATCCGCGCCCAAAGCGTGCAGGCGCCGGTCGGCCGCATCGGTGCCCGCCCGATCAGCGATGAACAGCAGTTCCAGTTCAACGTGCAGACGCAAGGCAGGCTCACAACCTCGACCCAGTTCGGCGAAATCGTGCTGCGGGCCAACCCGGACGGCTCGGTCCTGCGAATCAGGGATGTCGCCCGGGTCGAGATCGGCGCGCAAAACATGGATAGCGAATCCCGGATTGACGGTCAGGCGGGGGTGCCGCTGGGCATCTATCTTGCCCCCGGCGCCAATGCGGTGACGACGGCAAAAGCAGTTCAGGCCACGCTGGCAAAACTGTCGGAGCGGTTTCCCCCGGGCCTGACCTATCTGGTGCAATACGATTCCACGACCTTCGTCAGCGACACCATCGCCGAAGTGCTGAAGACGCTCGGCGAAGCCTTTGTGCTGGTCGTGATCGTGGTGTTCCTGTTCCTCGGCAATATGCGCGCCACGATCATTCCGGCGATCGCGGTCCCGGTCAGCCTGATCGGTACTTTCGCGGTCCTGCTGGTGCTCGGCTATTCCGCCAATACGGTGTCGCTGCTGGCGATGGTGCTCGCCATCGGCATCGTGGTCGACGACGCCATCGTGGTGGTCGAGAATGTCGAACGCGTCATGGAGGACGAACCTGACGCGACGCCCGCCGAAGCCACCAAGAAGGCGATGGCGCAGATCACCGCTCCGATCATCGCGATCACGCTGGTGCTGCTGTCGGTGTTCGTACCGATCGCATTCATTCCGGGAATCTCCGGAACATTGTTCCGCCAATTCGCGGTAACGATCAGCGCGGCGATGGTGATCTCGGCGCTGAACGCGCTGACCCTGTCGCCGGCGCTGTGCGCGGTGTTCCTGCGTCACACTGGTCCGCGGCACGGCATCATGGGGCGCGTGCTCGGCGGCATCGACTGGGTTCGCGACCGCTATGCCGGTGGCGTACGCCGGCTGGTCCGAATGGCGGCGCTGTCGCTGGTGCTGGTGCTGGTGTTTGCCGGCGGCATCTTCGGCGTCGCGCGTTTGACGCCGACCGGATTCCTGCCCGAGGAAGACCAGGGCGCGTTCTTCATCGCGGTGCAATTGCCCGACGGCGCGTCGGTGGCGCGCACCAGCGAGGTGACCAAGCAGGTCGAGGCCATCCTGAAGAAGATGCCCGCGGTCGATCACGTGCTGTCGATCATCGGCTTTTCGCTGCTCGACGGCGGCAGCGAGCCGAATTCGTCCTTCATGGTGGCGCGCATGAAGCCGTTCGGCGACCGCAAGGCGGCGGCCGATTCGGTGCAGGCCACGATCCGGCGCACCTTTGGCGAGGGATCGCAGGTCCGGCAAGCCAGTATCCTGCCGTTCAACCTGCCGCCGATCATCGGGCTGTCGACCTCGGGTGGCTTTGAGTATCAGCTCGATGCGCTGGAGGGACAGGATCCGGCGGCGCTCGGCAGCGTGATGGGCGGCCTGATCGGCGCGGCCAACCGCGATCCCCGGCTGACGCGCGTATTCTCGACCTTTACGGCGACCAATCCGTCGCTCTATCTCGACATCGACCGCGCCAAGGCGCAGGCGCTCGGTCTCAACATGGCCGATGTGTTCACGGCCCTACAGGCCACGCTGGGCGGCGTCTATGTCAACAACTTCAACCTGTTTGGCCGCACCTGGCAGGTCAACGTCCAGGGCGAGGCCGCCAATCGTGCCGACATTCCCGACATCTGGCAGATTTATGTGCGCAACAGTACAGGCAGCATGGTGCCGATCCGCTCCATCGCTTCCTTGAGGATCGTGACGGGGCCTCAGGTCATCACCCGCTACAACAATTATCGCTCGGTCACCGTGAACGGCGGCCCCGCGGCCGGCGTCTCGTCGGGAACCGCGATCGCCGCGATGGAGGAATTATCCAAGTCGACGCTGCCCGCCGGCTACTCCTTCGAATGGACCGGCACCGCCTACCAGGAACAAGCGGCCGCCGGCCAGACCGGCATCATTCTCGCGCTGGCCATTCTGTTCGCCTATCTGTTCCTGGTGGCATTGTATGAGAGCTGGACCATCCCGATCCCGGTGTTGCTGTCGGTCACGGTCGGCGTGCTCGGCTCGTATAGCGCGATCAAACTCGCCGGGCTGAACCTCGATCTCTACGGCCAGATCGGCCTTGTGGTGCTGATCGCGCTGGCCGCCAAGAACGGCATCCTGATCGTCGAATTTGCCAAGGAACAGCGCGAAGCCGGGCTTTCGATCCGGGAAGCCGCGGCGCTGGGATCGCAGATGCGATTCCGCGCCGTGATGATGACCTCGATCGCCTTCATTCTCGGCCTGCTGCCGCTGGTGGTCGCGACCGGCGCCGCGGAGATCAGCCGCAGGGCGGTCGGCACCGCGGTGTTCGGCGGCATGCTGGCGGCAAGCTCGATCGGCATTTTCATGGTGCCGATGCTCTACGTGACATTCCAGGGACTGCGCGAGCGGGTGAAGAAGCGCTTCGGCGGAGCCGACGAGAAACCGCATGTCGCAAAGCCGCCGGCGGCGACCTGAAGGGCCGGATTATTCCACCGAGATCCTGGCGCCGGTGATGACGTCGCGCCATTTGCCGTGCTCGTCGGCGAAGAATTTTGCCGTCTCGGCGATGCTGCCGCCAACCGGCTCGACCGCGATCTTTGCGAATTGCTCCTTCACCTCCGGCAACGCCAGCACCTCGGTGATGTCCTTGTTGAGAGTTTGCACGATCGCAGGTGGCGTTCCCGGCGGCGCCACCACCGCAAACCAGGTCGAGGATTCAAAGGACGCGACCCCGGCTTCCTGGAGGGTCGGGACATCCGGCAACAACGGATCGCGCTTCTTGCCGCCGGTGGCCAGGATCCGAAGCTTGTCACCCTGCAACGCGAGCGACGAACCGAGATTGTCGAAGAACAGGTCGACCTGGCTTGCCATGATATCCTGCAACGCCGGCGTCGTTCCCCGGTAGGGAATATGCACCATCTGCGTACCGGTCAGCTTCTGGAACAGGATGCCCGTCAAATGCGAGGTCGATCCGTTGCCTTGCGAGGCAAAGCTGACCTTGCCCGGATTTGCCTTCGCATAAGTAATCAGCTCCTGCGCTGTCCTGGCGGGAAAGCCGGGCCTGACATCGAGCACGTTCGGCACCGTGCCGAGGACGGTGATCGGCATCAGGTCGGCCGGCTTGAAGCCGAGCGATTCAGGTTTGTAGAGCGAGTCGTTGATGGCCAGCGGCCCCGGCGGACTCGCAAGCAGCGTATATCCATCCGGGACGGACGTTGCGACATAGGCCGCGCCGATGTTGCCGCCGGCGCCGGTCTTGTTTTCGACCACCACCGGCTGATTCCAGCGCTTGCTGAGATACTGCGCGACGATCCGCGGCAACACGTCGGCGGTTCCTCCGGCCGGGAACGGCACGATGATCCGAACCGTGTGATTGGGATAATCCGGAGCTGCGTCGGCGGCATCGGCGCGATCCATCGCGTATCGAGTAAGCACAGCGCCCAGCCCGACAACGACCAGCCTGCGAGATAGCCTCATCGAATTTCCCGCCCTGTAGTTCATTTTGTAATTGTTGCGCTTGCCGCGGCTTCAGGGTTGCCCGACGGCACAAACGGATCGGCGAAGAACTGTCCGTCAGGCAAACCGCCGAGGGCCTGAAAATCCCGCTCGGCGTTGCGGATCATCGCCGGATTGCCGCAGGCGTAAACCTGCCAGCCTGATAAGTCGGGAATGTCACGCAGCACCGCTTGATGAACCAGACCGGCGGCGCCGTTCCAATCGACATCGGGCTCCGACAATACCGGCGTGAATGTAAGCCAGGGCACACGGGCCGCCCATCTATCCGTCAAGTCCAGTAGATAAAGGTCCTGCCGGCGGCGGCCGCCCCAATAGAGCCGCACGCGGCGGGTGTTTCCGCGCGCGATCAAATCCTCGATGATGGATTTGATCGGGGCAAAGCCGGTGCCGGTCGCAAGACAGACGATCGGTTTGTCGGAGCCGGTGCGCAGATAAAACTCGCCATAGGGAATTTCGATGTTGAGCTTGTCGCCCTTGGCCAGCCGTGCCAGCACGCCTTCGGAAAACCGCCCACCGGGGATCCGCCTGATATGCAATTGCACGCCGTCGCTTTCCCGCGGCGCATTGGCCATCGAGAAATTGCGGGTATCGCCGTCCGGCATCGAAACGCGCAAATATTGCCCGGCCTTGAAGCGGGCGCGAATGCCGGCGGGAAAGCGCAGCAACAGCGTGAAGACGTCATCCGCCGGCCTGCTGACGCGGTAAACGCGCGCGGTGATCTGCTTGCGCGCGGTCGGGTCGTGACGATCGATGCGTTTTGGATGAATAACGATATCGGTCTGCGGTCTGGCCTGGCACAGCAGCACGCCGTTAGCCGGGGCCGCCATCTGCCTGGCGCCTGAGGCGACCTTGCCGTGGCGCAGCCCGGCTTCGCAGGTCGAGCAGATGCCCTTGCGGCAGGAATAGGGCAATGAATAACCCGCGCGCTCCGCCGCATCGAGCACGGTCTCGCCGGCCTCACAACCGAACGCGATCGCGCTTTCGTCGATGGCGATCTGAAACGTCATGCGACCGCTTCATCCGCAAGGTCGGTAGCGCCGGACAACAATTTCAGCGACCGCAACACCGCATCGGGTTCGGCGACACCCTTGCCCGCGATATCGAAGGCGCTGCCGTGACCGACGCTGGCGAACAGCACACCGGCGCCGATCGACATCGCGGCCGAGTTGCGGCCCGCGATCAGTTTGACCGGGATATG
>Ga0193743_1003458_pt1 | contig 10559 bp, 12 predicted proteins | sample L2c2metaG_FD_143038 | JGI IMG/M metagenome (GOLD analysis project Ga0193743, IMG submission 143038) | Soil microbial communities from a riparian zone of the East river system, Colorado, United States - L2c2 | ecosystem: Environmental > Terrestrial > Soil > Riparian zone | place: USA: East River...
CGTAGCACCAGCACCGGGGACGGTGGCGCAGACGGTGCCATCGGGGTTGAAGCAGCCTGGCGGGGGCTCAGCCGAGACAAGCGGCGCAGCGGCGATCGCAGAGACTGCGGCACCAGCAAGGAGAACCGTTTTGAGGGAGATCTTTTTCAGTGCCATCCAGTTTGACTACCCACACCTGCCGGAACTTGAAACTGTGATCCGGGCAAGACTCCCGAAAACGGTGCCTCGGAGCGTGCTCGCGCGAGACGAATGCGCAGGTCAGCCAGCGTTGTGGTCAGAACCGGAACCGCATGATCCGGCCCATGTCGCGCAGCTTGGGTATGCGGGCAGCAACGGCGAGGCTCATCCGGCCGGATCGCGGGAGCTTGTCCAGCTCAGGCATGTCGACGCTACGCAAGTCATCAATGCATTCCAGGCCTGGGTGCAGGGTTTCGATCTCATGGGGATCGTCGACACCCCAATGCAGCGTCGCCCCGGCATTGCGAACAGCGGGCACGAACTTCTGCAGTTTGATGCCCAACCTTCCATAGACGTCGAAGAGCAACTGTCCGCTGGAGAAGCGCGAGGTGATTCGTCGGATCAGGCTCTGGCCATCCCGTTCGGTCAGGTACATCGACAGACCTTCGAACACCGCCACGGTCGGCCGATCGTCGGGCACCGACGAGAGCCACTCGGAGTCGGTGACCGACGCACTGATGTCGTGATAGTCCCCTGAGGGCCGGGGCAGCAGGCGGGAACGCAACTCCATGACGTCGGGAAGGTCCACATCGAACCAGCGCACCGACGCCGGCGGATTGAGGCGTTGCACTCGAGTGTCCAAGCCACAGGCCAGATGTAGCACCGTGGCCGACGGGTTCTCGGCCAGGAACGAGGTAGTCCAGGTGTCGAGTACCTTGGCCCGGATGGCGACGCTGACTGCGTTCGTCCCCTTCATGCGAGTCTTACCGAAGTCGTAGTCGATGCGTTCGACGGCGTCGGCGGCTGCGCTGTCGTTCAGCACGGAGTTGGGTGAGTGGCTGTCCAATGCGCGGCCGTACAAGGTGGCGAGCATGGTCTCCTGGGTACCGGTGAGGATGATCTTCTCGCGGTCCATGACCAGTCAATGTAGCGCTGGACTCGATGACCCATTACGGGTCACCTCTTACAGATCGAGGGTCAGTCGTCCACCCGGCGCCGCTCTGGATATGCAGACCAACATCATGCCGCTGTCGCGCTCTGGAATCGTCAAGAGCGTGTCGCGGTGTTCGACCTCGCCGGCCAGCACCCGGGTGCGACACGTTCCGCAGAATCCCTGTTGGCATGAATACGCGGTGGGTACCTCTGCGCGCCGCAACGCCGACAGAAGAGTCTCGTCGGCACCCACGCGCAGCGTTGCTCCCGATGACGCGACGGTGACCTCGAACTCACTGCCATCGAGCACCGGGGAGCAGCGAACCGTTCGAAGTGCAATTCGACATCGTCGCGGCCGGCCAGCTCTGCCCGAATCGCGGTCAGCATCGACGCCGGACCACAGGCGTACACGGCTGTGTGGTCCGGGCATTCGCCCAGCAGCTCCTGAGCGCTCGGAATGCCGAACTCATCGTCGGTGCGGACCTCTATGCGGTCGCCGAACCGCGCGAGTTCGTCGATGAACGGCAGGCTGTCGCGGCTGCGGCCCGCGTAGCGCGTCGACCAGTCCACGCCACGGCGTTCGGCCATGTTCAGCATCGGCAGGATCGGCGTGATGCCGATGCCGCCGGCGATGAACCGGAACCGCCGGGCGGGCGAGCCGTATCCGGGCATCGTCAGCGGAAAGGCGTTGCGCGGGCCACCGGTGGTCACCGTCGCACCGACGGGGAGGCCGTCGTGAACCTCGATCGACCCGCCGCCACCGTCGGGAATTCGCCGCACCGCGATCCGGTATGCGTCGGTGACCGCCGGATCGCCGCACAGGGAGTACTGCCGGACCAATCCGCTGGGCAGGTGAATGTCCAGATGCGAGCCCGCACGCCACTGCTCGAGCGGACCACCGTCTGCGGCAACGAGGGTCAGTGCAACCACGTTCTGGTCGTGCGCGACCACTAGGCGGTCCGCGACCGTCAGGGTCAGGGTGCGGTCGAATTCCCTGGGCTCCGCCACGTCCCTGATGGTTCCGGCCATCCGCCACGCCCCGGAAATGGTGGCATCGACGAGACCGAGGAACACGTCGTGGCGTGACCTTCCGGACATGCTCGGGGGCAGGCCCCGGTAGCGATCGCGAAGCGACATCAAATATGTGCCGCGCGGGCGGCAGGCGAGCTGGCCAGATAGGCGACCGCCTGCGCCGTCGATCCCATCTGTTCGGGCGTGAATCCTGGCCGGAAGTACGCGAACGTGTTGGAGCCGAACAGCTTTCGGTACCTGGGCAACAGGCCCAATTTGGAGTCGCGCATGCGAAGCCGCTGCATCTTCCACCAGCCGATGTCCAGGGTCGGATCGGCCTTGACGAGGAACGAGGTACCGCGCTCGAAGAACGAGTAGATGCCGATCATCGCCAGCGCCATGGCACCGATGCGGTCGACGTAGCTGTCGTGGAAGTAGACGGCGACGTCCTGGGCGACGCTGCGGTGCTCGACCTCCTCGCTGCCGTGCCAGCGGAACACGTCGGCCATGGTCGGATCGGCGCCGTACTCGTTCCAGGTGCAGTTGAGTGCGAAGTCACCCATCACCGCGGTGTAGTGCTCGATCGCCGCGATGAACCAGAGACGGTCGCACAGGTGGTTCATCTGGCACTTGGGATCGTCGGATGTCGAGGAGGCGAGCACCTTGGTGAAGACGTACTCCATCTGTTCGACCATCGGGGCGGGGTCGACGCCCCGCTCCTCCATGAAGCCGTGCAGCAGCCGCTCGTGGACCTCGGCGTGGGCGCCTTCCTGGCCGATGAAGCCCCGCATGTCCTCGGCCAGCTTCGGATCCTCCACCAACGGCAGTGCCTCGTTGTAGGTCGCGACGAACCAGCGCTCTGCCGCGGGCAAGATCAGATTGAGCAGGCTGACCACGTTCGAGGCGAGGGGTGACCAGGAATCCAGTGCAACGGCACTTCGGAGACGTCGAACTGCACCTTGCGGGCCTGAATCTGAACCGGTCCAGGATCCACCTCGTCGAGCAACCAGTGTGGTTTCGTCATTGCTGACTTCCCTCCGGGTAGCAGGCCGAGCAATGTCGGCCGGGGTTCAGCCTAAGGGGCCGGTTGCCGACATCTGAAGCATGAAGGGCACAGAGATCGGGAGGGCCCGACCGATCGATTCGGACGCTCAACCATGCATGCCGAAAGACGTTGCAGCGCAGATGATCTTGCTTCCTCGCGACGGCCGAACTCGAATCATGCACAGTCCCTGGCATATTCGACCCGTGGCTCGCGGTCGACGACCTGGTGCCGCGCATTCCGGGATCCTGGGGTGGCGAGGGTCAAACCGTCTTCCCACACCGCGAAGAACGCTAGCGTGAGCCCATGGAAACACCCGCTCCTGCAGCCACTATGCCCACGTCGCGCAAAGTACTCTGCGCCGTGTACGCCACGATCTCTGTCGCCGCGCTGATCGCCACGTGGAGCCAGAATGTTGCCTACTTCAACAGCGTCACCGACTTCGTGCCCGGGCTCGGCTCCTTCGCCAGCGAGACTCGAGTCACACCCGCGTCCAGATCGATCACCGTCGACATCTTGTTCTTCTTCCTCGCTGCGGCGATCTTGATGGTGATCGAGGCCAGGAAACACGGCGTCAGGTTCGTGTGGGCCTACGTTCTGGGCGGTGGTCTCATCGCGATCAGCGTCACGTTCCCGCTGTTCCTGATCGCCCGAGAACTGCGCCTGCGGACTTCAGACACACCCGACCTGCGCACCGTCGACACTGCCTTGCTGGCGATTCTCTCCGTGCTGATTGTGGGCTTCGCGATCTGGGTGGATGTCGGCCAATGACGACGTCGACCGGTGACGCGAGTTGGGTACGCTCACGATCGTGACCGATCAGCCGTTCGTACCCGCCGACTTCGTCGTGCCGCTCGAGCTCGTGGGCCCCGGTTTCCGGCTGGTTCCGCTTGGGCCCGAACACAACTCCGCCGACCACGCCGCGTGGTCGGCAAGCATGGAGCACATCCGGGCCACCCCAGGCTTCGGTGGGCGGCCCTGGCCGCACGAGATGCCTGCGTCGGAGAACCTGGCCGACCTCGAGCAGCACGCCGCCGACTTCGCGGCGCGCACCGGGTTCACCTATACCGTCCTCCCGCCGGACCGTCCGGACGCCGAAGAGGTACTCGGCTGCGTGTACATCTACCCGCCTCAGTCTGGCGGCCCCGGCGACGCCTCGATTCGTTCCTGGGTACGCGCGGACCACGCCGCACTGGACTCCGTCCTGTACGCCGCGGTCCGAGACTGGCTGGCCCAGGACTGGCCCTTCCGCGCAGTCGATTACGCCCCCCGGTCCTGAGCGACACCCACCCCCTCGCGCACGGGTGCCGGGGCGGCCTTGACAGACTGTGCGTATGGCACAGATAACCTTGCGTGGAAATCCCATCAACACGGTCGGCGAGCTACCCGCCGTCGGAACCCCGGCCCCCGGCTTCACCCTCACCGGCACCGATCTCGGCGCGGTCAGCAGCGAGCAGTTCCGCGATAAGCCCGTGTTGCTGAACATCTTTCCCTCGGTGGACACACCGGTATGCGCGACAAGTGTGCGGACCTTCAACGAGCGCGCCGCAGCAAGCGGTCTCTCGGTACTCTGCGTATCCAACGATCTGCCGTTCGCCCAGAAGCGGTTCTGCGGGGCCGAGGGCATCGAGAACGTCACGACGGCGTCGGCATTCCGCGACAGCTTCGGCGCGGACTACGGCATCACCATCACCGACGGTCCGATGGCCGGGCTGCTGGGTCGGGCCGTCGTCGTGATCGGTGCCGACGGAAACGTCGCATACGCCGAACTGGTGCCTGAGATCGCCACCGAGCCCAACTACGATGCGGCGCTGGCGGCGGCCGGCTAGGCGCAGCGCCCAGGTCGCCGACGCCACTTCGCGGCAACCGGCGAAGGGGAGCCGGTGTATTGATTAATCGAGCAATCGGTCTAATAATGATTGAGTGACGCGACTGCGGGCTTGGTGGACTCGTCTTACCGCTCGGCATCCGCGCCTCTACGCCTATCGGCACGTGGCCGGGGCCGTGAGTACCGTGCTGCTGGCGATCATCGGTGTTGCCGTCTTCGCGAAGACGGTGGCGGGCGAGGTACTGGACGCGGTACTCGGATGGCTGCCCGACCTGCGGTTGCCAGACATCGACCTGCCGGACCTGCCAATACCGTCCATACCGTTTCCGGACCTGCCGGACGTCACCCTGCCCGGCTGGGTCGGTTCGATTGCGGACGTGGCCAAATACGTTGTCCCGGTGCTGATCGCGCTGGCGGTGACACAGGCCGAGATCAAGTGCAGGGCAGCCAACAAGGACACCGCCGATCACAATGCGCAAGATTGATCCGGTCGCCCATCAGCAGCGGCGGCGCGCGATCCTCGGCGCCGCCGTCGGCCTGTTCGCAGCCCAGGGCTTCGACAAGACGAGCACCGCGCAGATCTGCGCGGCGGTGGGGATGAGCCCGGGAAATCTGTTCCACTACTTTCCCAGCAAGCGGGCCATCTTTCACGGCATCTTCGAGCTGGACCGCGCCGAATGGGACGACGCACTGACCGCGGCCCGCGCTCACCCCGATCCTTGGGCGGCCCTGATGGGCGTCGTCGACAAGATCGCCGCAGAGTCCGCTGACCCGATGGTCGCCGGCCTGATGGTCGAGGTGCTTGCGCAGGCCCACCACGACGAGCAGTTCGCGCAGGTCCTCGCCGAGAACGATCGCCGGCTGGCCCAAGGTATCGCCGACCTGATCGAATCGGCTGCCGCGCAAGGAATCATCGATGCCCAGCTCGCGCCGACCGTGGTGGCGCGATGGATCGTGATCCTGACCGATGGCCTCTATGGCCGCGGCTACCCAGAACCGGATATCGATCGGGCAACCGACGTCGACACGGTGAAGGTGCTGATCACCCGGATTCTGCGGCTCCGATCGAAGGCTCCGTGACGGGCGGCGCTCAGGGCGAGCGGAGAAAGGCTGCGGCGAAGAAGGCCAGCTCCAGGCGCATCGCCCGCCGGTAGACCGCGGCCACTGCGGCCCCGTCGTCGGCCTGTTCGTCGAGCAGTCGTTCCAGGCGGCATGCCAATGCCTCGAAGCTCGGGTCGGCGTAGGTCTGTACCCACTCGGCGTAGGGTCCCGCCGCATTGGCGTCCAGCGACGCGCCGAGCCAGGCATAGAGCCGCATGCAGGGTGTCATCGCGGCGAACACCATGCCCAACGTGCCGGTCGCTGCGGTCGCGAGCAGGAAGTCGGTGTAGGCCAGGGTCGCCGATGATGGCTCGACGCCGGCCATGTCGATACCCCAGCGGGCGGCGTAGGAGGCGTGCAACCCGAGCTCCTCGCGAACCCCGGCGAGCAGATCGGCCAACGCAAGCAGTGTGGGTGTGTCGGAACTGCGAGCAAGGGCCAGGGCGTATGCGCGGGCGAAGGATTCGAGGAAGAAGGCGTCCTGCGCGACGTAGCCCGCGAAGATCTCACGGGACAACGAGCCGTCACCGAGGCCACATACGAAGGGATGGGCGAGCGTTTCTGCCGCCAGGTCGCTGTTGCCGGCCCACAACCGAGTTGACAGGGTCACGCCAGCGCCATGTCCCAGAACGCCACCTCGTGCGTCAGCACGTCCCTCACCAAGTCGTCCTCCCCGTCGAGGATGGCCAGCTCGCCGAGCGCGTCAACGTAGCCCGTAAAGCCTGGGGCAGTCCAGTGCTCCACGAACTCCACGAACGGGGACGTGCTCGACGCGGCGGAGGCCCACGCGAGCAGGTACACCCGTTCGAGGACCCAAAGCGCCGTCACCGCCGCGCCGTAGGGCGCGGCATCCAGCCGCAGTAGCAGTGCACGGTAGGCGAGCGTCGCCGGTAACGCTGGCGGTCCCAGGTCGATCCCTCGCCGCGCGGCCATGATCTCGAACCAGTCCAGCTCGGCAACAAGCGCGACGCATCCCTCGGCGAGCACCGCCTGAGCCGGCCGCGGCGCGCGTCCCAGTAGCCGGGCCTGGAACGCAAGCAAGTCCGCGACGAACAGGGCGTCCTGCGCCAACCACCGTTCAAAGGCCACGTCGGCAATCGTGCCCTCGCGCACCGCGTCGAGAAACGGATGCCGGGTAGCGGCGGTCCAGAGGGGATCGAGCACGCCATGAACAATAGCGGCAGTCGATGCGGCCAAGTGCGGTGGCTTGCTCGCAAGGTATCGGGCTCGCATCTACCGGGGATCAATTGCTGCACAAAGGCATAACGAATACGCCGTGGTGCGCTGGTGGCGGCGAATACGCGAGGTTTGCGGATAATCTACGGGCGGTGCAGTTCTGGCCGTACGGGTGGGACGTCCCGGCAGGGAGTCATGGAATGTCGGTCGAGGCGTGAAGACATCGCGCTGAGGCCGGAGAGGTGGAATTCGAATGAGAAGCATCTACGCGTTGGCGATCAGTGTGGCCCTGGTGGTGGCGACGCCCGGTCTGGCGACCGCTGACCCCTATTCCGGCCCGGCAAGCCGGCAGCAAGCCATCCAGTACGTGATCGCGCGTGCGCTTGCGCAGCGCGGCGTGCCGTACACCTATGGCGGCGGCAACGCCGCAGGCCCCACCCTTGGCGCCAAACCCGCCGCCGACAGCGTCAGCGCTGAACCTGCCACCAGCATCGTCGGCTTCGACCCGGCTCCCAGCATCGCTGGCGTGGCCCAACTTCCCAACATCGCCGGAGTGGCCCAGCCTCCCAGCATCGCTGGCGTGGCCCCGGCGCCCAGCGTCGTCGGATTCGATGCTTCCGGTCTGGTGCTGTATGCCTTCGCAGGCGTCGGGGTGAAGTTGCCCCGTTCCTCGGGCCAGCAGTACGCCGCAAGCCCCAAGGTCCTGCCGTCGCAGGCCCTGCCTGGCGATCTGATCTTCTATGGCCCGGAAGGGAGCCAAAGCGTCGCACTGTTTCTGGGAAATGGGCAGATGCTGCAGGCAACCGATCCAGCCGTGGTGGTCTCACCCGTCCGCACCGCCAACATGACTCCCTACCTGGGCCGGGTCATCGCGCAGTGATCGCGGCGGATCCCCGCCTTGGTTGAATGCGCACCCGCGCCCCACGTGCGGGAGCGATGGCCACTCCGCGCGACTGGCAGCGTTCGTCGCGGGTGCTGGCGGGACGGATGACGTAGTCGCGCAGCAGAGTTCGTAGTACGACCCTAATCTCCATGGTCGCGAAAGCCGCACCGATGCAGCGGCGGACACCGCCGCCGTACGGGATCCATTCCGCCGGGTCGGGGGGTCGGGAGATGAAGCGATCGGGATCGAAGCGGCGGGCGTCGGGGAAGACGGCTTCATCGGCGTGCAGCAGCCCGATGCTGGCGACGATCGTCTGCCCTTGCGGGAACGTCCACGGGCCGATCTGCAGTGTTGGGGCCTTGACCTGCCGGAATGTGTTGTCGACGACGGGGCGGGTGCGCTGGATCTCGAGGATGGTGGCGTGCAGGAGTTCTTCGGATCCGTTGTCGAGGTCGGCGTTCAGGCGGTCAAGCAGCTGGGGGTGTCTCTGCAGCCGCTCCACGGCCCAGGCCAGGGTGGTGGCGGTCGTCTCGTGGCCGGCCGCTAGCAGGGTGAGCAACTCGTCGGCGATCTCGGCGCGTGTCATCGGCGCACCGTCCTCGTAGCGGCTCTGCAGCATCAACGACAGCACGTCATCGCGCGCATCGAGGTCGGGGTCGGCCTGCGCTTTGTCGATCAGCCGGTCGACGATCGCGTCGTAGTCTCGGCGGTACTGGTGGAACCGGCCCCACGGACTCCACCGTCCCCAATCCCATTGCGGCACTGGAATCAAGGCAAGCTTGGAGCCGAGTTGGATCGCGGGCGGAAGCATCTCCCGCAGGCGCTCCAACTCCTGGCCCTCGGCGCCGAACACCGCCCGGAGAATGACGTTGAGAGTGATGCGCATCATCGAGGGCATCGTCGCGAAGGTTCGGTCCTGCGGCCACGTCGCGAACTCGTCGACCGCTTCGCGTTCGACGATCGCCTCGAAGGCGGCCAGTCGCCGTCCATGAAACGGTGGTGTCATCAACTTGCGTTGTGCGCGATGCCGGTCGCCAGTCAGTGCAAACAACGAATTCGGTCCCATGACACGGCCGAGATTGGCGTCCGTCGTGTCTGCGACATCGGGGCCGGTCCTGAACAGCTGACGAATGTCGTCTGGATCGCTGAGGACGATCATGCGTCCGAAGATGGGCAGATGAAGCGAGAAGGCCGACCCATAGCGGCGGCGCAGGATCTGGAGCGCGATCCTGCGGTTGGCCACTGCCAGCGCACCTTGGATGGCCCGGGGGATTGGTGGGCCTGGCGGCAGCTTCACTTCGGTCGTCGACGTTTCTTGATCGGTCGACGTTTCTTGATCGGTCGACGCATTTTGATCGGTCGTGGTCATCACATCTCCCGACTAACGGCCATGGCCCGGCGATGATAGTCGGTGGAGACGTCGAGTCAATGCACGGAGGACAACGCGCAGATATTCGGGGCGAAGGCCGGCATCGTGACACGGGGCTCACTGACGATGAGAGCGTTGCCGTTGCAACCCAACGATATTAGGCCGTAGTCACCAACGGCAGCCGTCGTCGTGGGTCATACTTGCCCCGATGGCCGTCGCATTCCCCCCTCGCATCCCTTGCGATCCGAGCGTGGGCTTGAGGCACCGTCACCACAGCGTTCCCGTCGGGATGTTCGACGCGGCGACGAATCGGTGGGCGGACGTCGACGCCGCCGGTGCCGTGGACCGCGATGAATTGACCCTGGTGACGTTCAACATCTGGTTCGATGGCTATTTCGCCGATGCTCGCTATCTCGCCATCGCGGAGCTGCTGTCCCGAGACATGCCGGACGTCATGGTGTTTCAAGAAGTGACCCCGGCCGCGCTGAAGGTCTTCCTTGCCCAACCGTGGGTCCGGGAACAGTATCTTCGCGCAGAGGTCACCAACGCCGATCTTGGCAACTACGGCATGCTGATGCTGTCGCGGCTCCCAATCAACCGCGTCACCTACACCCGGCTGCCGACCCGCCTGGCACGCGGATTCCTTGAGGCCGAATTCACGATCAACGGCATCTCGGAGGTCATCTGTTCGGTTCATCTCGAAAGCGGAAAGGCATCGTCAGGATTGCGTGGACGGCAGCTGCGAAGAATCTTCCGCGCACTGAGCGGAGCCGACAACGCCGTCGTCCTCGGTGATTTCAACATGCGCGACGCGGAGAACGAACGGATCAGTCCGCCTTATTGTGATCTCTGGCCGGCTCTGCGACCACACGACGACGGCTTCACCGAAGATACGTCCATCAACCTCATGCGCTTGGACAGCAAGAACAAGCACAGGCAGGTCCGATTCGATCGGGTTCTGCTCAAGGGCCCCGCATGGACGGCCAGGAGCATTGACCTACTGGGGACCGAACCGATATCGAGCGAGCATCCGCGGGTA
>Ga0193743_1003459_pt1 | contig 10556 bp, 12 predicted proteins | sample L2c2metaG_FD_143038 | JGI IMG/M metagenome (GOLD analysis project Ga0193743, IMG submission 143038) | Soil microbial communities from a riparian zone of the East river system, Colorado, United States - L2c2 | ecosystem: Environmental > Terrestrial > Soil > Riparian zone | place: USA: East River...
AAGGTCCGGATCGAGCAATGCGGCGCCAATCTTTGCGGATATTCGGTGGACGCAAAGTCGAACCAGAACGGCGAACAAGTTCTGATCAACATGAAGCCTAGCAAGGACGCCAAATGGAGCGGGCGGATTCATGATCCGAACAGCGGCAGCACTTACGATTCGACGATCGCGATGAAAGGCTCGGACACCTTGCGTGTTCAGGGCTGCGCCTTTGGCGGCATGTTCTGCGGCGGCCAGACCTGGAGCCGGCTGAACTAAGGCGTGTACTTATAAAATCCAGATCACGACTGACATTCTGCCGTTCCAGCTGCAGCGGCGATCTCGGACTTTCTGTCGCCGCCAAAAGTTGTCTCATGAATCTTGCCGTCGACGATATGGATGCGCCGGTCCGCTCGCGCAGCCAGCGCCGCATCGTGGGTTACAACCACCACCGTCTGGCCGCTGTCGGCGATATCGCGCAAGATGCCGAATACCTGCTCGGTCGAAGCGGTGTCGAGATTTCCCGTAGGCTCGTCGGCGACAATGATTTCGGGACGGTTGGCGAGCGCCCGTGCCAGGGCTACTCGTTGTCGCTGACCGCCGGACAGCTGATTGGGCCGCTTCGCGGTCTGCTCGCCGAGACCGAGCGACGTGAGCAGGCTCATCGCTCGGTCGTTCATGTCCTTGGTAGACATCTGGCCAGCCGCGCGCATCGGCAGCAGCACGTTTTCAAGCGCGGTGAATTCGGCAAGCAAAAAGTGAAACTGAAACACGAAGCCGCATTTCGTCAGACGAACATCGGCGCGCTCCGTTTCCGATAATTTGGATGTTGCCTGGCCGCAAATGATGACCTCACCTTCCGTGGGCGCATCGAGCAAGCCGAGCAGGTAGAGAAGCGATGATTTTCCCGAGCCCGAAGGGCCGGTGATGGCGAGAAATTCACCCTTCGCCACGGACAGATCAATGCCATCGACCAGTGTATGCGAAATAACGCCCTGAACGCGGCGGACCAACCCCATCACCTGCAGGGCAATCTTGGTCAAGATGCGCCCCGGATAATTTCGACTGGATGCACCCGCGTGGCCTTGCGCGCTGGAAAGAAGGCTGCGACGGCGCAGCAGAGAATGGAAATAGCTCCGGAAGCAATATAGTGCATCGGCGAATAGTAGATCTGAAGCGGTACCGTCGCTCCAGTTAGCGGATTGAATATGGTGATCTGAGACCACCCGTAGCACAAGAGATATCCGAGAATCCATCCAAACAGGATTCCGACGGATCCCATCATCGCCGCTTCAATGATGAATATTCGCCGCACCGAGTATTCCCGCATGCCCAGCGATTTCATGATTGCGATGTCGTGGCGCTTTTCGTGGGTTATGGTGGAAATGATGTTGTAAGTTGCAAATGATGAGGTCAGCAGCATGGCACCCATCACGGTCAGCACGATGAAATCACGAGTCGCGAAGGTAGACAGCAGATCGGAGTTGGCTTCCTGCCACGACACCGACTTGTATCCGATCTGCGCCTCGACTTGCGTAGCCACTTTCTGTGCGACCACGGGGTCATTCAACCGCAGCCGCAACTGATTGATGACCCCGGTTTGCCCCATGAGAGTCTGGGCCAGGCCGATGAGCGAATAGATTTGTCCTTCGTCGACACGTTTCAATCCCGACCGAAAGATTCCGACTACCGTGGCTGAAATCGGAGTCCCCTCACCTGCTCCGAGCAGGACTGTATTTCCATATTTCACGGCAAGCTTTTCTGCCAACGCTTGGCCAATGATGATCCCGTTCGCTGCCTTCGAGAGATCGGTCAATTTCCCTTCGAGCATTTGCGAAGCGAGCTTGGAAACGCGAACTTCAAGCCGCGGATCAATGCCGGTCAGGGTCACACCGACCCGTCCGCCGTGATCTACAATCGCGGTAGTCTTTACTGACGGCGCCACGTCGCCTGGCAACCACGACCTCAGCGAGGTCATTATAGCATCCGGATATCTGATCCCCGGGCGCCGATTTACGTTTGCCACGTTGGACATTTGTACCGCGGCGTATTCCTGATCCGCCGGCTGGCTAGGAACCGACCGGCGCTCATCCTCGACCGTGACATGGGGCATCGTATCGACGAGTTGCCGAAGAAAATCTATCTGCGATCCCTGCATCAGGCCGGCCATCATGATTGTGAAGCCGACGCCCATGGCTACACCAAACATGCCGACCAGAGTTTGTCGAACACGGGTGCTCACGTGAGTCCACGCGATACTCAGCAAAAGATTTGTTGTCATGCGTTTCGCGGGTGTTTGATTGGGTGCCTCATGATTGCAGATCGGCTACTTAAGTACAGAAGAAAGAGGAGCAAATCGCGTTATAATGGGGCTTACCGAGCCGCGCTGAATTTGCCGACGTTCCTGCGCGCATCATTAACAATGGAATCTACGTGAGCCGATATGGCAGAGGATATGACGGCATCGTCGGCATCGGCAGAACTGGTCACGGCGGCGGCGGGTTCCCGATCAGGAGCAGGGCTGGGACTCGGAGCGGCATCTGCAGGAGTGTCCGTCGCCTGCGGGGCTGGCACATTTTCCACGCGGACCCGCGTGCCGTCCGCCAAATCCGCGCGTGCCGGTGACAGCACCGTCGTGTCCTTTGACACATTGCCGGCGATCTCAATGTTACGGCTCCCTCGAATTCCGACAGTGACCGGGACACGCTGAATTTTTCCGTTACTTACGATCTGAACCGCATTGCCGATAACGGCCTCGGCAGGCACTACAACCGCCGCGGTCTTTTCGCGATATATAATGTTGACTTCGACCGTCATTCCTATCCGCAATGGCGTATCGCGCGGCAATAGCAGATAGACACGAAAAGTTTTTCGCGTGGGATCGCCTTTTGGCGTGATTTGCGAAACGGTGGCCCGCAAAGTCTGCGTGGAGAACGCCTCGCTTCGCAAAAATGCCTTCTGCCCCACAGCAATCCTGGTGATTTCCTCTTCATTTATTTCAGCCACCACCTGCATAGGCGCCGGCGGGCCTACCCAAAACAGCACGTCGGTTGGTCCAACAATCTCACCAACCTCGCCGTCACGACGGAGCACCATTCCATCCAACGGCGCGCGGAGCACGAGTGAATCGAGGCGTACCTTTTGAGCGCTAATTCGCGATTTGGATTGCTCGTATTGAGTAGACCGTCGCTCGTAGTCGGTCTTCGCAGCGTCGTTTTTGTCGCTATCTTTCTCGGCGCGATTCATATCGCGCTCGAGTTGTTCACTGTTGATTTCCATTTCGTGGAGCGCGTTACGCTCTTCAGCGTCGTCCTGGCGGCCAAGGACTTGGCCGACTTTGACCGCCTGCCCTTCGCAGCGGCAGAGTTCGACGATGCGGCGCCTCTGAACCGGGACTACTTTTGCCCAGCGCTCAGGTTCTACCGTTCCCGTTCCGTAGATGGCCTCTGAAACGGGCCCGAGCGTAGCCGCTGCCGCGGTTACAGTTGGAGGCTGAAAAAAATCCGGATACTTTAGATAGGCCCCTCCAACAACCGCAACAGCAAGCACTGCGAGTACGGACCCAGACCAGACAAGAGCGCGCGAGGCCATCGGCTTTCTCCTCAACGGCTCAAAAGCCGAACCGCTTGCGCAGTTCGGACGGTACGCGATCCAGTATCGCGTCCATATCGTTCTTCTTTCCGCTGTTGCCTGGTGGCCCCTGAGCATTGCCGGAATCGGCGGAACTGTTAGCCGTGCTCGCTGGCGGTTGTTTCGAAGCAGCCGATGGTTGCGGCGGCTGGCCGTCGCGTTTGACATCGTCGGTCGGAACGGCTGCCTTGGCTTGGCTTGGTACCGCATGCCAGCGGCCGGCTTCGGTCTTGGCCTGACTGACTTCGTCGCGCGTCATCCTGGTTTCCAGAACGCCGATTAACTGGCGGGCTCCGTTCCGGAACTCTTCAACCCGGGTGCCAACTGAGACGATATAGGTCCGAGAACCAGCATTGCGTGGGTATGACCTCGGTCAGCGGCACGTGAAAACCACCGGAATGCCTCTTCATCGGACCTCGGGCGTCCGACGCCCGACGAATAAAGCGCGCCAAGATAAAACTGAGCGTCGTTATCTCCGGACTGCGCGGCCTGCAAATAGCGATCGGCCATTTCTATGTCGGACATCGAATTCGCGGCATAGGCGACGGTGTTCGTAATGAGAGCGGCACCGCAAAAGGTGGCCAGAAGAACTCGCTTCATTAAAGTCTCCAGGATTCCGGGAAAATGCCCCAGCCTGAGGTATTTCGCTGATGTTACGCAGCTTTCTCTCTTAATCGCGTCGTCAAAAACATTGCGAGATCGTACACTTCGTTCCCTGCATGTTCAAGAACCGGAGCCGGCGGTTTGTAGCCGAGCGATGAGTGCAGGCGCCTCAATGACGCCGCGGGTGTTCAATGACGTTGCTTCCGCCGTTGTGCAGAGTAGCTCATCGCGAAGTTAATATCTGTCGCTCCGATCATCGGGAACTTATGCCCTCAACCGCTGGCGTGACGTCCATCACAGTCCTCGACGGATTGATGTGAGACCTTGATCGCGTCAAAACAAAGGGCAACGTCATGGAACAGCTTCGCAAGACAATTATCGCCACCCGCATCCTGCTGTTTCTGGGAATGTTAGTCACCACGCCTGCCGCGGCCGCGACATTTGACGGCGCATGGAACGTCCAGATTGCTTCAACGAATACAGCGTGCGGCGGCGGAGCAACCGTCTCGATCGGGATCAACAATGGCCGGGTCGCGTCGACCAACGCGTTGATGACAGCATCGGGCCGTGTCGCGGATGCCGGCAACATCAGCGTGACCCTGACGAGTGGAATGAAGCGGGCGGTCGGCTCGGGTCGCCTCACCGCAACGACCGGATCAGGCACATGGCGCGGTGCGCTGTGCAAGGGCACCTGGACCGCACAGCGAATCTAAAAGCGAATCTAAAAGTCGGTAACGCCAACAACTGCCTTTGCGAGACAGCTATTCTCCGACTTTTGCGGAATACTCCGCGTCGGTTACCTGCTCCATCCAGGTCACATAATTTCCGTCCAGCGATTCCTGCATCGCGATGTGGACCATCCCGTTGGTTGGGGAGCCGCCATGCCAATGTTTTTCGCCGGGCGGAATCCAGACAACATCGCCGGGCCTGATCTCGCGCATCGGCCCGCCCTCGGTCTGAGCCCGGCCAATACCCGAGACGACATACAGCGTCTGGCCCAGCGGATGCGTATGCCAGGCAGTTCGTGCGCCCGGCTCGAAGGATACGCGGGTCGAGACAATCCGCGCCGGCGCTTCGGCCGCAATGATCGGATCCTGCATCACCGTGCCGGTGAAATACTCCTTGGGCGCGCGGCGTGTCGGCCGCGAACCGGCGAGATGGATATCCATGGCGTACCTCCTTCTTTGCAAACGCAGTGCCGGTTAAGTCGTGGCTATTTTTTCGAGGCCGCGTAGCGAGCCTTGGTCTCCGCATTCATCGGATAGAGACCCGGCAGCACCGCGCCGGTGTTCACCTGTTCGACGATCCAGGCCTCCATTCGTTCCTGCTCCGCGCCTTCGGCCAGAATGAGATCGAGAAACGCCTTCGGAATCACCACGGCACCGTCCTGATCGGCGACGATAATGTCGTCGGGGAAGATTGCGACGCCGCCGCAGCCGATCGGCTCGCCCCAGCCGACGAATGTCAGCCCGGCGACCGAAGGCGGGGCCGCGAAGCCATCACACCATACCGGTAGACCGGTGCCGAGCACGCCTTCGAGATCGCGCACCACGCCGTCGGTAACCAGCGCAGCTACCCCGCGCTTGACCATGCGTGCACACAGAATATCACCGAAAATGCCGGCGTCGGTAACGCCCATGGCATCGACCACGGCGATGCAGCCTTCAGGCATGGCTTCGATCGCAGTCCGGGTCGAAATTGGCGACGACCAGGATTCCGGCGTCGCCAGGTCCTCCCGCGCGGGCACGAAACGCAGCGTAAACGCCGGCCCCACCAGCCGCGGTTGTCCCGGCCGCAGCGGACGCGAGCCCCGCAACCAGACGTTTCGCAGGCCCTTCTTGAGGAGAACCGTGGTGATGGTGGCGGTCGACACGCGGGACAAGGTCGCGATCGCTTCAGGGGTCAGGGACATCGAAAAAGCAACTCCGGATGGGGATTGATTGGCCCGCGCATCTTGCGGGGCACGGGCATCGCGTCAAGTAGTGTCGCCAAGTTACGGCTGGGGGACTGCATTGCGTGGCGCGATTACGCCGTCTTATCGCTGCTGTGCGGATCAGCTTATTGAACTTGCAGGCTCATTGCACGCGAAGTGAATTCCACTTGGCCGCAAAACACGCTAGAGCTTGATATCCGCTGAAGTTATGAGGCCATGGCCGCGACCCTCTCCCCACCCCGTCTTTTGCCGAGTGGCGACAGCGCCATCACGGTGGAATTCAGTCGCAACATCGATGATACGGCGAACCAGCGGGTGCTGGCGCTCGACCGCACTCTTGCGCGTGAAACAATCGCCGGCGTGACCGAGACGGTGCCCACCTATCGATCTCTACTGGTGCATTATGATCCCGTGCAGATCGATTTCGACGCGCTGAGCGAGAAGCTTACTTCGCTGGCGCAGCTGCCGGTCCCGCCGATAGCGAGCACGCGCCGCTGGCGTATTCCCGTGGTTTATGGCGGCGAGCACGGCATCGATCTTGAGGATGTCGCCAAAACGCTCGACACCACGCCGGACGATATCGTGGCACGGCATGTCGCCGGCGACTACCGCGTCGCCATGATCGGCTTTACACCGGGATGGTCCTATCTCAGCGGCCTTGAGAATTCGCTGCAGATGCCGCGGCGGCAAAATCCACGCCTGCTGACACCGGCCGGCACGATCTCGATCGGCGGCGTGCAGACCGGCGTACAATGTCTCGCCGGCCCGAGCGGTTGGCATTTGCTGGGACGGACCGCTGTCAGAACCTACCAGTTGCATCGCGATCCGATCTTCCTGCTGGAACCGGGCGACGCCGTGACGTTTTCCACTGTCGATGCCAAGACGTTCGCCGAGCAGGATCGCGCGGCGGAACGCGGCGAGATCGTCGCCGAGTTGATGGCCTCATGAGTAAACTCGTTATCTCAGCCATTGGCCCCGCAAGTTCCGTGCAAGACGGCGGCCGCTACGGCGCCCAGCGCTACGGCCTGACGCCGAGCGGCGCGATGGATCGGCTCGCGCTCGCCGCAGCGAATAGTCTGGTCGGAAACGCGCCGTTCGCCGCAGCAATCGAAATCGGCCCGTTCGGCGCCGCGTTCACGGCGCGCCAAGGGGCGGTCCGCGTCGCACTTGCGGGAGCAACGCGCAACGCCGACATCTCGGGACGCGCGATCACATTCGATACGTCCATGACCCTGGCGGACGGCGAGACCCTGACGCTGGGCTTTGCGCGCGGCGGCGCTTTCAGCTACCTCGCGATCGAAGGCGCTATTCAGGGCGAGACGATGTTCGGCAGCCTGGCTGTCAATGCGCGCGCCGGGCTCGGCAGCCCGTATCCGCGCCCGCTGCAGGCGGGCGACGAATTGCAGACGGCAACCGCAAGCGGCGCGCCCGAGCGCCGGATCGATCTTCCACCCCTGGTGGACGGGCCGATCCGCCTGGTGATGGGTCCGCAGAACGACGAGTTCGGGGACGACGCCACCAATCTGTTTCTGGACAGCGAGTGGAAGATATCGGCGACCAGCGATCGCATGGGTTACCGGCTTGAAGGTCCTGTCATCAAGCACCTGCACGGTCACAACATCGTCTCCGACGGCACCGTCAACGGCAGCATTCAGGTGCCCGGCAATGGCGCGCCCATCGTCTTGATGCCGGACCGCGGCACCAGCGGCGGCTATCCCAAGATCGCAACCCTGATATCTGCCGATCTCGGCCGGTTCGCGCAGATACCCGCCGGCCGTGGTTTTCGGTTCAAGGCCGTCAGCATGGCCGAGGCGCAGGCTGAGGTGCGGAAATCAGCGGAACTATTGCGCACCCTGCCCGACCGCCTCAGGGCTATCGAGAATTTTGATCTCAACATCGAGGCGCTGCAAGATGCTAATGTCGCCGGCGCCGCCGTCAGCGCTGTCGACGCCGGAACATGGCAAATTCCATCCTCTGCAGATGCACAGGTGGCAGACTAGCTGGCACGACTAACCAAAGATCCACTCACGCAAGCGGACAGAACATGATGACAATCGATCTCAACTGCGATCTCGGCGAAGGATTTGGCGCGTGGGAAATGGGCAATGATGCCGCCATGATCGACCTTGCCACGTCAGTCAACATCGCCTGCGGCTTCCACGCCGGCGATTCCGACACCATGCGCAAGACCGTGGAATTAGCGAAGGCGCGCGGCGTCAGCATCGGTGCGCATCCGGGGTACCGCGATCTGCACGGCTTTGGCCGCCGGCCCTTTCCCGGCATGAAAGCGTCAGAGATCGAAAACCTGGTCGCCTACCAGATCGGCGCACTGCAGGCGATCGCGACCATGGCCGGTCACAAGGTAACCCACGTCAAGGCGCATGGTGCATTATCGAACGTTGCCTGCGAGGATGATGCGACCGCGCGGGCGATTGCTTCCGCCATCAAGGCGGTCGATCCCAATCTGATCTTTGTGGTGCTCGCCAATTCGCGTCTGGTGCAGGCCGGCGAAGCCGCAAATCTGCCGATGGTGCACGAGGTGTTTGCCGACCGCGCCTATGAAGACGATGGCTCACTGGTGTCGCGCCGCAAGCCTGGCGCAGTGCTGCACGATGCAACGGAGATCGCAAAACGCGTGGTGCGGATGGTGCAGGATGGCGCCGTGGTTTCGGTCACGGGCAAAGTCATCAAGATGCGTACCGATACCGTGTGCATTCACGGCGATACGCCCGGCGCAGTCGATATCGCGCGCGGCGTGAGACAGTCTCTGAAGGATGCGGGGATCGAAGTCGCGCCGTTCAAGGTCTCGTAGGGTCGGCAAAGCCAACGGGTCGCACGAAGGCACGCCCGATGACAGGCTCCGCATGCCCACCGCAGTGTTCAATGGTAGGCACGGCGCAAGCGCGCGCCTTTGCTCACCCTACGGTCCTAGAACGGGTGAACCGACAGCGTGCCGAACACTATGGCTGCAATGACCGCAAATGCACCATAAAGCGCGGCCGTATGAAAGCCCGCGCCCGAACGTCGGGACACCGAACGCGCGTAAAGGTGCAAGCGAGCTTCCGCCGATAGTTCGCGCATGGTCGATCTCCAACGCCCCATTTGGAACAATGGAATACTGTTCACGGCAGGAAGCAAGACGACCCAAAAAATAGCGATATGAACGCTTCGACAAACTCCCCTTGCAGATGAAAATTCTCTCCGGTTGACTGGCGTGAGAATTTTATTCGCTCGAATTTGACGCTGATTGGCGCCGTTTCAGTACACGTCCTGTTGGAACCGGCCCTTCTTTTTAAGTTCCCCGACGAAGCTTATGGCATCGTCGGTCGAGCGCGCGCCGAACTGTGCCACAATATCGACCAGCGCACGCTCGACATCCTTCGCCATCCGCTTGGCGTCGCCGCAAACATAAATGTTCGCGCCTTCGGCAAGCCACGTCCACAATTCGCGCCCGACTTCGCGCATGCGATCTTGCACGTAGAATTTCTTGTCGCCATCGCGTGACCACGCCAGCGACATTCGCGTCAGCAAACCCGATGTCTTCATGGCGTTCAGCTCGTCCGAATAAAAGAAATCGCACTCGCTGCGCTGATGGCCGAAGAACAGCCAGTTCTTGCCGGGCGCGCCGGTCGCGCGGCGGTCGAGCAGGAAGGCGCGGAACGGCGCGATGCCGGTGCCCGGCCCGATCATGATGATCGGCACCTTGGGATCCTGCGGCAGCGCGAAGCCGTGGGCCTTCTGCACATAGACCTTCAGGTGATCACCGGGATTGATGCGTTCGGCCAGGAATGTCGAAGCCAATCCGAGGCGCCTGCGCTTGCCGACGACGTAGCGCACGCAGTCCACCGTCAGCGACAGCTTGCCGGGCGTGGCGTTGTTCGACGACGAGATCGAATAGAGCCGCGGTTGCAACGGCTCCAGTGCTTCGACGAATGCCTCGGGATGCGGACGCACGCCCGCAAACTTTTGCAGCGCCGCCATCACGTCGAGGGTTGCGGCATCGCCATCGGGATCTTCGCCTTGCGCCAGCGCGCGCGCCTTCTCGCGCTGTGCTCCGCCGGTTATGAACGAGAGCAGCTCGAACAACGTATCCGGCGCAGGCGAGAGCGAAACGTCATCGATCAATACCTCGCGCAGGGTCTTGCCGTTCACTTTAGTCGTATGCGACGCGCCGAGCATGGCGATGATCTGGTCGGCGAGCCCGAGTTCGTTGCGGGCAAAGATGCCGAAGGAATCGCCGACGACATAGTCGAGGCCGCAACCGCTGAGATCGAAATCGATGTGCCAGGTTTCCTTTTCCGATCCGCTTCTGTTCAGCAGGCGGCGCGACACGAATGTCGCCGGCACCGGATTGTCGCGCGAACGTCCCGGCTCCGCCGTGATCGCCGGCGCCGCAACGGCGGGCGCGGCT
>Ga0193743_1003460_pt1 | contig 10556 bp, 7 predicted proteins | sample L2c2metaG_FD_143038 | JGI IMG/M metagenome (GOLD analysis project Ga0193743, IMG submission 143038) | Soil microbial communities from a riparian zone of the East river system, Colorado, United States - L2c2 | ecosystem: Environmental > Terrestrial > Soil > Riparian zone | place: USA: East River...
TTGTTCGTCGATGTGGCCTATGGCGGGAATTTCTATGCGATCGTCGATTCCCAGGAGAACTTCACCGATATTGCCGACTACCGGGCGCTCGATCTTATCGGCTGGAGTCCGATACTCCGAGAGCGGTTGAACCAGCACTATTCCTTCCAGCATCCGGAAAAGCCCGACATCAATATGCTCAGCCACATCCTTTGGACCGGCGCGCCGACGCAAGCCGAGGCCCATGCCCGTAACGCAGTGTTTTATGGTGAGAAAGCGATAGACCGCTCGCCGTGCGGCACGGGAACGTCTGCCCGCATGGCGCAACTGGCCGCCAAGGGGAAGCTGAAGCCCGGCGATGATTTCGTACACGAATCGATCATCGGTTCGCTGTTTCACGGCAGGGTCGAGGAGGCTGTCAGTGTGGCAGGGAAGCCGGCAATCATTCCGTCCATTGCAGGGTGGGCACGCATGACTGGATACAACACGATCTTTATAGAAGACCGAGACCCCTTTGCCCACGGCTTTGTCGTCAAGTAGAGCCTTTTGGATCACCCGAGAATTAAGGCACAGCTAGTCAATTCGTCTAACAAGAACGGGAATGCCGGAATTTCTGTTGCATTACACATTAAATTTGGTGAAAATTCCCATGGAATATATGCCAGCAAATGTAACGTTGTTGTGTGCGCCAAAAAAGCAGTTGCTTTCTGGAACGCAGACGCTAGGTGTAAAGATATTGGGGTAATGGGAACCGGATAAAAAAACCGGATAAAAAACTTCCCAATAAAATGAGGGGTATCGTTGCGATGGAGTATTTCATCCAGCAATCGATCAATGGGTTGACGCTAGGCTCAATCTACGGACTGATCGCAATCGGCTATACGATGGTCTACGGGATCATCGGCATGATCAACTTCGCACACGGCGACATTTTCATGCTCGGCGCATTTATGGCGATGATCGTTTTTCTCGCTTTGACTACGTTTATCGGGGGTGTGCCTGTCGTTCTGGCGCTGCTCTTGATGATGATCGTAGCAATGCTTCTCACGGGATTGTGGAGCTGGACAATCGAGCGCCTGGCCTATCGGCCCTTGCGCGGATCGTTCCGTCTGGCACCGTTGATCACAGCGATCGGCATGTCGATCGCCTTGTCGAATTTCGTTCAGGTCACTCAGGGCCCGCGCAATAAGCCGATTCCGCCGCTCGTCAATGGCGGCATTACGGTTTACGGCACGAACATCACGATCGCTTACAAACAGATGGTGATCATTGTCGTCACAGCTATCCTGCTTGCTGCGTTCTGGTATCTGGTCAACAAGACGACGCTCGGAAGAGCCCAGCGCTCCTGCGAGCAAGATCGGAAGATGGCGGCTCTGCTCGGGATCGATGTGGACAAAACGATTTCAATGACCTTCGTTATGGGCGCCATGCTCGCCGCAGTTGCCGGAACACTCTATCTTATGTTTTACGGTGTCATCTCCTTCACCGATGGTTTCACCCCTGGCGTCAAGGCTTTCACTGCCGCGGTGCTTGGCGGTATTGGCTCGCTACCTGGCGCAGTGGTCGGTGGACTGTTGATCGGTCTGATCGAGGCGCTGTGGTCGGCCTATTTCTCCATCGACTACAAGGATGTCGCAGCATTCTCGATCCTGGCAATCGTTCTGATCTTCCTGCCTTCCGGCATTCTCGGTCGGCCTGAAGTCGAAAAGGTTTAAGCGCATGGCCGATCTCCAGACAACAGAACGGGATTCCGTCTTCGCGAAGGCCGTGAAGGAAGGCTTGCTCGCCGGTGCACTGGCCTTTGGGCTGTTTTTCCTGATCGTCGGTTTCCGCACCGACCAGAACATCCGCAATGAACTGGTTCTCAATCAGCGTTGGGGTCTACTGACAATCTTCGTGCTCGTCGCAGGAATCGGACGGTTTTTGCTGACCGCTTATATCACACCCTGGTCAGTGGCTCGCAGCAAGAACAAGCGCGTTGCAGTCGAAAAAGAACAATCTGCGTTCCGCAAGAGCTTCCCCAAGATTGGCCTGGGCCTGCTGCTCGTCTATCCGTTCCTCGTGATCTTGATCCTCACGGCCTATAACGGTTCGATGATGGGCGGGCTGCAAGGCTCACTGAAATATGTCGATAACTTCGGCATTCAGATCCTGATCTACGTCATGCTTGCCTGGGGTCTGAACATAGTGGTGGGTCTCGCTGGCCTGCTCGACCTCGGCTATGTCGCCTTCTATGCGGTTGGTGCTTATTCCTATGCCTTGCTGTCAACGCATTTCGGACTGTCGTTCTGGCTGCTGCTGCCGATGGCGGGTATTTTTGCGGCACTCTGGGGGATCATACTCGGGTTCCCGGTCCTGCGCTTGCGCGGCGACTATCTGGCGATCGTAACCTTGGCTTTCGGTGAAATCATCCGGCTGGTTCTGATCAACTGGACTGCTGTCACCAAGGGCACGTTCGGCATCTCGGGTATTGCCAAGGCAACCTTGTTTGGCATTCCTTTTACGCCGGGACCAACCGGTTTCGCCGCGCTGCTTGGGCTGCCGAATTCCGGCGTCTATTACAAGATATTCCTCTACTACCTCATTCTGTTTTTGGCTTTGCTGACCGCCTGGGTCACCATACGTTTGCGCCGTATGCCAATCGGCCGGGCATGGGAAGCTCTGCGTGAGGATGAGATCGCCTGCCGGTCGCTCGGCATCAACACGACGACCACAAAGCTCACGGCTTTTGCCACCGGCGCGATGTTCGGCGGTTTTGCGGGGTCGTTCTTTGCTGCGCGCCAGGGGTTCGTCAGTCCAGAATCATTCATCTTCCTCGAGTCTGCCATTATTCTGGCAATCGTGGTTCTCGGAGGCATGGGGTCCCTGGTCGGTATCGCCATCGCAGCTGCAGTGATGATCGGCGGCACTGAACTTTTGCGCGAGCTGGAATTCCTCAAGCGCATCTTTGGGCCAGACTTCACTCCCGAACTCTACCGCATGCTTTTGTTCGGTCTCGCGATGATCGTGGTCATGGTCTGGAAGCCGCGTGGTTTTGTCGGCAATCGAGAACCGAGCGCCTTCCTGCATAAACGCAAGATGGTGTCCAGCGAGTTTACCAAAGAAGGCCACGGCTGATGGTTTCGGAAGTCCATAACAATCCTGCTGCAATCTTGCGCGTTGAACGCCTTTCGATGAAGTTTGGCGGCCTCATCGCCATCAATGATCTCAACTTCGAAGCGAAGCGCGGCGCAATCACCGCCCTTATCGGGCCGAACGGTGCTGGTAAAACCACGGTCTTCAATTGCATTACCGGATTTTACAAGCCGACCGAGGGCATGCTGACGATGACCCGTCAGAACGGCGAAGAGTATCTCCTTGAACGGATGGCCGATTTCGTCATCACGAAGAAAGCGAAGGTTGCGCGCACCTTCCAGAATATCCGCCTCTTCTCGGGCTTGACCGTTCTGGAAAATCTGCTCGTTGCCCAGCACAATCCACTGATGCTGTCGTCCGGCTTCACCATCCTCGGCTTGCTGGGTTTTCCGACCTACAAAAAAGCGGCGTCGGATGCGATCGAGAAGGCCCGTTTCTGGCTGGAGAAGATCAATCTGGTCGAGCGCGCCGACGATCCAGCAGGTGATCTGCCCTACGGTGCGCAGCGCCGCCTCGAGATTGCTCGTGCAATGTGTACCGATCCGGAATTGCTCTGTCTTGATGAACCTGCCGCAGGTCTCAACGCTCGCGAGTCTGCTGAGCTCAACAAACTTCTGCTCGACATTCGCGATGAGACCGGTACTTCGATCCTCCTCATCGAACATGACATGTCCGTGGTGATGGAAATCTCCGATCATGTCGTTGTTCTCGAATACGGCACGAAGATTTCGGATGGCACGCCTGAGACCGTAAAGAACGATCCAAAGGTCATCGCCGCCTATCTTGGTGTCGAGGACGAGGAAGTGGTCGAACTGATTGAACAGGCGGAAGCTGCTGGGCTGGATAATATCACAGCGGCGGTTGATCTCTTATCGACCGAGGCGCTGCACGAGATCGAGGAAGCCCATCCGGATATGGCTCCCGCCGCCCTCATTCCTTCGGCTCCCGCCAAGGTCAGGCCGGCCAGGACCACGGCTGCAAAAAAGCCCGCAGTAAAGTCTGCCCCGGAAAAACCTGTTGCCAAGCCCGCAGCAGTGAAGACGGCAAAACCGGCACCAACCAAACCGGCTGCAAAAGCGCCGGCGGCTATCAAACCCGGTGCAACCGCGAACGCACTTGGGGAGCCGCGCGGCGGCAAGGCAGACAGGCTCTTCGTCATCAAGGGCATAGGTCCCGTCAACGAGCGCAAGCTTAACGAACACGGCATCTTCCACTTCGACCAGATCGCTGCCTGGAAGAAAGCCGATATCATCGCCGCCGAAGCCTATCTTGCGTTTGACGGGCGGATCGCGCGTGAAGACTGGATTGGACAGGCCAAAAAGCTGGCAAAGGAAAGCCAGGCAAAACCGGCGCCAAAGAAGACCGGAGGGGCTAAATAATGTCGGAAAAGCAGGCCCTACTCAGCGTCGAGGCTGTTGAGACCTATTACGGCAATATTCGTGCCTTGAGCGGCGTGACCGTCCATGCGGATCCGGGTGAGATCGTCGCGTTGATTGGCGCCAATGGCGCCGGGAAATCGACGTTGATGATGACGATCTTCGGGATGCCGCGTGCGCGCACAGGACGCGTCATTTTTGATGGCAAGGACATCACCCAATTGCCGACGCATGAGATCGCACGGCTCCGTATTGCCCAATCGCCGGAAGGCCGTCGCATCTTCCCGCGCATGACAGTGCAGGAAAACCTGCAGATGGGCGCAAGCCTCGATGATCTGAAATTCTTCGATGAAGATTCACGTATGGTGTTCGACCTGTTTCCACGATTGAAGGAGCGCATCAATCAACGCGGCGGCACACTTTCGGGTGGAGAACAGCAGATGCTGGCGATTGGCCGCGCCCTCATGGCGCGTCCGCGCCTGCTCTTGCTCGATGAACCATCATTGGGTCTTGCGCCTTTGATCATCAAGCACATTTTCGAGGCGATCAAGGAACTGAACAAGAATACGGGATTGACGGTCTTTCTTGTTGAACAGAATGCGTTCGGCGCCTTGAAGCTCGCCGATCGCGGCTACGTGATGGTCAATGGCATTGTGACGATGAGCGGATCGAGTGCAGAACTTCTTGCAAATCCTGAAGTGCGCGCGGCTTATCTCGAAGGCGGTCGACACTAAGCAGAGAAGGGCCTTCCTCATCCGAATGGCCTCAAAGGGAATACTGCCATGCAAGGCATTTTATACGAAGAACCTTCGATTTGGCTGTTCATATTGGTCACCTGCCTTATGGGCGGCTGGGCTGCGTGGATGGCAGGGCGAGCATGCGCCAAAACATGGCGCCCCCTGGTGATCGTCATATTCTACATGCTGCTGCTTGGCATCGCAGTCAGATTTATTCACTTCGCGCTGTTCGGTGGAACCATGTTCACGCTCCACTACTACATCGTGGATACCATCGTACTGACCATCATCGGAATCCTCGGCTATCGCTATACCCGCACCAACCAGATGGTCCGGCAATATCATTGGCTCTACGAAAAAACTTCTCCATTCGCCTGGAAAGAAAGAACGAGAGCTTAACCTATCTCGCTGATGCGAAATGAATCAGCGTGACAACCGCCGGGAAATCGGCAAATGTAATCTTCAAGCGACGAAAACAAGTTGTCGCGAGGGGTTTGGTAAGTACCTAGAAAATGGGAGTTTTCAAATGAAGAAGTCACTGTTATCGGGCGTTGCGCTTGCTGCAATGCTCGTTTTGAGCGGCAACGCCTATGCCGATCTTTTGATCGGTGTCGGTGGACCGTTGACCGGACCGAACGCCGCTTTCGGTGCACAGCTGCAGAAGGGTGCAGAAGCAGCTATCGCTGAGATCAATGCTGCCGGTGGCATCAACGGTGAACAGGTTAAACTATCACTCGGCGATGACGTTTCGGATCCGAAGCAGGGCATTTCCGTTGCCAACAAGTTTGTTGCTGACGGTGTAAAGTTCGTTATCGGCCACTTCAATTCCGGCGTTTCGATTCCGGCATCCGAAGTTTATGCTGAAAACGGCATTCTGGAAATCACGCCTGCTGCGACCAACCCGGTCTTCACAGAGCGCGGTTTGTGGAACACCTTCCGCACTTGCGGACGCGACGATCAGCAGGGTGTTGTAGCCGGTACATATATTGCCGAGAAGTTCAAGGACGCCAAGATTGCGGTTGTTCATGACAAGACGCCATATGGCCAGGGTCTCGCTGATGAAACCAAGAAGACACTAAATGCCAAGGGCATGAAGGAAGCGATGTACGAAGGCGTTAACGTCGGCGACAAAGATTTCTCCGCTCTGATCGCCAAGGCAAAGGAAGCCGGCGTTACGGTTCTCTATTGGGGTGGCTTGCACACAGAAGCTGGCCTGATTATTCGCCAGCTTGCTGACCAGGGCCTGAAGGTCACATTCATCTCCGGTGACGGTATCGTTTCGAACGAACTTGCTTCCATCGCTGGCGACGCCGTTGCGGGTACGCTGAACACGTTCGGCCCGGATCCGAGCAAGAACCCTGCCAACAAGGAACTCGTTGAAAAGTTCCGTGCACAGGGCTTCGAGCCGGAAGCCTACACGCTCTATTCCTATGCTGCAGCACAGGTCATCGCAGACGCAGCGAAAGCCGCTGGATCGAACGATCCCGAAACCGTTGCAAAAACGATGAAGGAAAAGGGTCCGTTCAAGACCGTTCTTGGCGATATCGCCTTTGACGAAAAGGGCGATCCCAAGCTTCCAGGTTACGTCATGTACGAATGGAAGAAGGGCGAAGACGGCAAGTACAGCTATTTCCAGCAATAAGCTGTCTAACTGATATATTGCATGAATGCCCGGCCCAGCGCCGGGCATTTTGCTATTGGACATTTGAGATTCTTATGTTCAATATGCATTTGTTTGCACTGCAGCAATCCCGAGAAATATTGATGCTGCCCAATCCATTTTGAAGCGCGTTTTCGCTATCCGGAGTTTCCGCCTTGCCTATCAAGAAAATACTTGTCGCCAACCGATCAGAAATCGCCATTCGCGTATTCCGTGCCGCCAACGAACTTGGCATGAAAACCGTGGCGATTTGGGCGGAAGAGGACAAGCTTGCGCTGCACAGGTTCAAGGCCGATGAATCCTATCAAGTCGGGCGCGGCCCACATCTCTCCAAGGACATGGGGCCGATCGAAAGCTATCTCTCGATCGAGGAAATCATTCGTGTTGCAAAACTATCCGGCGCGGACGCTATTCATCCGGGTTACGGTCTGCTGTCAGAGAGTCCCGAATTTGCTGAAGCCTGTGGTGAGGCCGGTATCATCTTCATAGGCCCCAAGCCGGAGACCATGCGTCGTCTCGGCAACAAGGTCGCGGCGCGCAATCTGGCGATTGAAATTGGCGTTCCCGTCGTTCCGGCTACCGAACCGCTGCCCGACGACATGGAAGCCGTGAAAGCGATGGCCGAGCAGATCGGCTATCCGGTCATGCTGAAGGCGTCATGGGGCGGCGGCGGGCGCGGTATGCGTGCGATTTTTTCGCCGGACGACCTCGCCCGCGAAGTCACTGAAGGCAAGCGCGAAGCCAAGGCTGCCTTCGGCAAAGATGAAGTCTATCTAGAAAAGCTCGTGCAACGTGCGAGGCACGTCGAAGTGCAGATTCTTGGCGATACACATGGCAATGCGGTGCACCTTTTTGAGCGCGACTGCTCGATCCAGCGTCGCAACCAGAAAGTGGTCGAGCGTGCTCCTGCGCCCTACCTCGATGAGGTCCAGCGCAAGGAAATATGCGATTACGGTCTGAAGATCGCCAAGGAGACAAGTTATATCGGCGCGGGAACGATTGAGTTTCTGATGGATGCCGACACCAATGAATTCTATTTCATCGAGGTCAATCCGCGCATTCAGGTTGAGCACACTGTCACCGAAGAGGTGACCGGCATTGACATCGTCAAAGCACAGATACGCATTCTTGAAGGCGCAGCGATCGGCACTCCGGAATCGGGCGTACCAGCGCAAAAAGACATCAAGCTCAACGGCCACGCCTTGCAGTGCCGTATCACCACCGAAGATCCGGAACAGAACTTCATCCCGGACTATGGTCGCATCACCGCCTATCGCGGCGCCACCGGTTTCGGTATCAGGCTTGATGGCGGTACCGCTTATTCCGGCGCTGTGATCACGCGCTTCTACGATCCGCTGTTGGAAAAGATTACAGCCTGGTCGCCAACAGCGGAAGAGACGATCCACCGGATGCATCGTGCGCTGCGCGAGTTCCGTATCCGCGGGGTCGCCACAAACCTGACCTTCCTTGAAGCGATCATCACACACCCGAAGTTCCTCGACAATTCCTATACGACCAAGTTCATCGATACGACGCCGGAACTATTCGAACAGGTGAAGCGCCAGGATCGGGCCACCAAACTCCTGACCTATCTTGCCGACGTGACCGTCAACGGCCACCCCGAAACCAAGGGCCGGGCTACGCCACCCAAGGAAGCGGCGCTGCCGCGCGTACCCTTTATCGAAACGCCCATTCCTGATGGGACCAAACAGCTTCTCGATCAACTCGGGCCGAAAAAGTTTGCCGAGTGGATGCGCAACGAGGAACGCGTGCTCTTCACCGATACAACGATGCGCGACGGCCACCAATCGCTGCTCGCAACCCGGATGCGGACCTATGATATCGCTCGCGTTGCTGGTACTTATGCCCGCGCTTTGCCACAGCTATTTTCGCTCGAATGCTGGGGTGGTGCCACCTTCGATGTGGCCATGCGGTTCCTGACGGAAGATCCATGGGAACGCCTCGCGGAAATCCGCGAGCGGGCGCCAAATATCCTTCTGCAAATGCTACTGCGCGGCGCCAATGGCGTTGGCTACAAGAGCTATCCGGATAATGTCGTCAAATATTTCGTAAGCCAGGCCGCAAAAGGCGGGGTCGATGTTTTCCGTGTGTTCGATAGTCTCAACTGGGTGGAGAACATGCGCGTCACCATGGATGCGGTTGTTGAGGAAAACAAGCTCTGCGAAGCTGCGATCTGCTATACGGGCGACATCCTGAATTCCGCGCGGCCAAAATATGACCTGAAATACTACGTCGATCTTGCGCAGCAAGTGGAAAACGCAGGCGCACATATCATCGCACTCAAGGATATGGCAGGCCTTTTGAAGCCAAACGCCGCGAAGGTTCTGTTCAAGGCGCTGCGCGAGGCGACCGACCTGCCGCTGCATTTCCACACGCATGATACGTCGGGCATTTCCGCGGCAACGGTGCTTGCCGCGGTGGATGCTGGCGTCGACGTGGTTGATGCTGCGATGGATGCTCTTTCCGGCAATACCTCGCAGCCATGCCTCGGTTCGATCGTTGAGGCTTTGAAAGGTACGGAACGCGATCCGGGTCTCGATCCGGAGTGGATTCGCCGCATTTCGTTCTATTGGGAGGCGGTGCGCACCCAATATGCGGCATTCGAGAGCGATCTGAAGGGGCCAGCCTCCGAGGTATACTTGCATGAAATGCCGGGTGGTCAGTTCACCAATCTCAAGGAACAGGCACGCTCGCTCGGGCTTGAGACACGTTGGCACGAAGTCGCGCAGACCTATGCCGACGTGAACCAGATGTTCGGTGATATCGTCAAAGTCACGCCTTCCTCCAAGGTTGTCGGCGACATGGCTCTGATGATGGTAAGCCAAGATCTGTCAGTCGCTGACGTGAAAAACCCCGATAAGGACATAGCATTTCCGGATTCGGTCGTCTCGATGATGCGCGGCGATCTCGGACAGCCGCCGAAAGGTTGGCCCAAGGATATTCAGAAGAAAATCCTGAAAGGCGAGAAGCCGTTTACCGAACGGCCCGGTGCGCTTTTGAAGCCTGCTGATCTCGATACCGAGCGCAAAGAGGTCGAGGCAAAACTGGAACGGAAGATCAGCGATCAGGAATTCGCTTCTTACCTCATGTATCCCAAAGTGTTCACGGATTTCGCTGTAACGCACAACACATACGGACCGACGAGCGTCCTGCCGACGCATGTCTACTTCTATGGACTGGCGCAGGAGGAAGAGGTCTTTCTCGATATCGAGCGCGGCAAAACCCTGGTCGTGCGGAATCAGGCTGTGGGCGAGCCAGACGACAAAGGTATGTGCACGGTATTTTTTGAGATGAATGGTCAACCGCGCCGCGTGAAAGTGCCTGACCGTGCCCGCGCCGGCAGCGGCGCCGGCGTTCGTCGGAAGGCGGAACTTGGCAATGACAAGCAGGTTGGAGCGCCCATGCCGGGTATCATCTCAACGGTGGGCATTGCAAGCGGACAGAAAGTCAATGCGGGAGACGTCTTGCTGTCCATCGAGGCGATGAAGATGGAGACTGCCTTGCGTGCCGAGCGAGATGGCACAATCGTGGAAGTGCTTGTCCGTGCCGGTGATCAGATCGACGCAAAAGATTTGCTGGTCGTATACGAATAGGCTTGTGGGCATTCGCAAGCATAAAAAAAGGCCCATATGGGCCTTTTTTTGATTC
>Ga0193743_1003461_pt1 | contig 10554 bp, 11 predicted proteins | sample L2c2metaG_FD_143038 | JGI IMG/M metagenome (GOLD analysis project Ga0193743, IMG submission 143038) | Soil microbial communities from a riparian zone of the East river system, Colorado, United States - L2c2 | ecosystem: Environmental > Terrestrial > Soil > Riparian zone | place: USA: East River...
CATGTGCTAGATGCATACTTTGGATATTACTTACATGCTTTAGACATGTGTTACACACAGCTTACGCACGCCACTCATTTCCGATGCTGCGCATCTCATGCTTGCAGCATGCTTTACTTATGACTTATGCATGTTCGCCCTGCTGCTTACATGCTTACTTTACTATATAAACCTAGCATAGACAATTGTACTCTTTAGACAATCTTTATTAGCAATAATATTGAAGTTAGCCATCTGCTTATCCTCTCCGCTCTCAAACCTTTAGACAATACTTGACCTTTACCGGTTAAGCACTCTTTAGGCTCAGCCTTTAAGGACCCAGATGCAGAACCGACTGTTACAATCACGACTGTAAAGTCTGAATTGTTCGAAGTCGTAACACCGAAACCCATGACCTCAAGAACTGGTGTGTGCGCAATATGATTGGCCTAAGACATGGAACATGTGTGGAGCGTGGTGGGGCTCTGGTTGTGCTGCGGTAGAATAGCACATGGTGTGCTGGTTGGTAATGGCAATGATAAGAATGCAGGTATCAGAGTAGGGGCTGAAATCCCAATGGAGGTCCGATATGAGTCCGATGTGGGTGGCCAATGGTAAGGGTGGCACTGAACAATGGTGAGGTGGCCATCATTGGAGGCTCTGTCAGAGCTGTCCTATGATTGTTCTTTGGAAAGAACGTGACTGAGCATGGATTATGACAGCAGCATTTGGTGGCATTGACCTGGCCTGACAGGCTGGACCCTTCAGGAGTGAGTACAGTTGAGCTGGCTGCTTGGAACAGCTTCAACAGGGAAAGGGTTGTGGTTGTTGATGTGTGGAACAAAAAGCACTAAAAGAACCATGAGCCAAATATGGCAAAAAATGAGAGCCAATGAGCCTTATTTGGACAATGGAAGGGCTTTTAGAATATGGAAGAGGGGTATGTACCCTCTCTCCAATTTAAGGTTTAGAAACCACTTGAAAACCTCCACTTGACTGTTTTGGTACCTGTATTCATGCGGCATTTTGGAAAAAAACCTTATCTGTCACTAATTTAGGCTTCTCTTTGCTATCATTGTGCTTTGCTTCAGCTCCTTGAGTCCATCTTGCTTGAAATTTTGATCTCTGGTGAGTTTTTGGTTGATATGTGCCCCAGTTTTGACTTAATGGTTTTGTTTTGGTAGACTTCTAGCATTCCATTGATTACATCTGATTTGATGTGGCTAGATCCATGTAGTTAGATCTCATTACATGAGATTATGGCTGCTTTATATGGTGTTGTAGATTGCTAGATAGATTGGTTTGTTGTAATTATATGTATATCAATATGATAATAATTGCTCTCCTGAGATATTGGGTGACTTTCCATAAGGCTAACTTGAGTACCTCGGAGTGATTATTTCCCAGAATTCCATTAAGATGGACCCAGTCAAGGTAGCTAGAGTAATGGAATGGCCTACTCCATCTAACAGGAAGGAAGTGCAGTCCTTCCTGGGTTTTACCAACTTCTACCATAGGTTTATCCAAGGGTTCTCTCACTTAGCCCGTCCCTTGTTTGATCTCACATGGAAGGACATGGAGTTGAGATGGGGAGCAGAGGAGCAGTCAGCATTTGATTTGCTCAAGGAACGGATTACAACAGCTCCAATTCTTGTCCTGCCAGACAACTCGTGACCTTTTCGGCGGATCAAAGCAGACAGCTTGGATTTTGTGACCGGAGCCATATTGTCTCAACAATCACCAGAAGACAACAAGTGGCATCCAATAGCATTCCTTTCCAAATCCCTTTCTCCGGTAAAGCAGAATTACAAAGTTCATCAGCTTGCTCTGTTAAGTCTGTGAAGTGATCCCTAACTGATGGACTTTGGTATTTCCAGGGTAAGATCTATGTTCCGGACACCTCCAATCTCCATCGTCAGATCATTGCACTTTCTCACAACTCTAGGTTGGCTGGTCACAGCAGAAGATGGAAGACATTGGAACTGGTGTCTCAGAATTATTGGTGGCCGCAGATGTCAAGGTATGTAGGCAGGTACGTCTCCACCTGTGACATGTGCCTTTGGACCAAGTCATTCCGACGTCCTCTGACCAGAGAACTCCACCCTCTTTCCATTCCATCTGCTCTGTGGGATACCATTAACATGGACTTCATTGTACAGATGCCACAATCTGCAGGGCACGATTCTGTTAGGGCAACTGCGGAACAACTTAGTCGAGATCTAGCAGGGGATCCTTAATATATATATAAACATAAATACGACAGGAAGGTGCACCTAGCAGGGGATCCTAAAAGAAAAGGATAAAGCCCTGCTAAGGTGGGATGCATGTCTATATACCAAAAATCAGAGTTGAAATAATAAAATGATGAAAAATAATGAAATGATGAAAAATATGGGGAATGGTGAAAAGGTGATAGGAATGCTATGTCACATGACCATTGGACTCCGCTATTGGAGCTGCAAGTGAACTCCATCTTGGGCTAGCAATGATGAGGAGGAATGTACAGAGGTGACGGAGAGATATCGGAGGTCCCCAATTCATAGGGGAATTCACCCAGGAACTCTACCGGTTGCTCTGGAACAATATCTCCGTCTTTTCACAAAATCAAATACAGGATGATTGGGTGGGGCTCCTGCCATTTGCAGAATTCCAGTACAACAACCAGGTTCATTCTTCCACCCAGCACCCTCCTTTCCTCTTTGACACCAGATGTGTTCCCCAAATGGGCTTTGAACCAGACCAACCTTGGTCCCACGTGGAGTCCATTAATGAGTTCAGAGACTGGATGAGGGACACCTTGGAGGAAGCAAAGGTGGCTCTGGCCAAGTTGAAGGATGACATGATGCTCTACTACAATCAGAAACAAACCCCAGCTCCGGAGTTTAAAGCAGGTGACATAATCTTCCTTGATGCTAGCAACATTCAGACCACTCGACCTTCACATAAGCGACAGTCAGGTTGGTAACAGTGCGTACTGGCTCTGCCTTCCGCCGTCAATGGGTAGGCTTCATCCCGTCTTCAATGTGGTCAAATTATCTTTGGCTCTTCCGGACCCCATTCCTGGCCGACGGACAACTCCACCTCCATTTCCAGAAATTGTGGATGGCAAAGAAGAGTGGGTGGTGGAGGAAATCTTGGATAGTCAGATGATCAACTGGAAACTTCGTTACTTGGTCAAATGGGAAGGTTTTGGTGTTGAACACAACTCCTGGGAACCTTGGGATAATGTTCATGCGCTGGAACTAGTGGCAGATTTTTACCAGAGGCACCCTGGTGCTGCTCGTCACATCTGTATGGTCGACTTCCACTCCATTCCTTTCCATTCAGTGTCGGGACATCACTGCCTTGAAGGGGGGGTGGATGTTAGGGGACGCTCCGCTTCGTCTGACATTTCCTCTGATAATTCTCTGTCAACTCTGTACATCCCTCCTCATCGTTGCTAACTCAAGATGGAGCACACTCATGGCTCCGATATCGGAGTCTGATGGTCATGTGATGTAACATTCTTATCACCTTTTCACCATTCTCCATCTTTTTCATCATTTTATTATTTTGACTCCGATTTTTGGTATATAGACATGCATCCCACCTTAGCAGGGCTTTATCCTTTTCTTTTAGGATCCCCTGCTAGGTGCGCTTTCCTGTCATATTTTATGTTTATATATATGTTTATGTTTATATATATGTTTAGGATCCTCTGCTAGATCTCGACTAAGTTGCAGCCGCAGTTGCCCTAACATCCTCTAGTATATAAGCGTAGAGTACATCACTAATATATTTCACTTGCATTTGCTCTAAGTACCTAAGTTAGTCAGTAGCACCTCCTACATACTAAACCCAACAGGTAAGCAAGTAGTATAGCAACTACCACTGTGCACAGTAGGTAGTTCTACATACACATCCATGTTTTTCATTGTTTTGTGGACTCTGAGTACCTCTGTCACTCCCAAAAAGCAGTATCTGAAACCCTGCCTTGACATCATCATGTTTTACAACCACTTCTTCTTCCATCTCTGCACCATCTTCACTCTTGTCAGAGTCTGTGACATCCAAAACTTGAGACCCTCGTAAACACTTGTTACAGTTATTTGGAGATGGGGATTGAGAGTGGTGTTGATGAGTGGTTCCACTGGCCTCTGCAGCAGGATGACTGTTCTGTGATGGTGGAATACCAAGTGAGAGCTTGTTGTGCAGCAACAAGATTTGCATACAAGCTGACTTGGTGGCATGCAGCAGCGTGCACATTATATGTCATCCTGGAGACCATGTGCCATTTGGTATGACCTCTATGCATACAGTGGGGGTAGGTACATGGAAAATGAGGGTGGCCTTGTGGTAGCATGTGGTTGGAGGTTGTTAGATGGATATTGTGTAGAGGTGCAACACCGGTTCTGTTCCATGGCTGATGACTAATTGCACAGCCACAGAAAATGTGGCAAATGCTTATTCTCAGTCACAGAACTGCAAAGATCATCAGCTAGATGCATTAAAACAATCTAGAAATGCAATTAATAAGTGGATAAACATACATAGTACATTAAGGTATTATTTAATGTGAAAATAGATTATACCATGTTATCTTCATAGTCCGAGGCATAAAAAGAATCATCTTGATGAGGGTCCACCATTCAACATCACCTGAAACATTCTCCAAGGGCTGAGACACCAAACAGATATGGGTGTATCTTTCTACAGCCTTCCTGAGCTCCCTGACATGCTCTGCTTTGTTTGCCATGTGAGATTTCAAGGGCACACATTCCGGGAGATCTGGGAACACTTTCTCATTCTCTCAATGCCAATTCAGTTGTTGGTTCAGGTCTTCAACATTCAGCTTGTCAATTTGGGCATCCTCAAGGATTAAGTGCTTCCTGGTTTCGGTGATTGCCGCCGCTCTAGTTTCTTGCTTGCCCTGTCATTTGGCCTCCTTCTCATAATTTTCAACAACTTTTAGTACATCAGCTGCTATCTGAGCATGCTTGATTTGCATCTGGATCTTCTGGGTATCTCTATGTCTGGCTACTTTCGGCAAATAGGCTTCGTCTTCTTCTGTGGAAAGTTTCTCACAATGAAATGCCTCTGTCTCATTTCACCATGAAATGAAATTTGAGTTAAACTTGTTGATGGTTTCACTCAGCAATTGTCGTCGACCCAGATGCCAGCTTCCCAGGGTACCCTCGTTTCTGTCATTGGTAGATGCGAAATACAACTCCTCTTGGTCTTCAGCAGCCAGCCTATCAATGTTCCCTCCCTTCACAAATTTGTCAGAAAACCTCTTAGAGAATGTCTTTTCTGCTCCTTGAAGAAACATGACCATGGTGCCCTCGAGATCTGGGAGGCTTGGCAGGAGCAAATGGATGAATTTCATTATGAGAGCGCCCCAGGAGTCTTGTTCACATCCGTCAAGGGTTCCTAATGTATGTGAAGTGTCTTGCCCTAGCCATCTTGTGGGATCTGCGGCGACGGCCTTGAGAAAGTTGACCTTTTTCTGGAAGAAAGGACCAAGTTCCAGAAGATTATCATGGAGGCGGACGTGCTGTATAAAAGCACAGGATATGTTGATGTTATACATCGCCAAAACACAGAGCTCAGTAACTGTGGGTGTGTCTTGTATTGCATCCAAGAAATTCTTCTTGATATTTGTCAGGCCAGGTTTATCCTTCAAATCACACACAAACTCCATAAAGTGTATGAGGTGATCTCGATAAATGATTATGGTGGCCGAAGCTTCTCCGTGTGAGCTGTAACATGTGTTGCTGACATCTGGATAAGGTATGTGGATGCCAACCTTTTCTTCCATATACCAGTCATACGTGTCCTGTTGACCTTTCTTCTTGTCCTTTTTGCAGAAGATCAACCCCCTAGCATCATTGCATGGCTTGCACCTCTCTTGGAGACCTCTGCAGCTTGTTTTTCGGCTGCTGTTGGTTCCAATGAGTTCGTGGATGCATTAAGGACTGCTGCATTGTCCTTGTTTTCAAGGAGGATAGGAGGAGTCTTATTCTCAACCATCCAAAATTCCTGCATTGCTTTGTCACCCCCTTCACAGTATTCAGGTCCTTGTGCATGCAACACCCCGTCCGAATAAAGAGCGTAAGTCGTTGTTGGTCCTTTTCTGATAGGGCAGCCAACGCCTGTCTCCCGACCTCCCAGATAATTTCTACATCAGCCTTGGCTTTCTCGTCTTCATTGAGCTTGTTCCATGCATCATAGCCCCCTGTGTTTTCAATCTGTTTTGCTTTCAATGGCAGGAGAAGTGCAATGACTTGCACTGCAGACATGTTGAAGAGCGCTTCCTCTCCGAGTCACTGCAAGATCACCTTGAGCTTCCACTCCTTCAGAATAGCATGGCTCTTCTTTTGGTCTGCAGCATGATCTCCTGATGTTCCAATGAGTTTGTATGCAAAGTCATTGACCTTAAAGATTAAGCCCTCCCGTTTTGCAAGAGGACTTTCATTAAAGATTTTTGCAATCTCCTCAAGGCGCTTTCGCAATCCATCTACTTGTGTCTGGCTGGTGTGGTTTGTCAAGGTCCCAATTCCAAGAGAACAGGATTTCCATTCAGGTGCCATGTCCGCTTTGGTGTAGTCAATGATTTGAACCACAACAGTATGCACTTCATATTCAATGTGTCTGTGGAATGTTGAATCAGAACTGTAGGTCAGTTCTTGAGTCTCCATCATTAATAATGTATTATAGAGAATGAAAAGGAACTTACTATTGCTTTTAGCCAATTCATAGCCAAGCTGGATCTCAGCTGCAATGCCAGACTCCAGTACTGCACATTCCACAGTCCATAAGCTCATAACATGGTTGACCTCCACATTCATAATCTTTCCAATGGTTTTAATTGTCTCACCAATTTTCTTCTCTGTGGTGCCAACGGATGCAAGATAGCAGGCCATTACATGCGCCTGCTTGGTATAGACTCCCCATGTTGTGAGCTTGAAGATGTGTTTCTGTGCTTGCATCCTAATGGCCTTCTTCAACCTTAAAATTTCTTCACATTTCTTCTTGAGCTGGACCTTCTGTTTCTGGAATTTGTATCTTTCCTTGTTAAGAAGAAAAATTTGCTGTTGAAATGCATCGATAACAATCTTCACATCTTCCTCCATCACCATCACCTCCTTCTGACTTGCCTCTAACTCCTGCGCCAGCCTAGGGTTCTCCTCCTTCAGTTTCTTGAGATCAACCTTGTGCACTGCATTCAATTTCTCCAGTTGTCTTGTCTGCTTCCATTCATTCCAATACTTGCTTGTGGCTATCTTGGCTTTCTTAATGCATATCGGAATGCTTATGTCCTTGAGTTGGCTCTCCAATTTTTGCTTCTTTGGTGATAATATTTTTTGTATGTTTTTCTTGGTTGCATGTTGAAGTTTTATTGTGTATTGAGCAAGGACTAGGTTATTTCTGCATGATTGTGACCAAGTTTCGCAGTTTTCTTGTATGTTCGGCCCATTATTTGATGTTATAAGATAGATAAATATCAGTGAATGTTGGTAATGTAAGGGTGTGGTTATCCCATACATATAGTAGAGGTTTTATGCATCCAGAGGGTGCAGAATGTGTCTTTTTTTGTTGATTTACCTGCATGCCACCACGTCAAAATGAGTGTTATATAAGCTAATCAGCGTGTTTCCTTGCCCTTTTTTGTGGCTCAAATTGGAGATCAGTCAGCCTTCATTTGGACTACAACACTTCATAAACACAATTTTTGGCATTATCTCCTGGATTTGGCTTGACCAAATCTAAAAAAAAAAAGTCTATATATGAGAAACACCCTCCAGGACCACTTATTGCAAAGAATGGGGTCAGAAACAGATTTTGACTAATTTGGTCAAGCCAGATCCAGCAGAAAATATCCCAAAAGTAGATTATACAAAAGTTGTGGGCAGACAGCTAGGCATTGACGGAATATTTGGATTACACTTTTCTGCATGAAAGGACAAGGGGAGCAAAACAACTACGAACAAAATCAATTCTGCCGACTTTGTGCCTCTCCAGATATCAAACGCCCATCTGAAATCATGTGATCAGGTTGGATCATGTTACATTAGAGCCTGTTCAGCTGCGCTGCAAGTTTCCAATTCTCAAACTAAGATGTTTGTACCTGCTGGGTTTCCCGTTGCTGTTGCCGTTGATCTTTGAAATCTAATGTGCGGTCTTCGAAATCCAGTGTGTATCGACAATGCTGTGCCCGTGCTTTTCCCTCATGGAGGGATCCTCTCTTATACAACTCTTTCACTACATTATCTCCCTTGCTTCCCTTGCTTATACCTTTACAATCCTCCACACCATTCAGTATTTGCAGGACCAACTCTACCACTCAGAACCTGCAAGATCTTGACTCAACACACCATTCTGCTTCATCTTCCACCCATGACGCTCTGGCAACCACTAGCACTGCAGGAAGTTCTGAGAAGACAAGTGGGTGGTGGACCGAACAAGAAATCAACCTCCTCCTTAACTATGTTGAAGGAAATTGTGTTCTGACGACTGTAAGAGGCCTCAACCTGAAGAAATCAGACTTTAACAAGGCTCACAACATGGTAAAGTTGAAGGATGCAGCTCAATGTCATTACAAATGGGGACATGTACATATTTTTTTATCAATGAGGACTCCGATTACTTATCCCCCATCATAGCTATGTAGTATCTACAAGGCAGCTTCACTCTGGGATAAGAAGTCTGGCAGTGGCTGGCATGATGATTACAGTGCCAACGCACGAACCCCAAGTGAAAGGCAGGTGCATGGTGAATGGTTGAAGACTCCTGAGGTACGCAGATACAATAAGCCTCGTCTAGATAACATTTTACTGATAATATAAAAAGAACACTCCTCTCAAGCCCTTTGCCACAAAATCATGGCCATTTTATCGCAAAATGCAAGGCTTTATGCCTGGTACCCAGCCTCAAGAAACCCATGCTTTTGAACCCAGCGGTTCATCCTCCCGGTCAGCACAAATGCTCGATGTTGTCAATGTGGAGGAGGATGGAGCGGAGGATCAAGATGGTCCTCCACTTGATTTATCCCTTGCTAACATCCCAGGGGCCTTTGCCTTTCCTCTCGTTACACCTGATCTCGGCATCTTGGTATCTGGAGTGACCTCCACTGTTATATCATGCCTTCCTTCACTGGACCCTTCTTCCTCTTGTGGTGTTAGGCCTCCGCCATCTTCCTCCCTCCCTCCAACAGTCCATCCCAACTCAACTCAAAAACATGACATTTCTATGGGATCGGTAAATTCTCACAATACCAATAGTGATGCTGACAGCAGCCAACTTTGAAAACACAAGCACAATGGAAGATCAGCAAGTGGCACGTGCCCTCCCAGCTCCAAACAATCATTGAAAAGCAAGACCAGTGATCTGAACCCTGTTATTATTTCCAATGCTCTCAATTCAACTCTCAACTGCCTTGCTGACATGATGGAGAAGACTCTTGATGCAAATGCCACTGCTATTGCTCCTGCTGCTCATCCAGGTCCTCCCGCAACCATGATCCCCAACACTACCCCTCCCATTGATCCCTCTTTCATCCCTACCTCTCCCATTGAGTCACAAACCACTAAGCCCTCATCAATGCCCTCTCAACCCCTGGGTCCTTTGTCCAATCCACCATCAGAATCCCATGAAGAAATTCTTAATCAAGCAATTACAGTCACCACATCTGATGATAGCCTATTGGAGGATGAATTGCTTGCAGCATCTCTATTCTTCACCAGCACATCAGAAGATGCTGTCCATGCTGCACACACCTTTGTTGCTCTCAGCAACAACCAGGTGGTACAATGTCGCTTTCTCCTTTGCCAACTTGATGTGGCAGCTCTTCTTCCAGGAAGGGGCAAGGGAAAGGCTGTGGAGGATGATGATGATCATTCAATGACATACTAGTCTGATATTTCCATTTTTTTTTTTACATCGCAATGGCTGGTCCTCATCTTTGGGTATTGTTTTTCATTCATGTTGGTTTTTGTCTGTATGGTTACTGTGCTCTCAAACATCTTGATCCTGTATCCCTCTTGCATACTTGTTAGTTTTGCTATGAATATATTTATTGTACATGAACCAACTCCTGAAATTATTTATCGAAACTTGAAATCATCACTATCAACTGTCTTCACCAATTACTCAAACTACTCATCAAGACTTGAAAGATCATCATCACTATTGACTGTCCATGCATTTGCCAAGTAATTCAAATAGCTTTCCCACATCGCATTAGCAATATTCATCCTGTGTGACTTGACCTCCAAATTTCCACTGTCATCATCCTCTGTGATAAACCCACCATCATGGTCATTGTCAACATCAGAAGGCAAGTGTTAGGGGTGCTCCGCTTCGTCCAACGTTTCCTCCAATATTTCTCCGTCACCTCTGTATATTCCTCCTCATCGTCGCTAGTCCAAGACGGAGTGCACTCACAGCTCCAATACCAGAGTTTGATGATCACGTGATGTAGCATTCCTATCACTGTTTCACCATTCTCCATATTTTTCATCATTTCATTATTTTTCATCATTTTATTATTTCAACTCCAATTTTTGGTATATAGACATGCATCCCACCTTAGCAGGG
>Ga0193743_1003463_pt1 | contig 10553 bp, 5 predicted proteins | sample L2c2metaG_FD_143038 | JGI IMG/M metagenome (GOLD analysis project Ga0193743, IMG submission 143038) | Soil microbial communities from a riparian zone of the East river system, Colorado, United States - L2c2 | ecosystem: Environmental > Terrestrial > Soil > Riparian zone | place: USA: East River...
AGCCCAACATGTCGAGAAAGGCTTCGTTGGCTTCGATGATCTGGCCATCCACAGCCCATGTCATCACGCCAATGATATTAGCGTCGACTAGCCGGCGGATCCGAGCCTCCCGTTCCTGGAGCTCGTTGTACAGACGGGCGTTCTCCAATGAGATCGCCGCCTGCGAGGTAAGCAATTCCAGTACCGAGATCCGGCCGGCTGTGAACACGTGCGACGCCAGGTTGTTCTCGAGATAGAGCACCCCGATCAGCTTGGACTGCTTCACCAGCGGCAGGCAGAGGATCGACCGGGCGAGCTTTTGGGAGATGTACTGATCCGTCGAGAACGGGTTCTGCGCCAACGCGTCATCAAGGATCACACTTTCCCGCGTCCGGATGACGTAATGGAGCACGGACCCGGGAAGCTCGGTCGGTGACATTGCTGTCTGGCGCAGCTTGACCTCGACCTTGCCGCGGCCGGTCATCGCTTCCGCTTCGATCCGTGGCTCGTTGCCCGTAAACAGGATGAGCAGACCACGCTCGGCGCCGGCATTTTCGACCGCGATCCGCAGGAGCGTCTTGATGAGTTCACCAAGGACGATCTCGCCGGACACCGCCTGTGCGGCCTTGAGTACCGTCCCGACGTCCAGCTGCTCGACGGGCGCGCCAAAGGTGGTGGTGGTACGTGCGGGGACAGATGCCTCGCGCAGATGCGGATAAAGCTGATCGAGTTGCCGCACCTTGCCATCGGCTCCCCAACGCAGATAGCCGTAGCGGGCATCCTGCAAATACACTCGAGCAATCTTCTCGAACCCGCGCGCCGCGTAGAAGCGGGCGGCGAGTTCATTGGCAAGCGCCTCATTGTGAATAAACCCATTGGCGCGGGCCGAGCGGATAGCCTCTTCGTAGTGGCGCTCGGCATCGAGCGCCCGGCCTTCGAGGCGAGCGATCTCGGCGGCGACCAGCCTCGCGCGGTTCTCGAAATTCTCGGGGCAGTTGTCCGCCCACACCACGAGCTGTTTATGATGGGCGGCCAGCGCCTCCAGACGGCGGGCGCATTCGTCGGCTGATGATGCTTCACACTGTGCTGCGAGCGCAAGTGCGCCATAAAAATGGAATTCGGCCACCTCAAAGAATGAGGGCGACGTCCAGAGAAGTTGCTCCGCCTTCGATGCTGCCTCGATAGCGGAAGCATAGTCGTTGGCGTAAACGCGCGCTTGCAGCTTGCGGATCCAATACCAGCATTCGGGAAGCGCCAAACGTAAATCGCTCTGCAAATGATCTTCGAACTGGCTCTCGTTGAACCGTTCATCATTAAAGGAGCCGAATTCTGGCGTCAGGCCGCGCAGAGTCCGGATCAGCGCGAGCTGCGCGGTGATAATGTCGACAACGAGACCAAACCGCGCCTTCCGCGCGAAGTCGAGCCCATTTTCGGCTTCGTGCTGCGCATCGCCGAGCGGATTTCCGGTTGCGAGAAGATTCGTGTTCAGGTTGTTGCAGCTGTAGGCCGCAAAGGTGAGATCGCCCATTTTGTTTGCGACGTCGAAGGCGCGACGCACCAAATCCCGGCCGGTTTGGATGTGCCTCGTCCAGGGCATAACAAGATTTCCGAAGGACATGTAGGCACGGGCTTGGTAGCGATGCAGTCCACGCTTCTCCACCAGATCGTAGCCAAGCCTGCCGAATCGGAATCCAGAACGGTAGTCGCCAAAGTGCGGTCCGAGAATCATGCCGAGCCAGACATAAGCGAAGCACGATCCATCGCTGTTACCGTGCTCGAGGCTGAGATTGACCATCCGGCAGATCACGAGTGAGAGCAGGTTTTCGTCGGTAAACAATGCTGGCGTCACGACCTCGGTTAGAACGTCGAGAGTCGCGCGAACCTCTGGATTGCGCATCAACGGCAAGTTGACAAGTTCCTCTATGGAACGGTTCCCGACCTGTTGCCATATCCGATCAAATTCGTACTGGACCTCTTCTATTTTCGGATGCGGCGACCAATTAACGCCGCCGCTTTGGAGGTATTCAAGGCATACCTCCACGCCGCGGTCGGTCCTATCCAAGGTGGTGTATAGCGTCAGCCGCAAGCACGCCACGGCGGCTATGTCGACGACGTTTCCGGCGCGGCGCGAAAGCATGATGAGCCGTTCTTCGGCCGCCACCAGATCGGCGGTCAGCAACTCGCATTCGGCCCGGTGGTACTCGATCGTAAAGGTGAGCTCGTATTGCCGCTCCCAACTGTCCTCGGTCAACAGTGCGCGGCCGGCTGCGAGATAGCTCAGCGCCGAGGCGTAGGCCGTTGAAGTTTTGGCGCGCTTGCCTGCAATAAGATTGAGCTCGGCGACCCGGTCGCGCTCTTCCCGCGAATGGATCAGCGCGGCACCCCGGTCGAGCTGGTTCACAATTTCAAATATCTTCTCCTCCAGCTCCTCGGACGGTGCTTGTGATGCAAGAATTCGGCCGATCCCAAGATGTGCCGCGGCCCGCTCGTCTTCAGGGATGAGCGCGTAGGCCGCCTCCTGAACGCGGTCGTGGAGGAACGCGTAGGAACCGTCCAGGCGGAGGATCAGCCCCGTGCGGGTAGCCTCCCAGAGCGCCGTGTGGATCTCCTCTTCGGATGTCCCGCGAACCAACGTCAGGGTGGCGATCTCGGCCACACTCCCCAGACAGGCGAGTTGCTTGAGTCCTTGCTGCGTCGTGTCAGACAAACGCTTCAGCTTCGCGGTCACGAAATCCACCACGTTGTCGGTGTAGCCTTTGGCGCGGATGCGCGCCAAGTCCGAGATCCACGCTGCAGCGTCCACATCGAATGTGAGGAGCCCTTCCTCGGCCAGCCCCGTGAGGAATTGGATCGCGAAGAACGGATTGCCGCCAGTCTTCTCGTGCACTAGCTGCGCCAGAGGATGCGCGGAAGCCCGACTGCAGTGCAGCGATTCGGCCACGAGTCGATCGACATCGTCGAGATCGAGGGGCGCCAGCACAATCTCCCGCATCGTCGCTCCCGCCCTGCGGACAGCCTCCAGCGTCCGCATGAGCATGTGAGACGGAGTGACCTCGTTGTCCCGGTAGGCCCCGACCAGTAGCAGGTGCCGCACTTCAGCGTGTGTAACCAGATGCTCGAGGAGGTCGAGCGTTGCTGCATCCAGCCATTGCAAATCATCGAGGAACAGCGCGAGCGGGTGTTCCTCGCGCGCGAACACCCCGAGGAAGCGCCGGAAAACCATCTGGAAGCGGTTCTGCGCATCCTGCGGCGTTAGGTCCGGAACGGGCAGTTGTTTCCCGATGACGAACTCGACCTCGGGGATGAGGTTGACGATAAGCTGGCCGTTCGGGCCCAACGCATCCTGCAGCGCATCCCGCCACTGGCCCACCTCCGGTTCACTCTTGGCAAGGATCTGACGGACGAGGGTCTGGAAGGCTTGGGCCAGGGTCGCGTACGGGATGTCGCGCTTGTACTGGTCGAACTTGCCGGACGCGAAGAGGCCGCGTGGCGGAACCAGCGCCTTGTGCAGCTCATTCACCACGGAAGATTTGCCGACACCGGAATAACCGGATACGAGCACGAGTTCTGCTGTGCCGTGGGCTACGACGCGTTTGAAGGCTGCGAGCAGGGCATCGATCTCGCGCTCCCGCCCATACAGTTTCTCTGGGATCAGCAACCGGTCTGACGGCTCTTGCGTACCCAGAGGGAACGGATCGATGCAACCATGCTTTTCCCATTCTCTTAGGCACCGTTGAAGATCGGTTTCGAGGCCGGAGGCGGTTTGGTAGCGCTCCTCGGCGGTCTTGGCGAGGAGCTTCATCACAATAGCCGAGAGCGCCGCCGGGACGCGCGCGACCCGCTCGTTGGGCGGCACAGGTTGCCGCGCGATATGGCAGTGTACCCACTCCATCGGATCGGCGGCGGTAAAGGGGAGTTGCCCCGTCAACATTTCATAAAAGGTGACACCCAGCGCGTAGAGATCGCTACGGGAGTCCACCGAGCGGTTCATCCTGCCGGTTTGCTCCGGCGCCATATAGGCTAGCGTCCCGGCGATCACCTCAGGCGGCGCGGCAGCTTGATGCTCGCGGGGCAGGCGCGAGGCAATGCCGAACCCCGTCAGCCAAACCCCGCCGCTTGCCTCATTGACCAGAATATTTGCCGGCTTGATGTCCTTATGGATGAGCCCTCGCGTGTGCACTCGGCGAAGCACGCATGCGAGAGGAATCGCGATGCGCAGGAAATGCGATACATCGAGTGGTCGGCCAAGCAGTTGATCCATCGGTGCACCGCCGGGATCCTCCAGCACGAGTGCCATACGGTCGTTGTAGTGCGTCAGCGCGACTGGTCGCGCCGCCCACGCGTCTTCCAGATCGTCCCTCAGTCCGTATTCGTGACCGAGACGATTGAGGCTGCCGGAAGCTGGTTGCTCCACAGCAGGAAGCACAACGAGGACCGAGTCCCGGTTGCCGTCGGTGCCATCGCGCCATCCCCTGTAGAAGACGCGATCACCGTCCTCCCACACCACCCGGAGGCCATTGTTCTCCCCAACGTCGAACCAAGGAGATGACATCATCCGCCGGACTCCACCGCCTGACCGTGAGAAGACACTAAACCACCATTCGATCCATATAGAGGACTCCCTGGGCGCGAATTGAACAAGCAGCTTACCATATACGGGCAGGGTACGGCGAGACAGCAGGCCTTACTTGGATCTTGGTCGATCCTGACAACGCGGTCTGGATTCATCGTCATTGGCATTCGCCGCCAGCTGCAGGCTTTACACGGAACCGTCCTATGCGAGCGTAGAATTAAAGTCGTTGTTCGAGCGATTTGAACGCTAAAAATCTATCCTTGTTCTAAGCCCGGCAACGAAGGCCCGCCCTCCAATCCCGCCCACATTGGCATAGTATTGAATGACCGGCTGGACCAAGAATGGTCCATAGGCCAACAATATGTTGAACTCGACGCCGTGCTCGGTCTTCCAGGAGGCCATGCCGGGAGGGAGGAATGCTGAACTCAGACTGTTCCGCACATAGCCCAGCGATATGGAGTTGTGAAAATCCAGAGGCAACGGCTCGTTGAAACGCAGCCCCGCCGTCAGCTGCATGAAGTTGCGGTTGACATTCGGTGGACTCCAGTCGATCGCAAATGTTACATCCAGGCCCCGTGCTTCCTTCGGGTCAATCCGCCAAAGAGCCTGGCTCGCCTTCCAATATAAGAGATAGTTGCCCGACACAGGTATTGGGCTCAAGGGCGTTGTTAAGTCTCCTGGATTGTAGGCAACTCCGAACTGATACAGGCCGGAATATCCTTTCCGGCTCTCGACGTCGTCGACGCCGCCGGCCGATGTTGCGCTCCGGCCCGGGGTGAACCCAATCTCCGAAACAACGACCGGACTGCCACGGAACGTAGGAACCAGGCCGGTTGGGTTGCTCGTAAGCGGCAACGGATCGCCAGCCATCACCATCGATTTCAGATAGAGATAGTCGATCGGTACAATACGAATTTCCGCTGCCGGCGTCGCGAACGGATTAGCGGTCTCGAAGGTTGTCGACAAATTGCCCAGCGCATAGCCCATGGGCCCATTGATGAATGACTCGCCGTATTGTGCGTTTCCGTAGAAATCCTGACCCGCAAACTGTCCGACGCGGATGGCGATACGGTCGTCCAGCCATCGCTTCTCGATCCACCAGGAATCGAGGCGGGTCGTGTTCGCGCTCACCAGGCTGCTTGGCCCGGTCACAAGCCCCAGATCCTGTCCGAGATTGCCTCCTCCCTGCGCGAGCCCGGTCGCGTGAAAGTACAATCCGTCCTGTCCGGCCAGCTTGCCAAAATCAATGTCGACGGTCGCGCGGAAGCGGTTCCAGGGCTCAAATTGCGATGTTTGCTGACTCTTGAAGCCCCAGAGACTGTCGCTGACATACTGGAAGTCGAAACGTACGCCACGCTCCAGCAAGCGGGTTCGCAGGCCGCACCAGTCTCCCAATAAATGATCTTGAGAACCAAGGCGCAGCTCACCGCCGTGAGGGCAACCTGGCATTTCGCCCATACCGTTTTGGGAGTAAGCGGGGCCCTCGAAGACACTCAGACCCGTCACCACTGCAAGAACAAGTCTGGCGGCTATGCGTCGCGCTGCCCGTGTGATGGCTGTCTTTGCCGGCATCCTGGCGGCCTTTCCAGCTTGCTGGCGGGTATCAGTCGTAGATCTGGACACGCTCTTTCAATTTGCTCGTATCGACCGTGGACTTTAAGTCTGAATTCTGTGGCCGCATATGCCGCAGCTCCGGCGCGACCCTTCGGTTTATCTTGGGGGCCCACCTTATTCGGCTGCACGTTGCGTCCGGAGCGGATCTTGGCATGCAGCTTGAATTCGATATTTGGCAGCGGCCCACTCTGGCCGAGCCGCTTTGTCCAAATACGAATGCGATGCCGTTCGTGCTATCCTCAATTGTTGGACGCAGAGTGGGGATTATTCGATGACACCCGCCACACAGTGTTTCCAACATCGTCGGCGATCAGTAGTCCACCACTGCGGTCGACTGCCAAACCAACCGGCCGTCCGTGCGCGTGATTGTTCGCATCGAGGAAACCTGTAACGACATCCTGCGCCGGGCCGCTGGGCTTTCCGCCACTAAACGGCACGAAAACCACCTTGTAGCCGTTGAGAGGCGTTCGATCCCAGCTTCCGTGTTCGCCGACGAACGCGCCGCTGCGGTAGTTTGCCGGAAGCTCGGAGCCTGCGTACATGGCTACACCCAAAGGCGCCACGTGAGAGCTCAAGGCGTAGTCTGGCACAATTGCTTTGGCCACCAGATCGGGGCGCTGCGGTTCTACCCGCGGGTCAAGATGCTGCCCGTAATAGCTATACGGCCAGCCATAGAAGCCCCCGTCCTGTACCGAGGTCAGATAATCCGGAACCAGATCCGGCCCAATTTCATCGCGCTCATTGGCGATCGCCCAAAGCTTGCCGCTCTCGGGCTCCCACGCCAGGCCGGTCGGATTGCGCACGCCGCTGGCGAAAATGCGATGGGCGCCCGATGCCCGGTCGACCTCCCAGATCGCGGCGCGTTCATATTCCGCGCCGATTCCATTTTCGGTGATGTTGCTATTTGAGCCGACCCCGACATAGAGCTTGGAGCCATCCGGGCTCGCCAACAGAGCCTTGGTCCAGTGATGATCGATCGGTCCGCCAGGAAGGTCGGTGAGTTTGGTACCTGGGGACGTGATGCTGGTTTGCCCCTCCTGATAGGGATAGCGAACGATGGCGTCCGTGTTCGCAACGTAAAGATCGTGGTCAATCAGGGCGACGCCAAATGGCGAATTGAGATGGTCAAGAAACACGGTACGAAGCTCGGGAATGCCGTCGCCATTGGCGTCGCGCAGCAGCGTGATGCGGTTTTCGTCCTTTGCCTTGGCGCCGGCGAACCACTGCACCCAGCCGGTGATGATGTCTTTGGGCCGGTAAATCGGCTCTTTCGGACCATTGCTCTCGACCACCAGCACGTCTCCATTGGGAAGGACGTAGAGGGATCGCGGATGCACAAAGCCGGTCGCCAATGCATGGACCTGCAATCCTTGCGCCACCGTGGGAGCCTGGTCTTTTCCCCATCCGACGGCTTTTGCGATCCGTATCGGTGGCATCAGATACTGCTGCAGCGCGGGCAGCGGGGGATTGGCGCCGATCTGTATTTTCGGATCGCCGCCATTGTCGTCACAGCCGGCGAGCCCCAAGCCGGCGATGGCGACAAAGAGCGCGGCTAGGCGCGGTAGCTTCGGCGAACGTGCAATTCTGAGGGCGTGCATCATGATCATTCTCCAACACGAGGGCGGTTTGCCAAGGCCGTGCCAACCCAGGACGTCAGCAAGAGAACGACGATGACAAGGCCGGAAAGCATCAGGCCTGTCGGTACCACCGCGGTGTAACCGTCGCGGCTATGGACGAAGGCGTTCATCAGGGAGAGCAAGACAGCGAGCGCGTAGCCAGCAACACGGGGCCACGCCGGGCTATCGATTTGTCTGCCGCCCGCAAGGTCGATCGCGTAAGCGATAGTGGCCCGCAGCGATCAGCCAGATGGAGAATCTTTCCCACAAGACGTCGGGGCTCTGCCAATAAGCAAGATCGGTGACCAGAGCGCCTGCAAAATAGGCGGCCGAAAACGACACCAGCGCTGTAAGCAACGCTCGTCCGCGAGGCTTCGCGGTTGGCCGCAAATCGGCATCGTCTATGAGTGTCGCTTCCGTGATCGTAGCGTGCTTCATTCGTCATTCCTCCTAACGATCGCGCGCATCCGCGATTCCCAAAAAAAAGCGCGGTAGATTCCCCGAGCCTTCATAAGGGATGTGAAAACGTCGCGTTGACGATCCAATATTGCCCCGGCTTCGCGCACTGGTCTTCTAAATTCGATTTTATTTTAGGGATCTGCTCAAAACCATTTGCGCCAACGCGTGACGGCAACGGCGATTCACTGTCAGACCGCTCGCCTGGAAACAGGGGGCGAATGCTGCATCACCCAAAACAAATCCGGCTTTGGAAATCCTGATTGGTGGCGCCGCCGCACCGTAAAACTTGCGTAGAGTGGGAGACGCAAGGGCCAGGTCGATCGGCAGGCGATCGATATCGCACGATTAACGTTTGCTCTTTTTAGCGAGGCGCTGGTTGAACGATTGGAGGTCGATTACCGTTCTCTGGTGCGTCCCGCTGCCGATTTCCTCTGTCTCGTCACTCGCCGACACCTTGAACACAATTCGCTTGCCCGCGGTCTTGATCACCTCGGATTCTGCACGAATAGTATGACCGACAGGCGTTGCTGCAAGATGCCGAACATCTATTTCGGTGCCGACCGCGCTCTCACCCGCATCCAGAAATGGCTTTATCGCATTGAGAGCAGCGTTCTCCATCGCCATGATCATAACGGGGGTCGCCAGTACTTGCGGTAACATCGTGTCTTTGAATCGATCGGCGAGATGTTCAGGCAGCACGCGCAGCGTGAAGGCTCCTTTCGTTCCCAACGGTATTTGGCGCATTTCAGTTGTCTCCCGTTTCACCAGCAATCGGTCTTGCGCAGTTCGCAGTAACAGATAGGCGGATGAACGGTCGAATGAAGCGGTCACTCGAATATATCCAACTTGATAAAATCGAATTTAGTCTTCTGAAGCGCAATTTAGTAGCCGCGCTGGGAGGAGGCGGAGTTGAACGCGTTTAACGGACTTGCGCCTCTGGGCCGCCGTCCCCTTTGGCGGAGCCAGACCGGGAGCGGTTACGATCGACAAGCGATTGGTGGAATTATGAAGACGAGAAGCAATTTGGCCCGCGCGTCGGTCAGCATTTTTCTTGCCGCTTGTATCCTTGCGGTGGCGCAGGATTCCAGTGAAGCACAGGATTCCGGCAAAGTAGGTCCACCCTTGGAAACCGTGAAGGCGTTCGGCGACGATTTTCGACTCGTCGGTATCGGTGTCTCGGCCAAAGGCAGGGTATTCGCGACGGCGCCATCCTCCGATGTCCGCTCGCGCTTCAGCATGGTCGAGGTCGATCCAAAAACCGGCGCGGTTACACCTTATCCCGATGCCGCTTGGAACAATTTCAGTGAACAAGGGGATAGCAAGTCGGAATGGATTTCGGTGCAAGCGCTATGGGTCGACAAGTCCGATCATCTTTGGGCGCTCGACTCGTCGTTACCCAAAGTTGATCAGGAGCGCTTGCCGCCAAAACTGGTCGAATTCGACCTTTCGACCAACCGGGTGATCCGGCAATATGATTTCAATGGGGTGGTCTCGGCGACAGACTCCCTTAACGATGTGCGGGTCGATACCGTGCACGATTATGCCTATCTCACCAATGCCGGAAACAAGGGCAGCCTGTTGGTGCTCGATCTGAAGACCGGGAAAGCCAGACAGGTGCTGGCCGGTGACCGCTCCACCTTTGCCGATCCGAGCCAATACCTGATGATCGGTAACGAGATTGCGCTGCGGCCGGACGGCTCGGCGGTGGCGGTCCAGGCCGATGGGATCGCGCTTTCTCCAGATGCGCAGTGGCTGTACTACCGGCCGCTGACTGATCATAGTTACTGGCGCGTGCCGACGGCGGCGCTGCGCGATCTAAAGCTCTCCGACTCGGAGCTTGCCAAAAAAGTCGAGTATCTCGGTAATTCCGTGTTGAGCGGCGGGCTGATTATGGATAGCCGCGGGACGCTTTATGCCGGCGATCTCGAACATCGCACCGTGGTTGCACTCGCATCGACTCCGCACAAAAAGCTGCGCTCGGGAATCTTTGTCAGGGACCCCTCAAAACTGTCCTGGGCGGACGGTTTCGCGATCAGCGGGGGGTACCTTTACATCGCCGATTCCCATCTCTGGGAAGTAGCGTTCAAGAACGCTTTGCCGCGCTCCGGTCCCTTCACCATCTTCAAGGTGAAGATGCCGCGTTAACCGTAGTGCGAGAGATGAGGCATCGGCAGTCGCACGAAACTTTGCATGGAGAACGCAATGAAGACCATGAAAGCCCTTCAGTTCGAAAAGTACGGACCGCCGACGGTCCTCTCTATCCAGGACTTGCAAGTGCCGGATCTCAAGCCAGGAGAGGTGCCGGTCGAGTT
>Ga0193743_1003464_pt1 | contig 10552 bp, 5 predicted proteins | sample L2c2metaG_FD_143038 | JGI IMG/M metagenome (GOLD analysis project Ga0193743, IMG submission 143038) | Soil microbial communities from a riparian zone of the East river system, Colorado, United States - L2c2 | ecosystem: Environmental > Terrestrial > Soil > Riparian zone | place: USA: East River...
CGCGCTCGCGGGGCCAAGACCGCGGCCGTCACCTGCAACCTCAATACGGCCCTCTCTGAAGTCGCCGACACCACCATCATCGCCGACGTCGGCCCCGAGGTCCTCTCCGGCTCCACCCGCATGAAGTCCGCCACGGCCCAGAAGATGATCCTCAACATGATCACCACCGGCGCCATGACGCGGCTGGGCTACGTCTATGACAACCTGATGGTGAACGTGCACATGAAGAACGCCAAGCTCGTCGAGCGTGGCATTCGCGTGCTCATGAAGGTCTGCGGCATCGACCGCGAAACGGCGATCCGCACCATCAAGTCCGCCGGCAAATCCATCCCCATCGCAGTCGTCATGCTCAAGGCCAACGTCGATAAAATGGAGGCCGTCCGCCGCCTGACCAAGTCCGACGGCAACGTCCGCCTCGCCATCGACGACTCCCGCCTCGAACTTTAGAGATCGCACGCAAACTTCGAACATGCAAAAGCCCCACAATCGTGGGGCTTTTCCATCCCATCTTTCATGGAACTAAAGGTTGCCGGAATCCTGAAGCGCCTTCTTCATGCCGCTCCAGCTCACCCTCGTCGACTCCTCCGGAGTGGCACCGCCGTGCCAGTGCGTCTCCAGACTCACCGCATCCCGGTATCCCGCCTTTGCCAGATCCCGAAACTGTCCCGTCCAGTCGATGATTCCCTCACCCGTCGGCGACCACTCCATCTTGCCATCCTTACCCTTTACCGCATTTTTCACGTGGCAATGATGAATACGATCCTTCGGAAGCATCTTCCAGACCACAGGATATGCATCGAGCTCGCCGTGCAGGACTGCGTTGCCCGGGTCCCAGTTCAAAGCCAGATGCGGCGACTTGACCGCCGTCAGCAGCCGCACGGACTCGCGCCCCGTCGCGGTATTGCAGGCAGGCTCATTCTCAATCAGCAGCAAAGTACCCTGCTTGCCGCACGTTTCCGCAGCCTCGGCGAGCTTATGATCAATCGCCTCGCGGTAAGGCGTTACATCGTCGATCCTCCAGAAATCGAACCCCCTCACCTTATTTGTCTTGAACCGCTTGGCCAACGCAATGCTCTTCTCCAGCACCTCATCCTGCTCCTTCAGCACATCTCCTGTAGGAGCCTTCTTCGGTCCCTTCGACGAGCGCGGCGCTCCCGGCCAATACGCCTTGAACAGCGGGCTGGCGATGTCGGTCACCTGCAGGCTGTACTTCGCGAGAATCTTCTCAGCATCTCCCAGCTCGGTATCGGACAGATCCAGTAGGCTCTTTTTCCACATCGCGCGAAGCTCCACCCAGTGCATGCCGAACTCCTTCGACGCCACCGCGCACGCATGATCAAAGTCCTGCGTAATCTCATCCGTGATCACTCCCACCTTGAAGGGATGTGCCCCTGCAAACCCAAACGCATTGCGCCCCGCGATTCCCACAGCTCCCACCGCAGCCGCACCCTGCAAAAACCCTCTTCGCGAAATCCCGTTCATCTCCACTCCTGTTCTCTTATCTTCAAATCAAAAGGACCGGCTCTGCCTTTCGACAAAGCCGGTCCATCCGGGTTCTGGTCTTCGAAAACCATAATCAAGGTCTAGAACGTAATTCTCGCAGAAGCCTGCAAGCTACGCCCTCCGCCCACGCCATTCACACTTCCCTGACCGCTGCCCAGCGTGTTCGTAATGCGTCCAAAGCTTCCCGATGTAAACAGGTTGCCGCTGCCGGAGTTCGGAACTGCGAACTGAGGCGTATTGCTCAGCTGGAACACATCGAGTTTCGTCTCAAGAGCAGCCTTCTCACGCCAGAGGGGGAAGCTCTTGGCGATCGAAACATTGTTCTGGATGAAGCCCGGTCCACGGAACTGATTTCGTCCCGTATTGCCCAGCTGAACGTTCGATGCACTGCAACCCGTCGTCGGGCATCCTCCCGGCTGCGAGAACGCCGACACATCCAGCCATGGGTTGTTTGGTCCAAGTCCTCCCAACACCTTATAGGTGCCGGACAGGTTCGCTAGCTGTGCCGTTCCCGGAGTATTCAAACTTCCGCCGTTCGCGTACACCGAGAACGGTAGACCGGAGACCGCCGAAATGGTTCCCGAGAGCTTCCAACCGCCCAGCACATAAGCACCCACACCTGAATTCAGATATCGCTTTCCACGTCCAGCTGGAAGCTCGTACACAAAGCTCTGCTCAAAGTTCAGCTTACGATCGAAATCGTTCGGCGCGTAGTTCCGGCGAAGGTTCGCAGTAGACAGGAAGATAACGTTGCCGTCATCGCCCGTCACATATCCGAGGCCCTTACCCCACGTAAACGCCGAGGTAAATCCCAATCCTTTTGCAAACCGCTTGGTCAGCTGCAACTGCAGGGACTGGAAGTTTGAAGAAAATCCCTGGAAGATCTTATTCGTCGCAGCCGTGCGATGGACTGTCGATGGGCATCCAACGCAGTTGTACTGCGGCTTCGAAGCATTACCTCCGCCATAGATATTCGCGGGATTGTTGATGTCGATGTTTGAAGGGATTCCGGTGCCATGGTTTCCGACATATGCAATCTGCATCGACATGTCATAAGGAAGCGCCTGTTGGATTGCAACATTCCAAGATGCAACGTAGGGGTTCTTGTAATCCAGCGGAACGTAAAACAGGTTTTGTGCCGCCAGGGTCGCCGTAGTCACTGGGATGATGCCATTCTGCGGAATCGGAACCGGAACCGGCGCCGGGAAACCCGCCTGGAACGTCGCTAAAGTACTGCCATCCGCCAACACCGCTGCTGTATACGGACTTGCGCCCGACGGGTTGTAGGCGTTGTTTGAGCGTACGGGATAGTTGTACGCATAGTTGTTATCGGCATAGGGCATATAGCTCACACCGAATCCTCCGCGAATCACCGTGTCCTCCGTAGCGCGATATGCGAAGCCCGTACGCGGAGCCCAGTAGCGATACCGCGTCTGCATCCCCAGGTTCGAGGGGTTGCCGCCGATACCCGCAACCACGAGGTTGTTGTTGACCGGGTCGTAGTTCGTGAATCCGCTTGGGATCTTCGGCGTCGCTGGAGGATAAAACTCCCAGCGAACTCCAAGATCGAGAGTCAGCTTCGGTGTCACCTGCCACTTGTCGGTTACAAACGCGAAAAACCACCACTGGCGATACGCCGGGAAGAACGTGTTAACGTCACGGCCAACCTGGCTTGGCTGATCGAGAAGGAAGCTTGCGACGTTATTGCCCAGGTTCGTCCCCGAGCTCGACGCATCCGACGTCTGCTGATCGGCAAACCGGAAGATACCGCGAGGGCTGAACGTCTGGTCCTGCAATAGATCGTCACGAACCCGGCGAAGGTCGCCTCCAAACTTGATCGTGTGGTTGCGAATGATCTTCGTCCAGTTGTTGACGAAGTCGATGTTCGACTCCCCGCGGATCCACGGTACGGAAGCGGAGTAGCCTATCAACGGATTGTCTGCTCCCGACTGGCCGAAGCCCGTCAGGAAGATTCCCACCTGACCGCTTGAGAACTGGTTGATGTTGACGCCTGGAATTCCCAGCGCATCGGCGTCGTTCGACCCATAGTTGCTGGGCTGAGCATTGTTCCGCAAGTGAGCCACCCCGAACCGGGCCTGTGTAAACAGCGTCGACGAAAAGACGTGATCGTAGTTCACGCCCGTGCTGTACGAACTCTGTGTGCCGACGCCCTGGAAACCACCACCAAAGGGGCCACCCAGGAACGCCCCAAAGGTCGGCGCCTGGAACGTATTCACCTTCTGCCAGCTGAACCGTCCGCTGACATGGTTCCGCTCGTTCAGGGTGTAATCGATCTTGGTATCCCAGCTATTCGTACTCTTGGTAAACGGCAGGGTTGTCGTGTAGTTGTTCGCCGGCGTCAACAGCGATGCCGACGGCGTCAGCTTTCCGAATTGCGCCGCCGCGGCATTCAATCTCTTCAAAATATCCAGCGACACCGGATTTACGCGTCCTATCGGAATCTGATTGTTCGCAAAAGCCGTCCGTGGATTCACTGCTCGTCCGTCGCCCGTCGCAGGATCGTAGATCTGTCCTGTTCTGCCGGTTTTACCCGCGACCGCGCCTCCCAGCGTAGAGCTCAGATCGATATTTCCCTGAGCATTCGGCGTAAAGTACCGGGAATCCGGAACAGTAAACGTGCCGCCCACCGTCTCGTGATCCGAGCTTCCCTGGTAGTCGCCAAAGAAGAACAGCTTGTCCTTGATGATCGGACCGCCGATCGATCCGCCATAGTTGTTGTACGAAAGGTGTCCCAGCGGAGGCCCAAAGTAGCTCCGTGCGTTCACCGCATTGTTCTGGATGTACTCGAACGCAGAGCCATGGAACGTGTTACCCCCCGACTTCAGGATCACATTGGTCACCGCGCCAATTGCACGCCCCAGTTCGGCATCAAAGTTATTCGTTGTGATGTCTACCGACTGAATCGCATCCGTGGGAGGAATGATGATCTGCAGAAGGCCGGTACGCTCATCGTCGTCGATACCTTCGATCTGATACAGGTTGCCCATGCGTGGGATTCCGTTCACGCGCGTCTGAAGTGAGCCCTGTGCATTGAAGAACTGCGAGTGCTCGAACGTTGCTGGCGTCGAACCCGGCACAAGGTTCAGCAGCGACTGGAAGTTACGGTTCGTCCCCATCGGCAGATTCTGCAGCTGCTGCGTCTCGAGCTTGGTCGAGATGTCCGCTCGGTCCGTCTGCAGCAACGGAGGAGCAGTCGTTACCATTACCTCTTCCGATACGCTGCCGGGTACGATCGCGAAATCCACGCGAGTCGACGAGTTGATCAGAACATCGATGTTCTGATGCGTCTCCTTCTTGAACCCCGCCGCCGTCACCGTGATCGAATACGACCCCGGAGGAACGTTCGGGATCGTGTAATTTCCCGCCTCATTTGTCACCGTGTCGTATGTTGTTGAAGTTGCACTGGCGATTGCCGTTACCTTGGCATTCGCTACTGTGGCTCCTGTCGAATCTGAAACCGTTCCCAGCAACGTCGCATTCACAGCTTGACCAAACGACGACAGCGGGAAAGACAACAGGCACATGAACATCCAGACAAAAATCAATTTGCTTTTCATTTCCTGGCCCTCCTCGGAAGAAAAAGGCGGCTTTGCCGCCCGTAAAAACTATTGTTTGAACTGCGAACGGAACTTATCAGCACTCACTGAAACGTGTCAACTGTAATAAATTTGTGAATAATATCCGCCCGGTCCAACCTCGCAGATCAGGCGTCCTGACTGGACGACCACCTGCACCGGCAGCTACTATGCCCTGCATGAAGCCAACTATCTCGCGCCGCAGCTTACTCGGTGGCGGAACCATGCTCGCCGCCTCCTCGCTTCTCTCTAACTCTGCCTTCTCCTTCGCCGCGCCCGCTTCTTCCTCTTCTCCTATCCGACTCGGTATCGCCAGTTACACCTTCCGCAAGTTCGATCAGGCCCACCTCCTCGAGTTCATGAAGGAGCTCAAAACGCCCTACCTCAACCTCAAGGACGTCCACCTCCCCATGACCCCCGCCGACCAGGTCGCCGCGCGTGCCGCCGAGTACCGCGCCGCCGGAATGACCCTCACCGCCGCCGGAACCATCTACTTCGCGAAAGACGACGACGACGACATCCGCTCCAAGTTCGAGTATGTAAAAGCCGCCGGAATCCCCATCATCGTCGGCTCACCTACCCGGGAGGTCCTTCCCCGCGTCGAAAAGTTCGTGAAGGAGTACAACATCAAGCTCGCCATCCACAACCATGGCACCGAAGACAAGCAGTGGCCTTCGCCTCTCGATGTGCTCGCGGTCGTCAAATCCATGGACCCCCGAATCGGCTGCTGCATCGACGTTGGACACACCATGCGCACCGGAACCGATCCCGTCGCGGCCATCAAGAAGGTAGGACCTCGACTCTTTGACCTCCATATAAAGGATCTGGCCGACGGCAAAGTCAAGGAGAGCCAGGTTGCAGTCGGCGATGGCATCATGCCCATCCCCGGCATCTTCCGTGCCCTCGTCGATATCGGCTACAAGGGCAACGTCGATCTCGAGTACGAGATCATGGAAAACGACCCCATGCCCGGCGTCATCAAGAGCTTTGCCTACATGCGCGGAGTTATCGCCGGAATGGGCCTCAAAGCCTGAATGAGATAGTTATCCAAAATCACATCCACCGGACAAGCACCTCCAGAATGCGGTTCAGAAAGTTTCTGAACCGCATTCCTGTCTCATCGTCTTGTCATCCCGACCGGAGCGCCGAGGTCCCCAATGAGCTTGTTCGCCAGGGAGAGGAGTGGAGGGATCTGCTTCTCTACCGTTCCTATCAAACGGGCCATCTTCAACTCACAGCCTCGCCGTCCGCAGCCGCAAAGCATTCGCAATCACCGAAACCGAGCTGAAGCTCATCGCCGCAGCCGCCACCATCGGATTCAGCAGCCATCCAAACAGCGGATACAACACACCTGCCGCCAGTGGCACACCGGCAGCGTTATAGACGAACGCGAAGAACAGATTCTGCCGGATGTTCTTCATCGTCCTCTCGCTCAACCTCCGCGCCCGCAGCAGCCCGCGCAGATCGCCGCTCACCAGCGTGATCCCTCCCGCCGCCATCGCAACATCGGTTCCCGTCCCCATCGCAATCCCCACATCGGCCGCCGCCAGCGCCGGAGCATCGTTCACTCCATCGCCCACCATCGCAACTCTCTTACCTTCCTTCTGCAAACGCCGCACCACCTCGGCCTTGCCCTCCGGCGACACCTCCGCCTCAAACCCAATCCCAAGCTTTTGCGCCACAGCCGCCGCCGTCGTGCGATTGTCCCCCGTCACCATCACCACCGTCAGACCGCTCTTCTTCAGCTCATTCACCACCTCCTGCGACGATCCCTTCACCGGATCAGCCACAGCAATCAGCCCCGCGGCCTTCCCATCAATCGCAACCAGCATCACCGTCCGACCATCGCGCCGCAGCACCTCAGCCCGTTGCTCCATCGCCTCCGCACTCACGCTCTCATCCCGCATCAAGGCCGCATTCCCCACAACAACGCGGCGTCCATCCACCACCCCCGTCACGCCCTTACCCGTAACCGAAGCAAACTCCCTCACCTCACCCAGCGCAATTCCGCGTTCCTTCGAACCTGCAACAATTGCCCCCGCCAGAGGATGTTCGCTCGCCTGCTCCAGGCTCGCCACTGCCCTCAGCATCTCTCGCTCGCTCACGCCATCCACTGCAATCACCTCTGTCACCTGCGGCTTCCCGAAAGTCAGCGTCCCCGTCTTATCGATGACCAGTGTGTCCACCTTCTCCAGCGTCTCCAGCGCCTCAGCACTCCGCACCAACACTCCTTCATGCGCCCCACGCCCCGTCGCCACCATAATCGACATCGGCGTAGCCAGTCCCAGCGCACAAGGACACGCAATCAACAACACAGAAACCGCAATCACCAGCGCATGCATCAGCCTCGGCTCCGGCCCCCACACCGCCCACGCAATCGCCGCCAGCGCCGCAGCAACCAGCACCGCAGGCACAAAGTACGAGGCCACCTGATCCGCCAGCCTCTGAATCGGAGCCCGCGACCTCTGCGCCTCGCTCACCATCTTTACAATCTGTGCCAGCAGCGTATCCGCGCCCACGCGCTCTGCCCGCATCACCAGCGCTCCCGTGCCGTTGATCGTCCCACCCACAACCTTCTCGCCCGCAGTCTTCTCTACCGGAACCGGCTCGCCCGTCACCATCGACTCATCCACCGCGCTGCGTCCATCCTCCACGACGCCGTCCACCGGAACCTTCTCGCCCGGCCGCACCCGCAGCCTGTCTCCCACCACAATCTCGCTCAGCGAAACATCGCTCTCCGTCCCGTCCTGCGCAATCCTCCGCGCAGTCTTTGGAGCCAGCCCCAGCAGCGCGCGAATCGCCTCCCCTGTCCTGTCTCTCGCCTTTAGCTCCAGCACCTGCCCCAGCAGCACCAGCACCGTAATCACCGCTGCCGCCTCGAAGTACAGCCCCAGCGCACCGCCGTCCCCACGAAACGAATCCGGAAAGATCCCCGGAGCAGCCACCGCCACCACGCTGTACAGATACGCCGCGCCCGTTCCCATCGCAATCAGCGTGAACATATTCAGGCTGCGATGCACAATCGAAGCCCATCCGCGCTCAAAGAACGGCCACCCGCACCACAGCACCACAGGAGTCGCCAGCGCCATCTGCGCCCATCCCATCCATGGGCTCATCAACAGCCCCATAAACGGATGCCCCGGCCACATCTCCATCCCCATCACCGCCAGCAGCGGCAGCGTCAGCGCCACTCCCACCCAGAACCGCCGCAGCATGCTCTTCAGCTCAGGATTCTCCTGGTCCGCTGTAACCTCTCTCGGCTCCAGAGCCATCCCGCAGATCGGGCAGCTCCCCGGCCCATCCCTCACAATCTCCGGATGCATCGGGCACGTGTACTCCACCCGCGTCATCACCGGAGCAACCGGCTCCAGCGCCATCCCACACTTCGGACACGCCCCCATCCTGTCCGCCACAATCTCCGGATGCATCGGGCACGTATACTTCCCCGCCCCCGACTGCACCGCCGGAGCCTTCGCAGCCAAAGCATGAGTCCCACCACCACAGCACCCACCAGCCTTGGCCGCACCCTCAGACCGCGATCCGTCATACCTCCCCGGATCGGCCTCAAACTTCTTCCTGCATCCCCCGCTGCAGAAGTACCACCGCTTCCCCGAGTGTTCGTTCGTCCACTTCGCCGAACCTACTGCGACCTGCATCCCACAGACCGGATCCTTCGCCATCTCGCTCATTCCTGAAAATCTCCTTCACCCACGCAGACGAACAACCCGTCTTTCCATTACACACGACCGCAAAATCCTCCCCAGGCGAGTGCGAACCCTTGCCACACCTTCGTCGAAGATGCTCTCATCATCCTGAGATGTCCTCCGCCCCCGACATCCAGCGCTCCATCGACGCCGTCTGGCGCATCGAGTCGGCAAAGCTCATCGCCGCCCTCACCCGCATCGTCCGCGACGTCGGCCTCGCCGAAGACCTCGCCCAGGACGCCCTCGTCGCCGCGCTCGAGCGCTGGCCCCAGATCGGCATCCCCGACAATCCCGCCGCCTGGCTCATGGCCGCAGCCAAAAACCGCGCCATCGACCTCCTCCGCCGCAACAAGCTCCTCGACCGCAAACACCAGCAGCTCGGCTACGAGCTCGAATCCTCCCTCCAGCTCACCCCCGACCAGATCAACGCCGCCATCGACGACCCCGTCGGCGACGATCTCCTCCGCCTCATCTTCATCTCCTGCCACCCCATCCTCCCCCCCGAATCCCGCGTCGCCCTCACCCTCCGCCTCCTCGGCGGCCTCACCACCGACGAGATCGCCCGCGCCTTCCTCCTCGCCGAGCCCACCGTCGCCCAGCGCATCGTCCGCGCCAAACGCACACTCGGCGAAGCAAACATTCCCTTCGAGGTCCCTCGCGGCGAAGAGTTCACCGCCCGCCTCGCCTCCGTCCTCCAGGTCCTCTATCTCATCTTCAACGAGGGCTACTCCGCCACCGCCGGCGACGACTGGACCCGCCCCGCCCTCTGCGAAGACGCCCTCCGCCTCGGCCGCATCCTTAGCGAGCTCGTCCCCAACGAGCCCGAGGTCCACGGCCTAGTCGCGCTCATGGAGATCCAGGCCTCACGCCTCAACGCCCGCGTCACGCCCACCGGCGAGCCCATCCTCCTCCTAGACCAGGACCGCTCTCGCTGGGATCAGATCCTCATCCATCGCGGTCTCGCTGCCCTCGAGCACGCTGAGCGCCTCTTAGATCCTCACCCAGCCACAAATCCGGGTGCCCCATCTTCGGCTCGTGACGACGCCAGTCGGCACGAGCCGAAGGTGGGTTCGCAGAATGCCAGCGTTTCACCACAAAGAATCGAAACATCGGATACCCAGCCCGGCACTTACACCCTCCAGGCCGCCATCGCCGCCTGCCACGCCCGAGCCATCACCGCCGACGCCACCGACTGGCACCGCATCGCCTCCCTCTACGCCCAGCTCGTCCACCTCACCCCATCCCCCATCGTCGAACTCAACCGAGCCGTCGCAGTCTCCATGGCGTCCGGCCCCGCCGCTGCTCTTCCCCTCATCGACGCCATCGCCGGCGAGCCCGCCCTCCGGAGCTACCACCTCCTCCCCAGCGTTCGCGGCGACCTCCTCCTCAAACTAGGTCGCCACGACGAAGCCCGAGCCGAGTTCGAGCGCGCCGCCGCCCTCACCCGCAACGCCCGCGAACAGACCCTCCTCCTCAATCGCGCCCAGGCTTGTTCCCAACCAGCAATCCCTGCGAACGATCGATAACTCAGCCCCGTCATTCTGAGCGAAGCGAAGAATCTCAGTAGTCTGCCCACACAGCCACCAAAGCCCGCACCTCCTCAACAGTGTCATCCTGAGCGCAGTCGAAGGACCTGCGGTTGCTCCCCCAAAGCGAACATCGACAACCGGCTAATCAAACATTTACCCTCGCCCAAGACCGATGCCTTCAACCAATCGCTCCATCTATCTCCTCGTCAAGAGCGCGCTC
>Ga0193743_1003466_pt1 | contig 10542 bp, 10 predicted proteins | sample L2c2metaG_FD_143038 | JGI IMG/M metagenome (GOLD analysis project Ga0193743, IMG submission 143038) | Soil microbial communities from a riparian zone of the East river system, Colorado, United States - L2c2 | ecosystem: Environmental > Terrestrial > Soil > Riparian zone | place: USA: East River...
GGCGCAGCGCGCCACCCGGATGGCGGGCGATCTCCAACACCAACCGCACGGCGGCATTGGCCGGCAGCATCCGGATCGCCGGCCACAACGCACCGTCCACCAGCAACATGTCCAAGGCCACCGCCTGATCGGCGATCGCGGTGACGTCCGGCGAGTCCGGGGACTCGGACGTCACAACCGGCTCGGGGGCGCTCATCGCCGCGCCGCCTCGGCCTCGAGCCCCTGGGTGGCGCGGCGGTCCCTGACGTAGGCCAGGAACCAGTCCAGCGCCTCGGGGTTGGCGAGGGTGGCCCGGTTGACCGCCTTGTCCTCCGGAACGCCCTGCAGCAGCCGTTTGATGGGAACCTCCAGCTTCTTGCCGGTGATGGTCATGGGGATGGCGGGCACGGCTACCACCTCGTCGGGCACATGGCGGGGCGAGACCCGCCCGCGGATGTCCTGTCTGATCTGGTCGACGAGGTCCTCGGTCAGCTCGGTGCCGGCGGCCAGCGCGACGAACAGCGGCATGAAGTAGCCGCCGTCGGCCAGCTCGGCGCCGATCACCAGGCTGGCGGCCACCCCGGGTATCCGGTCGACGACCGCGTAGATGTCGGCCGAGCCCATCCGCACCCCGCCCCGGTTGATCGTCGAGTCGGAGCGGCCGTGCACGACGTAGGTGCCGTAGCGGGTGATCGTCATCCAGTCGCCGTGCCGCCAGATCCCCGGATAGGTGTCGAAGTACGCCTCCCGGTAACGGGCGCCATCGGGGTCGTTCCAGAACGCCACCGGCATGGACGGCATCGGCTCGGTGATCACCATCTCGCCCACCTCGTCAACCAGCGGCGTCCCCTCCGGCGACCAGGAGTCCACCCGGACCCCGAGATACGGGGCCTGCATCTCGCCCGCGTACACCGGCAGCAGCGGGTTCGTGCCGATGAACGCGGCGCACACGTCAGTACCACCGCAGTCCGAACCCAGCAGCAGGTCGCGCTTGACCTTGTCGTAGACCCAGTGCCAGGTGGAGGTGGGCAGCGGGGAGCCGGTGCTGCAGATGGCGCGCAGCGCGGAGAGGTTGTGCTGCTCCCCCGGGCGCCGGGCGGCCCGCTGGCAGCCGGTCAGGTAGGCCGCGCCGGTGCCGAACCGGGTCACCCGCTCGGCGGCGCAGATGGCGAACAGCTGGTCGGCTTCCGGGCGCACCGGGTTGCCGTCGTAGGTGACGATCGTCGCGCCCACCCCGAGCGCGGTGACCAGCACGTTCCACACCATCCACGCGGTGCTGGCGTAGACGAACACCCGGTCCTCGGGGCCGGTGTCGAAGTGCAGCGCGTGGCTCTTGAGGTGCTCCAGCAGGATGCCGCCGTGCGAGTGCACGATGCCCTTGGGCACCCCGGTGGTGCCGGAGCTGTAGAGGATCCACAGCGGGTGGTCGAACGGGACCTGCTCGTAGGCCGGGGCCGGGTCGCCGGCCACCAGGGCGTCGAACGAGAGCGCCCCCTCCGGCGGTGCGCCCCCGGCACGGAGGTGCTCCACCACCACGGTGTGGCGCACCGAGGGCAGCGCCGCGCTCAGCTCGGCGAGCGTGTCCAGTCGCCCCACCTCCCGCCCGCCGAAGCGGTAGCCGTCCACCCCGAGGAGCACGGTCGGCTCGATCTGGCGGAACCGGTCCAACACGCCGTCGGTGCCGAAGTCGGGCGCGCAGCACGACCAGATCCCGCCGACCGCCGCCGTGGCGAGCAGCGCGACCACCGCCTGGGGGATGTTGGGCAGGTAGGCCGCGACCCGGTCCCCCGGCCGCACCCCCATCCGGCGCAGCTCCTCGGCCAGCGAGGCCACCTGGCGCACCAGGTCCCGGCCGGTCAGGGTCTCCCGTTCGCCGCCCTCGGAGACCCCCACGATCGCGGTGTGGTCGCCGCGGGCGTGGCCCAGCACGTTCTCCGCCCAGTTCAGCCGGGCACCGGGGAACCACACCGCGCCCGGCATCGCCCGCTCGGCCAACACCGCGCTGGGCTGGGCGGAGGCGACCACGTCGAAGTACGACCAGATCGCGCCCCAGAACCCGTCCAGGTCCTCGACCGACCAGCTCCACAGCTCGTCGTAGCCCACCAGGGGCACGTCCCGGTCGCGGTTGACCCAGGCCAGGAAGTCGGCCATCCGGGAGCCGCGGGTGCGCTGCTCCGAGGGGGTCCACAACAGCTCCCGTGCAGTGCCCGCACCGGTTGCCTCGCTCACGGGCCCTCCTTCGCGCCCCGGCAGTGCCTTACCGACCCGAACCTAAGGAGCGCCCGACTGGGCCGCTTCGGCTTCCGGTACCAACATGCGGACGGTCGCTATGCGCCGCGCCCAATGGCCAGCCGGCCCGCGATACCTAGTGTCGCGGGATCCGCAGACCCCATAACCCGGCCCGGAGTGCCCAATGTCGCCACCCGCCCCCTGGTCCGCCGCGAGCGCGTTGCCCCTGGTCTACGAGGTGGACAGGTGAGCGCGGGGGGATATTCTTATCCGGTGGGAGTCGACGAGGCCTCCGTTGACGCGCGGCTGGCCGCGATCGCGTCCCTCGTCTCCGACGGGTTCACCCGGATCGGTCGGGACATCACGAAGGTGCTGCTCGCCGAGATCCCCGAGCTGCAGGGCGACGAGCTGCTCGAGGGGCTGCTGCACGCCAGCGTGGAAGAGAACGTCAGCGCGATGCTCCACCTGCTCGGGTTGCAGGTCTCGTTGGACAGCGTGGCGGCACCCAGCGCGGCCGCCGAGTACGCCCGCCGGCTGGCGCAGCGCGGCGTCAGCGTGATCGCGCTGGTGCGCGCCTACCGTGTCGGCCACGCCAGGTTCCTGGAGTGGTGCCTGCGCGAGCTGTCCGACCAGGAGGTGGAGCCGCGGCTGGTGCGCGCCGTCACGCACCGCATCCTGCAGCTCAGCTTCGGCTACATCGACCGGGTGTCCGAGCAGGTGGTGGGCGCCTATCAGCTGGAACGGGACCGGTGGCTGCTCACCCAGACCGCGGTGCGCGCCTCCCGGGTGAAGAAGCTGCTCGCCCGCGAGGACCTCGACCTGGACTCCACCGAGTCCGCGCTCGGCTACCGGCTGCGCCAGTTCCACATTGCAGTTGTCGGGTGGGTCCCGGAGCCGACCCAGGCCGGCGAGGGGCTGGTGCGGCTGGACCGGTTGGGGCAGTCACTGGCTGCCGACCTGGGCTGCACAGGGCGCCCGCTGTTCGTCCCGTTCGACGAGTCCATCGCGTGGTTCTGGCTGCCCTTCGGCGCCCGCCCGAACGTCGAGTGGGGGAAGCTGGACGCCAGCGTCGAGGCCGCCGACCCGACCATCCGGCTCGGGGTGGGCGAACTGGAGAAGGGGGTCGAGGGCTTCCGCGCCAGCCACTACCAGGCCCTGACCGCGCAGAACGTGGCGATCGCCTCTCGGCCGCCGCACCGGGTCACACTGGCCGCGCGGGTCGGGCCGATCGCGCTGATGTGCGCCGACCTCGAGGCCACCCGGGTCTGGGTGCGCAAGGTGCTCGGCCCGCTGACGACCGACAAGCACAACCACCCGGTGCTGCGCGAGACGCTCCGGGTGTTCCTGGAGTCCGGCGGCAGCTACGCGGCGGCGGCGGAGACGCTCAACTTGCACCGCAACACCGTGCAATACCGGCTGAACAAGGCCGCCGAGCTGCTGCCCGCCCCCATCACCGAACGCCGCGCCGACCTGGAGCTCGCGCTGCGTGCCCGCGACCAGCTCGGCTCGGTGCTGCTCGGCGACGACGAGGGGTAGGCACTCCGCCTGGCGGCCGGCCGACGGCCTCCGACCACTTGGCCGGGGCATCGTGGTACCCCGCTCGCCTGTCTATCCCTCTAGTCCACAAAGGACTGCGTGTCCACGAACTTGTCCACGAACTTGTCGTATGTTTTGCCCATGACCAGCAGAGACTCGTCGCGCCCGCGCGGGAGCATCCGCGCTCGGGTGGCTCTTTGCAGGTTCGCGTGTCCTCTGGAGAAGATCCGGTACCGGACAACGGCTCGTGCTAACCGCCACCGATCGGGCGGCGAGACGCCAGGCTGAGAAGTGTCGACCAGCAGCGGATGGCGTCGAGCGCAATTGTCAACGCCGGGCGAATCTGATCCCCCTGGCGACAGGTGAAAACGGACGCCTCTGACGGTTGTTGATCGTTAGTTGTTTGTTTTGGCTGCTGGGACGCGGCCCAGATCGCGGTCTTTGAGGCGGTAGCTGTCTCCCTTCATGGAGATGACTTCGGCATGGTGGACGAGGCGGTCGATCATGGCCGCGGCGACGATGTCGTCGCCGACGACCTCTCCCCAGCGGCCGAAGGGCTTGTTGCCTGGCCGCGGCCCTGCTGACAGGCAGGGCACGGCTGATTGACGGTGCGGCCTGCCTGGGCGCTCGGCTTGCCACACACGGTGCTGAGGTAACCGGACTCGTCAGGAGTCCAGTAGCGGATGGCGTGGTCGCGGCTGTCTCCCGCGCCGGCGAACCAGCCGGGCGGGCTGCTGGCCGTGGCGGCGTCCCTCAGGACCGATGTGGTTGCGCTCTCGCTAGCCATGGCGTCGGGTGTCCTTCTCGTCAGATTCTGCGCGTCGGCGGTGGCAGCCCTCGGGGTCGCCACGTGCAAGGAGTCCGGCACGAGGCGCACCATCGCCCGGACATAAGCAGCGTCGCGGCGATACCCATCGGACACATTGCGGTCAGCGGCCGTCACGCTCGGGTGCCAGTTGGAGTCCTCGGATTCATGCTGGCCGGTATTCGGTAGCGGTGATAGCCATCTTCGTACCCGCGAAACAGCAGGTCAGCGCGACAATCGGATTTCCAAGCCGCACAGGGTGGTCACCGCGGTTTCCCGCTGGCAGGTAATGGAGTTGGGCACTGGCCGCAGAGACGTGCCCCGACCTACCAGCGATAGTGATGAGGTGCGCAGTCGGCCGAAAACGCCAGGCAGTCGTTGGGGAATCCGCATTTGGCGGCCGGGTCGAGGACAGTGCCCGAACTCCAAACTGGCGGGAGCGAGGTGGTGAGTGTGCCTGCCCTCGATCACCCGCCCAGAGCATCGTCGTGACCACCACAACCACGCCGATGTTCGCCGCGCTCGCGGTGCCGAACTTCCGCCGCTACGTCTCCGGGCAGGCGCTGAGCCTGATCGGCACCTGGGTGGAGACCGTCGCCCAAGCCCTGCTCGTGCTGCACCTGACCCACTCGGGCACCATCCTCGGCCTGACCACCGCGGCCCGGTTCGCCCCCATCCTGCTGCTGTCCCCGTACGCGGGGCTGCTGGTCGACCGCTACTCCAAACGGCACGTGCTGCTGGCTACCCAGATCGGGCTCGGACTGGTGTCGGCGGCCCTCGGGGTGAGCGTGCTCAGCGGACACGTCGCCCTGTGGCAGGTCGTCGCCCTTGCCCTGCTGTTCGGCACGCTCAGCGCCATCGACAACCCGGCGCGGCAAGCCTTCGTCGCCGAGGTCGTCGGCCGGGACCTGGTCCGCAACGCGGTCACCCTCAACAGCACCTCGGTCAACGTTGCCCGCGTCATCGGCCCCACCGTCGCCGCCGTGCTTGTCACCACGGTCGGCATCGGCTGGTGCTTCATCGCCAACGCCGTCAGCTTCAGCTTTGTCATCGCCTCCCTGCTCGGTCTGGACGTGCGGCAGCTGCATCCGGTCGCCCCGACCCCACGCGCCCGCGGCCAGCTGCGAGCCGGGCTACGCTACGCCGCCGGAGTGCCGGCAATCGCCCGGCCGCTGCTGATGATGGCCCTGGTCGGCACCTTCACCTTCGAGTTCGAGGTCAGCCTCCCGCTACTGGCCCGCGACACCTTCCACGGCACCGACACCACCTACAGCTGGCTGATCGGCGCCCTCGGCGCCGGCGCGATCGCCGGCGGCCTCTACGCCGCCCGCAGCGCCCCCACCGGCGTCACGCGACTCACCAGAGCCGCAGCCGCATACGCGGTCGCGGTCGGCCTGGTCGCCGCCGCCCCGACCCTGCCCACCGCGGTCGCCGCGTGCACCCTGGTCGGCGCGGCCACCATCACCTTCCTCACCACCGGAAACTCCACCATCCAGCTCGCCGCCGACCCCAGCTACCGCGGCCGGGTCACCGCCCTGTGGTCGATGGCGCTGGTCGGCAGTACCCCGATCGGCTCCCCCATCGTCGGGTTCATCTCGGACACGATCGGGCCCCGCTACGCGTTGCTCCTCGGTGCACTCGCATGCCTCGCCGCGGTCGTCATCGGCGCCCAGCCACCCGCCCGCCGCGTCGATCGCGTCCCTCGCGGCACGCTCCCGGCCCGACCGCAGGCAGAACGGTGATAACGACCGCCACCCCCGTTGCGCACGGCCAGGACGACATCGGCGCCGGCGGTCTTCGTTCCGCTGAGCAAATGGGTCACCGACCGGCCTGAACTGCGCGTTACTGGCATACATGGGTCGTTATGCGGCGCGCTCATACACGAAAACACCGCATTCCCGACGCCCTCGGCCGCCACGGATGGCCAAGATCGCGGCCACTCAAGATCACATCGCCCACGCCGGGCCGGGCCGCGCACAGCGCCGCAGGGCATAGAGCGTCCACCCCAGCAGGGCCAGCCTCACCCACCTCAACCCGATGATGGCCTGGTTCGGGGCCGACGTGCTGAAGGTCGAGCGCGTCGAGCACGCCCAGCTCGGACATGTCGACGTACCTGACACCGGACGACTTCGGCCGCCGCCCGTAGGGTGCCGCGTTCCCATCGTGCGCGTGACAGCATCCGAGTCGTCGGGACTTCCGTCCAGAGTGGTCGCCGAGAGGCCCTCTCCGCGCTCGACGGCGCGGCGTGCCGATGACTCAGCGGCATGAGATCACCCCCGGGAGCAGCGCCCCGACAACGTAGAGCATCGCACGTCACTCTCAGCTCACCTGGCTTGCGGCGCGCTTCACAGCGTCGCTTCAGGCCCGCGCTCTAGCGTTGGTCCAATGCCCACCTTTCACTGCTCAACATTGCCGGGAGGTCGCGATGAGTGCTGTTCTCAACGCTGACGATCTGAGTGGAACGCGCTCGTCCGTTCCCGTGGATCGGTCGCTGCGCCGATTACACGGCGCAGCCGTGGTACGGATCCTCTTCGGCCTGCTGTGGGCGATCGACGCTTGGTTGAAGTGGCTCCCCAGCTTCATCGATGGCCAGACCATGGCCCACGAGCTCAATCCCCAGGCCGTCTCGACCCCGGTGGTGCACAGCTGGGTCCAGCTCTGGCACGACGTCGCCGGGATGAACCCGGGCATGTTCGCCATGGGCACCGCGGTGATCGAGACCCTGCTCGCGGTGGCCCTGATCCTCGGGATCCTGTCCAACCTCACCTTCATCGTCACCGCCGCGTGGTCCTTCGGCATCTGGACGGCGCCCGAGCACATGCACCTCCCGTGGGGCACGCCCGGAATGACAGACCTCGGACCGTCGATCGGCTACATCTTCGCCGCGCTCGCGCTGTTCTACGCGGCAGCCGGCGCCACCTGGAGCGTGGACGCCGTGATCCGCCCGCACCTGGGACGCTTCGCCCCACTCGCCGGCTCCGTGCCGGCGGCGTGACAGCAACCCCGGCGGTCCGGGCTCTGTGTTGTCCATCGGGCGTGCGCCCTCCCGTCGACATCGATCTCGCTTCAACGGCGATCAAGCGCATGCGTCCTTCGCGTGGGGGCGTCTACTGAGCTGGCCGCAAAGACCAGCTCGGCGAGCTACTCCCTAACGCGATCATGAGTAACCGCACTGTTCAATGCGCCGGGGACACGGCCGATCTTGCCCAGGGACGGTTTCCCGAACCCCACCAGTTGGCCGTCACGGCGACCGAAGCCATCGCACCAGACAACCGTGAGGACTTGCCGCGCATGTTGAAACGTGCCTCCGGTACTTCGCCAAGGCGCCTGATGATCGGATCGAGGCTGTGTACGAATGGTAGCCAGCAGGCACTTCCGGATTACAGCCGACCGGAATGGCAAATAGGCGCTGGTGTCGAAGACGAACGAGCGCTGAAGGGCCAAATTTGGAGGCATGACCTTGCCGTGCAAGCATCTGGTCACCGGCCCACACCGCGAGCAGAACGTGCTCTACCGCGCGCCATACGACATCGAGCTTCTCCTCGGACGCCGCGGATACCTCATGGCCGTCGCAGGCCATACCAACGACACACCATCATGAACGCCAACGACCCCAACATCCGCCAAGCTCGCCACCCCGGGCTCAACCACCACGAACGCATGAGAATCCGGGCCGCCGCGTTCCGAGCAACCCGCGTCTACCCCGGGCCCGTCGGCGAGCTCCTCGCGCGAGAACTGCTGCACTGGGAGGAGTTCGGGTATCAGCTCGGCACCGCCGGGCTGATCCACGGCGTAGTCGACGCCGTCATGACCTCCCCGATCCCAGCCTGACCCAAGGGACATCGACGTACCTTCCGCCTGACAGGCGTGCGAGTGGTGGTGGTCGAGCCCGGCTTCGTGGCCACCGAGGTGCTCGAACACATCACCAATGCCCAGGCCCGCCCGGCGTGTTCCCAAACTCGTCGTCGACGGCTGACAAAGCGCAGGCGCGCAGTGCGTCAGCGGCTTGACGGGCTTGATCGCGAGTGAGGTAAACGCTGTGCTGGCGGACCGTGAGAGTGATGTAGGGATCTAGATCGTTCGCTTGCACGCTAAGAAGGTGCTGCGAACGTCTCGATGCCCATGGTGTCCAGCATGTCGTGGCAGTGCGCAGCTGCTCGCGCGCGTCGACGCGGCGGCGCTCGCGGCGCAGCCACTCGCCGTACATCAGATGACTGCGGGCGAGCTCCGCGCGGACACGGGTACGGCCCAGGCGCGCGATCGACTCGCGGTAGAGACTGTCGGCGACGTCGCCCTCGCTGAACAGGGCGTGGACGCGGGCCTCGATCCCGAGCGCCCGCTCGGTGGGTGTCACCCGCGTGCGTTCGGACAGCCACTCGAGTGCGGCCCTGACCAGCGTTAGATCACCGGGTTTTGGACGCCGCCTCGGCCGGCTCGGGCACAACAAAGGGCCCGAACCCCACCTGATCGCTCTCGAATACTTGCCAAGCGGCGTCGCGGGCGGCGTCGTGACGACCGAGGCCGTTGTAGAGCACCGCGCTCGCGTAGGTAGCGAAGCCGACCAGCCTCTCCAGACCGCGTGCGGTCGCCTTCGCCAACGTGGCCTCGATCAGCTCCGACGCCGGGGCTGGCTAGGTCGCCAACCCACAGCGCGGCCCCGAGCGCTTCGAGGTGCGTCTCGCGCGCCAGGTCGGCGTTGAGCGTTGAACGCAGCGTGCAGGCGATGGGCACCGCGCCCCGATCCTGACCACGACGGTCGGTGATCTGGAGTTACGGATCCCGAAGCTACGCACCGGTTCGTTCTTCCCGTCGCTGTTGGAACGGCGGCGGCGGGTCGATCACGCGTTGGCGTGTACTGCTAGCACAGTGCGCCGACGTCACCTCAAGACTGCTCCTGGCCTCGGTAGAGCTTGGTCACAGCAGCGATGTCGGCCTGATCCAGGCCAGTAGTCGCCGCCTTTTCGTAGAGCCGCTGCACGACTGCGGCTCCCGGCAGTTCCACCTCGGCCGCTTTGGCGATGTCGATTGCCAAGCCGGCGTCCTTGGCGCCAAGCCCGGTGGACCACCACCCCTCCTGCGATCCGGTCAGCACTCCCTCGAACCGGTTCTTCAACCCAGGCGCAACCATCGGGCTGGCGCCCAGGAGCTCACGCAGCTGGTCATCGGTGAGACCTCCGCAGCGGCCGACGGCAAATGACTCGGCCAAGGCGATTACCTCGGCCAGCAGCAACAGGTTGGTCGCCAACTTCGCGGTGATGGCCAGTGGCGCGCTGTCATATCGCCGGACGGTGTTCGATAGCGACGCGAGTAGAGGACCTAGGCGGTCCACCAGACGGGCGTCACCGCCAGCGAGGTATACCGCCTGGCCAGCCCGTACCGCGACCGGGCTGCCGAGTACGGGTAGGGCAAGGAAGCGGGCGGGGAATGCCTCGGCGAGCTCGCCGCTGAGGTTTGGCGACACCGTTGAGCAGTCCGCATAGACGGTCTGGTCAGCAATCGACGACCGCAGCTCCCCGAACGCTACTGCCCTGACGGCGTAGTCGTTGGCCAGCATGGTGATCGCGACATCGACACCGTCAACAGCGTCGGCGACGCTGTGCGCTTCTCGACCACCCGCGGACACGATCTCGGCCGCCTTGCGCTTTGAGCGGTTCCACACCGCCACCCGGTGACCGCCCTCGAGCAGCCTCCCGGCGACCGCGCGGCCCATCCGTCCCATACCCAACACCGCGACATCCATGCCGGCCTCCTCTGGATCACTATGAAACTGGCCTGGACGCTCCAGACCGGGTTCGACCACACCCTCGAGCTTGGCCCTTGAGCGCCGGTTCGTCTTCGACGCCAGCACCCGGCGGGGTTACCCGTCGGCTTCAGTCCCTGGGCGCCTGCTACCTGCACCCGTGCACGACCACGTCGACCTCCCCGCACTCGCGCACGGAGGTGGTGCACACCCGGTCGTGCCGAATCCCTCGATGGGCGCGGTCGCCGCATCC
>Ga0193743_1003467_pt1 | contig 10541 bp, 9 predicted proteins | sample L2c2metaG_FD_143038 | JGI IMG/M metagenome (GOLD analysis project Ga0193743, IMG submission 143038) | Soil microbial communities from a riparian zone of the East river system, Colorado, United States - L2c2 | ecosystem: Environmental > Terrestrial > Soil > Riparian zone | place: USA: East River...
TTTTTTCTTTTCTAGGACGAGGCTACAAGCAGTGTGGATGTCGAAACTGATTCCAAAATTCAACGTACCATCCAGACGGAATTCGTTTCCTCAACTCTGCTTTGCATAGCCCATCGACTGAATACCATTGGCAAGTTCTTTCTTAATAGAAATTGCGTCACCTGCCTGACGTGTTTTTCCAGCCCACTACGATCGAATTATCGTGATGGACGATGGCAAAGTCGCGGAATTCGACACCGTCTTAAACCTATTTGATAGGAAGGAGTCCATATTTCGTTCCCTATGCGATGAAGCGAGTTTAGAAAGAACAGATCTTCTTCGATTACAAGCTGAACATGCCATTGAAGATACTAATTAATACCTAACCGAGTTTGACTTGTTGATTCTAACCTCCCACCTCTGACATACACCCTGCTCACTATTACATTATTCCTTCACTATTTGTTGCAAGATGCCCTCACACTTTTTACAGTTACCTTACGAACTTCCACAACTTTTAGTTAGTTTGAATACAAATCATGACAACAATCATCTTAACGTAGCAGGCATCGTTGACAGGTCTATTTAAAAAAATGTGTTGCTATCCACAGCATTGTTCGGAATATTCAACGAATTCATTACTATACAAGTCTCACTCACTGGTATTTATTTGCCCTACAAGAGACTAGTCTGTAACGTGTCTGCAGAGTTTGTTATACACACTTCCAACAGTGTTCAGTTTTGGCTTCCTTGATGATGAGCGCCATTAACAGATGCTTTAACAGATGCTTTAACCTAAAATCTGCATCGTGGCAACCGAGTCTACTGGCAGATACTGCATCTCATGGTACCCATCCTCCTACTCACACTCACGCCACAACCGAAGTAAAGAGACGCCCGCCTTCCAAAAATACCACTGGCATTGTGTTTGGTGGCCTTGGCCGCAGGAAACGTGTAAGCCGCATGTTCAAGGAAGTTTGAATTAACGAACCCCTTTTTGTTTTGATAATATAAAATTAGAGTCTGGTAAACGGTCGGAACCTTGTATATACTTAAATCTTGAATGGCGTGGACGAATTAAATACTGGAAGACAGCAGATTGAACGCAGATTGAACGCAGGGGTGGTCATGATGGCATGTCGACTTATGTAATAGAAGACGACTTGTTCTACCTGAGGTATTAGGGCTACCCACTGCACCGTTTGAAGGCAAAGACAAAACACAATACGATGTCAGTCAAAATGGTCATGATACCGATTCATATCTGAAGGACCTGCAGTTTTGGATAAAGAAATTTTTTTTTTTTTTTTTTTTCAAAAAAGCGCTCAAGTGCAAGTTCCTTGATCGGCGGAAGGAGTTTACGTTCACGAGAAGCCACTCAACAATTTTTAGCTTGAAAGGAACCTACATAAACTCTCCACAGCCAACGTGGTTTGCATGCGGCAGAGTGGGTGCGTTTTTTTCATGTATACATCGAGGCCCAGTTTCAGCATTCCGAACCCTGCGTAGTTGACTACGAGCTGGTTCGATTTGTGGGTACACCGCCGATACGTCAACAATGTCCACGAGTACCGGTGTGTAAGATGGACCGCCAGGCTAGAAAGGGGTAATAGGTAAAAAGCTAAACAATTTGGGTGAACTTTCAAAAATAGTTTTATTGGAACGCGAATCTCATACAGTCAGGAAAAACCACAGGACTGGATTCCGAGATTCCATTTGTGTGAGTGTTGCCCTTGAAAAATTTCCGCCTGTCCTTGCCTGGCTGCACTGAAAAAAAGAGGGTTCCATCGGAGAAGAGGCATGGCATAAGATAATTTAAGTGTGAACCCCATGAGGGATGATTTTTGTTACAAAGACGGACAGAGCAATGGATCCAGGTATCAATACTAAAGCCCATTTGTACAGACTTTCACTCCAAACTCAAATTAGGTCAAAGCCAGATTAATACTCCCAACCTCCGAGGAGCCTGCATATAAAGTGGTCCCCACGTCATGAATCATCGAACGAACGAGTTCCCAGAGAAATTATTTGGTGAATGCCCGAATAACTTTTGCCGAGATGTGCAGGAAGAAGATGGAACCGATGAAAGAAAGTGAAAGGACCAAGACAATAAAAGGATCTCTGCGAGAGTATGTGAATTAGTTTCCATACATAACGATGTCAACAAAACGTACACTCGGAGACCAGGTGAATCATCCGTGTAAAGTTTGAGCATTGTGTTTGATGACCCGCCCGCACCAGCTGCACGAGATGAGTTGGGTCGTGAAGCTCCTGCCGCACGTCGTCTACAAAGACAAAGAGGTTCAGTATACCTTAAACCATGCAAAATATACACACCGAATCTGAGCTCCTGGAGGTTTGGCTACACCCGAAGCAGAAGAACGGTTACCAGCTGGACGAGTAGAATCAGAGTCGGACTACCAAAAGGTTGTTATTTTGTGACAAGTTTAAGTTTCGCGTTGAGATATCACTAACCATTGGGATCGCAAATGAAGGTACAAGGCTGAGATTTGTTTTCGAGTTGCTGGCAATGCCTTGCTACGTATGAGGTGTGACCGTGGGAGTTTACGGACCACGTGACTGACAAGGACTCGAAGCAAACAAGGCACAATAAGGCTAGAATCGCAACCACGTATGTCACCTTAATCGCCACGTTGTATACCTCCAACCGTTGGGATCGCCCAACCATGGTTTACGAGAACTTCTGTCAGAACTTTTACATGGAAAGTAACTAATTATGAAATGCTAGAAGATGATTGCCTGTTCAAATTTCGGCGTTAATCTATAGCAAGAGATGCGACAATCGTGCGCATAGAAATAATCAAATTGAAGTTGCATGCAATAGGGTCTACCTCCAAACCTATCTATTGGCAGGCCTAACGTAGAAGAAACATTGACATTTTCAATTTAAGCCAAGCCAAGCGGAAATTAAGAAAAATTGAGGCTTTCCACCGCTTTGTTTCATTTTGTTGGGCGCAACGAGGGTGATAACGGTCGTCATGTCATATAGATCTAGATTTTCAACCATCAAGGCATAGTAGGAACATGGTTCAAATTTATGAAATGTCGTCAGTGCTCGCATATGTTATAGACCCAACACTTAGTACGTTCGCGTGTCAAATCTCCTTTTGAAGCATAGCTTCACGCATCGAAGCAGCGGGTTCATCTCTGTTTACAAATACCGTTTTTCGACAGCTTTTTTCTCTCGGAGTGCGAAAATTGTATTGAACATTCAGCCCTGAATACTTCATCATGAACGAGGCTTAAAGTCAAGTTCTCGTACATAACCTTCTAAGTATAGCAGATTAAAGAAATCTGAAAAACCTCAGGTCACTTCACCAGAGATTGGCCATTCTATATTGGAAATATCAACGCGGCGAACACACCCCGAATCGAGGCTAGACGAGTGGATAGACGAGACTTCAAAGCTTCACGAGGCTTCCCACTTGAACAAAATAGCCGTCAGATATGTAAAAGGAAATATTACATGAAACAAGACAATAATAGGTGCTTTCGAATACCAGGACAATAATATCATGTTCATCGATAAGGAACGATAAGCCTTGACAAGTACTTCTTCATTCGTCGATAAGTCCGTAAGGCTTGTTGAAGACCGTTGGAAACTCAGCTATGATACGACACGATCGCAACGAAGCAAACATCGGTGCCGGGTTCAAGATTCCATGAGGATCACAGGTCCTTAAATGAGAATAAACCTTCCAGCAGGTCTTTGGTGTTATAGTCTGGCAGCAGAAACTTACTAGATCTGAAATATATATAGAAATAAGTAGGACGTTAGTTCACAACGACAGAACTTCACGACCTTACATGATATTCGGTTCAATTATTAGCTTGAAGCACATCCACGACCATGATAGGATCCCATAGCCTTCTGGGTCGCTAATTTGTGGATTTGGTCATGATGAGCGGGTGTCATGTGCATGTGACTCCATACCATATTTCCAAAAACGTCTGGTCAGGACCGTGAACATTAGGATGTATGCGCCTCACCACCAATTCACAGCAGATGCAATCTGTTACATGGTCGTCTCTTCAGCGTCTAGCATCGAATGTCCCTGAAGAATCTCAGCGCTCCGGCTGCAGTGAATGACTCATTCTATATTCAAGTGTCTGTCCCGAAGCCAGCTTTATCTCGGCTGTGAACAGCCAAAGCTCATATGGACTTTCCACTGCCCTAGAACTAACTAAGAAAAGAGAGCCCCTAACCTACTTCTCGGAATAATCTGGACGCGTTATCTGGCGTTTTTGGCCAGCCATTTGATGGGAGAACTCAAGAAAACGATGCTGGGTTCAGAGCTGAGTTCACTACATATATATCCCATGTCACAATATCTTTCAAGAGTCTGTAGACCTGTTATCTACTTTTTTTCCTTCCCGACGCAATGTCTCAAGCTTCAAAATTCGAAGTGTAATGGAACAAAAGCAGACCCATCCGTTGAACGTAAATCGTTGAGATAGCTTGAATGGGGTACTCGCGGGAAAGAATTCGCGGACCCTAGTAAGCATTGGGCGGTGGATACTTCAGCACGAGGCAACCCGTACCGTACATTCCGAGGTTGTTCTGGTCACGCGGCCCATTCCTCATGTCCACTTCCCTTTCAAGTTGGTAAGGGGAAACAACCCGGTTTGAAGATGGTTCACCTCGGGACGTACCAATGATAGGCTAAGGACCCATGTCGTGACCAAGAGCGAGACCAGTCATGCGTCGTTGCAGGGTTCTGAGGTTCTCTTCCCAGATGGTAATATATCTTGATGTTCTTGCTCGGGTACTTGCCCCAGGAGGTTTAAGATTGTTCTGCCATTCAGGACTGGAATCCGGTCTCTTACATGCAGAAAGTAATATCATTTGAAGCTAAGCGACGGCCTCGTGCCTGTGTATTCTTTATAACAGTCGCTAATATTTCTTATTGGCCGAATGTTAGGGCTTCTGTCCTTCACCCCCCATATCATCGACACCGTCCGCCCCGCCTCCGGTCGCCCACTTTATATTCCGACTGTCTTCGGTGCCCACCCATTATCTAGGCTTCCCTTCGTTGATCGATTATGCTTGCTTTGGGGCCCGGCTCTAACTGCGATATTTGCTTTGAACGATTTGGCCAAGATCACAAAGCACCTTGCTCAATTACATGTGGACATGTATTCTGCGTAAGGTGAGTTGAACGCTTCATATGGCTAGGCTAAACTAATAGTCTCCATCGACAGCTGTATTGGCCAAGTAAATACTTCATGTCCGTTGTGCCGGTTGCCCTTTGATAAACACTCCTGTATTACGCTTCACGTTGACTTTGATGTAGTCGCTGATGAGCAATCGCGAGCTACTCCAACGGATTCTCAGGAGGCTCTCCGACTCCAACAAGCCATTGCTAGCGTAGCCGATGAAGGAACCACGGAGCCTCGGTTGCGCCAACTAATTCAGGAATGCAAGACGTTTCTGAACGGAAAGTCACGCCATATGGTACGCTGCGACTTTGTTAGCTCCCGCCGTTACTGATAGATATGATAGCACAAAGAACTTAGAATTGCTCATAGAATGATCGCTTATCTGTGTGAAGTGAGGTCGACGCTTCGAAATACCACTCACAGTCTCGAAACCCAAACAGAAGAACTCAAGCAACAAGAAGAAGAAATTCAGCAGCTGGCCACACAGAAAGAAGCGCTCCAAAAGCAACTCGCTGAGCTTGAGGAGTCTCATAAATACGAGAGAGAAAGATCGCACGCTGTCGAAATGAATCTTCGACAACATTGTGAAGGTGCCCAGATGGCCTATCAATCGTTGGTGGAGGCTGTCGAAATGAATCTTCGACAACATTGTGAAGGTGCCCAGATGGCCTATCAATCGTTGGTGGAGTGAGTCGTAATCAAAACTCTCGGTTTTCCTTGTCTGATTTATTTGCTATCATTCATAGAATGGTCAGTTCTCTATTGTGATGGCTCGTGTGACGCTGACATTATCTATATAGTATAACGCCGTAGCTAAAAGAAACGATCATCTCAATAAACAACTTGAGGCAGCATGTACGACACGTTCCGGAGACACCTCGCAGCCTCCCGCCTATTCTAGCCTTCCATCTGTGCCTGATAAGAAGATACTTGACAGGCTGTCTCTCAGAGGTGCTGCTTTGCCGAACCCTGACTATCCTTTCTTGATTTCCCCTCTGCCTCAATTCACGACTCCGCTCACTACCTCCAACATACTCCCTTTCTCTTCCACACTTGTACCGCCTCTTCCAGACCTAACTGATGACCTTGAAGGTGACGATGACGAGGTGGCAGACTCTGAAGATGAGACAGCGACGCTCGTCACCGCCCACCAACCTCAATTACAAAGGCCAAATGGGCCTAAGCGAGACCCCGTTCTCCAGCAGCTCTCATTCCGCCGAACAGACGGAAGACCGGAGCCTGAATCTGCCTTGTCTCGTACTGGCCCTTACCTTGATCACCGACGAGCACGGTCGGGTTCAACCCCCACGATCCCTACGAGCCGGACCAGCCCTCTGTCTGCCAACGAATCGGCCGAGACGGCCGATGCCTCACCTCCTTCACCTCCTAAATCTGCGACTCTTTCGCAACCCCAACCTCGACCATTACAACATGTATCGTCCTCTCGTGATGCCGATGCCCCGCTCCCCACTCGTTCCGGCTTGCCCCAGAATCGGGATGGAGGAGTGCTCCGAACACGCTTACATGACCTCCTTCGTGATTCTGCCATGTCGTCTTCTTTGCCAAATATGTCGGCTAGTCATTTCCCGCCATCCTTTGCCAACCGTGAAACCTCAAGTGGCCGCGTTTCTCCCCCTCCCTCTCGTTCTGATCCTTCGAACACTAACAAAACACCACTACCATCATCATTGTCTTCTGATATAGCTGGGCCTCTTTCTCAGACGAGCACGAATAAACCCCTTTCTGCGGTTGTGCCCAATTGCAGTTCCGCCCCACGGCAAGGTTTCTCTAGCGCAAGCACAGAGGCAAAGAAGCTAGAGGAAGAGCGTAGGCGAAAACTGAGAGAAGAGAGACAGAACTCGCAGCTTGAGAAGAGTGCAAATGACAACATGGATCGTGAAGCTCATATGTCGAAACAGCTATCCACATCAACAATTTCCACCCACATTATTCAACCTATTACGCGCCGCGAACAGCCATCAACTGGCACTAATTCATTGATGGTTTCATATTCTGGTTCAACATCTTCCACTAGGCGAGGACAGAGCTCTACTGGTATCCTTGGAAGATCTGGATCAAGTATGCCTCCCAGCCAGGAAGAACACGATCCTTCAACGCATCAATCCCGATATGCCAGTATAGGCAAAGCTCGGGGCGCCATTTTTTCCTCTGTCGATCCTGCAGGTATATACGCATGACCTTGTTCACTCCTTTCTTCATCTAGCGTTCTCGCTTGCCCATCCCGCTCTTAGACCTGGGCAATTGGGATTGACCACATCTGATGGGGTAATGAAACCCATTGTAGGGGGTTCTTTACTCTTTTTCACCCTCGGTGTGTGTGTGTGTGTGAGTAATTATATATATTCGAACAGTTCACAATTCTCTGCTCGTGCTATTTTCATGTCCCATTACCCGTCTTGTGTATTCCTTATACTGCATTGTACATTTTATCATCAATTTTTGTAATATATATATGCTCGATTATTCAAGTTGAATATTTTCTCAATATGTGAGGGGTGATAAGTTTTACTTACATGTAAGGAAAAAGCCGATCGACCACTATACACGATCAATCTCATTATCAAGGAACGTTTCTACTCGAGTTGGTGGAAGGGAAGTTGATCACGCTTTGTCGATTAACAACAAGGTCTAAGCCGACCTTCGTCCGCTGAATGAGCCAGCTGTGTATTACCATTCATCGAAGGGCGGAGATCTTTTGAGAGCAATAGGCTACTCTGGATTCTTTGGCCGGATGGAGAGGCTATTCAATGGTCAGCTGGTTCGTTAAATCTAATGGTGGTTAGCGCGGCCAAAGCAGAATCGTCGCAGGGGAAGACGAGGAGAATCAAGAATCAAAGAAGATGTCTTGCATACCGAGCTCCAGGTTCTCCAAGGCTGGCAATTAGGTGATATTCTGAGATTCGGGGACCCTGGGACTTGAGCCACAGGGCGGATGTCACCAAGAACATTCGATCAACCGAATTACATCGGCCAGATCTCGTTCAATCATGGAGTTTGGAGGCGCAGGAATAGAAGTTGAGCACTGTGTCCAAATGTCTTTAGAGTTCATGTTGGGGGGCATATATGGATTAGTACGAGTGTTTAAATGAATTATGAATAGAAAAAGGGTCCGAGTCGCGTCCATCAAGAAAGGGATACAACAAAAATAAACAAAGACCAGTCATATAATCCTACGTTTGTGAAGGAACACAGTGATTCAATCCTAGACCACAAAATTGAGCAAGAAAGATCCAAAAGAAAAGCTAGGAAGGATAGGGGTTAAGGATATAACGCAGCGAGATGAATGGATAAGCTTTACCAGGGCTACGATCACGCAAAGCACCATTACTTTCGTGTTTTTCCACCACATCTGCCTTCTGACCGTGCGAGCACCTCGTCTGAATGCCGTGGCCTGTCCAGCCATGACATCTGTCTTGTCCACGAGTAGCTCGATTCTCTCGCCTCTGCTGAGAATTTGTTCCACGTTTTGCACCATGATGTCCTTGACTTGATTTAATTCCGTTTGTGCGCGTGCCAACTCATCAATTGGTGGCGTTGTGTTGTATGTGTGGACAAGGGCAGCTATAGTGGGTCCAAATGTTCCTTGCAAGCCATAAGCAGGAATCTCTTCCGATGTTGATGAAGAGGGTGCAGATGTAAACTTTTAAATGCATTCTGAGTAAGCACAGGAGACAGGGGACAGGAGCTTTCGTACCTTCAGTTGGAGATCTGTTAAAAACGCAAATGGCATCCTCCTGGTGGAAACAATGAGGCCCAAGCTTATGGGAGATAACGTGCCACAAACCGCCCCGCAGATTCATCTGCCATGACTAGGTATGTAAAACCACCCTCTGAGATATAATGGAACAAGTATTGTTCCCATACATAAGACAATTTACTGTGGAATTACGCTTAATCGGCATTTGAATATTTCCTGTAGCATAGTGGGGATTATCGCACCTGTCGTTGGGAGAGATTTTGGATAAGATGGTCTGAGTAGCTGCGGAGCATATGAGTATATCGGATACAACATGAAAGTAGGTATACCTTGAGAGAAATCCCTCTTTCCCGCTTGGTGTTCAGCGAGGATTGTCGAACCTTGGGCCACCAAAGCATGTATCTAGAGTACTTTCAGATGTTCCAAACTTTATTATATGTGACATTCACCATACCAGAGACATTTTCAGCTAGAGAAAGGTGACGGCTTTGAAAGAGAATATGGAGTTCCAGGTCTACACCCCTGCGTTCATCGCTGCAGTGAGCTCATAATTCCCACGGTTACCTATGAAAGAGAATATGGAGTTCCAGGTCTACACCCTTGCGTTCATCGCTGCAGTGAGCTCATAATTCCCACGGTTACCTATGATTTGTAAACTCGGTTACATAATTGCTGCTTAACATATTTAACATTTAACGTTTTTATAACTCTCATTGGTGTCCACACATAAAACGTACAATGGCGAGACGCACAAGCTCAGGGAATGAAGGGCGAAGAGGATAAATTCCTCTTTAATCCATCGATGGATTTCTATCAACAGACTTGAACCTGGCACTTCAGTCCCCAAAGCTTCATGAGCGTCGTCTTTAATTTAAATTTTCCAAAAGACTCGTTGACCTCGGATCTTAACGCTGGACGTGGTGGAGTCTTGAACTGTTCACAAACTCATAGAGCACGATACTATGCATCATGACTAGCGATCCGTTCTTTGATGTCGACATCTGAGGTGCCGGTTCGTCACTGGCTGGGTGTTTTTTTTTTGCCTTTCGCCTACCAGCAGTAGGACAGGTAGAATTTCTCTCCGAGTCTTTTGCAATCATACTTGCCTGGGCCGCTCCAGGTTCTCGTCGGATCATCATTTTCAGCCACCAATTTTTGGAGCCCAACTTCTTTCAGCCGAGTTTTTCAAATAGACATAACGCATCTTCTTGCCATTGAGTCGAACTATGCCGATCTTCAAGGCTCCTAGGTGCCGTTCGGTCGCTGCACCAAAGATCCGCCGGGGATCTGTTTGGCTCCACTTGTCACCAGAGCTCCAGAGCTCCAGATGTCTATTCTTGTTAACCCCTTCATGCTGATTTATAAAAAGTCGCGTGAGCTTTTTTTTATTCTGATGTTGCGAATTTAGATCATGAGGGGGCGCCTTCTCCTCTCCGAGCGCTTTGTGCCAATTCTTTTTTGAGCACATGGTTTGTCCAATGTGACGCGGCTCGGACTCGGATACATGCAGATAATTGATGCCATTTGCTATTTGCCACAATATATAGCCATTTATTATCACGTTCGCTGATTTCGCTACATATGGCGAACCTTCCTCACAGGTGGACGACGATCTGCTCGATTTAGAAGAAAAGCTGGTTCGTGAGTTAATGAAGGACTCAGC
>Ga0193743_1003468_pt1 | contig 10541 bp, 12 predicted proteins | sample L2c2metaG_FD_143038 | JGI IMG/M metagenome (GOLD analysis project Ga0193743, IMG submission 143038) | Soil microbial communities from a riparian zone of the East river system, Colorado, United States - L2c2 | ecosystem: Environmental > Terrestrial > Soil > Riparian zone | place: USA: East River...
CGGGACGCCCTCGCCTCCGCTACGTCGATATCGAGCGTGAGATCGTCTCCCGGCCGAAGCGGCGCAAGCCAGCGCACTTCGTTGACGCCCGGCGAACCCAGCGACGCGGTGCGGCCGAGATAGCCGTCGAACATCATCCGCATCATGATCGAGCAAAGATGCCAGCCCGAGGCCGAGAGGCCCTTCAGCATCGACCGCGACGCTGCCTCTTCGTCAAGATGCATCGGCTGCGGATCGAACTCCGCGGCAAACGCAAGTATCTCCTCGCGCGTGACGCGGCGCGGGCCGAATGTGCCGAAATGGCCGGGCGGGAAATCTTCGAAGGTCAGCGTCATGATGGGGATTGCCGGGAGGGAGGCCCGATTGTGGCCGTTATTTACGCCAATCTCAACCCGCCCACTCGCATGGCTCGTGCTCTAACGGGCGATCTCCGCCCTGCGGTGCTCGTCCCTGATCTTGCCCGGGACAACATTCGGAGCTAGGCCCTGTGCTGTCAGCAGCCAGGATTAGATGCAACTTATATTCGATCTGCCGGGAGAACGACCGATGTTTGAATTTCGGGATCTGTTTCAGTGGGACCGTTTCATCACGCCCACCATCATCAAGACCTTTTACTGGCTGGTCATCGCGCTAATTGCGCTGTTCGGCATCTCCGGCATTTTTTCAGGTCTGGCCGCGATGGCGATCAGCCCGTTCGGCGGATTCATTCTGCTCTTGTCCTCTATCGCCAGCGTGGTCGTCGGAATCATCTTTTCGCGAATCGCCGCGGAATTCATCCTGATCGTGTTTCGCATCAACGAGCATCTCGGCGCGATCCGCGACCAGGGGCAGGCGCAATAAGGCTGCGCCGCAGACCGTAGCCCGGATGGAGCGAAGCGCAATCCGGGGAACGCATCGACGGCCCTCGTCCCGGATTTCGCTTCGCTCCATCCGGGCTACGGCAGGGTCATCTGACGCTCACGTATTAAACCGGAAATGCATGACATCGCCGTCGGCGACGACATACTCCTTGCCTTCCAGCCGCAGCTTGCCGGCATCGCGGGCGCCCGCCTCGCCGCCGAGGGCGACGTAGTCGGCATAGGCGATGGTCTCGGCGCGGATAAAGCCCTTTTCGAAATCGGTATGAATCACACCGGCAGCGGCCGGCGCCTTGGTGCCGCGGTTGATGGTCCAGGCCCGCGCCTCCTTCGGCCCAACGGTAAAATAGGTGATGAGGTCGAGCAGTTGGTAGCCGGCGCGAATCAGGCGGTCGAGACCAGCTTCCTCAAGCCCGAGCGTATCGAGAAACTCGGCGCGCTCCTCGCGTGACAGCGTCGCGATTTCCGATTCGATCTTGGCGGAAATCGCTACTGCGACCGCGCCTTCCTTGCTGGCGTGTTCGGCCACTGCCTTCGAAAAATCGTTGCCATTGGCGGCGGAACCTTCCTCGACATTGCAGACGTAAAGCACCGGCTTGGAGGTGAGCAGGCCTAGCATACCGAAGGCGCGTTCTTCCTCAGGCTTGCGGTCGAGAAACCGCGCCGGCTTGCCCTCGCGCAGCAGCACCAGCGCGCGGTTGACGAGGTCGAGTTGCTCCTTGGCGTCCTTATCGTTGCCCTTGGCCTTCTTGGTCAAATTGTCGACGCGCTTCTCCAGACTGTCGAGATCGGCCAGCATCAACTCGGTCTCGATGGTCTCGATATCGGCCAGCGGCGCGATCTTGCCTTCGACATGGGTGATGTCGGAATCCTCAAAGCAGCGCACGACGTGTGCGACCGCATCGACCTCGCGGATGGTGGCCAGAAACTGATTGCCGAGGCCCTCGCCTTTCGACGCGCCGCGCACCAGGCCCGCAATATCGACAAAGGTCAGCCGCGTCGGAATGATCTGGCCGGATCCGGCGATCTCCGCGAGCTTGTCGAGCCGCGGATCGGGCACCGCGACCTCGCCGACATTCGGCTCGATGGTGCAGAACGGGTAGTTGGCCGCTTGCGCCGCCGCTGTCTCGGTCAGTGCATTGAACAGCGTCGACTTGCCGACATTGGGCAATCCGACGATACCGCATTTGAATCCCATCGTGCTTCCCGATCCTTCGCGCGACATCGCTGCGAGTGAGTTTATTTTGGAGCGTCATACGCGGGCTTGACCCGCGTATCCATCTTCTTTGAAAGATGGATCGCCGGATCAAGTCCGGCGATGACGCGGTATGCTTTAATTTCCGCCGTCGTCGTCTTTGTCGAAAAATCCCTTGGCCTGCATCGCCAGATGCACCTTGTTCTGGAACGTCGAATCGCGATCGGTTGCGAGCAGTCCGGCGTTATCGGCAATCGCTTCGCGCAGCGACTCGACCCAGGGACGCTCGTCCTTGGCGAAATCGGACAGCACGTAACTGTGCACCAGTTCCTTGATGCCGGGGTGACCGATTCCCAGCCGCACGCGGCGATAGTCGTTGCCGATATGCGACGAGATCGAACGCAAGCCGTTGTGGCCGGCAATGCCGCCACCGACCTTGACGCGCACCTTGGCCGGCGGCAGTTCGAGTTCATCCTGAAACACGGTGATCTCGCCCGCCGCGAGCTTGAAGAAATTCGCGGCTTCCTGAACCGCGCGCCCCGACTCGTTCATGAAGGTCAGCGGCTTCAGCAGCACCACCCGCTCGCGATCGAGTGTGCCTTCCGCGGTCTCGCCCTGAAAACGGCGGCGCCATGGTGCAAAACCATGACGCCGCGCGATTTCATCGACAACCATGAAGCCGATATTGTGCCGGTGGCTCTGAAACTTGGCGCCAGGGTTGCCGAGGCCGACAAAGAGTCGCATGACGCGGCATCCCGCGCCTGGTTACTTCTTCTTGTCGCCGCCGGCAGGCGCTTTTGCGCCAGCCGCCGGCTTCGCACCGGCTACAGGAGCCGCACCCGCCGCAGGGGCGGCAGCACCAGCCGCCGGAGCGGCACCGGGGGTTGCCACAGCAGCCGTGCCGGCAGCAGCGGCAGCCGCAGCCGCCTTGAGTTCTTCGGCATAGCCGGACGGCGGCACGATGGTCACCAAGGTCACGTCTTCACGCGACAGCGACTTCACGCCGGCAGGCAGCTTGATGTCGGACAGATGCAGCGAGTGGCTGATTTCCAGACCGCTGACGTCGGCCTCGACATATTGCGGAATGTTATCGACCGAGCATTCCAGGTCGATGGTGTGGGTGACGATGTTGACGGTTCCGCCGCGCTTCACGCCGGGTGCTGATTCCGCGTTCTGAATGCGCAGGGGAATGCTGACGCGGATGGTTGCGCCCTCACCGAGCCGCATGAAATCCACATGGAGCGGAAAATCACGCACCGGATCGAGATGGAAGTCGCGCGGAATCACGCGGTGCTTCTTGCCCTCGAGATCGATGTCGTAAATCGTGGTGAGAAACCGGCCGGCCAGGATGCGCTGGCGCAGGTCGATATTGTCAACCGAAATGGTCACGGGGGGCTGGTTATTGCCATAGATCACTCCGGGCACTCTCCCGGCGCGACGCTCTGCCCGTGCGGCCCCCTTGCCGCCTGCCGGACGTGTGGTCGCCTTCAATTCCTTGACGGTCGCCATTGGATTAAGTCCTTGTTTTCAAAAAGTTAAAGGCCGCATCGCGGCCCCGTTCACCGCCGCAGCAAGCCTCCAGGGGTGCGGGGGCTGCGGACGTGGCGGGGTTCTAGCCCCAAAGTGCCCGAATGACAAGGAAATGCGGGGATTTTTCTGCGGTTAGGGAGCAACGATGCTCTCAACTTGTCATGCCCGGGCTTGTCCCGGGTATCCACGTCTTACTTTCTTTCTGCGCGGCAAAGACGTGGATGGCCGGAACAAGCCCGGCCATGACGCCGAATACGATGAAATGCTTCACCCATCCGCCTTCAGGCTGCCATTGTCCGGCGCAGATGGTGAGGCGCCGAGCTTCGCCTCCAGCACGGCGATGCGCGCTTTCAACGCCTCGTTTTCCTCGCGCGCCAGCCGCGCCATGTCCTTGACCGCCTCGAATTCCTCGCGCTTGACGATGTCGAGGTCGCGCAGGATTTTTTCAGCCTGATTGCGGACCACCGTATCGACCTCGCGCTTGACGCCTTGGGCGGCGCCCGCTGCGTCATTCATCAGACGCCCGATCTCATCGAAAAACCGATTGCTGGTCTGGGTCATCGTGGGGATCTCCGGTGCTGCCCGAACTGGTCGATAAGTCAGACAATGGCAATCCGGACCGCGCGGTTCAAGGCCGGTGTTGCTGCTCAAAGGGCACGTCGCCTTGTCATGTTCCGTTTTCCTTGCAATCGTATCGATGCGCCAAAGCAAGAAACCGCCAACCGCGAGCAAAAACAGCATGATCGACCAGCAGATCGAAATTCCCACCAAGGACGGCCACACCACCACCTTCATCAGCCATCCCGAGCGCGACGGTCCGCATCCCGTCATCATCTTTTACATGGACGCGCCGGCTATCCGCGAGGAACTGCGCGACATGGCGCGCCGGCTGGCCACTTCAGGCTACTACGTAATGTTGCCGAACCTGTATTACCGCTCAGGCGTCATGGAGCTCGGGCCGATACCGCCGGACCCGGAAGCACCCGAGCGCAAGCGGATGTTCGGATATATGAACTCGATCACCATTCCCCTTGTCATGGAGGACACCCGCGCCTTGCTCGCCTACGCCGACGGCCAGCCGGCCGCGCGCACCGACATCGTCGGCACCGTCGGCTACTGCATGAGCGGGCGATATGCCATCAGCGCGGCGACGCATTTTCCGGAGCGGGTCAAAGCGGCGGCATCGATCTACGGAACGCATCTGGCCACCGACCAGCCCGACAGCCCGCATCTTGCCGGGCGAAAGACCAAGGCCGAACTCTATTTCGGCTGTGCAGAAACCGACATTTACGCGCCGAGGGAACTCATCGAGAAAGTAAAAGCGTCGATGAAAGAGGACGGCGCTAATGCCGAGGTCGAGATTTACCCCGGCACCCATCATGGCTTCGCGTTTCCGAAGCGGCCGGTTTACGATCGCGACGCGGCCGAGCGGCATTGGGAACGGCTGTTGGCACTGTATCGCCGCAACCTCCGTTCGTAAGCCGCGAGGCCCCAATGCGGTTGCTGGCTTTTTCGGACATCCATAATAACCTGGTGGCTGTCCGAAAATTGCGAGCGTTAGAGAAAAATTCGTTCGACGTGATCATTGTTGCCGGAGATATCGGTAACGAAAGCGCTGCGGATTTCTTCAGAATTCTCGCGACTTTCAAATGCCCCGTCATGTATGTGTACGGCAATTGGGACAACGAGTTGGGTTACAAAACCCCTTTTGGACGCCACTGCCACCTGATTCAGTCGAATGTGACCACGATCGGCAATCTCAGCTTCACCGGTTTCAGCGGATGTCCAACAAATTGGGGGAAAAACCCAATCTTTCAAAAATTGTGTCGCCGAGTCGAACGCGACAACAGAGGCGTGGTAGACGCCCTCAAAGACCGAACTACGTGGACCCACAATATTCGGCGGACGAAGGCTTACCTGAAGTATGCCCTCGAACTTCAATCAGCTCGGAACGAAGCACTGAAACTGAATAGGGAATCCATCTGTAAGGCTGTAAAGAATGCCGAGGTCGACCCGCTCAAATGCGTGATCATCACTCACGAACGTCTTACTCGATTGAGCGATGAAATTCCTGGAGCATGGCTCCATCTTTTCGGCCATCTTCACACATTCTCCGAACGCACTTTCAAAACCACTAAGTATGTTAACGTTGCTGCGCTAGATCGTCCTGTTTCCGTGCGGCCTCGCGCCGAGCAAAAGTGGCGAAAAGAGGATTGTCGAAATTTCAATGCGGGCAACTACACGAAAATCGAAATCGGCTCTTCGGAGACGATAAAGGTACAGTGTGTTTATCTCGCACAAGATTATCCGAACTGGATTCCGCTGGAGGATCGCAGATACAACGGAATCGAGTGGATTCCGGAGGAAGCGAAATGGACTAACGCTTCCGATCCGCCGATACCTCAATCTGAGGTGTGGCGAAGCCGAAGGATAACCAAACCACATGCCCCTGCGTGAATCTCGCTGATGCCCTTTCTCACCATCGCCTTTCCGGTGTTCGATCCCATCGCCATCGCCATCGGACCGATCGCGATCCGCTGGTATGCGCTGGCCTATATCGGCGGCATCGTGTTGGGGTGGATCTACGCCCGCTCGCTGATCAAGAATACGAAGCTGTGGGGCGGCCCGGCGCCGATCAAGCTGCCGCAAATGGACGATTTCATCCTGTGGGTGACGATCGGCATCATCCTCGGCGGCCGCACCGGCTATGTGCTGTTCTACAATCTCGGATTCTTCATCCAGCATCCCGCCGAGATCTTCGAACTGTGGAAGGGCGGCATGTCGTTTCATGGCGGTTTTTTGGGATGCGTGGCCGCGGTGATATTGTTTTGCCGCAAGCACGACATTCCGATCCTGTCGCTCGGCGATATCACCACCGCGGTCGGACCGATCGGACTGTTTCTCGGACGCATCGCCAACTTCATCAACAGCGAGTTGTGGGGCCGGCCGGCGGATTTAAGCGTGCCCTGGGCCATGGTGTTTCCCAATGGCGGGCCGCTGCCGCGCCATCCCAGCCAGCTTTACGAGGCCGTACTTGAGGGAATTGTGCTGTTCACGATCCTGGCCCTGATGATTCGCCTCGGCGCCTTGAAGCGGCCGGGTCTGATCCTCGGCAGCTTTATCGCAATTTACGGTGTTGCGCGTATCATCGGCGAATTCTTCCGCGAGCCCGACCCGCAACTCGGATTTTTGTGGGGCGGGCTGACCATGGGTATGCTGTTGTCGGTGCCGATGATCATTGCGGGAGCGATCCTTATTGTGGTGGCATGGCGCCGCAAGGCGCCGAAGCCAATACCGAATCCCGCCCAAGGCAAGCCGTGACCGAACACTCGCCGCTGCTGTCCGAGATCAAGAAGCTGATCAAGTCATCCGGGTCGATGCCGGTCTGGCGTTACATGGAATTGTGCCTGACGCATCCCCAGCACGGCTATTACCTTTCGCGCGATCCGCTGGGACGCGAGGGCGATTTCACCACCGCGCCCGAAGTCAGCCAGATGTTCGGCGAGTTGCTTGGGCTGTGGTCGGCATCGGTGTGGAAGGCGATCGGTTCGCCACCCCTGCTGAGACTGATCGAACTCGGCCCCGGCCGCGGCACCATGATGGCGGATGCGCTGCGCGCGCTGCGGGTGCTGCCGCCGCTCTATCAGGCGCTGAGTGTCCATCTCGTCGAAATCAATCCGGTGCTGCGCGAGAAGCAGAACGCTACGCTGTCGGGCGTGCGCAACATCGCATGGCACGACAGCATCGACGAGGTGCCCGACGGTCCCGCGATCATTCTCGCCAACGAGTATTTCGACGTGCTGCCGATCCATCAGGTGGTGAAGCGCGAGACCGGCTGGCACGAGCGCGTGGTCGAAATCGATGGCGACGGCAACCTCGTGTTCGGCGCCGCCACTGAGCCGATGCCACGCTTTGAAGTCCTGCTGCCACCGCTGGTGCGTGCCGCACCGGTCGGCGCGGTGTTCGAGTGGCGGCCCGATGCCGAGATCATGAAGATCACAACTCGGGTGCGCGATCAGGGCGGCGCGGCGCTGATCATCGACTATGGTCACCTGCGCAGCGACGCCGGCGATACCTTTCAGGCCATCGCCCGCCACAGCTTCACCGATCCCCTGAAAAATCCGGGACAGGCCGACGTCACCGCCCATGTCGATTTTCAGGCGCTGGTGCGCGCCGCCGAGGATCTCGGCGCGCGCGTCCATGGCCCGGTGCCGCAGGGCGAGTTTCTCAAACGGCTCGGCATCGAGACCCGCGCGGTTACCCTGATGGCCAAAACCACGCACGAGGTTTCGGAAGATATTTCGGCAGCGCTGAAGCGGCTGATCGGCGGCGGTCGCGGCGGCATGGGGTCGATGTTCAAAGTGCTCGCGATCTCCGGACCCCAGCTTACCTTGCTGGCGGGGTTGATCGACGAGGAGCAAGACACCGAGGCCGAACTTCCATGACAACAGGATCGCCGCTGCTCTCCGCCATTCCCGGCCTGCGCCACGCTTTCTTTACACGCGACGGCGGTGTGTCCGACGGCATCTACGCAAGCCTCAATGGCGGCATCGGTTCGAACGACGATCCCGCCAATGTCACGGAAAACCGCCGCCGGATGGCGGAGCAGATGGGCGTCACGCCTGCGCATTTTCTCAGCGTATTCCAGATCCATTCGCCCGATGCCGTAGTAGCCACCGGACCATGGCAAGGCGCGTCGCGACCGCGCGCCGACGCCATCGTGACGCGCACTGAAGGTCTCGCCATCGCTGCCACCGCGGCCGACTGCGGACCGATATTGTTCGTCGATCCCAACGCGCGCGTGATCGGCGCGGCGCATGCGGGGTGGAAAGGCGCGCTGACAGGCATTGTGGAATCCACGGTCGAGGCGATGGAGAAACTCGGCGCCGAGCGCAGCGGCATCGTCGCCGCCATTGGCCCCTTGATCCGCCAGCACTCTTACGAAGTGGGCGGCGAATTCGTCGAGCGCTTCGTGCAGGCCGATGTGGACAATGCGCTGTTTTTTATTCCCTCGGCGCGCGAGGGCCATGCGATGTTCGACCTTGCAGGTTTCATCCGGATGCGGCTCGAAAACGCCGGCGTGCTGATGATCGACGACATCGGCGTCGATACTTATTCCGACGAGCGCTTCTACAGCTACCGCCGCTCGGTGCATCGGGGCGAGCCGGACTATGGTAGACATGTCCATGCCATCGCGCTGGAGCGCGAGTAGTTCTATCGCGATTGGCGGAAAGCAGAGGGCGAGCCATGATTGATGAGGCGCAAGGTGTGCTCGCGATCTGGAACGATATTCGTGGCGGACGCGAGTCCGATTTCGAGTTCTGGTATAAAAACGAGCATTTTCCGGAGCGGCTGGCGGTTCCAGGCTTCAGGGTCGGCAGGCGCTATGAGGCAATATCCGCAGCGCCACGTTACTTTTGCTACTATCTGACCGACACGCCCGGCGTTCTGAACTCTGCCGCCTACATCGAGCGCCTGAACAAACCGACGCCGCTCACTCGCTCCATGATGTCGGATGCCTTCCTTAATATGAACCGCACGATTTGCCGACGGGTCCAGCGATTCGGCACATTGTCGGGTGCGCTCTGCGTCACGGCTCGTTTTCAAGAACCTGCGGACCACGTCACGGCTCTGTCCATGCTCGAAACGTTCAGCCGCGCCGAAGGAATTGCGCGATGCGAATTGTGGTCAGCGGCTGATCAGCGAAGTGACATCGCGGCCGAAGAGCAACTGCGCGGTGGCGATCGCAAAATCGCGGCATGCGTCATTGTGGAGACCCTGCGCCTGTCTGACGCCGAACGTGTCCATGATGGGCTGAAACGCGAGTTCGGAACCGCCGATATCGGCATCTATCGCCTGCTATGCCAGCTTACATGCCGTGAAGTCTAGCGCACCTTCAGAACGACCTTGCCCCGCAATTCAAACAATTCAGACCGAGATTGGTGGTCCGGCATATACCTTTTCGAACCGCCACGGCTGCCTGCCCTAGACGTTAACACGTTTTAACGATATCGCTCGGCGCGATGAGGAACCCCATCGCAAGCCTGTTCCGGGCCGCCACCGGCTGCCGGACTGCACCGCGCGCCGCTATTGCCGCAACGCTCTTGGCGATGGCGTGCGGATTGGGCGGCTGCGCCAGCGGCGGAGCCGGCAGCAACGGCGCGTTCGCACAGGCCGGCGGCGGCGCAACAGTGGCTTTCGAGTCGATCGACGGCCCGCCGCCGCAAGTCTTCGAGCGAATGGTCAATGTGCTGGACAGCGAATCGAAGCTTCGCAACCTGTCGATCGTGTCCCGCGACGGCTCGGCCTCCTATCGCGTGCGGAGTTATCTCGCCGCCCAGGTCAGCCGCGGCCGCACCACGATCGCATGGGTCTGGGACGTCTATGACGGCGACCAGCAGCGCGCGCTGCGCCTCAGCGGCGAGGAACCGGCCGGCAAGGCCGGACGCGACGCCTGGGCCACGGCCGACGATCTCGTGCTCCGGAAAATCGCGCAAGCCGGGTTGAGCGGCCTCTCTGGAATGATCAACGGGACGGCGCCGACGGACGCCCCGCCGCCCGCCCCGGCGCCGGGCAAACGCGGCCCGGCGGTTGCGAGCGCAGAACAGCCCCCCGTTTCGGATGCCTTTGGCGTCAGCGCGCTGGGCTACAGCGCCCATTAACGATACAAATATTGTTCGGGCGCCGCTTTTGAGCAGGAAAACCTGACCCGACGGGTTGCCAGCTGAGCCACCTCCTTGATATCACCTCGCTCGTCGAAACGCGCCTTTTTTGTGGGTATCCCGATATGCTGAACGTCGTATCCAGCAAGGCGCGGGGAGAAGCCTCGATGTCGGCCAAGAACGGCTCCATCAAGCTCGTCGCCGGCAATTCCAATCCTGCGCTGGCGCAGGAAATCGCCAATTGGCTTCGCCTGCCGCTGACCAAGGCCGTGGTGCGGCGTTTCGCTGACATGGAAA
>Ga0193743_1003469_pt1 | contig 10539 bp, 10 predicted proteins | sample L2c2metaG_FD_143038 | JGI IMG/M metagenome (GOLD analysis project Ga0193743, IMG submission 143038) | Soil microbial communities from a riparian zone of the East river system, Colorado, United States - L2c2 | ecosystem: Environmental > Terrestrial > Soil > Riparian zone | place: USA: East River...
CACGACGCGGCGAAGGCCCATACAGTGACCAGCAGCCCGAGCGTGTCAGTGACGATGAACCGTTTGCGGCCGTTGACCCTCTTCCCGGCGTCGTAGCCGCGCGTGTCCCGCCCGACGGTGTCCGCACCCTTAACCGACTGGGAGCTCGACTGTTCGACAACACGATGTTCTTCTGATGAGGTTGAGGCGGCCGTCAGTGTGTCAGGCCTTCGACGCGAGGATGTGTGGCGCGGTCGATGCGGCCATACAGCTTTGGCGATAGGACTGGAAAGTGACACTCACCTACTGCTCGGACTTGGCGGCCGCCGACTGGATCGTCCACAGCAGCCTGTCATGGCAGCAACTGGTGTGCTTCGGCCCTGCCGGCTTCGACGCCTACGCGCGGCTTCGACTCTTGCCTGATCCGGTCCGCCCAGGCCAAAGCGAGAACGACGTGGAAGCCGAGGACTGGCGCACAGATCAGATGCCCAGGCTGTTCGAGCTACTGGCGGCTGGTACCACCACTCAAGGTCACTGCTATTTCTGTGTCTGGGAAGGCTTCGGCCACGCCGAGCCTCTCACCGACAACGATGCCGGTTACGCGGGCGTTGACAACTCGCGGGGCCAGATCGAGCGGGCAGATGCTCGGCCAGGGCTGGCGCCGACATCCGGTGCCTTCCCCTCAGTCCTGCCGGCTCCGAAGGTGGAGGTCCCCCACCGCGCGTACTGGCTATTTCGGGGGCCTCTGGCTGAGATCGGCACGTGGGATACGGCCGAGGCTTGGCCCGGACAGAGGCGGCTCGACGCGACGCAACCGGCGTTCGTTTGGCCTGCCGATCATGCCTGGTGTGTTGCCTGGGACGTCGATCCGCATTGGGCTGGGATCGGTGGCGGTACGCTGCTAATCAGCCAGCTCATCGATGACCCGCTGCTCGATGTGGTCTCGGCCGACCCCAGCACGGAGCAGCCGCACTACCAGTGAAGAAGCGGTATCCAGCCGCCGTCGCACCCCGGGATAGCACAGAAGAAGCCATGCGCAGCAAATCGCGTGCGCGCATCGCCGCGATCCGCGCAGCGTCAGTCCGTCACGGCCCGAGCTTCCAAGCTCCAACCCGACCCTTCCGTCGCCATCAGCGGCGGCACGCCGCCGACCGGCGCAGCGACACACGACGTCTGGTTCGCGCCGGCATTGCCAATGTCCGCCCAGATCCGTGCGTTGATGCTTCCTCCAAGTACTGGCCCAACAGCGGCAGATCCATGTCCCTCCACAGGGGACCTGGCTGCGACCTAAACCTGCTCCGCCCCCGTCACGAGGCTGACGGTGACCGTCAGGCTTTGGCGCAACGTCACGACATTCGTCAATCAGGGCTACGCCGAGTCCACGGCCAATCGCCGCGCCCAAGCCAACGCTGCCGAGGGCTGCACCACCGGTGCCTACGACGGAACCACAGCCGGAACCGTCTACTATCCGCCGGGCTATACGCCTCCGACCGTGGCCGGCTATGACCAAGGTCCCCTTGTGAACATCACCTGCCCCTAGCACCAATGCAGCTCGATGTCCAGGGCGCCACGGTAGGCTCGCTGCGATGAGCGCCGCTGCCGAACTCGAACGGAGGGTCGCCCATCTCGACGCCGAGCTGGGCGACACCAGTCCGGAAGAGACGTTTTCCTGGGTCGTGGGTCTGGCTGTTGACGAAATCAGCGGATCGCTGCCGCCAGAGGCGGCGGACGCCATAGTCAGCCACAGCCGCCTGCTCGCCAGGCTTCGGAAGTCCGATCCGACACTAGTCGACGGTCCTCTGCGGACGGACAGTCAACTATGGATAGCCGCGGCTAAGCCGCCCCACCTGCCCGTCCGATTCGAGGAGCCGAGCCGAGACCATTTCGTCGAACCACGGGACGCAGGTCCGCTTTTCACAACCAAGCCGTTTGAGGCCGGTCTCTTTACCTCGACCGCCACGGGCGGACGTCAGACCCCGAGCGGGATGTGGCTGACGTACCTGCGCGACCATGGCGGCTCACGCGGTGGCCCGTTTCCTTATCCCTGGCACGTGTGGACGATCGAACCGAAACTGCCTGTCATGGTCTTCGAGGTAACGAACGCGGTGACGTGGGTCGACCTAGTTCGGACCTTCCCGTCGACACATGGAGGCCTGCTGTACCCCGACTGGGTTGCAATCGCCCAAGATTGGGACGCCGTACACATGACGGCCGCTGCCGTCGCGGCTACGCACGGCCTGCGCATGCTCACAACCGCAGGGACAATGGCAGCGCCATTTTGGGATGTCGAATCGACTCTTTGGCTCAGGTGGTGCTTCCAACAGCCGCGGCTCATAAGCACGATCACTTGACAACCTGACGCGGCGACCGCTCGCTGGACGGCGGCTATACGCGCTGGCCGGCCGTCGGCCCGGGTTGACCGGGGCAGCCGCAGGCGGCGAGTTCTGCTTGGATCGACGCCGTGCAGATGATCGAACGACCCTGGGGCGTCACCGCGTACGGCGCGGCGAGTGTGAAGGCGTTGCCCGACCTGGTCCGGGTGCGCTTCAAGATCGTGCGGATGGAGCAGACGGCGCCGGCGGCGTTCGAGGCCGCCAGCGCGGCGGTCCGCGACGTGCGGCGCGCGCTGCGCGACCACGGCGTACCCGACGCGGCGGTCGAGGGGTCGCGGTTGGACCTGCGGACGTTCTGGGCCTACCCCGGCAACGGGCCGCGGACCTTCGTGGGCTATCAGTGCCAGGCCGCGTTCGCAGTGGAGTCAACCGAGCTCAACGACGTCGAGCCGCTGCTGGTCGACCTGGTCGCGGCCGGTGCCAACGAGGTCGAGGGCGTCGACTTCGACGTCATCGCCAAGCAGGAGCTGCGCGGCCGGGCCCGCCAACGCGCGGTGGCCGCCGCCCGCGCGAAGGCCGAGCTCTACGCCGCGGCGGCGGGGGTGCGGCTCGGCGCGCTGCTGCACATCGACGACGTCGACCCGGAGCAGGTTGGCAACGAGCGGTATCGCGGCCACCGTTCCACCCCGGACACCGCGTCGGATCAGGACCTGGCCCCCGGCCACGTCGTCGTCTCCGCCGCCGTCACCCTCGGCTACGCCCTGGCCCGCGATTGACGACGACCAGCCATCGAGACGTTCTTCCGGACTTCGGCCCGTGCGGTGGACGTAGACCTCCGCGAGTCCGTCTCTTCGATCGGCCTTAGCCGGCCATGCCGGCGCCGGCGTCGTCGACTGCCGTGTCGACGCGGTGGGCGAGGGCGACGTCGGCCTCGGTCACCGAGCCGGTGGCCGCCGTGTAGACGGTCAGCATCGCGGTGCCGGCCGCCGGGCGGGAGATGTGTGGTGAGCGGCCGGTCTCGGCCCGCAGCCCTTCGATCAGCGGCAGCACCCGGTCGAGGTTGTCGGCCGGCAGCTCGATGGTGCGGCTCATCGCGTGCCGGTCGCCGGACCAGTCCGGCAGGTCGCGCAGCGCGGTGGACACCTCGTCGTCGTTGAGCGCCAGCGGGTGCCCCGACGGCGTGCGCTCGTCGGGCGGCAACGGCTCCGCGAGCGACCCCAGCTCCGGCGGCAGCGGCAGGTCGATGCCGGCGTCGCCGAGCACCGCGAAGACCGCCTGGACCTTGATCCTTATTTCCTCCGGCCGGCGTTCCAGGAGGCGGCCGACCTCGCGGAGAAACATGGTCAGGTCGCGCTCCGGCGGGCCGGTCAGCGTGCGCGCCACCTCCAGCTCACCCGGGAGGGTCTGCATCAGGCGTTTGCCGTCGGGCTCGTCGAGCGAGCGGGCCGTCACACCGACAACCGCGCGGGTCAGCTCGCGGGCCGTCTGGAACTCGTCGCCGGTCAGGCGGGCTACCTCGCCGACCATCTCGCGGTAGCGCAGCCGGGGGCCGGCGCCGGCGTCGGTGCTGCCGTCGCCGGAGGCCGGGCGGCTCGGCCACTGCTGCTCCGGCTCGCCCAGCTCGGGGATCCGGGTGGCTCCGGCCTCCGGCTTGTGCCGGCCGGCCGGCGGCGGGCCGGCCCGGCGTTTCTCCTGCCGGTGCTCCTGCTGCTTCGAGGCGCCCAGCGTGACGCCCTCCGCGCTCGGTGAGCGGTTGGCGCGGCGCGCTTCCCGGGCCAGCTCGCGGCGACGGCGGTTGTCGCCTTCCATCTCCTTGGGGGCCATGAGGTGGGTTGCCCGCTCCGCCCAGGAGTACACACCCCGATCCGGCGCTTTCGACACAAGCGCACCACTCACCCCGTACGCCGCGCTTGCCGGTTTGCCCGCCGGACGAACGGGTACGGGCCGCCCTATCGCCGCCGACACGGAGGAGATGGTGATGTCGACCGGATACTGGGGAAACGGGCCGTTCGGCGGAGACCCGTTCGACGAGTTCATGGCCCAGTTCCTATCCCCCGGCCAACCGCGGGCCCGGCTCGATCTGGGCAAGGTGATGAGCCAGGACGCCCGTGAGCTGCTGCAGGCGGCGGCCGGCGAGGCCGCGCAGCTCGGCAGTGGCGATCTCGACACCGAGCACCTGCTGTGGGCGATGACCCAGAAACCGCCGCTCAACGAGTTGCTCTCCCGGGCCGGCGCCGACCCGGCGACCCTGGCCGGCGAGATCGAGCAGCGCGACCGAAAGGGCGGCGCGGTCGAAGGGCCGCCGGCGCTGACCCCGAACGCCAAGCGGGTGCTGCTGCAGGCGCACCAGATCTCCCGCCGGCTCGGCTCGTCCTACCTCGGGCCGGAGCACATTCTGCTGGCGCTGACGCTCAACCGGGAGACCGAGGCCGGCCGGCTGCTCGCGATGCACGGGATCAACCCTGAGTCGCTGCAGGCGGCGGCCCAACCGGGCGCGACGACCGCGCCGCGGGTGCCGCAGCAACAGGAGTCAACCACCGGGACACCCACCCTCGACCAGTATGGGCGGGACCTGACCGCGATGGCCCGCGACGGCCGGATCGACCCGGTGATCGGCCGGGCAAACGAGATCGAGCAGTGCGTCGAGGTGCTGGCCCGGCGTACCAAGAACAATCCGGTGTTGATCGGTGAGGCGGGCGTCGGCAAGACCGCGATCGTCGAAGGACTGGCCCAGCGGATCGTCGACGGCGAGGTGCCGCGCACGCTGACCGGCAAGCGCCTCGTGCAGCTCGACGTGACCGGCCTGGTCGCCGGCACCCGCTATCGCGGTGACTTCGAGGAGCGGCTGAAGAACCTGCTGGACGAGGTACGCGAACACAGCGACGACCTGGTCGTCTTCATCGACGAGATCCACACCGTGGTCGGCGCGGGCGCCGGCGAGGGTGCCACGGACGCGGCGCAGATCCTGAAGCCGGCGCTGTCCCGCGGCGAGCTGCACGCGGTCGGAGCGACCACATTGGACGAATATCGCCGCTACATCGAGAAGGATGCCGCGCTGGAGCGGCGGTTCCAGCCGATCCTGGTGCCGGAGCCGAGCGTCGAGGACACCATCGAGATCCTGCGCGGGCTGCGCGACCGCTACGAGGCACATCACGGCGTGAGGTTCACCGACGAGTCGCTGGTCGCGGCGTCCGAGCTGTCCGACCGCTACCTCGCCGACCGGTTCCTGCCGGACAAGGCGATCGACCTGATCGACCAGGCCGGCGCCCGGGTGCAGTTGCGCAGCGGCGCGGTGGCCAAGGACGAGCGCGACGTCGAGCAGCGGATCGACCAGCTCTGCCGCGACAAGGACCAGGCGGTCGCGGCGGAGCTCTACGAGCGCGCCAGTGATCTGCGCGACCAGGTGGCCGAACTGCGCAAGCAGATCGAGGACAGCGGCGGCGGCAGCCAGGCCCAGGTGCCGCAGGTGACCGCCGAGGACATCGCCGAGGTGGTGTCCCGGGCCACCGGCATCCCGGCCCGGCAGCTCAGCGAGGAGGAGAAGGCCCGCCTCGCCAACCTCGAGCAGCGGCTGCACGAGCGGCTGATCGGGCAGGACGAGGCGGTCGCCGCCGTCGCACAGGCGATCCGCCGGTCGCGGACCGGGCTGGGCGACCCGAACCGGCCGATCGGCAGCTTCCTGTTCCTCGGCCCGACCGGCGTGGGCAAGACCGAGCTGGCCCGGGCGCTGGCCGAGACGCTGTTCGGCAACCAGGACCGGATGATCCGGCTGGACATGAGCGAGTTCCAGGAGCGGCACACCGTCAGCCGGCTGATCGGCGCGCCGCCCGGATATGTCGGCTACGAGGAAGCCGGTCAGCTGACCGAGGCGGTGCGCCGCCGCCCGTACGCCGTCGTGTTGCTCGATGAGATCGAAAAGGCCCATCCGGACGTGTTCAACCTGCTGTTGCAGGTGCTCGACGACGGCCGGCTGACCGACAGCCAGGGCCGCACCGTCAGTTTCAAGAACACCGTCCTGATCATGACGAGCAACCTGGGCTCCGAGCTGATCACCGCCGAGCAGGCCTCGGTCGGCTTCGCCACCGCCGGCAGCGGCGACGCGCAGCGCGACCTGCGCGACCGGATCACCCGCCGGTTGCGCGAAGAACTGCGCCCGGAGTTCATCAACCGGATCGACGACATCGTCATCTTCGGCCGGCTGGAGCCCGAGCAGCTCACCCGGATCACCGACCTGATGCTGGAGCAGACCCGCCGGCGGATGCACGCACAGAACATCGCGGTGGAGTTCAGCCCGGCGGCGATCCGGTGGCTGGTCGACCACGGCTACGAACCGGCGTACGGCGCACGCCCGATGCGCCGCACCATCCAGCGCGAGGTCGACAACCGGCTCTCCGAGATGCTGCTCGACGGCCGCGTCTCCGCCGGCCAGAAGATCCGCGTCGACGAACGCGACGGCCAGTTAACCTTCGAGGTGGAGTCGCCGGTCGCGGCCTAGAAGCCGACCAGTTGCCGGATCAGGACGAGGTGGATGCGGCCGGGCATTTCCTGGTGGATCTCCAGGATCTTGCCGACGCTGCTGTGCTGGCCGTAGGTGGCCTGCGCGCGGACATCCTCGAGCTTGAGGCTGTGCTGGTAGATCCGCTCGTGCGCCACCTGGAGGGTGGGCACCAGCTTCTGCGCGCCGACCACGAAGATGACATTGGCCGCGCCCCAGGCGTACGACGCGAACTGGCTGCCCGACGCCGACGCGATGACCAGCGTCCCGTCGCGGGTGACGGCGTGCACGCTGCCCAGCGCGTAGTCGGTCTGGTTGGCGAGCAGCTTCATCTCCTGGCCCTGGGTCTGCCAGTCGAGCGCCAGCATCTTGGTGCGGGCCGCGTCGTAGGGCCCGCCGTCGTTGATCGCGGCCTCGATTCCGGACTCCTTGAGGGTCATCGAGGTGTTGGTCATCACCGACGAGCCGTGCGGGATGCGGGTCAGCACGGCCCGGAGGGCGGCGTCGAGGTCGTCGACGACCTCCACGCTGAAGCCATGCTCCTCCAGCGCGACCACCGTGGCGGCCAGCGTGGCGTCGTCGGGCAGCGTGGTGAATCGGGCGTCGGTCTCGGTCGTGGTCATCGGGCTTCTCCCTGTCGGTATGGCCGGTTGAACTAAGCGGACTTTACCCCGCTTAACCGACCGCCGGTAGGGTGAGGCCTGTGACCGAGCCCTTGACGTGGCGAGCGCCACAGGTCGAACGCTCCGACGCCGCCCGCAACCGGCAGCATCTGCTCGCCACCGCGCGGGAGATGCTCGCCGAGGCCGGTCCGGACCGATTGACCATGGACGCGCTGGCCGAGCGCTCCGGGCTCGGCAAGGGCACCGTCTTCCGCCGGTTCGGCACCCGCGCCGGGATCTTCTGGGCGCTGCTCGACGACGCCGAGCGCGGGTTCCAGGAAGAGGTGCTGGGCGGGCCCGCGCCACTCGGCCCGGGCGCCCCGCCCTACGAGCGGTTGGTCGCCTTCGGCGAGGCCCGAGTGCGCGTCCTGATGGACAACCGCGAGATCGCCCGCGCCGCGCTGGACGGTCGCCAAGCCAACCCCGCCGGGACGCAGACATCGCTGTCGCAGACCCACATCCGGATGCTGCTCGGCCTGCTCGACCTCGGGCCGACCGCCGAACCGAACCTGCTGGCCATCCAGCTCACCGCCGCGCTCGACGGCCCGGTGCTGCTCTACCTCTCGGCGGCCGATCTCGACCGCGCCACGACCGCGATCGCGGAGTCCCTCACCCGCGGCTGGCGCGATCTGGTCCGCCGGGTCTGCCGCCCGTTAGCGGACGGATAGTTATGCCGCGGGCAGCAGCCGCACCTCGGCGGCCGGGATGCCCTTGGTCCACCAGTGGCGATAGCGACCATAGACCGTCGGGCCGCGGCCAGCGAGGAACACCGACAGCGACCGCGCCTCGGCGGCCAACCCGGCCCAGGTGTCGTCGTCCAGCGGATGGAACGCACGAACCTCGATGTCGCCGTCGTCGGTAGGTCGCCACACCCCTGCGACATAACCGTCGACGAGCACGGTCGGGAGCACGTCGCCGTTGCGGCGGTAGACCAGGGTGCGGTAGTCCGGCGGCACCAGGCGACCCGGTCGGCGTACGCCAGCAAGGACGTTGTCCCACATCGGCAGCAGCCGTGGCGGTGCGGGCGTGTCCTCAGGTGGCAGCGTCCCGCCCGGCACGTCGAGCAGTCCGCCGGGATGGGTGACCAGGTCGTCGCCCAGCGCGCCTTTGACCCGGGCGGCGTCCAGGCGGGTGAACCGGGCGATGTCCGATGTGGACGCGGGGCCGAAAGCGCGCAGGTAGTGTGACACCAGCCCACGCACGGACCGATCGTGTTCGGCGTCGTCGAGCACGCCGGGCGCTGCAACGAACGAGGCGGGGTGGCGGAAAGACCAGGGTCCGCCGGTCGGCACGTAGTGGAGCGGGGCGAAGGTGCGCAGCGCCCACCACATCCACTTCCGGCCTTCGAGCATCCGCTCGATCTCAGCACCGGCCCGCGGCGACGTCGCGAACGCCGCGAGATGGGCCAGGGCTGCCTCGGCGTCGGCCGTCGACAGGCCGGTGGCAGCCCAGCGATCGTCCCCCATCCGGGACGCCCGGAGCAGCGGCGCCATCGCGTTCTGCACCGCGGCCCAGTCACCGGCGTGCACGGCGTGCAGGGTGACCCGCAGCAGCGTCGCACGGACCAACGTGCCGCCGGCGAACGCGGCGTCGACGTCGGCGGGGTCGAGGCCGGCGATCCGGTTCCACAGCGCCAGGTATGGCGACGCCGGCTCCTGGGCCTGCAGCGCCAACACCCGGCGGACCGCGTCGGCCACCGGCATCGACTCCCGGCGCAGCAGTAGTTGCCGTTCGAGCGTGGCCCGGTTGAGCCGCCGGCTCACGAAGGTTGGCCGCTGACCCGGGCCAGGTAGACGACGTCGGGTTCGCCGCGTTCGACCTCGGTCAGCAGGGTCCGCACCGGGCCGATCGTCGTCTCCAGGCGCTTGGCGTAGTCGTCGGAGGTGGCGGCGCTCCAGACCGCCAGCACGCCGCCGGGGCGCAGGTGGGCGCGGAGCACGGCGGTGCCGGCGTCGCCGTAGAGGGCGGCGTTCTCGCCGAAGACCGTCCAGTCCGGGCCGTTGTCGACGTCGAGGCAGATCGCGTCGAAGAGGTCCTCGGTGGTGGCCAGCCAGTCGCCCAGGTCGGCCGTGATCACCCGGACCCGGGGGTCGTCCAGCGCTCCGCCGCTGTAGGGCGCCAGGTGGGTGGCGTGCCAGGCGACCACGGATGGCTCGATCTCGACGACCACGATCTCGGCAAGCGCCGGACAGCGGACCGCCTCGGCCAGTGAGTAGCCGACGCCGAGGCCGGCGATCAACAGCCGGGTGCCGGGCGCGGCCGACTCGATCGCCGCGCGCACGAGCAGGCGTTCCGAGTCGCCGGCGCGGGTGTCCATCAGGAACACCCCGTTGCTGATGAGCTCGTAATGTTCGGCGTCGCGGCGCAGGACCAACTCGCCGCGGGAAGTGTTGACGCGTTCGACCGTCTCCATCACGCCGCCCGCAGCACGAAGTCGTGTTCGACCAGGGTGCCGCCGTCGGGCTGGATGACGAACTCCTTGATCAGGCTGGCACGTACGCCGAAGACCGCATCACTGTCCAGGTAGGAGTCGGCGGCGTCGAACAGGTGGGTGGTCACCGGCTCGTGGCCGTCGGCCGAGACGATGACGTGGATGTGGGCCGCCCGCCAAGGATGCCGCCCGCTGGCCCGCAGCAGCACGCCGACCGGGCCGTCGTCGGGGATGGTGTAGCTGACCGGGCGGCTGGTCCGGAACAGGAAAGAGCCGTCGTCGTCGGCGCGGAACCGGCCGCGCATGTTGCCCTGCGGCTGCCCCGGGTCCTGCACGTCGTAGAGGCCGTTGGAGGCACACTGCCAGACGTCGAGCACCGCACCCGCCAGCGGACCAGAGCCGCCACGCACCCGGCCGCGGACCAGCGTCGGCGTGCCGCCCGGGTCGGCCACCGCGATCGAGTCGCCCGAAGCGCGCCACGGCGCGCCGGGCACGTAGAACGGGCCCAGGACCGTCGCCTCGGTGGCGGCGTCGGCCGGGTGCGCGATGGTCTCCACCAGCGACGAGAGGCCGAGCGTGTCGGACAGCAGGATCACCTCCTGCCGCTGGTCGTCGCTCATGTGGCCGACCGCGGTGAGG
>Ga0193743_1003470_pt1 | contig 10538 bp, 5 predicted proteins | sample L2c2metaG_FD_143038 | JGI IMG/M metagenome (GOLD analysis project Ga0193743, IMG submission 143038) | Soil microbial communities from a riparian zone of the East river system, Colorado, United States - L2c2 | ecosystem: Environmental > Terrestrial > Soil > Riparian zone | place: USA: East River...
CACCCATCAACCGGTACAGCACACGCTCACCGCGCCAGTGCTTCTCCGAGGTAAAGGTGTAGGCCATGTAGTCGCCCAGCGGCCGATAGCTCACTACCAACGCCAATACCAACAGACCGGCCTGCAACCAACCAGCCGCAGCCACGCTCATCAGAATTTCTCCGGACGCACCAGGGCAACCACCAGGTAGCCCGCCAACAACACCGCAACCACCAGACCCACCACGTTTTCCACGCTCACAGCCGCTCCACTCCCCGCAACACCAGAGCCAAGACCGCGAAAACGCCGATGATCAGCACAATAAAGATCAGATCCGCCATCCGGACTCCTGTCATCGGCCCCACCACAACACCGTCCGACAGCGTGCGGACAGCGGGTCATCGACCGCTCCCCCGCAGCGGCCGGGCGACCGACCTAATGCCGATCCCGGCTTCGCCGGGACAGGCAGGGATGTTCACTGCTCGGGCTATAGACAGCCTGCCGGCCGAGCTGGAACCCACAGTTCCAGCATCTCAGCGATGTGCTGGTGCGCCTTCACAGCCACCTTCAGGCCTACCCTCCCGCTGGCACACAACCCGGAGTACCGGGTAGCCGGAAGATGGGCTCTGCTGCTCGATGAGCGCCGGTCGTCGGCGGGTCGTCCAGGTGCCGATCACGTCGACGATCTCGTCGCCGGCGACGGCCACCGTGGTCAGCGCGCTGTCGAGTGGCGCCCTCGCCACCTGCTGTCCGGTGACGAGGTCCCAGACGATCGCGGAACCGGACAGGCCAGCGGTGACGGCACGATGCCCCCGCAATCAAGACCTGCTGCGCGGCGAGCGCCGGTTCGCTCGATGGGTCCCAGCCGCGGAGGTGATGCGCCTCAAGCTCGAGCACCCGGAGCAGGCCAGTGCGGCCTTCGAATCCGGCTCGCCTCCGGCTCCTCGACCCTCGGTGGTGGCCGGCGCATTCAGGCCGCTAGACGATCCCCCAGCACCCCTTGCCGCTACAAGCTGGGCTTCACTTCGATGCGTGGGTACTCGGGTCGCCACATGGCCTGGTGCACCTGCTGGATCGGGTCGGTGACGGGCACCTGCGCGAGCCCCTCCTCCACCGCGGCGACGGCGACGGCGACCCCGACGGCGGCCGACACCCGGCGGAGGTCGTCCACCGGCGGCAGCAGCGGCGCACCGAGGGTGGTGGCGTCGGAGAGCTGAGCGACGGCGTCGGCTGCCGCGGCAATCATGCCGGCGGTGATCCGACTGGCGCGCGCGACGGTGACCCCGAGCCCCAGGCCGGGGAAGACCAGCGCGTTGTTGGCCTGGGCGATGCGGTACGGGCGATCGTCGTGCACGACCGGCGGGAACGGGCTTCCGGTGGCGATCAGCGCGCGGCCGTCGGTCCAGCGGATGAGGTCCTCGGGAATGGCCTCGCAGTTCGCGGTCGGGTTCGACAGCGGCATGATGATCGGCCGATCCACCTGCTCGGCCATCCCCCGGACGATGGCCTCGGTGAACGCGCCCGTCTGTGTGGACGTCCCGATGAGCATCGTCGGGCGGGCCCGCGCCACGACGTCTGCCAGCCCGATCACGTCTGAGCCCGCGCTCGCCCAGCCGGCGACCTCGGCGGCCGGACGGGCGTAGGGCAGCTGGAAGTCGTACAGCTTGCCGACGCGGTCGTCGGTGAGCAGGCCGGAGCGGTCGAGAGCCCAGAACCGCCGGGTGGCCTCCTCGTGGGCGAGCCCCTCACGGACCATCTGGTCCCGCATCATGTCGGCGATGCCGAGGCCGGCGGTGCCGGCTCCGTGGATGACGACCCGCTGGTCCCGCAGCCGCGTCCCGGTCGCGCCGACCGCCGAGAACGCCGCGGCGAGCACGACTGCCGCGGTGCCCTGTATGTCGTCGTTGAACGTGCAGACCTGGTCGGCGTACCTGTCCAGGATGCGGCGGGCGTTGCTGGTGCCGAAGTCCTCCCAGTGCAGCATCGCCTGGGGGAACAGCCTGGTGACCGCCGTGACGTATGCGTCGATCAGGTCGTCGTAGCGCTGGTCGCGCACCCGGGCGTGCCGCGCACCGAGGTACAGGTCGTCGGTGAGCAGCTTGAGGTTGTCGGTGCCGACGTCCAGCACCACAGGGATCACCCGATGTGGATGGATGCCGGCCGCGGCGGTGTAGACGGCCAGCTTCCCGACGGAGATCTCGATGCCGCCGACACCCTGGTCGCCGATGCCGAGGATGCCTTCGGAATCGGTGGCGACGAGGAGGTCGACGTCCTCGGCGCCCATCCCGGAGTTGCGCAGCGCGGTCTCGACGTCCTCCGGGTGGTCGACGGAGAGGTAGACCGCCCCGCGTGACCGGCGGAACTCGTGGCTGAACCGCTCGATCGCCAGGCCGACCGTGGGCGTGTAGACGACCGGCAGCATCTCGGCGATGTGCTCGGAGAGCAGCCGGTAGAACAGCACCTCGTTGCGGTCGCGGAGGTTAGCCAGGTACACCCAGCGGCGCAGGTCGTTGGCCTGCTCCCGGTACTGCGCGTAGACCCGCCGGAGCTGACCGTCCAGCGTGGTCACGCCCGTGGGCAGCAGGCCGATCAGCTCAAGTTCTCGGCGTTGTTCGACGGTGAACGCAGTGCCCCGGTTGATGGTCGGTGAGGCCAGCACGGCGCTGCCCCGTGCGTGGACACGCGCGACGATCCCCTCGGCGGTCGGCACGAGCTCGTAGGGTCCCTCGGGCATGTCCTTCGCTCCCGGGCCGGTCACTTCTTCTTCTTGGGCAGGTAGAGATCGGTGATGGTGCCTTCGAACGCCTCGGCCGCCATCGCGACGGTCTCCGACAGGGTGGGGTGGGGGTGGATGGTGAGGCCGATGTCGGCGGCGTCCGCGCCCATCTCGATGGCCAGCGCCGCTTCGGCGATGAGATCTCCGGCCGAGGGACCGACGATCCCGCAGCCGATGATGCGGCCGGTGGCCTCGTCGATGATGACCTTGGTCATTCCCTCGTCGCGCCCGAGGGAGAGCGAGCGGCCGCTGGCGGCCCAGGGGAAGACACCCTTGCCGTACTTGACGCCTGCCGCCTTGGCCTCGTTCTCGGTGACACCGACCCAGGCGACCTCGGGGTCGGTGTAGGCGACCGACGGGATGACGGTCGCGTCGAAGTAGCTGCTGTGGCCGGCGGCGACCTCGGCGGCGACCTTGCCCTCGTGCACGGCCTTGTGCGCCAGCATCGGCTGGCCGACGACATCGCCGATCGCGAAGATGTGCGGCAGGTTGGTGCGCTGCTGCTTGTCGACCGGGATGAACCCCCGGTCGTCCACCTTCACGCCCGCGTTCTCCGCGCCGATCGCCCGGCCGTTGGGCCCGCGCCCGACGGCGACGAGGACCTGGTCGAACACGGCGGTCTCCGGGGCGTTGCCGCCCTCGAAGCGCACTTCGAGCCCGTCCGGTCCGGCCTCTACGGCGGTCACCTTGGTCTTGAGCCAGATAGCCTCGTACTGCTTGGTGATCCGCCTGGTGAGCGGCGTGACGATGTCCTTGTCCGCGCCGGGGATCAGCTGGTCCATGAGCTCGACGACGCTCACCCGCGAGCCGAGTTCGTAGTAGACGCAGGCCATCTCCAGCCCGATGATCCCGCCGCCGATCACGAGCAGCCGCCGCGGGATCCCGTCCAGTTCCAGGGCGCCGGTGGAGTCGACCACCCTCGGGTCGTCGTGCGGGACGAAGGGCAGCGTCACCGGCTCGGATCCGGCGGCGATGATGGCCTGCTCGAAGCTCACCGTGGTGGTCGAGCCGTCCGGGGCGGTCACCTCGAGCTGGTTAATCGAGGTGAAGCGGCCGGTGCCGGTCACGGTCTTGACCTTGCGCTGCTTGGCCAGGCCGGCCAGCCCGCCGGTGAGCCGGGAGACCACGCCGTCCTTCCAGCTCCGGAGGGCGTCGACGTCGATCGTCGGCGCCGCGAACGACACGCCGTGCGCGGACATCTCCTTGGTCTCGGCGATCACCTTCGCCGCGTGCAGCAGGGCCTTCGACGGGATGCAGCCGACATTCAGGCAGACCCCGCCCAGCGGCCCCCGGCTGTCGACCAGGACGACCTGTTTGCCCAGGTCGGCGGCCCGGAACGCCGCGGTGTAGCCACCGGGCCCGGCGCCCAGCACGAGCACCTCGGCGTGGACGTCGCCGCGCGCGGTGGCCGGCGGGCGCGCGACAGGCGCCGTCGTCGTGGCGGCCGGCGTGGCCACCGTGCCCGCTGCCGGCGCGCCGGCGGCGTCGATCACCAGGATGATGCTGCCCTGGGACAGCTGGTCGCCCACCGCGACCCGCAGCTCGGCCACCGTGCCCGCCACGGGTGCCGGCACGTCGAGCGTCGCCTTGTCCGACTCGAGCGTGATCAGCGGGTCGTCGACGGCGACCTGGTCGCCGGGAGCGACGTGGATCTCGATCACCGGGACGTCGGTGAAGTCGCCGATGTCGGGGACCTGGATCTCCTGTGCACTCATCGATGAGCTCCCTGCTCGTCGGGTCGATGATCAGCCCACCCGGTCACAACAACAGCCGCCGGTCGTCTTCGAGCAGGTAGCACAGGTGCCTGGCGAAGCGGGCCGCGAGCGCTCCGTCGATCACCCGGTGGTCATAGGACACCGAGACCGGCAGGGTGTTGCGCGGCACGAACTCGGTGCCGTTCCACACCGGCTTCATGGCCGAGCGGACCACCCCGAGGATGGCGACCTCGGGTGCGTTGACGATCGGGGTGAACCCGGTGCCGCCGATACCGCCGAGGCTGGAGATCGTGAACGTGCCGCCCTGCATGTCGCCAGGGCCGAGCTTGCCCTCCCGGGCCTTGGCCGAGATCGTGCCGAACTCCCGCGACAGCTCGATGATGCCTTTGCGGTCCGCGTCCTTCACCACCGGGACGACCAGGCCGTCCGGGGTGTCCACCGCGATGCCGATGTTGTAGTAGGACTTGATGATGAGGGCGTCCTTGTCCGCGGACAGCGAGCTGTTGAACTCGGGGAACTTCTTCAACGCGGCCACACTCGCCTTGACCAGGAACGCCAGCAGCGTTACCCGGTAGGGGTCCTTCTCGGCCTTGGCTGCGGTGTCGAGCTCCTTGCGGTAGCGGTCCAGCTCGGTGATGTCGGCCTCGTCACTGTGCGTGACATGCGGGACGTTGAGCCAGGACCGATGCAGGTACGGCCCGGACAGTTTCTTGATCCTGCTCAGCGGCTTCGTCTCGACCGGGCCGAACTTCGAGAAGTCCGGGACCGGGATCTCCGGGATGCCGGCCGTCGAGGGTGCGGCGGCCGGCGCCGCCGCTGGTGCCGGGCCTTTCAGAAACGCCAGCAGATCGTCCTTGGTGATCCGCCCCTTCGGGCCGGTGGCGGTCACCGAGGACAGGTCCACGCCCAGCTCGCGGGCCATCCGCCGCACGCTCGGCCCGGCATGCGCCCCCGCCGGAGCTGCCGGGGCCATCGGGGCCGCTACCGGCGGGGCCGGCGCGGCCGGCGTCGGCGTGCTGGCCGGCGCCGGTTCCTGCTGCTCGACCAGCGAGGGAGGCGCGGACAGGGCGCCGTCGCCGGGTTGCAGCAGCAGGATCAGGGTGCCCTCGCTGACCTGGTCGCCCACCTTGACCAACACCTCGGTGACCGACCCGGCGGTCGGCGCGGGCACGTCCATGGTCGCCTTGTCCGACTCCAGAGTGACCAGCGGGTCCTCGGCGTTGACCTGGTCGCCCTTGGTGACGTGCACCTCGATGATCGGCACGTCGGCGAAGCTGCCGATGTCCGGGACGGTGACCTCGGTCGCGGTCTGGGTCGCGGTTGACATCGGACCTCCCTCTCTCAGGCTCGGGCCGGATTCGGCTTGTTGGGGTCGATGCCATAGCTGGCGATGGCCTTGGTCACGGTGGCCGCCGGAATGCTGCCCTCGGCGGCCAGCTCAGCGAGCGCGGCGACCGCGACGAACCTGCGGTCGACCTCGAAGTGCTCACGGAGCGCCCGGCGGTAGTCCGAGCGGCCGAACCCGTCGGTACCCAGCACCCGGAAGTGGCGGGGTACGTACGGGCGGATCTGCTCGGCGAACGCCCGCATGTAGTCCGTGGCGGCGACCACGGGGCCGTCCGGGCGTCCGGCCAGGCACTGCTCGACGTAGCTCTGCCGCCGAGGCTGTTCGGGGTTGAACATGTTCCACCGGTCGGTGGCCATGCCGTCGCGGGCCAGTTCGGTGAAGCTCGGGCAGCTCCACACGTCGGCGGCCACGCCGAGCTCGGCCAGCAGGTCGGCGGCGGCGATGACCTCGCGCAGGATGGTGCCGCTGCCCAGCAGCTGAACCCTGGGTGCGGCCTTGGTCGCGGCGTTCCCGCCGTTGCGTCGGGAAGTCGGCGCCTGCCCCTCGCGGAACAGGTACATCCCAGCCGCGATGCCCTGCTCCACCCCCTCCGGGAGCGCCGGATGCGGGTAGTTCTCGTTCATCAACGTGATGTAGTAGTACACATCCTCCTGCTCGGCGTACATCCGCCGCAGCCCGTCCCGCACGATCACCGCGACCTCGTAGGAGAACGTCGGGTCGTAGGACACGCAGTTCGGAACGGTGGCCGAGATCAGGTGGCTGTGGCCGTCCTCGTGCTGCAGGCCCTCCCCGTTGAGGGTGGTGCGCCCGGCGGTGCCGCCGAGCAGGAAGCCGCGTGCCCGGGAGTCGCCAGCGGCCCAGGCCAGATCGCCGACTCGCTGGAATCCGAACATGGAGTAGTAGATGTAGAACGGGATCATCGGGGTGTCGGAGACGCTGTACGAGGTGGCGGCGGCGATCCAGGACGACATGGCGCCGGCCTCGTTGATGCCCTCCTGCAGCAGCTGCCCGCTGGTGTCCTCCTTGTAGTACATCAGCTGCTTGGCGTCCTCGGGCTGGTAGAGCTGCCCCACCTGGGAGAAGATGCCGAACTGGCGGAACAGTCCCTCCATGCCGAACGTGCGTGACTCGTCCGGGACGATCGGCACCACGTGCCGGCCGAGCTGCTTGTCCCGCAGCAGCGTGGTGAGTATCCGCACGAACGCCATGGTCGTGGAGATCTCCCGGTCGCCGGTGCTCTTGAGCTGTGCCTCGAAGGCGGACAGCTCGGGCACCGGCAGCGCCCGCGAGGCCCGACGGCGCGCCGGTAGCGAGCCACCCAGCGCGGCGCGGCGCTCCCGCAGGTAGGCCAGCTCGCGGCTGTCCTCGGCGAGCCGCAGGAACGGCACGTCGGGGATCCGCTCGTCGGGCACGTCGATGCCGAACCGGTCCCGGAACGCGCGCAGCACGTCCTGGCCCATCTTCTTCTGCTGATGGGTGATGTTCTGGCCCTCGCCAGCCTCGCCCATGCCGTAGCCCTTGACCGTCTTGGCCAGGATCACCGTCGGCTGATCGGTGTGCTCGACCGCGGCGCGGTAGGCCGCGTACACCTTCACCGGGTCGTGCCCACCCCGGGCGAGCGCCCAGATCTCGTCGTCAGACATGTTCGCGACCAGATCCAGCAGCTCGGGGTAGCGGCCGAAGAAATGCTGGCGAACGTAGGCCCCGTTCTTGGATTTGAAGTCCTGGTACTCGCCGTCGACGCACTCCTCCATGCGCTTGAGCAGCAGCCCGGTCTTGTCCGCGGCGATCAGCGGGTCCCACCCGGACCCCCAGATCACCTTGATCACGTTCCAGCCGGCGCCTCGGAACACGCCCTCCAGCTCCTGGATGATCTTCCCGTTGCCCCGTACCGGGCCGTCCAGGCGCTGCAGGTTGCAGTTCACCACGAAGATCAGGTTGTCCAGCTTCTCCCGGCCGGCCAGGGAGATCGCGCCGAGCGACTCGGGTTCATCCATCTCGCCGTCCCCGAGGAACGCCCACACGTGCCGGTTCGCCGTGTCGGCCAGGCCCCGCGCGTGCAGATACTTGAGGAACCGCGCCTGGTAGATCGACATGAGCGGGGCCAGTCCCATGGACACCGTCGGGAACTGCCAGTAGTCCGGCATCAGCCACGGGTGCGGGTAGGACGACAGGCCCCGGCCGCCGACCTCCTGGCGGAAGTTCAGCAGCTGCTCCTCGGTGAGCCGACCCTCCAGGAACGATCGAGCGTAGATCCCCGGGCTCACGTGGCCCTGCACGAACACCAGGTCGCCGCCGTGACCCGCCGAGGGGGCGTGCCAGAAGTGCTGGAACCCGGTGTCGTACAACGTCGCCGCCGACTGGAAGCTGGCGATGTGCCCACCCAGCTCGGACGACTCCTTGTTCGCCCGCAGCACGATGGCCACCGCGTTCCACCTGATCAGCGACCGGATCCGGTGCTCGATCTCCCGGTCACCGGGATGCGGAGCCCCCCGATCCGGCGGGATCGTGTTGAGATACGGGGTGTTCGCCGAGTACGGCACCGGCGCCCCGGTGCGTCGCGCCTGGCTGACCAGCTCCTCGAGCAGGAAGCCCGCGCGATCCGTACCGTCGAACTCCACCACCGACGCCAGCGCGTCCCGCCACTCCCGCGTTTCGACCGGGTCCAGGTCCTCGAGCATGTTGTGCCTTCCTCGATGCGTGTGGAGATCCGGTCAGACCTTCGTGTCGGGCGTCGGCACGCGGCGCGGCTCACCCGCTCCGTTCCCCTCCTCGCGGGCGCCGCCGTGGCGGCCCGCGAGCTGGTGCTCGGCCAGCTCCGGCTCCTCCTCGTCGTCGATCATCGTGGCCTCGTCGAACGGCGCCTCACCGCTCAGCGCCCGCTGGGCCTGGTCCGGATCGAACTCACCGACCCACTTCCCGATCAGCAGGGTGGCGACCGCGTTGCCCGAGAAGTTGGTCAGGGCTCGTGCCTCGGACATGAACCGGTCGATGCCGACGATGAGCCCGACGCCGTCGACCAGGTCGGGACGGTGCGCGGACAGCCCGCCGGCCAGCGTGGCCAGCCCAGCGCCGGTCACCCCGGCGGCACCCTTGGACGCGATGATCATGAACAGCAGAAGCGAGATCTGCTGGCTCACCGTCAGCGGCGAGCCCATCGCCGACGCGATGAACAGCGACGCCATGGTCAGATAGATCGCCGTGCCGTCCAGGTTGAACGAGTATCCGGTCGGCACCGTGATACCGACCACCGGCCGGGACACGCCTATGTGCTCCATCTTCGCCACCAGCCGTGGCAGCGCGACCTCGGACGACGAGGTGGACACGATCAGCAGGTACTCCCGGGCCAGGTACTTGAACAGCTGGAAGATGTTCAACCCGGTGACCACGCGCAGGAGCAGACCCAACACCACGACGACGAACAGCAGGCAGGTGACGTAGAAGCCGAGCATGATCTGCCCGAGCGCGACCAGGGCCGACCACCCGGTCTCCCCCACGACGGCGGCCATCGCCCCGAACGCCCCGATCGGCGCCACCCACATGATCATCGACAGCACCCGGAAAACCACGCGCTCGAAGTGCTTAACGCCGCGCAGTACCGCCTGCCCGGACTGCCCCAGCGCCTGGATGGCGAACCCAACCAGCAGCGCCACGAACAGCGTCTGCAGCACCGACTCCCCGGTGAGCGGAGACACCAGCGTGGTGGGGATGATCCCGAGCAGGAACTCGCTCGTCGACTGCGCCTCACCCCCGGCGGCCTTCGCTCCGGCCGCCTTCGCGGCGTCGGAGAGCGCGAGCCCCGCGCCGGGTTGCAGGATGTTGCCCACCACCAGGCCGATGATCAGCGCCACCGTGGACATCGCGAGGAAGTACCCGAGGGCGAGCCCGCCCACCTTGCCCACCTTGGCCGCCTGCCGGATCGACCCGATACCGAGCACGATCGTGCAGAAGATGACGGGGGAGATCATCATCTTGACCAGGGCGACGAAGCCGGTCCCCAGCGGCTTGAGCGCCTTTCCGACATCCGGAGCCAGGAAGCCGACGGCGATGCCGAGGACGACCGCGACGATCACGGCGATATAGAGGTAGTGCGTGCGATCACGCCGCCCGGCGGCGTGGGTGGTGGCTGAATCGGACATGAGGCTAGCCCTCCCCGAGATAGGGACCGACGACTTTGGCGGTGTTGCGTACGCAACCGGCGGACCCGCAACCCTCGGCAAGCATGGGGCAGCGTGTGGCGCAGGTCACCCTTTTGTTCATTATGTCCCCTAGCGGACGGCGGATCCGGCGATCCTCGTCGCGAGGAGTCGCGGTTGGCCAGGGGATCGCAGGTATTCGCGCTTCTCACCCAACAGCCAGGAACGATCCATTTGCCGTCCTGGCCACAGGCCCAACTCGGAGCACCACGCGGTCCACGTCGCCGGTCTGGGACTTCTGACCGCTACTGACGACGCCATCCTCCGCCGTGCCGCCGACGACGGCTACACCGTGATCACCGCGGACATGGCGAGCGCAGGGCGCACTACTGGTCGCAAACCCTCCGACGGTGCTCAACGACCTCGACTGGGAGCGATCGTGTCCCTAAGTCCAACCGGTACACCTACCGGTCCAACTGGGTCTGTTTCGCTTCCTCCAGCACGATCTCCCACTCACGATCGAACTCCGCCGCGACATCCGGAGTCAGACACGCACGAATGGCCCTGGGCTCGGGCGGAGGCGC
>Ga0193743_1003471_pt1 | contig 10536 bp, 5 predicted proteins | sample L2c2metaG_FD_143038 | JGI IMG/M metagenome (GOLD analysis project Ga0193743, IMG submission 143038) | Soil microbial communities from a riparian zone of the East river system, Colorado, United States - L2c2 | ecosystem: Environmental > Terrestrial > Soil > Riparian zone | place: USA: East River...
AAAGAAATTACTTGGGCTGAAGCCGCATCCGCGTGAGGGCGGATGGTATGTGCGGACGTATGAGGCTGCGGAGCTGGTGGCGGCTGAGGCGTTTGCGGATCGGCGATACGTTGGAGAAAGAAGGACCGGGACTGCGATTTATTATCTGCTGGAGGCGGAGACGTTCAGCGAGATGCATCGATTGCAGTCGGATGAGGTGTTTCATTTTTATGCGGGCGATGCGGTGGAGATGCTGCAGTTGCGGGAGGGTGAAAGAGGAGCCGCGATTGTGATTGGGAACGATCTGTTGCGTGGACAACGGCCGCAGGTGGTGGTGGAGCGCGGGGTGTGGCAGGGATCCCGGCTGGTGAAGGGTGGGCGGTGGGCGTTGCTGGGATGTACGGTGAGTCCGGGGTTTGAGTTTGAGGACTACGAGAGTGGTGGGAGGGCGGAGCTAAGCGCGGGATGGCCGGAGTTTGTGGCGGAGATCGCGGCTTTGACGCGGGTGGCCCCGTGAGCGTGGAGATGTTCGTGCGTGAGCGATGCTTTACATGACGAATGTGATGCGATCTACAGTGATCACGGCGTGGCATGTGACAAGCTCAAAGAAAACGTGCATCCCAATGCCGTGAACCACCTAAAAGGTAAGGCGTATGCCGAGTTGGGTCTGACGCATGCCTTGAGCGGTGCGAATCGTGCCCACAGTGGACGCATTGCTGAGGGACGCGCTTGGGTTTGACAGGCTGACCATATTGAAAATATTGGTGAACTCTCCACGGAATTGCAGCGTGTAGCGTTCGAAGAAGTTAAAGTCGCGGAAGATGGCGGCATCGATGTCTTTATAGCCGGGGCCGTCGAGCAGGTTGCGTGAAGCCAGGCCCTCAGTTCCGGTGGAAGGAACGACGAAGGCCGCAGGATTGAACCATTGTGACTCGACCGCCGCGCGAGAACGATGCGGGCTGAGGATAGCATTCCCAACGATGTTGGGACGATCGTTGTTGACGCCATCGAGATTGACATCGGTGCCGGTGGTGACAGTGAAGGGCGTTCCGCTATGCAGTTTGATGATAGGAGAAAGCTGCCAGCCATTGACGAGGGTGCTGACGATGGAGTGTGGCTGGTGATAGTAATCCAACATCCACACAAACGAGGCGACGAAAGAATTGCGCATGTCGTTGTCGGCTCGGCCGCGCTCTAGAAATATTTTGTTTGGATTCTCGACGGATCCTGTTGAACTCTCCATGCCTACGCTCTCCCAATTTTTCGCCCAGAGATAATAGGATCGAAGGCTGAGATTGTGGCTCATGTGTTTGGTGGCCCTGACCTCAAGTGCGTTGTAGGACGAAGTCTGATTGGAATAGAAGACATTGAGGTTGGTAATGACGCCGGGCATCAACGGGCGGCGGTTGTTGACGTTGGCGGAGGTCGCCCCAGGGCCGTAGAGGGGATAGTTGTTGTCGAGCGTGAAGGGGAGATGACGTCCGTAGGAGCCGACGTAGCCGATGGAGGTGGCAAAGGTGGAGGTCCACTGCTGTTCGACCGCCATATTCGCCTGGTACGACGAAGTCCAGTCGAAGTTCGGATCAGTGCGATTGACCGGGAACGGAAAGGTGAAGATAGGTGTGGCGCCGGGTGCGTAGTTATAGGGGAAGGGTGAGCCGCCCGGAACGTTGCCGTAGGGGTTGGTGACGGACTGGATGTTGTTGAAGGTCTCACGCAGGCCGAAGGGTTCGCTTGCCGCTCCCCACTCGTTGCCGGAGATGCTGCCCCAGAACCAGCCTACGCCGCCGCGCAACGAGGTTTTACCGTTGCCGAAGACGTCATAGGCAAAGCCGACGCGGGGGGAGAAGTGGTTCCAGCGAACTGGAATGACGCCGCGGGGAACGCCTGCGTCTCCGGGAACGAGCAGGCCGACTGGCGCGGTTGGAATTTTTGTGGACTGTTGTCCGATATTGAAGTCGGTCACCTTGTTGTCGGTCTCTACGGGAGGTGTTTGCAGGTCCCAGCGCAGGCCAAGGTTCAGGGTCAGTTTCGGCAGGATGCGGTAGTCGTCGAGGATGAAGAGGCCGCCATACCAGCTGTTCATGCGCGTGGTGCTGGGAGCGTCTTGTTCCATGGTGTTGGGCAGGCCCATCATGAAGTCAGAGAGGGCGTTGCCGCTGCGGGCTGTGGTGGATGAGCTGAAGGAGAAGACACCGAAGTTATCCAGCAGCGATTCCTGGACGTCCTTGTCGAGGGCCATGTTGCCTCCAAAACGGACGGAGTGGGGACCATGGGTCCAGAGGACGGTGTCGCGCACCTCGTAGTAGTTGGAGCCGGCGCGTGGGCCGGAGATGCCCTGGCCCGCGGTGAAATAGCCGGTGACTCCCAGGCTGGGAAGCGACGGAGTGCCCTGCACCTGGAAGGCGGAGCCGTATTCTCCGATGGCATGGGCGGGTGTGTTGACGCGGCCACCGAGGTTGCGGGCGTAGCTGATCCAGCCTTCGTTCACCCAGTTGGGGTTGAAGGTGTAGACGTCGCTGACATTGGCGTTCCATTGGCGCCAGATGTAGTTCTGCTTTGACCACACGACGTTGCCTCCGGAGTTGACGGCATTCACTCCTGAGGTCTCAAAGACCTCGCCGGTCAAGCGATGTTTCTGCGAGAAGTTCTGGTCGATTTTGAGGAGAAACTCATTGGTGTTGTAAGGCGAGGTGACATAGCCCTGGGCGAAGTTTCCGGCTGCGTTGGGCAGAGGGATGAAGGGCAGGCCGCCGTTAGGATTAACCAGATTCTGTACGGTTTTGTCCAGCATGCTGCCAGGAATCATATTGCCTGAAAATGGTTTGCGTGTGGTGGGGTTGCAGACGATGAAGTTGCCCGCCGACTTGTCCGTGGCGCTGAGAGTTTGGGTGCAGGAGGTTATGGCTCCGCTGGAGGTAGGGAGGTTGGCGGAGAAGTTGCCGGCTCGCTGATCGGTTGTTGGCACGACGCCGCTATTGAGGAAGGCCGTCGTGATCTGACGTTGACCACCGTAGCTGAAAAAGAAGAAGGTCTTGTCTTTGGCGATGGGACCGCCAAGAGTGCCGCCAAACTGATGGCGATGCAGCGGCGTAGGCTGGGGTGAATTGTAGTCGTTAGCGTTGAGTGCGGTCTCGCGCCAGAACTCAAAAAGAGATCCGTGCCAATGATTTGAACCGGACTTCGTGACAACGCTGATGACACCGTTGGGGAAGCGGCCATACTCGGCACTGTAGTTATTGGTTTCGACGCGGAACTGATCGATAGCATCGGGGTTAGGCTGTACGTTGCCCGTATTGCGCAGGCCAGTCATGTTGGTGCCGCCATCGAGGTAGTAGCTGGTGGACCCGGCGTTGCTATATTGCACGCCACCGTTGATCAAAACCTGCTGCTGGGGATAGCCAAGGGTAAAGCCGTTGGTGTTGGTCTGGACGCCGGGAACGAGATTGAGCAGGTCGTAGACGTTGCGATTGACGAGAGGCAGGTTCTCAATGTCGCGGTTCTGAACCGTGGTGCCGACCTCAGAGGTCGTTGTGTTGATGAGGGGCACAGCCGTGGAGATCGTGACGGTCTCATTTGTGCCGCCGATGCTAAGTTGTGCGTTGATGTTCGCGGACTGGCCCAGGTCGAGCACGATGCCGTCCTGCACAAAGGCCTTGAAGCCGGGTGCGGATACCTTCAAGGTATACGTGCCAACCGGAAGCAGGTTGATGCGATATTCGCCGGCGGCGTTCGAGTCGGCCGTCAGAGCGGCGTTCGTACCGGTGTTCGTTGCTACGACCCGGGCGTTGGGCACTACGCTTCCAGAAGCATCGGTGACGATGCCGGACAGGGTGGCCGTGATCTGCTGCGCCAGCGTGGTTGCAACCGTTAAAAGTAAAAATGCCAGGCTGCATAGCAACGGCCGGATTCTGTAGTGGTGCGACTTCATCGAAGAAACCTCTTGACGGCAACTGTTTCGGAAATTATGAATAACTTTCTAAAAAAAGCACGCATCAGTGTGTCAACTGTAAAGTGCTATTGTCAATAGCAAAAATGTCTACTTATTAGTGAAACAAACTTAAGCCACTGCCAGAGGCGATTTGAGCTGAATCATCAGGTGGCCCTTCCTCCCTAGGAAGTAGAGGCTACTGAGAAGCGGCCATCGGTTGGCGGGCCGTTTTTGCCGCATAAACACAAAATAATGTATGTTTTACAGATGAAATAAATTTTTCATTGACAACTATTTGCATTACCTGAGATTGTCCATGCCGTCGACGAAAAGCAATCCCGAAGCCGGGTCTGTGCCAAGGCTCGGACCGTCTTTCCCCGGAGGCTACCGTGAAATTGAACTATCTGCGCACGGCCAAATCGACGATGAGGCCCTTGATCCTATTCGGCCTCGTTGTCTCATTCGCAGCCTGCCACTCTTTCGCCCATACTCCAAATCTCTTGTTTTCCCATCTACCGATGGCTGGAAGGCGAGTGGTGAGATCAGCGAGTGACATACACTAGCCCTATGTCGGCAAGCCGCAAAACCACAATCACACCGGTTGGTGTTGTAGGAAAAGTGCTCCGTATTCTGGAGCTTCTGGACCGTTCCCCGGCTGGATTGCAGTTGAAGGACATTGCGCGGCTTACCGGTCTGAACAAAAGTACAGCCCATCGCTTTCTCAGGCATCTTGAGGGGGAGGGATATCTCTTCCGCGACGACGACGGAGCCTACACGGTCGGACCGCGACTGGTACGGTTCGGCGCCGGCGTTACGTATCAGGCAATGCTTAGCCGGATAAGCCGCCCGGTGCTGGAGCAACTCTGGAGCACAACCGGCGAGACTGTGAATCTTGCAGTTCTGGCGGGTCGGGAGATTCTGTATGTACACGTTATGGAGAGCCTGCACACCTTTCGGCTGGTCTCTCAGATCGGCAGCCGGCGGCCGCTCTCCTGCACAGCGCTGGGCAAGGCCATGCTAGCTGCAATGTCTGCGGAGCAGCGCGAACTGCTTCTTCCGACACTGAGCTTTGAAAGTACGACTCCGCGATCCGTTACCAGCGTTGCCAAACTGCGCAAAGATCTGGCGCAGATTGCGCATCTCGGTTATGCCCTCGACGACGAAGAGGCCGTCTCCGGCGCGCGCTGCGTCGGCGCCGCCATCCTGGATGCAAACGGCAAAGTGGCCGGCGGCATCAGCATCTCCGGCCCTACTGCACGCATCAACAAAACCAACCTTGCTTCGCTTGCGAAGACCGTCAAGTTGGCTGCACTCGAGATCTCCACTCGTCTTGGTTTTTCAAAGAATGGCTGATGTCTGCGACGTCTCTCGCTATCCCAGACGTGCTGCTTTTTGTTTGCGATAGACCATGACTGGCTGTTGAGCCTTCGCTGCAACTTTGATATGGTTTCCATCAACGTTGAAATCTGCCGCAGTACGTTTGTCCGTGGAAAGCGCCACGGCGGTCATCTCCTCCGCCTTCCATCCCGCCGGCAACGCAGCCGTCAGGGTTTGTGGAGCGAGTGAGTAAAAGGCGATTTTGTCATTGTCTACAGGGCAGAATGTGGTGTCGTCGCGCGCCACCTCCAAGCCGTTCAGCACAACGCTGTAACTCTTTTTCGCCCAGTCCAGCACGATGTGCGAATTCTCTTCCATCCCAATCGTGACCCGATCACCCTCGCGGTCGAACGATTCGATATTCAAGGTGTGCAAGTGAAACCATGGCAACAGATCGAGATACCAGGTGTCGGCGATCTTCGTGCGATCGAAATCGCCACGGAGAATGCTATGCGGACACCCTCCATAAAAGAGCTGATTGATTCGATCGAAGGCATGGTCCGCTTTCGATCCACCCGAGTAGCCCCATACCGCGCTTTTGCGATAGATCAATGGAAGAAGCGGAATGATGCTTCCTCCGAATGGGCACGCGTTGGAAAGCTGGCCGTACCAGAAATTGCTGATGTGGCCGATCATCGGATAGCGCAGTGCTTCGGAGCTGACGTCCACACCCCGCTTCGCGAACTCCTCCAGGACTGCCGGCGGTGAGGTTGCGTATTCCACTCGCGGGATGCTTCGGGTCCCAGTCGTTTCGAATCGCATAGTAGGACAGCACATCGACGTGCGTCGTCTCATGCAGCTTGTACCGCTCACAGGTATAGCGCACCCGTTCCACGCCGGGGCCTTCCATGTACTTCGCCAAACCGAGGATGTACGACTCTTCGCCGGTCCAGGAACGGCTCTTCCATAGTTCTCCGTCGGGCCGTCGTGCAATCCTATCTTCGTTCCATGCAGGACTGCTGCGATATGCATCGTCGTAGTTGTCTGAGAGCGTAACATTTGCGTTGAGCGTGCGTCCCCTCTCCATGAGGTGCATCATGCCGTCATAGCCACCAATCCGCTGATTGACCTCGTTGACCGCGGGGTAGCCCGTGTCTTTTCCTTTGAATTGCCATCCCCACAGATGAACGATTTGAGGTGCGCCGTCGGTGAGGTTGTGTACGTCGCGTATCAGTTGTTCGCATTCGGCAAAAGTGGCCGACGGCTTTGGGAAAAGCGGTTCATCGCAACGGATGCCGAAGACGTATTTGTCGTGATACAGATTGGAGCGAATCGCGGGCATGCGGCTTCGCACCAGCTTTGCTCCAGCAAGCCAAGCGTGTTTGGCATCTCCCGTCATGGGAAGAAAGTCCAGACGGCATGACGATTTCTGCTCCACCAGCAGGTTCTGTGTGGTGGCGGTGCCGCAGTTCCGCGGCATGCCCTTGGGCAGATTCAAATCATAGCAATCTCCGCCGTTGACGCGATATGTTTTGGATGTGCCGATGGAGGCGCGGCGCTTCCCGTTCTCTTCCGTCACTGTGAGTGAGGTGCCATCCATAAATGCGGTGGTCTCCTGCACGCACATTGCAGTTGCTGTACCCAGCATTACAACAGGCAATGAGCCAGAAACATCTCCCCAGAACTGGTTTGGAGCAAGGGCGCCTGCCGTTGCATTTCGCAACATCGCAAAACTGCCACCGGCATCGCCATGAACCAGCCATGCGTCCGGGTCCTCTTCTCGTACTGTCACCAGACGCGGAAGGTTCACGCTGATGAACTCATAACCTCTTACCTCCATCACATCTTCAAGCTTGATGGTGACGGTTGCTTTGTCCAATTCATAACGCAATGTGAATGACGCAACTTTGACGTTACCGCTGTTTGCCTCGAAGTGAAAGTCGACCGCGCTGCGGGTTGCCTTGACATCTTTAGGCGACGTCTCCAATTCCAAAAATTTCCATGGAGTTTTCTGGCAGACCGTTACAGAAATTTTCCGCCCGAAATCTTCCCCGCGCAGCGTCGCACCATTTGCCGACAAATGAAATGCAAAGGCGACGCCATCGTTTCGATCAAGCGTGACTTCCATCTCCGATGAATGCAAGCGAATCGGATTAACTGGAGCTGTCCGGTCTGTGAGCGGTACCGGTTGCGCCTCCCCAAACGACAGATGGGGAAAGATTGCTTTCGTCCCAGCGACCGCGGCTCCGGCCCCACTGAGTCTGAGAAAACCCCGACGATCCAATTGCTCGTGTTCCGGTTGCATGCGCTTCACCTCAGCGACAGAAATAGCTGATGGGGAATCATTCAAGCATAAGCTCCCATCGGGCTGTCAATGTCGTTTCAAATAATGAAATGCGCGTTTTTAGCATTGACACGAGAAGCTCATACCAAATACAACGTTGAAGCGGCCATCCGGCTCTTCGCCGGCTGCGCAAGAAAGGTGTTGCAACGTGAGCGGATTTCGTCTGGACAACAAAGTGGCTCTGGTGACAGGCGGGGCTAGTGGTATCGGCCAGGCCATTGCTTTGTGCTTCGCAGAGCATGGCGCTGTAATCCGCATCGTTGACCTGAACGCTGAAGCTGCGCAGAAGACGGCAGAGCGAATTACGCAATCCGGCGGCAACACGACCGCGCATCAGTGTGACGTGACAGATGCGGCACAGACAAAAGCGGTATTCAAAGAGATTCTGGGGCTTTCCCGTGTGGACATCCTCATCAACAGTGCCGGAATATCGCATGTGGGCCGGCTTGAGAACACAGGTGATGAAGATTTTGAGCGCGTCTTTCGCGTGAACGTGCTGGGAACGCACCATGCTATGCGGGAGATTGTCCCGGCGATGGTGGCGCAAGACAGCGGCGTGATTGTCAACCTTGCTTCCATTGCCGCCAGTGCCGGTCTCGAGGACCGCTATGCCTATTCGATGAGCAAAGGCGCAGTGCTGAGTATGACGTACTCTGTCGCGCGGGATTATCTGCGTCAGAACATTCGCTGCAATGCCATCTCGCCGGCGCGTGTGCATACGCCCTTTGTCGACGGCTTCGTTAAGAAGAACTTTCCCGGCAAGGAAGCCGAAGCATTTGCCAAGCTCTCTGCTTCGCAACCCATCGGCCGCATGGCGCAGCCCAGTGAAGTTGCCACGCTGGCACTTTATCTCTGCTCGGACGAGGCATCTTTTATCACTGGAACGGATTACCCGCTCGACGGGGGCTTTTTCAATTTACACGGATAAACATAGGGAGATTGATGATGCAGAGTTTTACTTTGAGCAGACGGCAGATGCTGCTTGGAACCGGAGCTTCTCTGGCAGGACTGGTACTGACAGGAACAGCGGATGCTGCTCCCCTCGGCCAGGCGCCCGCAAGCTCACCCGCTCCCACGGCGGACCAGGCGCGGCGCATGCAGTGGTGGCACGCCGCAAAGTTCGGCATGTTCATCCACTTTGGCGTCTACAGCGCTATCGGCCGGCACGAGTGGGTTATGGAAGACGAAGCTATCCCCGTCGTTGAATATGCGCCGCACGCAGCTACATTCAATCCCGTAAAAAACTCCGCGCGTGCATGGGCGAAGCTGGCAAAGGCTGCCGGCATGAAATACATGGTGATGACAACCAAGCACCATGAAGGCTTCTGCAACTTCGACAGCAAGTTGACCGACTACAGCGCCGGGAAACAAGGCCCTAGGCGCGATCTGGTGCGCGAATATGTAGAGGCCGCACGAGCGGAAGGCCTGCACGTTGGCTTTTATTATTCGCTGATGGATTGGCACCATCCCGATGGCGCGCGCTGCGCAAATGACGAAGAGGCGCGCAGGCGGTTCGTCGAATACACACACGGTCTGATCCGCGAAATTATGACGACCTACGGAAAGATCGATGTGCTCTGGTATGACGTCTCCTGGCCGCTCGACGCGAATGGGTGGGAGTCCGATCGCATGAACAAGATGGTCTTCGAGCTGCAGCCTGACATTATTGTGAACAACCGCAACAAGCTGCCCGGCGACTTCTCCACCCCGGAGCAGCGGATCGTAGCCGAGACCGGAGGCCGGGCGTGGGAGAGTTGTATGACCCTGAACGATAGCTGGGGCTATCAGCGCGCGGATGATAACTGGAAGACCTCGAAGACCATCGTCCGCAATCTCATCTCCTGCGTGCGTGACGGCGGCAACTATCTGTTGAACATCGGCCCCAAGCCGGATGGATCGATTCCCGAAGAATCGGTGAAGGTCCTGACAGAGGTAGGTAGCTGGATGCAGACCAGCGGTCACACCATCTATCAATCCGACCTTTGCCAGGTGCGTCGGTCGAACTATGCGAGCTTCACGCGCATTGGCAACACCCTTTACATGCACGTGCACTTCTGGCCCGGTGACTACGTGGCAATCTCCGGACTCAAGACCAAGGTGAAGTCCGCCAAGCTGGTAAAGACGGGTGCGGCATTGAAGTTTACCCAGGACGATTTCCGCGTGCGGGTCCTCGACCTGCCAGTGAAGGCGCCGGACTTCCCGGTAACCACCATCGCACTGGAATGCGAATCCGAACCAATGCAGGACACGGATTATGTCCGCAAAAACAAGCCACGCATGGGTGTGTGACCGTCTACGCGCGTTTGAGGTGCAGGTTGAAAAACGATCAATCCAATTCCAGCAATCGTGTGTTCAGCCGGCGTCAATGGCTAGGACGCGTACCGCCATCGGCCATTGCAGCTATGCTCGGCGCTGGTCTTGCAGGAGAGCGAGGGCTTGCATCCGGACAGGTAAAAAATGATCCCGGAGCAGACGACTTCGGCGCCCGCGTCTACAACATTCGGAAGTACGGCGCGAAGGGCGACGGCATCACACTCGACACAGCAGCATTGCAGGCAGCCATTGATGCGTGCCATCAGGATGGCGGTGGAACAGTACTGGTTCCAGCCGGCACCTTCCAAATCGGCACGGTCGAGCTCAAAAGCAACGTCGCGCTGCACATCGCCGCCGCAGGGAAGCTTCTAGGTAGCGGGGACGGAAAGCAATATCACGCTGTCGATGCAATTCCTCTCACTGGCGACTCTACGCTCAACGATGGAAACTGGGCGCTTCTCTTCGCGGTCAACGCAACCAATGTAACCATCGAAGGCGCGGGCACCATCGATGGTCAAGGCGCGCAATTCCACTCTACTGTCCGCGGCACTCCGCCTCCAAGCGGACTGGGAGGCAATCGACGTCCGTACCACATGCTCTTTCACCGTTGCGACCGGCTCACGGTGCGCGATATTGCTCTGGTTGACTGTGC